>Ga0207664_10000507_pt1 | contig 27710 bp, 21 predicted proteins | sample LARL83metaG_FD_184349 | JGI IMG/M metagenome (GOLD analysis project Ga0207664, IMG submission 184349) | Corn, switchgrass and miscanthus rhizosphere microbial communities from Kellogg Biological Station, Michigan, USA - LAR L8-3 metaG... | ecosystem: Host-associated > Plants > Roots >... | reverse complement strand
CAACGCGATCGACCGGCTGCGGCTGCGGCAGGCGCGGCGGCTCGTCGCTGCCGGGGGAGTGATCGCCGCCGGCGACCTGATGGAGATCAGCGCCGCGGACGTCCGGGCGAGCCGGGTGTTCCGGGGCGGGCTGGGCCCGGACGGCTCAAGGCCCCGTGCCGAAGGAACGGGGGCTTAGGGGGTTCCAGGGGCCAGCACCGCTGCGGGCAGTGAACGGCACGGCCAGCTTCACCGTGGTGCCGCGGCCGGGCGCGCTGCTGAGTTCCAGTGTGCCGCCGAGCAGTTCCGCCCGCTCCCGCATGCCGGACAGGCCAAGGCCGGTGGGCTGCGGCACCCCGGTGCCCGGCGTCGTGGCCCGGACCGCCGCCAGGTCGAACCCGGAGCCGTCGTCGCTGACCTCGAGCACGGCCCGCCCGGCGTGCCGGGTCAGCCGGATCCGGACCGACTCGGCGCCCGCATGCTTGGCCACGTTCTGCAGTGCCTCCTGAGCCGTCCGGTACACGGCGGTCTCCACGTGCCCGGCCATTCGCAGGTCGTCGGCCTCGACCCGGACATCCAGGCCGGGGAAGGAGTGGCCAAGGCTTTCCAGGCTCGCCGCCAGCCCCAGGTCGTCAAGCACCGGCGGGCGCAGCCCGGCGATCGCCGACCTGGTCTCGTCCAGGGCCGCGGCGGCCAGTTCCTGTGCCGCCGCGACCTGCTCCGCCGCGACCTGGGGGTCGGCGGCGATCGTGTCGGCGGCGGCGGACAGGTGGAAGAACAGGCTGACGATCCGCTGGCTGATCCCGTCGTGGATCTCCCCGGCCAGCCGGCGGCTCTCCCGCTCCTGCCATTCGACGATCCGCTCGGCGAAGCTTTCCAGCGCCTCCTCCCGCTCGGCCAGCCGGCGATGCAGCCTGGCGTTCTCGATCGCACCCGCGACCAGGCCGGCCACCGAGCGCAGCAGTTCCACGTCGGCCCCGGTGAACTCGCGCCTGGCGCGGGTGTGCACGTTGAGCACGCCCACCAGGTGCCCGAGCGGGGTCACGATCGGCACCGACAGCATCGAGGTGAACTCCTCGCCGCGCAGCGCGGGGATGTACAGGTAGCGGGGGTCGGCGGTCTTGTCGTCGGTGATGACCACGGGCTCGCCGTGTTCGGCGACCCACCCCGACACCCCCTCGCCGACCGCGAGCTCGATCTCCCCGACCAGGCCGTCGAACGGCGGGGTCGCGCCGTGCAGCCGGAGCGCCCGGCCCTTCTCGTCGAGCAGGTGCACGAAGCACACGTCGGTCGCGGTGGTCTCGGTCACCAGGGTGGCCACGCCCTGCAGCATCCGGCGCAGGTCCAGGCCGGCCGAGATGGTGTCGATGACCCGGAACAGCAACTGCACCTCGCGCTCGGCATCGACGCCGTTCAGCCTGCCGCCCTTGAGCCGCCCGCCGCCGGGCTGGCCACCGACAGGCCGGTCGCTGGTCAATGGAACACGCCCTCGCGCAGCGCCACGGTGACCGCCGCGGCCCGGTCGGACACGCCGAGCTTGCGGTAGATGCCCCGCGAATGGGTCTTGACCGTCTCCTCGCTTACCACGAGCTTGGCCGCGATCGCGCGGTTGGACAGCCCGGCCACCAGCAGCGAGAGCACCTCGCTCTCCCGCTGGGTGAGCCCGAGGTGCGCGCCGGGCCAGAACTCGCCGCTGTGCAGCCGGGCCGCGGACAGCGCCACCCGCCCGGCCAGCGACGGGTCGATGAGCACCTCGCCGTCGCCGATGCGCCGCAGGTACTCGACGAGCTCGCCACCGCGGATCCGCTTGAGCAGGAACCCCGCCGCACCGACCCGCAGCGCCTGGTAGAGGTACTGCTCGTCGTCGTAGACGGTGAGGAACACGACCTTCGTCGCCGGGCAGGCGGCCAGGATGTCCGAGCACAGGTCAAGCCCGGACGCGCCGCGCAGCCGGACGTCCAGCAGCACCGCGTCCGGCTCCAGCCGGGCGACCAGGCTGACGGCCTCGCCGGGGTCGCTGGCCTCGCCGGCCACCTCCACCTGGGCGGCGTAGGGCCCGAGCATGGCCTTGAGGCCGTCGAGGACCATCTGGTGGTCGTCGACGATCACCAGCCGCATCGGCGGGGACTGCCCGTTCATGCCAGGAAAGGTACCCGTCATTACCATGCGCAGGTCAGCCCCTGGCTTCGAGCAGGTGCCACAACAGCAGCAACTGGGCGATGGCCAGCGCCTCGTTGCGCTGGCCCGGTGCGTACTGGCCCAGCAGGTCCGGCAGCACCGTGCCGTGGTCGAACGAAAGCTGCTCCCAGATCGCCTTCTCCACGATCCGGCTGTCCTCCCGCGGCGCGTGCCCGTGCACGTGCAGCGCGTCCACCGGGCGGCCGTCGGAGTCCCTGATCAGCTTCAGGTGCACCGTGCGCCGGTCGTCGTCGGTGAGCACGTGGGACAGGTCGGGGTGGCCGATCGTCGGGCGGAGCAGGATCTCCGCGGACAGCGGGGTGCCGTCGTCGCCCGGCAGGGCGCCATCGAGCAGGCCATCCCCGCCGGGCAGGGCGTCATTGGCCGGAGTGCCCGGCCGCGCCCCGTGCCCGGCCACGGGCGCGAACCTGAGGGCGATGTCGGCCCACTGCCGCTGCGGCCGGATGAACGCCGCGGAGTCCGGCTCCCGGCGGTCCAGTTCGGCCAGCACCGCGTCGGGGGTGTAGCCGCGCTCGGCGCAGTCCCTGCGGATCTTCCACTTCCGGCGGATCTCCTCGGGCGGGTCCAGGTAGACGGTGATGTCGAAGCAGGCGCGGGCCAGCTTGGTGTGCAGCGGGAGCAGGCCTTCCACGATCACGAAGTCGCGCGGCTCGACGAGCACGGGGCGGACCAGCTCACCGGTGGAGTGGTCGTAGACCGGCTTGAGTATGGGCCGGCCGAGGGCCAGCAGTTGCAGGTGCTGCTCCATCACCTCGATGTAGTTGCAGTCCGGGTGCAGCACAGAACACGTCACTTCCCTGCGCTGCGCCCGGTCGTAGCGGTGGTAGTCGTCCACGCACAGCGCGGTCGCCCGGTCCGCGCCCAGGGTCTCGGCGATGCCCCTGGTCAGCGTGGTCTTCCCCGCGGCACTGTCGCCGGCGATCGCGAGCATCACCGGCCGCCGCGGCCCTGGCTGGTCATGCCGCCACAGACGCATGAGCTTGTCCGGCATGGTCGTGGTCCTCGCCTCCGCCCCACGGTTCCGGGCGCTGGGTGAACGGCCACCGTAGGCAGGCGCGGCGGACCCGCACATCCCCCGCCCGGGGAGGTCGCAGGGGGAACTGTGCCGGGCCAGCAGGGGGTTCCGGGGGGTCGCCCCCCCGGGCCAGCACCGCCGGTTACGCCTTCGCGTGGCCGGCGGGGCGTCGGGTACGCTTGCCCCGTGCCGCCGCTCCCGTTGTCACTGCTGCCGTGATGCCGCGCCCCGGGACGCGGGGCCTGCCAGGGACCAGACACCGGATAGGCGCGGGGAGTGAGCTCTCGTGATTGTGGCAGGCGGCATCGAACTGCGCGCGGGCGCGGAGCTGCTGCTCGAGGCGGCGAGCTTCCAGATCGCCCCGGGCGACAAGATCGGCCTGGTGGGGCGGAACGGGGCGGGCAAGACCACACTGGCGCGGGTGCTGGCGGGGGAGGGGCTGCCCGCCGACGGCACGGTGGGCCGCACCAGCACGATCGGCTACCTTCCGCAGGACTCGCGGGCCGGTGACCTGACCGGCCTGGCCATGGACCGGGTCCTGTCCGCTCGGGGGCTCGACGAGGTCAGGGCCGCGATGCGGGACGCAGAGCAGCAGATGGCCGACCCGGACCCGGCCCGCAGGGACGCGGCCGTGCGCCGCTACAGCAACGCCGAGGAACGGCTGCACGGCCTCGGCGGTTACGCGGCCGAGAGCGAGGCCGCGTCGATCGCCGCCAGCCTGGGGCTGCCCGGCCGGGTGCTGTCCCAGCCGCTGCAGACCCTGTCGGGCGGCCAGCGGCGGCGGGTGGAGCTGGCCAGGATCCTGTTCTCCGGGGCGCAGACCCTGCTGCTCGACGAGCCCACCAACCACCTGGACGCCGACTCCACCACGTGGCTGCGTGACCACCTGAAGGCCTTCCGCGGCGGCCTGATGGTCATCAGCCACAACTCCGCGCTGCTCGAAGCGGTGGTGAACAAGGTCTTCCACCTCGACGCCGAACGGACCACTCTGGACATCTACAACGTTGGCTGGAAGGCCTACCTGGACCAGCGCGAGACCGACGCTCGGCGACGCCACCGGGAGGCGGCCGGGGCACGCCGCCAGGCGGCCGCGCTGCAGGCGCAGGCCGACAAGATGCGCGCCAAGGCCACCAAGGCCAAGGCCGCGCAGGGGATGGAGCGCCGCGCCCAGCGGCTGCTGGCCGGGGTGGCCGGGGAGCGGCGCGGGCAGAAGGTCGCGAAGCTGCGCTTCCCCGAGCCCGCGCCGTGCGGCAAGACCCCGCTGTCGGCACGCGGCCTGTCCAAGTCATACGGCTCGCTCGAGGTGTTCACCGACGTGGACATGGCGGTGGACCGCGGGGCCAGGATCGTGGTGCTCGGGCTGAACGGCGCGGGCAAGACCACCCTGCTGCGCCTGGCGGCCGGGCTGGAACCGCCGGACACCGGAGAGGTGATGCCCGGGCACGGGCTGCGGCTTGGCTACTACGCCCAGGAGCACGAGACGCTGGACCTGGACCGGACCGTGCTGGAGAACATGGCCTCGGCCGCACCGGAACTGAGCGAGCCGGAGCAGCGGCGTGTGCTCGGCTCGTTCTTGTTCCCCGGTGACGACGTGACCAAGCCCGCCGGGGTCCTGTCCGGCGGCGAACGGACCCGGCTGGCCCTTGCCCTGCTCGTGGTGTCCGGCGCGAACGTGCTGCTGCTTGACGAGCCCACCAACAACCTTGACCCGCTGAGCCGCAACGAGATCCTGGGTGCACTGCGCCGCTACCGGGGCGCGATCGTCCTGGTGACCCACGACGAGGGCGCCGTCGAGGCGCTGTCCCCGGAGCGGGTGATCCTCCTGCCCGACGGCGTGGAGGATTCATGGAGCGAAGATCTGTCCGATCTGGTAGCCCTGGCCTGACCTGGCAGCACGCGAAAAGAAGTGATCACTTACCAGGATGCGGGTAGCCGATTGCGTGCTAATGCGTGATCATGGCGGGAGACGGTGACGCAGCGGTCAGCTCAGCTCACGGGAGGTACGCGTGACCGAAACCCTCAAGAAAGGCACCCGGGTGACCGGGTCCGACCGCTCCAAGCTGGCAGCCGACCTCAAGAAGAGATACGACTCAGGGGAAAGCATCCGGGCGCTCGCCGCGACGACCGGCCGTTCTTACGGCTTTGTGCACCGGATTCTGACCGAGAACGGGGTGTCGCTGCGCGGCCGGGGTGGTGCCACGCGCGGCAAGGCCAAGGCGAAGCGCTGAGGGGACAGTGACGTCCCGCCTGGCCGGACTGGACCGCGCGGGCCTGCGATTCGACCTTGGTGAGCCGTGCCCAGGCGCGGCCACGGTAACGCTGTCGCGCCCCGAGCGGCGCAACGCCATGACCCCCCGGATGTGGCGGGGGCTAGCCGAGATCGGCCGGTCCCTCCCGGCAGACATCCGGGTGGTAGTGGTACGGGGTGCGGGGCCTTCTTTCTCCTCGGGTATTGACCTGCGGATCCTCGCGGGGGACGGGGCGGACGAGGCCGACCAGGTGCCGAGCCCGGCGGATCCCGGCTTCGAGGACTGGGTCGCGGCCTGCCAGGAGGGGTTCGCCTGGCTGCGCGATCCGTCGCTGATCTCGGTCGCGGCGGTCCACGGCCACGCCATCGGCGCCGGGTTCCAGCTCGCCCTCGGCTGCGACCTGCGGGTGCTCGCCGACAACGCGATGCTCTGCATGAAAGAGCCCTCGCTCGGCCTGGTGCCCGACCTCATGGGGACAAAGCCACTTGTCGACATCGTGGGCCTGCCCAGGGCGCTGGAGATCTGCCTGACCGGGCGGTCGGTGCCGGCCGCCGAGGCACGCGAGCTGCGGCTGGCCGAGCTGGTGGTGCCCGCGGCGGACCTGGACGGCACGGTGGCCGACCTGGCCGCCGCGCTGCTCGCCGTGGACCCGGCGACGGCCAGGGCCACCAAGGAGCTACTGGCCCAGGCCCAGCGCAACACCTTGGAGCAGCAGGCCGCGGCCGAGCGCAAGGCCCAGGCGGCACTGCTGCGGTCACGGCTCGGGACTTAACCCGCAGGCGGGCTGGGCACCTCGTAGTACACGACCCCGTCCCGCGTCGAGCTGACCAGCCGCGCCTGGGCCGCGAGCAGCTCCAGATGTGCCCGGGTCTCGATCACGGCGAGCATCTGGTTGAACGGGTCCATCTCGTCGAGCTGGCGTTCCCGGCGGGTCCACCGCAGCGACCTCGCAGCCTCGAGCGCGGTCGCCGCGCCGGCCTGCACCGCGGCCAGGCAGCGGGCGAGCCGGTCGTCGTGGTGGGCGAACAGCTCGTCGATGCGGGCGTGCGCGCTGGGCGCCACCGGCCCGTGGGCGGGCAGCAGCCGCATGTCCGGCAGGCTGCGGACAAGCTGCAGCGACGACAGGTAGTCCTGCAGCGGGTGCGGGGACGGCACCGCCTCGAAACCGATCGACGGGGTGATGTGCGGCAGCACATGGTCGCCGGCGAACAGCAACCCCGCGCCAGCGTCGCGGAACACCACATGCCCGCGGGTGTGGCCGGGGGTGGGGATCACGGTCAGGGTGCGGTCGCCGGCCCCGATCTCCTGGTACGGGGTGAGCCACCGGTCCGGCTCCTCCCAGTCCGCGGCGCCGCCGGGCAGGGCACGCGCGATGTCGCCGAGCGCGGCGATGAGCCCGGCCGCCCCGCTGGCCCGCAGCTCGGCCAGTTGCGGCGCGAACGGCTCGGCCGTGCCGCCGGACAGTGCCGCGATGGCCTGCCGTTCACCGAGGCCGAGGGACACCCTGCTGCCGAACTCCCTGCGCAGCTGGAGCCCGAGCGTGTAGTGGTCCCGGTGCACGTGGGTGACGAGGAACGAGCGGACGTCCCCAAGCTCGGCACCGAGGCTGGCCAGCGCGGTGGCGAGGGCCTTGCGGGCCACGTCAAGCGCCCAGCCGCTGTCGATCAGCACGAGGCCGTCGCCCGCCTCGAGTACGTAGACGTTCACCGCCCGCAGGCCGTCGGTGGGCAGGGGCAGCGGGACCCGGTGCACCCCGGTGGCGACCGGGTAGACGCCCGGCTCGGCCCACTCGCGGGCGATGGCCCTGGCGTCGGCGGTCACGGCTGGAACCCTATCCTGGCCTCGTTCGCCCAGAGCGCACCGGGGAAGAGCAGCGCCGGAACCGGTGTTCTCCGATCATGTACCAGGCCCAGTGGCACGCGATGCGCTCGTTCACACGGGACAAGTCGGTCACCCAGCAGCGGCTGAGCCGTGGCCTCGTGCGGCGGATCGCCTCGTATGCCCGCCCCTACCGGCTGGACCTGGTCATCTTCCTGACGCTGACCGCGCTGTCCGCGGTGATCGCGGTGGCCGTGCCGCTGTTGCTGCAACGAATCATCGACGACGGCATCCTGCCCAAGGACATGGCGGTCGTGCTGTCGGTCGCCGGGGCGGTGGCCGTGCTCGCGGTGCTGGGCGCCGGGCTCTCGGTCGCCACGCGCTGGTTCTCGGCGCGCATCGGGGAAGGGCTCATCTACGACCTGCGCACCGAGGTGTATGAGCACGTCCAGCGGCAGCCGCTGGCGTTCTTTGTCAGGGCCCAGACGGGATCGCTGGTCAGCCGGCTGAACAGCGACGTGATCGGCGCACAGCAGGCGATCACCTCGACGCTGTCGTCGGTGATCGCCAACGTGATCGGCCTGGTCCTGGTGCTCGCGGCGATGCTCTACCTGTCCTGGCTGGTGACCGTCGTCACCCTGGTGATGATGCCGTTCTTCGTCATCCCGGCCCGCCTGGTCGGCCGCAGGCTGCAGCGGCTCACCAGGGAATCGATGCAGCTCGACGCCGAGATGGGCTCGACCATGACGGAGCGGTTCAACGTGGCCGGGGCGATGCTGGTCAAGCTGTTCGGCCACCCGGCGGACGAGGCCCGCGTGTTCAACGGCCGGGCGGCCAGGGTCAGGGACATCGGCGTGACCACGGCCATGTACGGCAGCACGCTGTTCATCGCGCTGAGCCTGCTCGCCTCCATGGCCACGGCCGTGGTGTACGGCCTCGGCGGCGGCCTGGTGATCCACGGCGCCATCCAGTTGGGCACGCTGGTGGCGCTGGCAGCGCTGCTCAGCCGGCTCTACGGGCCGATCACCGCGCTGTCCAACGTGCAGGTGGATGTGATGACCGCCCTGGTGAGCTTTGACCGGGTGTTCGAGGTGCTTGACCTCAAGCCGCTGATCGCGGAGCGGCCCGGGGCAGTGGCGCTGCCCTGGAGCGGCCAGGGGAACGGGTCCGGGCCCGCCGGCGCGCTGCCGGTCGAGTTCGACCACGTCTCGTTCCGCTACCCGATGGCCAGCGAGGTGTCGCTGGCCTCGCTCGAGTCGATCGCGCTGCCCGCCCCCGAGCGGGCCGACGCCGGGCAGGACGTGCTGCACGACGTGAGCTTCACCGCCCCGGCCGGGCGGCTCACCGCGCTGGTCGGCCCCTCTGGGGCGGGCAAGACCACGATCACCCACCTTGTTTCACGGCTTTACGACCCCCGGGCCGGCGTGGTCCGCATCGGCGGGTACGACATCGCCGATCTCACCCTCGACTCGCTGCACGACGCCGTGGGCGTGGTGACCCAGGACGCGCACATGTTCCACGACACGATCCGGGCCAACCTCGCCTACGCCAGGCCGTCCGCCACCGAGGCGGAGCTGATCGAGGCCTGCCGCGCGGCGCAGATCTGGGGCCTGATCGAGACGCTCCCCGACGGGCTGGACACCGTGGTCGGCGACCGTGGGTACCGGCTGTCCGGCGGGGAGAAGCAGCGAATGGCCATCGCCCGGCTGCTGCTCAAGGGCCCCGCCGTGGTGGTGCTTGACGAGGCCACCGCGCACCTGGACTCCGAGTCGGAAGTGGCGGTGCAGCACGCGCTCAAGACCGCGCTGGCCGGCCGCACGTCGCTGGTGATCGCGCACCGGCTGTCCACGATCAGGGAGGCCGACCAGATCCTGGTCATCGACGGCGGCCAGATCCGCGAGCGCGGGAAGCACGAGGAACTGCTGGCCTCGGCCGGCCTGTACGCCGAGCTCTACCACACGCAGTTCGCCGACCAGGAGCCGGCAGCAAACGGCCATGCGCCGGCCCAGGAGCCTGCCCCCGCTCAGCTTCCGTAGCCGACCCGGCGCAGTTCCTCGCCGGCCACGCTCTCGACCTCGGCCGCCTGGGACGGGGCGAGCAGCCTGCGCCAGGCACCCGGCTCCAGCGGGGTACCGGCCACCGGCGGCTCCACCGGCCGGATCTGCGCGCCGGTGAACGCCGACAGCGCTGCCGCCGCGGCGGCCGGCTGCCGGATCATCTCCTCGTACCGCAGCGTGACCAGCTGCTCGGCCGACAGCCGGGTGCGCAACCTGGCCATCAGCCGGATGGTGCCACGCCAGCGCATGGCGCACTTCCCGGCCGCCGTCGACTCGGCCCACAGGTGCCGGTCCGGTGCGCTGTCCACGCCGAGCAGCGGGTGGGTGACCTCGGCGTCCAGGTTCACGAACCCAGGCCGGAACCACGCCAGCGCCGGTGGATCGGTGAGCATCCCCGCCACCACATCCCGGCCGTCCCTGACGATCTGCACCAGGCGCGCGTCAGGAAACGCGTCCACCAGCGAATCGGCGCAGTAAAGCAGCTCCGGGCTGGCGTCGCCGTACCTGGCGATGCCCTGCTCGGCGACACACGGCCGGTTGCCGGGAGCCCCGCCCGCCTCCCGGCAGGCCAGGGTGCAGCCCAGACAGCAGTCCGGGCCCACCTGCCAGCCCTGGGCGAAGGCGTCGCGCAGCACGGTGGCGGCCGCCTCGGGGTGCCCACGGGCCAGCGACGGGGTCCGCGCGAATGCCTGCACCACGGGCAGGACCCAGCGCTGCCCGAGCGTCATATGGAACCCCGGCGAGCGCTTGAATGCCCGCGCCAGCATCTCGGTGCCAGCCAGCGGCGCGCCGATCACGAACACGGGGTTGCGCACCTTGCGGCCATTGACCACCAGGATGTGCGGGCGGGCCGCGGACGACCGGGGGTAATCGGCCATGGCACTCTCGGGCGGCGGGCCGGAACCTCCTTCTCGCTGCGTGGGGCGGGGGATCGTGGTCACCGCTGGCCGCGCCCCGTCTTCGTGCGCCCGGCGGGCCGCCGGCAGTGGCCGGGCTCGTGTGCCGCCAGGTTGAGCGCGGCCTGGATGAGCGGGACGTGGCTGAACGCCTGCGGGGTGTTCCCGACCTGGCGCCCGTACCGCGGGTCGTACTCCTCGCTGAGCAGGCCGACGTCGTTACGCAGGCCGAGCAGCTTGTCGAACAGTTCGTGCGCCCGGTCTTCATGGCCGATCATCTGCAGCGCGTTCACGAGCCAGAAACTGCAGGCGAGAAACGCGCCCTCGCTGCCGGACAGGCCGTCGACCTGCGATTGGCCGGTGGCGAGCTGGTAGCGGCGGACCAGGCCGTCCGAGACAAGGTCCCTGGCAATGGCCTCCACGGTGGACACCACCCGGGGGTCATCCTCGGGCAGGAAGCCGACCTCCGGGATGAGCAGGACGGCGGCGTCCAGCTCATCCGACCCGTAGTACTGAGTGAACGCGCCACGCTTCTCGTTGTACCCGTGGGTGCATACCTCATCGTGGATCTTGCCGGCGATCTCGCGCCAGTGGTCGCCGGGGCCCGGCAGGCCCCCGGTCACCGCCCGGCAGGCCCGGTCGAAGGCGACCCACGCCATCACCTTGGAATGCACGAAGTGCCGCCGCGGCCCGCGCACCTCCCAGATGCCTTCGTCGGGCTGGTCCCAGTTCTTCTCCAGGAACCCGAGCAGGGCCCGCTGCATCGACCAGGCATGCCGGTCGAAGCCGATGCCAGCGGCCCGGCCCATACTGAGCGCGTCGATCACCTCGCCGTACACGTCAAGCTGGCGCTGGCCCACGGCGGCGTTGCCGATCCGGACCGGCGCCGAGTTCTCATAGCCCGGCAGCCACTCCGCCTCCCACTCGGCCAGGCGCCGCTCGCCGGTCACGCTGTACATGATCTGCACGTCTTTCGGATCCCCGGCGATCGCCCGTTCCAGCCAGGCCCGCCAGGCCGCCGCCTCATCGGTGTACCCGGTACGCAGCAGGGCTTCGAGCGTGATGGTGGCGTCGCGGAGCCAGCAGTACCTGTAGTCCCAGTTGCGCACCCCGCCGACGTCCTCGGGCAGCGAGGTGGTCGCCGCGGCGACGATCCCGCCGGTCGGGGCGTAGGTGAGCGCCTTGAGGGTGATCAGGGACCGCATCACCGCCTCCCGGTGCGGCCCCTCGTAGGTGCAGCGGAGCGCCCAGTCCCGCCAGAACCTGGTGGTCAGGCCAAGCTCGCCGGCGGGGTCGGCCCGCTCGGGCTCGCCCTCGTGGGAGGGCCCCCAGGTCAGCACGAACGGCACGTGCCCGCCCGCGGCCACCCGGAACGACGCGTGATGGGCCATGTTGCGGCCGGTCAGGGTGGCCGGCGTGTCCAGCCACAGCGAGTCGGGCCCGGCGATGGCGCAGATCCTGCCGTCCCGGCGGCGCACCCAAGGCACGATCGCGCCGTAACCGAGCCGCAGCCGCACCGTGCACTCCATGTCCACGTGCCCGTGGACGCCCTCCACGATCCGGACTACTACCGGCGGCTTACCGTCCCGCGGCGGCATGAAGTCGGCCACGCGCACCGCGCCGGTGGCGGTCCGCCACTCGGTCTGCAGGATCAGCGTGTCGCCCTGGTAATGCCGGGACACTTCGGCCTGGCCGGGCGGCCCGGCCGGGCAGATGCTCCAGTGGCCGTGGTCATCGGTGCCGAGCAGCCGGGTGAAGCACGCGGGGGAGTCGAACCGGGGCAGGCAGAGCCAGTCGATCGAGCCGTCCTTGCCGACCAGCGCTGCCGTCTGCATGTCGCCGATGAGCGCGTAGTCCTCGATCAGTCCCGCCACCGGTCCCTCCAAGGCTCCTCTGCCGGTCAACCGTACCTTCCAGGACCTTGGCCCTGTCGGCCGACGTGGCCGCCGCGCGCTCTAAGCTGGCACCCGTGCACCTACCTCGTCGGGCGCGGGTCCTGGCAGTCGCGGCAGCTGCCGTGGCGCTGTGTGCCGCCGCGACCGGGTGCAGCGCCTTCGACCGGGCGTTCGGCAAGCAGGAGGCGGTGGTGCAGTTCCAGCCGAACACGCCCGCCTCGGCCATGCTGAAGGCCCGCGCCGCCTGCTCGCACCTGGCCGGCGCGCATGCCGAGCCGATACCGAAGCACCCTTTGGCGGTGGACCTCCCCGACGACATCAGGTACGAGGTCGGCAGCGCGAGCGACGCACAACTGGCCCGGCTCCAGCAGTGCCTGGAGCGGTTCCCCTCGGTCGTCGGCATCGAGTTTTCCAGCCCCTCCGGAGACTGAGCACGTAGGCTATCCAGCCGTGACGCTTCGGTCGGCCGCCGGGCCGGTGTGGCGGCTTGGCGTGGCCGCGGCTGCCCTGACCGCGCTGGCCGGCTGCGGACTGCTCTCCTCGCCGGCGGCGCCGGTGCCGCCGGGCGCGGGTGAAGGCCCCGGCCCGGCCCCGGCGACCGGTTCCCCGGCCTCGCCGGCACCCGCCGCGCCGTCCTGCCCCGCCACCCCGGCCGGGTTCACGTGTGCGATGCGCACCCGCATAGCGGCCGTGCAGGCCTTCCTGCGGCACCGGCCCGGCGTGGTGGGCGTCGTGCTGCGGGACAGGTCCACCGGCGCGGTCTGGGAGAACGCCCACGCGCACACGCATATCTATATGGCCTCCACCAGCAAGCTGGCGATGGCGGTCGCCCTGCTGATGCAGAACCAGGCCGGGGTGATCCACCTGTCCGCCGGTGACATGTCGGTCCTGCAGGACATGCTGCACGTCAGTTCGGACACCGCGGCCGACACGCTCTGGTTCAAGTTCGGCGCCCCGTTCTACACCGGCTACTTCCCGCGGATCGGGCTGGCGAACGCGCGGTATGTGGCGGCGCCGGGCATCACCCCGCCGTACTGGGGGGAGATGCTCTGCACGGCCGCGGACCTGAGCCGGGTCATCACTTTCGTGTTCGACGACATGCCGGCCTCGCTGCGCGGCTACCTGGTCGCCACGCTGAGCCGCGTCGCCACCGACCAGCACTTCGGGGTGTGGGGTGCGGGCAGCGCCAACCGCCCGGGTAACAAGGACGGCTGGTCGGTGGAGCAACCCGGCTGGATCATCAACTCGGTGGGGTTCGCCGGGCCGCGGCAGCGGTACACGCTGGCCATGATGAACAGCCTCAACGGCCACGGCGGCTACCACACGGGCACCGACACCCTGACCGAGGTGGCGGCGATCCTGTTCCGCGGGCACCAGGTCCAGGCACCGAAGGTCAGCGCCACGCCCTGAGAGGTGCTGGCCCGGGGCGACCCCGCTGAGCTGGCCGCGGGCACTTTCTGGCCTGTAACAACCTTGTGACCTGGGAATCTGGCCGAATCGAGTTGTGCTTCCCTATATTCTCTATTAAGTTGATCTGGATAGTAAATAGATCGGGAAAGGTGGAACCTAATGAGGCGTGTGCTACTCACGGCAGGAGTAGCTGCTGTCAGCCTCTTGGCGGCGGGCTGTGCTTCATCCGCAACCGGGGCGTCAAATTCGGGCTCGTCACCCGTGGTGCTGCGGCTGGGCTTCCTGGCGAACATCACCCACGAGCCCGCGCTGGTGGGCATCGCCAAGGGCTTCTTCACCAAGGACCTGGGCAAGAACGTCACGCTGAAGACCACGGTCTTCAGCACCGGCACCGAGGAGACCACAGCCCTGCTGGCCGGTCAGCTCGACGCGGCTTACGTCGGCCCCAACCCGGCGCTCAACGCCTGGCAGAAGTCCAACGGCACGGCCATCAAGATCATCTCGGGCGCGGCCTCGGGCGGCGCCTCCCTGGTCGTGAAGAAGGGCATCACCAGTGCCGCCCAGCTCAAGGGGAAGTCGCTCGCCACGCCGTCGCTGGGCAACACCCAGGACGTCGCGCTGCGCTACTGGCTCAAGCAGCACGGCCTGAACACCACGCCGACCGGCGGCGGTGACGTGGCCATCAAGCCGATCAAGCCGAACTCGGCCGCCGTGCTTGAGTTCGCCTCCAAGCAGATCGACGGCGGCTGGGAGCCCGAGCCGTACGCCACCGAGATGGTGCTCGACGGCGGGACCCGGCTGGTGAACGAGGCCAGCCTGTGGCCGGGCGGCAATTTCGTCACCACCAACCTGGTGGTCAGCCAGTCGTTCCTGAAGGCACACCCGTCTACGGTGAACGGCCTGCTCAAGGGGCAGATCGCGGCGAACTCCTACATCAACGCCAACAGCAGCGCGGCGGCCAGCGCGGCCAACGCCGAGCTGACCAAGCTGCTCGGTAAGGGCCTGAAGCCGAACGTGCTTGCCGCGGCGCTGCCGTACATCCACTTCACCAACGACCCCATCGCGTCCTCGCTGGCCGCCGATGCCCAGCACGCGGTGGCCGTGGGCCTGCTCACGCCGGTGAAGAACCTGCCCGGCATCTACGACCTCGGCCCGCTCAACGCACTGCTGAAGGCGGACGGACAACCACAGGTGAGCCCATGAGCCTTGACCAACGCCAGGCTGCGCCCCCGGGACTCCTCCCGGGGGCGTCAGCCCGTTCCGGCGCCGTAACGAATGACGCGCTGAACGGCGCGGACGCTACCAACGCCATCTCGATCAGCGAGGTGTCCAAGGCCTTCGGCCATGGCAAGGCCACGGTGCACGCTCTCGACCGGGTGTCGCTGGACGTGGCGCTCGGCGAGTTCGTCTGCCTCATCGGCGCGTCCGGCTGCGGCAAGAGCACGCTGCTGTCGCTGGTGGCCGGCCTGGACACGCCGACCGCGGGCACGATCGACACCTTCGGCCGGAAGGTCGCGCTCATGTTCCAGGAGCCGGCCCTGTTCCCGTGGCTGACCGCGGCCAAGAACGTGGAACTTGCGCTGCGCCCGAGCGGCATGGCCAGGAAGGCCCGCCGTGACCGGGCCGCGGAACTGCTGGCAGCGGTGCACCTGGATGGCTTTAGCGACAAGCGGCCGCACGAGCTGTCCGGCGGCATGCGCCAGCGGGTGGCGATGGCCCGGGCGCTGGCCACCAGCGCCGACGTGCTGCTCATGGACGAGCCGTTCGGCGCGCTGGACGCCATGACCAGGGACCTGCTGCACGACGAGCTGGACCGGATCTGCATGGACCGGGGCCTGACCGTGCTGTTCGTCACGCACAACGTGCGGGAGGCGGTGCGGCTCGGTGACCGGGTCGTGGTGCTGTCCAGCAGGCCCGGCCGGGTCATCGACGAGTTCGCGGTGCCGATCCCCGGGCCGCGCCGGATCGACTCCCCGCAGGTCGCGGAGCTCGCGAGCAAGATTACCGACCGGCTGCGGGAGGAGATGGGGCGTCATGGTCAGGCTCACTAGCCGCGGCGGCGGCACCGGTACCGTCGACCCCGAATCCGCCGCCCTCGCCGGCCTGGACAACCTGGAGCTGGCCACCACGAGCCGGCATCCTTGGAGCGCCCGCAGCATCTGGGCCGTCGTCTGGCCGAAGCTGCTCGCGATCGGCCTGGTCCTCGCGATCTGGGAGATCATCCATCTCACCGGCTGGAAGAAGTACGTGCTGCCCGGCCCTGCCACGGTCTTCGCCAACCTGTGGGACCAGATGCAGCATGCCGTGCTCTGGCAGGCCATAAGCGTCACGATCCACCGCGCCGTGATCGGGTTCGCGCTTTCGGTGCTCATCGGCGCGGTGGTCGGCGCGCTGGTGTCCCGGATCAAGCCGCTGCGCGCGGCAGTCGGCTCGCTGATCACCGCGATGCAGACGATGCCGTCGATCGCATGGTTCCCGTTCGCGATCATTCTGTTCGGTGTCACCACGAACGCGATCATTTTCGTCATCGTGCTTGGCTCCGCGCCATCGGTGGCCAACGGGCTGATCACCGGGGTGGACTACATCCCGCCGACGCTGCTGCGGGCCGGGAAGACCATGGGCCTGTCCCGGATCGCCACATACCGGCACCTGATCCTGCCGGCCTCGCTGCCGGCCTTCGTGTCCGGGCTGAAGCAGGCCTGGGCGTTCGCCTGGCGCAGCCTGCTGGCCGGCGAACTGCTGGTGATCATCCTCGGCCAGGTGTCGATCGGGACCCTGCTCAACGCCGACCAGGACCAGGCCGACATGCCCAGCGCCATCGCCATCATGATCGTCATCCTGGCTTTGGGCATCGTCATCGACATGCTGTTCAGCAAGGCCGACGCCGTGCTCCGGCGGCGCCGGGGGATGACCGACCCCGCGTCGGCGTAACGCACCGCACCCTCTGCGCCCCGCCAGGCGCCTGCCGCTGGTGGCGGCCGGGCAGTGTATGCCTGGCCGCGCCAGCGGCCCCGTACCATCGGGACTGTGCCGGATACCGCGGGAATCGTGCTGGCCGGTGGGCGCTCGTCCCGGATGGGCACGCCCAAGGCGGCCCTGGAATGGCATGGCTCGACGCTGCTGCGCCGCACGACCGGCATCCTGGCCCGGGTGGCCGATGGGCCGGTGGTTGTGGTTCGCGCCCCCGGGCAGCGGTTGCCGGCGCTGCCGCCGCGGGTCGAGATCGTGGAGGACCCGGCCGAGGGCCTGGGCCCGGTGCAGGGGCTCGCCGCCGGGCTGGCCGCACTCTCCGGGCGGGCGGATGTCGCGTTCGTCAGCTCCACCGACATGCCATTCCTGCACCCTGCGTTCGTCCGGCGGGTGCTGCGCGCCGCCGCGGACGGCGCGGACGTGGGCCTGCCGCTGGCCCGCGGCTACCCGCAGCCGCTGGCGGCCGCCTACCGGGTCACGCTGGCACCGGTCGCCGCACGGCTGGTCGAGGAGCAGCGGCTGCGGCCCGCCTTCCTGTTCGAACAGTGCCAGGTCACCCGGCTGGACGAGGCCGCGCTCCGCGCCGACCCGGTGCTTGCCGCACTGGACCCGGACCTGGACTCGGTGATCAACGTCAACTCCCCGGACGACTACGCGCAGGCCAGGGCGCGGCAGGCCCCGGAGGTGACCGTGCAGCGGTTCGGCACCCTGGCCGACGGCCACCGCGGCCCGCACTCGGTGCGCGCGGCGACGGTCGCCGGGGCCGCGGCCGCCACCGGGGTGGCGCTGGACGGCCACGTGGTGGCGGCGCTGAACGGGGAGCAGATCACCAGGGACGGCGAGATGCCGCTGGCCGCCGGGGACACGGTGTTCTTCCTGTCGGCGGACGCGGGAGGCTAGCCGATGGCCCCGGGCGGCTATTTCGGGCGGGCGCTCGTCGTGGACGTGCGGACAGCGGCCAGCACAATCCTGCCGCTGCCCGAGGAGGTGCTGCGCGGCTACCTCGGCGGGGCCGGCCTCGGGACCTGGCTGATGCACCGCCTCGCCCCGCCCGGCGCGGACCCGCTGGGTGAGCAGGCGCCGCTGGCGTTCGTGTTCTCCCCACTGGTCGGCACCCCGCTGACCACCAGCGCCAAGTTCGCGGTGGTCGCCAAGTCACCGCTCACCGGTATGCTCAACGACGCCCTCTCGTCCAGCCACTTCGCCATCTCCGGCAAGCTCACCGGGCATGACGCGATCGTGGTGCGCGGCGCCTGCGAGCGGCCTTCTGCTCTGCTTGTGGACGGCGACGGCGCGCGCCTGGAAGACGCCGCGGACCTGTGGGGGCTGCCGGCCGCGCAGGCGGAGCGGCGGCTGCGGGAGCGGCTTGGCCGCGGCTGGCGGGCCGCCGCGATCGGGCCGGCCGGGGAAGCCCAGGTTAAGTACGCGACGATCTCCCACGACGGGCGGCATGCCGGGCGCGGCGGGCTGGGCGCGGTACTTGGCGCCAAACTGCTCAAGGCGGTCGCGGTGCGCGCCGCCACCAAGGTCGCGCCGGCCGATCCGGACGCGGTGCTCGCGGCCGCGAAGGACCTTCGGGCCCGGTCGTTCGGGCCGGCCACCGCGAAGTACCGGGAACTCGGCACGCTGGCCAACCTGCTCGCGTTCAACGCGATCAGCGCCCTGCCGACGCGCAACTTCCAGGCCGCCACGTTCGCCGGGGCGCCGCGGCTGGCCGCCGAGGAACTCGCCGGGCTGCGCACCGTGGCGCGCAACAGCTGCGCCTCCTGCACCATCGGCTGCGAGCACATCTACTCCGGCGGCGGCAAGAAGATGCGGGTGGAGTACGAGAACGTGTTCGCGCTCGGCCCGATGTGCGGGGTGTCCGATCCCGACGCGGTGCTGGCCGCCAGCGCGCTGTGTGACGAACTGGGACTTGACACGATCTCCGCGGGCGGCACGATCGCCTGGGCGATGGAGTGCGCCGAGCGCGGCCTGATCGATGCGCCGTGGCTGCGGTTCGGCGACGCGGGCGCGCTGATGCGGGCGCTGGCGGAGATCGGCGCGCGTGAGGGGCTCGGCGCCCTGCTCGCCGAGGGGTCGCGGCGGGCGGCGCAGCAGGTCGGCGGCGGCTCGGCGGAGTTCGCGCCGCAGGTCAAGGGCCTGGAACTGCCCGGTTACGAGCCGCGCACCATGCACGCGATGGCGCTCGGCCTGGCGGTCAACTCCCGGGGCGCCGACCACAACCGCTCCGGTGCCTACGAGGCCGACCTGTCCGGTGACCTGGACCGGTTCGCCGGCGGCGACGCCCAGGTCGCGGCGGCGGTCGAGACCGAGGACCGGGCCGCGGTGATGGACTCGCTGATCTTGTGCAAGTTCCTGCGCGGGGTGTTCCGCGAGCCGTTCGAGGAGTGGGCGCAGCTGCTTGGCGCGGTCACCGGCTGGGACGTCGACGGCGCGGAACTGCGCCGCACGGCGCGGCAGATCGTCCTGGCCAAGCGGGTGTTCAACATCCGCGAGGGCTGGCAGCCGGGTGACGACTGGCTGCCGGAGCGGCTGCTGTCCCAGCCGCTGGAAACCGGCTCGGGCCGGGTCGCGGCGCTGACGCCGGAGCGGCTGCGCGCCATGATCAGCGGCTACTACGCCGCGCGGGGGCTGGACTCCGGCGGCCGCCCGGCCGAGGCCGACCTGGCCGGCCTCAGGTTGAGGTAGGTCGGGCCGCGACAGATACTGTCCCTATGGTCCTTGCCACCACCCGTACCGTCACGGTCAGCATCGACGGGCAGCAGATCACGGTTCCCGACGGCACCACGATCTGGGCGGCGGCCAAGGCCGCCGGCGTCGACATCCCGGTGCTGTGCCACGACGAGCGCTACGACCCGGTCGGGGTCTGCCGCATGTGCGTGGTGGACGTCGGTGCCCGCGCCTTCGCCGCGGCGTGCGTGCGGCCCTGCGAAGAGGGCATGGAGGTCAAGACCGCCACCCCGGACGTGGAGCGCAGCCGGGCCACGCTGACCGAGCTGCTGCTCGCCGACCAGCCGCCCGCCGACCGCGATCCCAAGCAGACCACCACCGGCGACAACGAGCTGCTCGCCCTGGCGCAGCGGTACGGGGTGACCCGCGAGGGCGGGCAGTGCGGGCCCGGGGGAGCGACCCCCCTGGAACCCCCCGCTGGCTCAAGGCCCCGTTCCTCCGTCACGGGGCCTTGGCCGCTGTCCTCCGGCCGCGGCACCGATACCTCGAACCCGGTCATCGCGGTGGACCACGACGCCTGCATCCTCTGCGACAGGTGCGTCCGGGCCTGCGACGACATCCAGGGCAACGACGTCATCGGCCGCAGTGGCAAGGGCGCCGCGACCCGCATCGCGTTCGACCTGAACGACCCCATGGGCAAGTCGTCCTGCGTCACCTGCGGCGAGTGCGTCGCGGCGTGCCCGACCGGCGCGCTGACCAACAAGCCGATCCGGAACATCCCGATCCGCCCGCGCACCGAGCTTGACCAGGTGGACAGCGTCTGCCCGTACTGCGGCGTCGGCTGCGCCCTCACCTACCACGTGGACCGCGAGCGCGGCGCGATCGCCTACGCCGAGGGCCGCGACCAGCCGGGCTCGAAGAGCCGCCTGTGCGTGAAGGGCCGGTACGGCTGGGACTACGCCGCCTCTCCGCAGCGCCTCACCACGCCGCTGATCCGTAAGGACTCGGCCTACCCCAAGGGGGCGCTGTCCGCCGACGTCCGCGGCGAGATGAACCGGCCGCCGGGGGAGAACGGCAGCGGGCCAGCCGGTGACGGCCGCAAGGGCGGCAAGGAAGGCGAGCGGCGGCGCAGGCGCAGGCCAGGTGGCCTGGTCGACTACGCCGAGGTACTGCCGCACTTCCGCGAGGCGACCTGGGAGGAGGCGCTGGAGCTGGTCGCCAGGAGGCTGACCGGGATCTACGCCGACAGCGGGCCCGGGGCGATCGCCGGTTTCGGCTCGGCCAAGTGCTCCAACGAGGAGGCCTACCTCTTCCAGAAGCTGATCAGGACCGGGTTCCACACCAACAACGTGGACCACTGCACCCGGCTGTGCCACGCCTCCAGCGTGGCCGCGCTGTTCGAGGGCATCGGCTCCGGCGCCGTGTCCACTACCTACGGCGACGTGGTGAACGCCGACGTGGCGATCGTCACCGGCAGCAACCCCACGGCCAACCACCCGGTCGCGTCGTCGTTCTTCAAGCAGGCCAGGCGCAACGGCACGACGATCATCTACATCGACCCCAGGGCCGACAAGATGTCCGACCACGCCGACATCTTCTGCCAGCTCAAGCCCGGCACCGACGTCGCGTTCTACAACGGCATCATGCACGAGGTGATCCGGCTGGGGCTGATCGACGCCGGCTTCGTCGCCCGCCGCACCAGCAACTACGACGCGCTGGCCAGCAACGTCGCGAACTACCCGCCGGAGCGGGCCGAGCAGATCACCGGCGTGCCCGCCGACGTCATCCGGCGGGTGGCCAGGGCCTGGGGCGAGGCGCGGGCCGGTGTCATCTTCTGGGGCATGGGGATCTCCCAGCACACCACCGGCACCGACAACGCCCGCTGCCTCATCGCGATGTGCGCGATCACCGGGAACGTGGGCCGGCCTGGCTCCGGGCTGCACCCGCTGCGCGGGCAGAACAACGTGCAGGGCGCCTCGGACATGGGCCTGATCCCGATGTTCTACCCGGACTACAAGAAGGCCGACGACCCTGAGGTCAGGGCCAGGTTCGAGGGGCTGTGGGACACGCAGGACCTGGATCCCAAGCGCGGCCTGACGGTCACCGAGATCATCGGCTCCGTGCTCAAGGGCGGGGTGCGCGGGATGTACATGATGGGGGAGAACCCGTTCCTGTCCGACCCCAACATCAACAAGGTGCGCAAGGCGCTGTCGGCGCTGGACTTCCTCGTGGTGCAGGACATCTTCCTCACCGAGACCGCCGAGTTCGCCGACGTGATCCTGCCCGCCACCTCCTACCTGGAGAAGGACGGCACCTACACCAACACCGACCGCCGGGTGCAACTCGGCCGCAAGGTCCTGGATCCGCCCGGGCAGGCGCGGGCCGACTGGGAGGTGGTCCAGGATCTCGCCAACCGGATCGGTCTGGACTGGAACTACGCCTCCCCGCGGGAGATCTTCGAGGAGATCGTCTCGGTCATGGCGAGCTACCAGAACCTGAGCTACGACAACCTGGGGCTGACCGGCAAGCTGTACCCGAACCCCGACCCCGAGCACAGCGACGGCACCGTGGTGATGTTCGGGGAGCGGTTCAACACCGACGACGGGCTGGCCCACCTGGTGCCCGCCGAATGGCTGCCGGCCAAGGAACTGCCCAGCCCGGAGTACCCGTTCGTGCTGAACACCGGGCGGCTGCTGCAGCACTGGCACACCGGGTCGATGACCCGCCGGTCGTTCGCGCTCGACGCCATCAGCCCGCGGGCCGAGGTGTATGTGAACCCGGACGACGCGGCGGAGCTCGGCCTGGCCGACGGTGACATGGCCCAGGTGACCTCGCGGCGCGGCACGATCGAGCTGGCCACGCGGATCTCCCACCGGGAGGCGCGGGGCAACTGCTTCATCCCGTTCCACTTCCGCGAGGCCGCCGCCAACCTGCTGACGATCGACGAGATCGACCCGGTCGGCAAGATTCCCGAGTTCAAGTTCTGCGCCGTCCGGATCGAACGCGCCCCCTCCGGGGACCGGTGATGGCCCGGGCCCAGGGGCGGGTACCGGGTGTCGAGGCGAGGGCGGGCAAGTTCCCCGGCCCCAGCCTGATCCCGGCGCTGCAGGCAATCCAGGACCGGGTCGGCTGGCTGCCGCGCGAGGAACTGGTGGCGCTGGCCCGTGACGTCCGGCGCCCGCTGTATGAGATCGAGGGGCTGGTCTCGTTCTACCCGCACTTCCGCACCCGGCCGCCGGTGAAGGTGGAGGTGCACGCCTGCCACGACCTGACCTGCTGGCTGCAGGGCGCGGACCGGCGGATCGCGGCACTGCGGGACAGCTACGGCCGCGACGCCGACGTCGAGGTCACCGAGGTGTCCTGCATCGGCCGGTGCGACATGGCGCCCGCAGTAGCGGTCAACGAGCGCCCGGTGCCGGCCGCGGACGTGCCCACAGCAATCGGCGCGGCGCGCTCCGAGACGCCCGGCCAGCCAGCGGGGGGTTCCGGGGGGTCGCCCCCCCGGGCCAGCACCAAGCACTTTCCGAACGACCCCTACGCGGCGGGGGAGGAACGGTACCGGGTACTGCGCGCGGTGCTGTCCGGGGAACTGGATGCCGAACGGGTCACCGCCGCGCTGAAGGACGCCGGGCTGCGCGGCATGGGCGGGGCGGGCTTCCCCACCGGCCGGAAGTGGGAGCTTGTCGCGGCACAGGCCGCCCAGCCCAAGTACGCGATCTGCAACGCCGACGAGTCCGAGCCGGGCACGTTCAAGGACCGGCAGATCCTCGCGGAGCAGCCGCACCTGGTGCTCGAAGGGCTGCTGCTCGGCATGGTCGCGGTCGGCGCCGAGGAAGGCTGGGTGTTCATCCGGCACGAGTACGGCCCCGAGGAGGCGGTGGTCCGCCGCGAGATCGAGGCGCTGCGTGCCGCGGGCCTGGTCGGGCCGGATGCCGGCGGCAGCGGCAGGCGCCTGTCCGTCGAGGTGTTCACCTCGCCGGGCGGCTACATCCTCGGCGAGGAGTCGGCGCTGATCGAGTGCATGGAGGGGCACCGCGGCGAGCCGCGCAACAAGCCGCCGTTCCCCGGTGTCTACGGCTTGTGGGGCAAGCCAACGCTGATGAACTCGGTGGAGACGTTCGCGCACGTCCCGGTCATCGCCGAGCGCGGTGCACAGTGGTGGAAGGCGCAGGGGGTCAACGGCGGCACCGGGCTGAAGTTCTTCGCGGTGTCCGGCCACGTCGAGCGGCCCGGTGTCTACTGCGTGCCGATGGGCAGCACCGCCCGGCAGCTGCTGGAACTGGCCGGCGGCGTGTCCGGCGGCCGGGCACTGGGCGCGATACAGCCGGGTGGCGCCTCGTCCAACTTCCTCGGGCCCGAGGGCCTGGACGTGCCGCTGGACTTCGACGCGGTGGCCAAGGCGGGCTCGATGCTCGGCTCGGGCGCGGTGGTGGTGCTGGCCGAGGGCACCGACCTGCTCGCCGCGGCCACGAACGTGCTGCGGTTCTTCCGCGACGAGTCGTGCGGCAAGTGCGTGCCGTGCCGGGCCGGTTCCACCAAGGCCCACCGGATCCTCAGCGAGCTGCTCGCCTCCGGCGGCGGCCCCGGTGACGTGGACGAGCGGATCCCCCAGCTGGAGGAGACGATGCGGCGCACCTCGATCTGCGGGCTTGGCCAGGTGGCCCTCGGGCCGGTGATGAGCGTGGTGCGGCTGAACGGGCGGGGGAATGGCCGCAGGGGCTGACGTCCACGGCCAGGCGGGCCGGGAGTTCTTCACCACCCGGACGGTCGCCGAGGCACTCGCCGGGTTCCGGCCGGCCCGGCGTACCGGGGCGGAGACGGTCCCGCTGGCCGGCGCGCTGCACCGGGTCCCGGCGGCGCCGGTCACCGCGGCGCACCCGTTGCCCGGTTTCGCCCGCTCCACCGTGGACGGCTACGCGGTGCGCGCCGCGGACACCTACGGCGTGTCCGAGGGCCTGCCCGGATACCTGGACGTGGCCGGGGCGGTGCGGATGGGCGCCGAGCCTGACGTCACGGTCGGCCCGGGGACGGTAGCGGTCATGCCCACCGGCGGGGTGCTGCCGCCCGGCGCGGACGCCGTGGTCATGGTCGAGTACACCCAGGAGGCGATGCCGGGCACCATCGAGGTGACCCGGCCGGTGGCACCCGGCGAGGGCGTGGTGCGCGCCGACGAGGACGTGGCCGCCGGCGCCCTGCTGGTGCCGGCCGGGCGCCCACTGCGCGCCCAGGACCTGGGCATGCTGGCCGCCGCCGGGGTCACGCAGGTGAGCGTGCACGCCAGGCCCCGGGTGACGGTGTTCTCCACCGGCGACGAGGTGGTGCCGCCGGACACCGTGACGCTGCGCCCCGGGCAGGTCCGCGACGCCACGGCGACCGCGCTCACCGGGCTGATCGCGCAGGCCGGCGGCGAGGCGTGCCAGGGCGGGATCATCCCAGACGACCAGGCGGCGCTGGAGGCCGCGCTGCGCGCCGCGCTGCCCGCCAGCGACATGATCGTGATCTCGGCCGGCTCGTCGGTCGGAGCGCGCGACGAGACCGCCACGGCGGTGGCCCGCCTCGGCCCGCCGGGCATCTGGTGCCACGGCCTGGCCATCCGGCCGGGCAAGCCCACCCTGCTGGCCGAGTGCGCGGGGGTGCCGGTGATCGGGCTGCCCGGGAACCCGCGCTCGGCTCTGGTGGTGTTCCGGCTGATCGGGATGCCGCTGGTGCACCGGGCCGGCGGGTGCACGACGCCGCCCGCCGAACCGGTGGTGCGCGCCCGGCTGGCCAGGGACGTGGCGTCGGCGGCCGGGCGGCTCGATGTGGTCCAGGTCCGGCTCGAAGACGGCGTCGCGGTGCCGCTGTTCGGGCTGTCGGCACTGCTGTCCATCCTGACCGCGGCCGACGGGTATGTCGTGGTGCCCGAGGAGGCAACGGGCCTGGGCTCCGGTACGGACGTGGACGTCACGCTGTATGGGTGATCGGGGGCACACTGGTGATCGTGACCGGTAGCCCGTTCCTCCGCGACGTGCCCGCCGCCCGCGCCCTCGATGCCTGGCGTGCCGCGCGCGAGGCGGGTGGCTGCCCGGCCAGGCTGCCGGCGCACCGGGTGCCGCTGGCTGAGGCCACGGGCCGGGTCACCGCCGAGCCGGTGTGGGCCACCCGGTCCTCGCCGCCGTTCGATGCCGCGGGCATGGACGGGATCGCGGTCCGCGCCGCCGACACCCTCGGCGCCAGCGAGACCACCCCCGTCCTGCTGGAGCCCGGCACCTACGACGTGGTGGACACCGGCGACCCGATGCCGGACGGCCGGGACGCGGTGATCATGCGTGAGCACGTGCACTACGTCGACGGTGCCGCGGAACTGCGCGCGGCCGTCCCGCCCTATCAGCACGTGCGGTCGATCGGCGAGGACGTCAGCGCCGCCGAACTGCTGCTGCCCGAAGGGCACCGGCTGCGGGCGGTGGACGTGGCCGCGGCCGCCGCGGCCGGCGCCACCGAACTGCTCGTGCGCCGCCGCCCGGTGGTGGCCGTGCTGCCCACCGGGGACGAGGTGCGGCCGGTCGGCACGCAGACAGGCCCCGGCGAGATCCTCGACACCAACTCGCTGATGCTGGCCGCGCAGGCCCGTGAGGCCGGCTGCGAGGCGCACGCGCTGCCGATCGAGCCGGACGACCCGGCCGGCCTGGCCAAGGCGGTCGGCGCGGCCGTGGCCTCCTGCGACCTGCTCATCATCATCGCCGGGTCGAGCGCGGGCCGGGACGACTACACCGCCCTGATCGTGGACCAGCTCGGCACGCTCGCGGTGCATGGGGTCGCGGTGCGGCCCGGTCATCCGGTGGTGCTCGGCGTGGTGGACGGTACACCGGTGCTCGGCGCACCGGGCTACCCGGTGTCGGCCGCGCTGACGTTCGACATCTTCGCCGAGCCGCTGCTGGCGGAGCTGGAGGGGGCGGTGCCCCGCAGCCGCCCGCGGGCCAGGGCCAGGCTGGCCCGCAAGCTGGCCTCGCCGCTCGGCATGGACGACTGGGTACGGGTACGCCTGGGCGTGGTCGGCGGCACCATGGTCGCCACACCGCTGCCCCGCGGCGCCGGGGTGCTCACCTCCCTGGTCCGCGCCGACGGGCTGCTCGTCGTGCCGGCCGGGCAGGAGGGCCACCATCCCGGCGAGGAGGTGGACATCGCGCTGCTGCGCGGCCTGGACGAGATCGAGCGGACGATCGTCGCTATCGGCTCGCACGACCTGGTGCTCGACCTGGCTGCGTCCGCGCTGCGCGCCGAGGACCCGTCGGTCACCCTGGCGTCCTCGAACGTGGGTTCGCTGGGCGGGCTGGTGGCGCTCCGCGACGGGCTGTGCCACCTGGCCGGGTCGCACCTGCTGGACCCGGCCACCGGCGAGTACACGATGCCCTACGTCCGGCGGGTGCTCGGCGACGCCGAGGTCGCCGTGGTGCGGCTGGTGCACCGGGACCAGGGACTGATCGTGGCGCCCGGCAACCCACTGCGGCTCGGCGGCGTCGGCGACCTGGCCCGGCCCGGGGTGCGGTACGTCAACCGGCAGCGCGGCGCCGGCACCCGGGTGCTGCTCGACCACGAACTGGCCGCGTTCGGCGTCGCCCCGGCCGACGTGGACGGCTACGCCCGGGAGGAGCCCACCCACCTGGCGGTGGCGGCGGCCGTGGCCGCGGGCCGCGGGGACGCGGGCCTGGGCATCCTGGCCGCCGCACGCGCGTTCGGCCTGGACTTCGTGCCGGTCACCAGAGAGCCTTACGACCTGGTGGTGGCCGCGGAGGAGATGGCAGGGCCGCTGCTCGCCCCGCTGTGGGCGCTGCTGGCAGAGGACCGGTTCCAGGCGGCGGTCACCGACCTCGGCGGCTACTCGACCAAGGAGATGGGCCGGCGGCTGCGGTGATCCACATGCGGCGTTCGCCCGGCGGCTGTGGCCCGGCTGCTTCGGCCCGGGCAGCGCGGGCGATCAGGTATTGCACGCCCGCGGGCGGGGCCTTGCGGCGTGCCGTGGCACGGGCCGGCGCGCGGCGGCGGGCCAGCACCGCGACCGCGGCGAACGCCACCAGCCCGGCGAGGATGTAGGCGTTTCCGGCGAGCCAGTCCAGCCCGTGCCAGTGGTACTCGCTGTTCCACGGGTGGCTGCCCGCGGCGCCGCTGCCCGGCGCGTACCAGATCAGCCCCCACGGCACCAGCGGGCCCGCCCGGTCCAGCATCGGCCACGCCCCGTACACCGCGGCCAGCACCGCCAGCAGCGCCCAGCAGGCCCACCGCGCCGCGCGGGCGGCCCGTACCGCGGCATCGGCAAGCACCGCGAGCGCGGGCGCTACCCACACCCAGTGGTGGTCCCAGCTCACCGGCGACACGATCAGCCCGGTGAGCGCACAGGTGAGCCAGCCCTGCACCGGCCGGCCTGACCGGTGCAGCCGGGCCGCGGTGATCAGCCCGGCGGCCGCGGCCAGGCCGGCCGCGGCGGCCCACCACCACAGCCCGCCGGCCAGGCTGCCGGACTGCCGGGTGAACATGCCACGCAGCGACTGGTTCGCCAGGAACCCGACGAACCC
>Ga0207664_10000506_pt1 | contig 27730 bp, 23 predicted proteins | sample LARL83metaG_FD_184349 | JGI IMG/M metagenome (GOLD analysis project Ga0207664, IMG submission 184349) | Corn, switchgrass and miscanthus rhizosphere microbial communities from Kellogg Biological Station, Michigan, USA - LAR L8-3 metaG... | ecosystem: Host-associated > Plants > Roots >... | reverse complement strand
CGAGATCGAGGCAGTGCTGCAGCAGCACTGACGCGGGCGCCAGCACGGCAATGCCGGGCGGCCACGGGCACTCCCCGTGGCCGCCCGCGGCGTATCTAGGATCGGTAGGGAGTACCCCGACCGGCAAGGCACCGTGACGAAGGAACGGGGCCTTGGCCCAGCGGGGGGTTCCGGGGGGTCGTCCCCCCGGGCTGACACGACCTAAGGAGGCCAGCCGTGAGAGCCGCCAGTTACGACCGCTATGGCCCGGCGACGGAGGTCCTGGAGGTCCGCGACGTGGAGCGGCCGGCCCCCGGGCCGGGCGAGGTCCTGGTCAAGGTGGCCCTTTCCGGGGTCAACCCCACCGACTGGAAGAGCCGCAGCGGCGCGACGCCCCGGCCCATCGACGGCTTCCAGATCCCGCACCACGACGGTGCCGGGGTGATCGAGGCGGTCGGCGACGGCGTCGACCCGGCGCGGGTTGGCCAGCGGGTCTGGCTCTGGCTCGCGGCGGCCGGGCGGCGGTGGGGGACCGCGGCGGAATGGAGCGTGGTACCGCAGGATCAGGCGGTCCCGCTGCCCGACGGCGCCTCCCTGGAGCTTGGTGCCAGCCTGGGCGTGCCCGCCATGACCGCGCACTGGTGCGTGTTCGCCGACGGCCCGGTGACGGGGAAGACGGTGCTCGTCGCGGGCGGCGCGGGTGCCGTCGGCCACTTCGCGATCGAGCTGGCCGCCAGGGCGGGCGCCCGGGTGATCGCCACGGCCAGCGGGCCGGAAAAGGCGGAGCTTGCCCGCAAGGCCGGCGCCGCGCACGTGGTCAACTACCGTGACGCCGATGCCGCCGGCCAGATCCTCGCGGCGGCGGGCCAGACCGACCGCGTGATCGAGGTGGCGCTCGGCGCGAACCTGGCCCTCGACCTCGCGGTGGCCAAGCCCGGCTCGATGATCGTCACCTACGCCGCCGAGCCCGCCGATCCGGTGCTGCCGGTCCGTGCCTGCATGACGGCGAACGTCACGATCCGGTTCATCCTGCTGTACGGCGTGCCCCGCCCGGCGCTCCGGCAGGCGGCGGCGGACATCACCGCCGCGCTCACCGAGGGCGCGCTGACCGAGCTGCCGGTGCACCGGTTCGCGCTGTCCGACATCGTCGCCGCGCAGCAGGCGTGCGAGGCGGGCGCGCTCGGCAAGGTACTGGTCGCTCTCTGACCCGCGGCTTCTCCCTGGCAACCGCGCGATTTTCTGCCGAACGACGGCCCACGCCGCCCCGGCCCGCACCGGCCGGCGGGTTCCGCGGCCAGCCCACCCCACGTGGCTCGCGGGTATGATTACTCGTTGTAACCGTAGTACCACCAACTGACACTCAGGGTCCGCCCGGCGGCCCGTCATCCTTTCTCGGGCCGGGCCAGATCGCACGCTGAGGAGCGGGGGCGTAGCGGGATGAGCAACGGCGGCGCGGGGGCGGTGGGCCGGATCATGGTCGTCGACGACGACGTGGTCACCGCCCGGTTCATGACCCACGTACTGGGCAAGCGGGGCGGGTTCGAGGTCCGCCACGCGCCCGACCCGCGGTCGGCGCTGGCCATGGCCCGGTCGCAGCCGTGGGACCTGGTGATCACCGACGTGGAGATGCCCGGCATGACCGGCCTCGAACTGCTGCGGGCGCTGCGTGAGATCTCCCCTGACCTCCCGGTGGCGGTGATCACCGGCCACGCCACGGTCGACTACGCGGTCCAGGCCATCCGCGGCGACGCCGACGAGTTTCTGGAGAAGCCGGTCCACCCCGATGAACTGATCACGACTGCCACCATGCCGTGATGGCCGCGGCCGGCGAGGTGGCCCGGGTGTACTGCTTCCAGTCCCCGTCGGCCACCGTGGACTTCCGGCCTAGCCGGTTCGTGGCGATCGACGCCGACCTCGACCGCAAGATCGTGGCCATCGGCGCCTTCGCCGCGCGGGCCCCGGCGCAGGGGCCGGCGCGCGGCCCGGCGGGGGCCGTGGTGCACGTGCGACCCTAACTTTTTCGCGACTTATCCGGACCTTGACGGCCAGCCGCGCCCCGGTTGTCGTACCGCCGCGCCATCATGAGCAGCGTCCGGACGGCCCGGTGCGCCGCACCGGCTGAGGCGGTCACGGCGAACGGGGCCACGATGCGGCTGATCCACACGTCCGACTGGCATCTCGGGCGGACCCTGCACGGCGTGAGCCTCCTGGAATACCAGGAGGAGTTCCTTGACTGGCTGGTCGGCCAGGCGGTCGCGGGCCAGGCGGACGCCGTGCTGGTGGCCGGGGACATCTACGACCGGGCCGTGCCACCGCTTGAGGCCGTGACCCTGCTCGACCGGACGCTCACCAAATTCGCCGAGGCAGCCATCCACGTGGTCCTGATCAGCGGCAATCACGACTCCTACGTGCGCCTCGGGTTCGGGTCCGCGCTCAGCGAGCGGGCAGGAATCCACCTGCGCACCCGCGTGACCGACATCGACCGCCCGGTCATACTCTCCGACGCCCATGGCGCGGTCGGCATCTACGGCATCCCGTACCTGCTGCCCGACGCGGTCATGGACGAACTGGGGGCGGAGCGCTCGCACGCGTCCGTGCTCGCCGCGGCGGGCGAGCGGATCCGGGCCGACGCCACCGCCCGCGGTCTGGCCCGCACCGTGGTACTCGCGCACGCCTTCCTGACCGGCGCGCAGCCCTGTGAGTCCGAGCGCGACATCAGGGTCGGCGGGATCGGCGACGCGCCCGCCGCCGTGCTGGCCGGCTGCAGCTACCTGGCCCTCGGCCATCTGCACGGCCAGCAGCGGGTCCGGGTACCCGGCAGCACCACCACGGCCAGGTACTGTGGCTCGCCGCTGGCCTTCTCGTTCTCCGAGCAGCAAGGCAAGTCGGTCACGCTCGCCGAGGTCGACGGCGCCGGCCAGGTGACGACCGAACTGCTGGCCACGCCCGTGCCGCGGCCCTTGCGCGAGGTACGCGGCCGCCTGGCCGACCTGCTCGCCCGGGCAGACGGAGACCTCGCCGGCCTGGCCGGTGCCTGGGTGAAGGTGGTGCTGACCGACCCGGTGCGCCCGGTGGCGCCGATGGAGCGGCTGCGCGAGAAATGGCCGCACACGATCGCGCTCGATTTCGACCCGGACGGGGGAGTGACCGGGGCGGACGCCGACCTGGCCCGGCTGGCCAAGGCGACGGACCCGGTGGAGATCTGCGAGTCGTTCGTCGAGTACGTGGCCGGCGTCCCGGCCGACGCGGCCCAGCGCGCGGTGCTGCGGGCGGTGGTGGAGGCCGCCCAGCACGCCTGCGACGACGGCCCCGGGCACATGGCTGGTGCCGGGCGGCCGGTCCCCGCTCAGGCAGGTGGTGCCTGATGCGGCTGCACCGGTTGCGGATGACGGCGCTCGGGCCCTACGCCAGCGAGCAGATGATCGATTTTGACCGGCTCGCGCAAGGAGGGCTGTTCCTGCTGGAGGGCCCGACCGGGGCCGGCAAGAGCACCGTGCTCGACGCGGTCACCTTCGCGCTCTACGGCGGCCTGGCCGGTGAGGATTCGGCCGACGACAGACTCCGCTCGCACTTCGCCGCACCGGACGCCCGGACCGAGGCCGAGCTGGAGTGGTCGCTGCGTGGCGTCAGGTACCGGGTGACCCGGAGCCCGGAATACCGGCGGCCCAAGAAGCGCGGCGACGGACTGACCACCGAGGCGGCACACGTGCACCTGCAACGGCACGACGGGACGGGCTGGGTCAGCGTGTCGGCGAACAAGGCCGAGGCGGGGGAGGTGATCAGCGACCTGCTAGGCCTCACTCGCACGCAGTTCACCCAGGTCATGCTGCTGCCGCAGGGCGAGTTCGCCCGGTTCCTGCGCAGCAGCGACGATGACAGGCGCAGGCTGCTCACCAAGCTGTTCGGCACCAGCCTGTACGACCGGATCACCGACGGGCTGTGCAGGCTGCGGACCGAGGCCACCCGGACCAGGGAAGCGGCGGACCGTGCGATCTGTGACGCGGTCTCGGCGGCCGCCGAGGCGGCCGGGCTGGACGCCGCTGGCCGTGCGGATTTGCTGGCTGCCGCACGCGACGACCGGCACACCCGGCTGAAGGAGCTCGACGAGAGCCTGGCCGGTGCCATCGCCGTCACCGGCGCCGCGCTCGATGCGGCCGCCGGAGCGCTGGGCGCCGCGCGGGCCGAGCACGAGCAGGCGACCCGGCAGGCCGGCCTGATGACCAGGCTGACCATGGCGCTCACCGAACTGCAGGCGCACGCCGCCACCCGGCCCGGCCACGATCTGCAGGCGGCCCGGCTGGCCGCGGCCAGGCACGCCGAGCCGGTACGGCCGCTGCTCGACCTGCTCGCCGAAGCCAGCGCGGCCACCGCGGCGGCGTCCGCGGACCTGGCCGGCCTGCTGCCCGAGCCCGGCGAGGATGCGCTCGCCGGGCGGGGCGGCGCCGACGCGGCGGCGCGGGCAAAGGCCGCGGAGGCCGGCGCCGCGGCGCTGCAGCACGACGCGGACGACGAGCAGGGCCTGCCCGAGCGGGAGGCCGAGCTTGACCGGCTGGAGCAGGACGCGGCCGCCGCCGAGGAACGGGTCGCCGCCCTGGAACGAGCGCGGCAGGACCTCCCCGATCGCATCGCCACCCTGGAGACGCGGCTCGCGGAGGCAGCTACCGCCGCCGCCGGTCTTGGCGCGGCGGGGCAGCACCTCGAAACCGTGCACCGGCGCATGAACGCGGCGGCCAGGCTCGCCGAACTTGAGCCCCGGCTGGCCGAGCTTGACCAGGCGCGGCTGGCGGCGATCGAGACCCATCACCGGCTGGTGGACGAGCACCAGCGCCTGCTGGACACCCGGCTGGCGGGCATCGCGGCGGAGCTTGCCGCCGGGCTGGCCGAGGGCAGGCCGTGCCGGGTGTGTGGCTCACCCGCGCACCCGGAGCCGGCCCTGGCCTGCGGCCAGGCGGTGTCCGCCGAGGACGTGGAGGAAGCCAGGCTGCGGCGCGAGGCCGCGGACGCGCAGCGGGCCGAGGCGGACACCGAGCACACCGCCGTGGCCGTCGAGGCCGCCGGGTGCGCAGCGGTGGCGGAAGGCTGCAGCGTCGACGGCCTGGCCGCCGAGGCGGAAGCCCTGGCCGGCCGGGTCGATCAGGCGCAGGCGGCCGCCGAAGACGCGATCCGCCTGGAGACCGAACTCGCCGACGCGCGGGCCGAAGCCGAACACGTGGGCCTGGAACTGCGCGAAGCCGCCGAAGCGGCGGCCGTGGCCCGGGCCAAGGCGGGCCGGTCCGGCGCCGAGCTTGCCGCGCTCAGGGAGCGGCTGGCCGGCGCCGCGCAGGGCCATGCGTCGGTGGCCGCGCGGCAGGCGGCGCTGCGCGACAGCGCGGCCCGCGAGCGCGCCCTGGCCGCGGCACTCGACCGCGTCGCCGCGTGCCTGGCAGCGCAGGCCACGGCGCAAGGCCGGGTGGACACGCAAGCGCGGGCGCGGGGCTTCGCCACGCCGGACGAGGCCGCGTCGGCCGTCCTCACCAGTCAGGAGCAGGCCACGCTTGCCGCCGGCCTGCGGTCCTGGGAGGAGAGGCTGGACCGGCTCACCGCCGCCGCGGATGCGCCAGACCTGGCGGGCCTGGACCCCGGGCAAGCGGACCAGACCGCGGCCCGCGCGGAACAGGCCGCTGCCGCGGCGGCCGGCGCGCAGGAAACCGAGCGCGGTGCCCGCAAGGCCAGCGAGGCCGCGTTCGCCAGGGCCGAGCGCTTCGCCCAGCGCGCCGCGGACGTCCGGGCCGTGGAGAATGCCTACGACCGGGTGGCAGAGGAGACCGAGGCGGTGATCCACCTGGCCGCGCTGGCCAGCGGGACCGACGGCCAGCGGCGGGTCGCGCTGACCACCTACGTGCTGCGGCACTGGTTCGGCCAGGTGGTTGCCGCGGCCAACGTGCGCCTGTCGGCGATGTCCTCGCAGAGGTACGAGCTGAGGCGCACCGACGAGGGCAAGGCCAGGCGGGACCGCTCCGGGCTGACCCTGGCCGTGGTCGACCGGCACACCGGTGAGGAGCGCAGCCCCGCCTCGCTGTCCGGCGGGGAGACGTTCTACACCTCCCTGGCTCTGGCCCTGGGCCTGGCGGACGTCGTCAGGGCCGAGGCCGGGGGAGTGGATCTGGACACGCTGTTCATCGACGAGGGGTTCGGCTCGCTCGACTCGGGCACCCTGGACCAGGTGATGGGGGTCATCGACGACTTGCGCGACCGGGGCCGGGTGATCGGCATCGTCAGCCACGTGGCCGAACTGAAGGAACGCGTGCCGGAGCGGCTGGAGGTCCGCCGCCTGCGCGACGGCTCGTCTGCCGTGCGGGTCGTCGCCTGAGCGGAATCAACCTGCCGGGGACACGGTTGGCACGGACATGGCTTCAGCGCATCAGATCACCATCACCTCCACCGCCCAGCACGTCGAGGTCTTCCTCGGTGGCGAGAAACTGGCCTCCTCCGACCGGGCCGTGGTGCTCGCCGAGACCGGCCTGCCGGACCGCTACTACCTGCCCGCCGAGGACGTGCGCACCGACCTGCTGCGACCCACCAGCACCAAGAGCACCTGTCCGTACAAGGGCGAGGCCTCGTACTGGTCCGCCGAGGCCGGCGGCCAGGTTCACAAGGACATCGTGTGGAGCTACCCGGACCCGATCCCCGCGGCCACGGACATCACCGGCTTGCTGTGCTTCTGGACCGAGCGGGGCGCCGAGGTGGTCGTGGCCAAGGCCGCGTGACGGAGGAACGCGGCCGCAGGGCCGTAGGCCAGCGGGGGTCCGGGGGTCGTCCCCCCGGGCTAGCACTGGGGGGTTCCGGGGGCGGCTTGCCGCCCCGGGCCAGCACCGTCACCAGCCCGCAGCCCGCGAACTAAAGGGCGGTCAGCCAGGCTCCGGCACGCGGCCCGGCGGGTCAGGCGTCGCGCAGCCGAAGCAGCAGGCCACCGGCCAGCAGTGCTGCCGCCGTCCAGGCCGTCAGCACCGCCAGCCCGGCCCACGGCCCGATGGGCAGCGTGCCGAGGTTCCTGGTGGCCTGGACGGCCAGCCCGGCATTCGCCGGCGCCCACCGCTCGATGTGGTGCTGCCATTGCGGGCTCAAGATCGCCGTGCCGAGGACAGGGAGGATGTAGAGCAGTCCGAGCACCACCGTGATGGCCACCGCGGAATCCCGCAGCGCGGTCGCGACGCCGAGGCTGAGCAGGGCGATCAGCGCTAGATAGAGCACCGAGCCGGCCGCCGCACGCAGCGTCGGGCCGTGCGCCAGGGACAGCGCCACGAAGCCGTGCCTGGCGGTGAATCCATTGCCCGGCTCCAGCAGCCGGCCCGCCAGCAGCGAGGCGCCGACCGCTACCGCGCCCGCCACCAGCACCGCGCCGGTGACCACGGCCGCCTTGGCGGCCAGCAGGGTCGGCCGGCGTGGCATCGCCGCCAGCGTGACCCGGATCATGCCGGTGCCGTATTCGCTGCTCATCGCCAGCACGGCCAGCGTGGCGACGGTGGCCTGGCCGAGCATGACTCCGGTGAGGCTGAGCTTGGTGGTGTCCGCGGTGCACGAGCCCGGGCACTTCACGATCGCGGCGGTCAGCGCGCTCGCCCCAACGGTCAGCAGTACGGAGGCCGCCAGCAGCAGTGCGGTGCCCGGGGCGGTGCGCAGCTTGGTCCATTCCGCGTGCAGCGCGTGCCTCATGCGTCTCTCCTGCGCAGCAGGACCGCCGCCACGGCCAGGGCGAGCACCGCCCAGGCGCACATCACCGCGAAACCGGTCCATGGGGCCAGCGGATAGCAGCCGTGATAGGGGATGCAGCCCGTGGTCACCTGCGGGTACCGCTGGGTGGAGGTCTGCAGGCTGAACGCGGCCGCCGGGGTGTAGCGCAGCAGCCAGTCCGCCGGGGCCGTCGGCAGGACGACCGCCAGCACCAGCGGGACGATGACCAGCCCGATGACCGCGGTGATCGCCCCAGCGCTGCGCCGCAGGATCGTGCCGGCCGCCAGGGCGAGCAGCGCAGTCACCGCGAGCAGGGCGGCGGTGCCCAGCACCATTCGCACCCCGACCTGGCTGGTCAGCGACCACACCGGCCACACCGGCGGCTTCCAGCTCAGGTCGTGCAGCTTCCGCACAGCGATCGGGAAGGCGATGGCGGCGCCGGCCAGCCCGGCGGCGAACGTCACCAAGCCGATCACGATCGCCTTGGCGGCGAGCACCCGGCCCCGCCGCGGGCTCGCGGCCAGGGTCGTGCGGATCATGCCGCGCCGGTACTCGCCGGTGATGAACACCGCCCCCAGGGCGATCACCGCGATCGCGCCGAACAGCGTGCCGTAGAACGTCACCTGGAGCGGGTCCACGACCTGCACGAACGGGGCGATGTCACCCGAGCCTGCCACTGTGAACGTGCCGCCGGACTGCCGGAAGTGGCCCGGCTGCTGCGCCAGGGAGCCGCAGGCGACGCCGTTGCAGGTCCGGCTGATCTTGTCCGGGCTACGTTGGGCGAACCCGGCCTGGCCGCCGGTCCAGGCGCCGGCCGAAGCGCCGGCCGGCCAGTCGCCCCGCTTGCTGACCTGCCTGAACACGGCGGTGGCCTGCGTGGGGTTGTCTACGCCCTGGTCGCCGCCGCCGAAGCCCTGGGTCTCGAAGAGGTAGTCGGGGGAGGCGACGAACAGCCCGGCCTGCGCGGTGGTCGGCAGCCCGGTGAGGTGCACGGTGGCGACCGTGCCCCAGTGCCTGCCGTCGGCCGAGAAGTACCCGGTAACGGTGTCCCCCGAGCGGGCCAGCCGCAGCCACCGCGGTGCTGTGGCGGACGGCACGGCAGGCGGTCCCGCAATGTCGTGGGTGAAGTCGTACTGCATCCGCACGCCATGTCCGGCGGTGAGCATGATCGCCGCATAGGGCGACCCTGGCCTGGTGCCCGCCTTGATGAGAATCCCGGCCTTGGCCCACGGCTGGGTGGCCGGCTGCGGCAAACCGGGGAGGTGGTGCTTGGGGACACCGCCGGGGAGGTAGGCCAGCGGCCCGGTGCCGTGCAGCGAGGAGATCGACGCGGTCAGGCTGCCGTTCCCGGCCAGCGGCTGATGGACGAAGTAGAAGCTGTCGGTGACAGCTTCGCCGTCCGGGCCGGTGGCCACGTTGCTGGACTCCACCTGGCATGTCCCGTGCACGCAGGTCATCGGGTCATTGCTGGTCGCGATGCTGGCCAGGGCTATGGGGGCCAGCGCGGTGGCGATGGCCGCGGCGAGCATGGCTACGACCCAGCCCCGCATGGTGCGGAACTTGGTCCACTCGGCCCACAGCACCTGCGCGAAGCCGTCGTGCCCGGCCTGCTGGCCGGAGCGGTACGGGGTCATCGTGGCGGTCATCACGCCTCCCGCACGGCGGGCATGGCGCGGAATTCGACGGCGTCGGCGGTGAGTTCCATGTAGGCCTCCTCCAGCGACGCGCGGTGCGCGGCCAGCTCGGAGAACGGGACGCCGTGGCGGCCAAGCAGTTCCGCGATACGCTGGGCCGGCACGCCGGAGATGGTGACCGTGTCGGTCCCGGTGATCGCGACCGTCGCCCCCTCGCCCGTCAGCACGGCCATCGCCTCGGCCCGGGCGGTGGTGCGTAGCGTGACCCGGTCCCGGGACGCGGCCGCGAGCAGTTCGGCCACGCTGGTGTCGGCGACCAGCCGGCCACGGCCGATCACGACAAGATGGTCGGCGTTGTCCTGCAGTTCGCTCATCAGGTGGCTGGACACCAGGACGGCCCGGCCCTCGGCCGCGAGCGACCGCAGGAATCCCCGAATCCACGCGGTGCCCTCCGGGTCGAGGCCGTTGAACGGTTCGTCGAACAGCAGCACCGGCGGGTCGCCCAGCATCGCCGCCGCGATCCCGAGCCGCTGCCGCATGCCCAGCGAGAAGCCGCCCGCCTTCCGCTTGGCCGCGGAGCCCAGCCCGGCCTGCTCGATCACCTCGTCCACCCGCCGGGCGCCCAGGCCCTGCGAGTGGGCCAGCCACAGCAGGTGGCTGCGTGCGCGCCGGCCGGGCTGCAGCGCCCCGGCGTCCAGCAGCGCCCCGACATGGTGCAGCGGGTCGCGCAGGCTCCGGTACGGGCGCCCGCCGATCAGCGCGCCGCCCGAGTCGGCCGCGTCCAGGCCCAGGATCACGCGCATCGTGGTGGACTTGCCCGCGCCGTTCGGCCCGACGAAGCCGGTGACCTGCCCCGGGGCTACGGTGAAGGACAGCTCGTCCAGGGCTACGGTCTGGCCGAACCTCTTGGACAGCCCGGTGACTTCGATGGTCGCTTCCATGCCTGGCAGATTAGGGAAACCAGGTGGCCCGGGTCGTCACGCCGTGGAGCCGTTTTCGCCGCCGCTGGCCCGGGGGAGAGGCGGGCGCCGCATCCCCCGCAGGAGGGACACGGCATTGGCGGGCAGGGGGGACGCCAGCGCCCCGGCTAGCGGCGACAATAGACGAGGTGGACACAGTGGGCGACTGGTACGGCACCTGGGCCGGCCGGGGACGGCGTATCGCCGCGGCCCCGCTGGCACCCGCGGTGTCCGGCGCGCTGCTGGGCATTCTCGCGGTGGCCGGGACCCTGGCGCGTACCACGGGCACCGGCATCGCCCCCGGCCCGACGTGGCTCGCCCTGGTGGTGACCGCCCTGGCCACCACGCTCCCGCTCGGCCTGCTCTGGACGCGGCCTGCCGCCGCCGCCGTGGCCGTCACCGCGGCGGCCGTGGTATCCCTCGCGGCCTTCCACGTGCTGACCGTCGTCGGCCTGCTGACCCAGCTTGCCGCCCTGTACCGGCTCGGCCGCCACGGCTCGCCGGTGCTGGCCGCGGCGGCGGCCATGCCCTACCTGGTAGTGGCGCTGGCCCATCCGCTGCACGGCGCGGCGGAAACCTTCCTGATCCTGCTGGCCTCGCTCGCTCCGGTGGCGGCCTGGGCCGGGATCGCCCGGCGGGCACGCAGCGAGGCGGTCGCGCACAGCGCCGCCCGTCAGGTCATCGCCGGCAGCCTGCTCGAGCACACCGCGCGCGGCGAGCGGGCACGCATCTCCAGGGAATTGCACGACGTCGTGGCCCACCACATCTCCATGATCGCCGTGCAGGCGGAATCGGCGCGGCTGACCACCCCCGGCATGCCAGCGGCCGGGGCGCGGCGGCTGTCCGCGATCGGCGACACCGCACGGTCCGCACTCACCGAGATGCGGCGGCTGCTCGGCGTGCTCCGCGAGGACGCCCGCGACGAGGACGCGACCGGCCGGCAGCCGCAGCCCGGCCTGCAGCAGCTCACCGAACTGCTGGACATGACCAGGGACGCCACGGGCGCTGGCGCACGCCTCATCGTCCGCGGCCGGCTGCCCGGCCTCGACCCGGGCGTGGAACTGGCCGCGTACCGCATCATCCAGGAGGCCCTCACCAACGCGCGGCGGCACGCGCCGGGCGCCGCGGTGGACGTGGAACTGCACCACACCGGCGCCGCGCTGGCGGTGCGCGTCAGGGACAACGGCCCGGGACCGCCCCTGGCCGCGCCGGACGGCGGCCACGGGCTGGCCGGAATGCGCGAGCGCGCCGTCGCCGTGGGCGGCGAGCTGCGCACCGGCGCCGCACCCGGTGGCGGTTTCCTGGTCATCGCGCGGCTGCCCGCGCAAGCGGAAGAACTGGCCGGATGAGCGCGGAGATCAGGATCGTGGTGGCCGACGACCACCAGGTGGTGCGCGCCGGGTTCGCCGGGCTGCTCGCCACCCAGCCGGACTTCGCCGTGGCCGGCACCGCGGGTGACGGAGCCGAGGCGGTGCGGATCTGCCGGGAGCTGCACCCCGATGTCGTCCTGATGGATGTCCGCATGCCGGGCATGGACGGTATCGAGGCCACCAGGCAACTGGCCTGCCTGGCCGACGGCGGGCCACGCGTGCTCATCCTCACCACCTTCGACCTGGACGAGTACGTCTACGACGCGCTCTGCGCGGGCGCCAGCGGCTTCCTGCTCAAGGACGTCACCGCGGAGCGCCTGTTCGAAGCGGTACGCGTCGTCGCGGCCGGTGAGGCGCTGCTGGCGCCGACCGTCACCCGCCGCCTGATCAGCGAGTTCGCGCGGCTGCGCCCGCATGCGGCCACCCCGCCCACCGGCCGGCTCGCCGCGCTCACCCCGCGCGAAACACAGGTGCTCCGCCTGGTCGCCGAGGGCCTGTCCAACCCGGAGATCGCGGTACGGCTCGTGGTCACCGAGGAGACCGTCAAGACGCACGTAAGCCGCGTGCTTGGCAAGCTCGGGCTGCGGGACCGCACCCAGGCCGTGGTCACCGCGTACGAGTCGGGGCTCGTCGTGCCGCGCTCACCCGGACCGGGGGAGCCGGGCCCGCCGGCGCGCCACCGATAATGGCAGCGGGCGGGCTCCCGCCGGCCCGGGGCGCGACGGGGAGGTGGCATGGCCGCGGAGAGCGAGCGCATTGCCGGGTTCGGGCGGCTGGAGGACGGGCTGCGCCAGGCCGGGCCGTGGTACCAGTGGGGGCCTTACGTCAGCGAGCGGCAGTGGGGAACCGTCCGCGAGGACTACAGCCCGGACGGCGAGGCCTGGACCTACCTGCCGCATGACCATGCCCGGTCCCGGGCCTACCGGTGGGGGGAAGACGGCCTGGCCGGGTTCTGTGACATCGAACAGCGGCTGTGCCTGGCCCTGGCGCTGTGGAACGGCCGGGATCCGATCCTCAAGGAGCGGGCCTTCGGGCTGACCGGTGCGGAGGGCAACCACGGGGAGGACGTCAAGGAGTACTGGTGGTACCTGGACGCGCTGCCCAGCCACGCCTGGAACCGCTGGCGCTACCACTACCCGCAGGCGGAGTTCCCCTATCAGGACCTGATCGCCGAGAACGGCAGGCGCAGCAGGTTCGACGCGGAGTACGAACTGCTCGATACCGGCGTGTTCGACCAGGACCGCTACTGGATCACCGAGGTCTGCTACGCCAAGGCGGACCCGGGTGACCTGCTGATGGCCATCACCGTGACCAACGCCGGGCCCAGCGCCGACACCCTGCACGTGCTGCCCACCGCCTGGTTCCGCAACACCTGGTCCTGGGACCAGGACGCTCCCAAACCGGTCATCGAGTCGGCCGGGGGAACGTCGGCCCGGATCGGGCACCCCTTCCTCGGCGCCCTTGAACTGCTCGCGGGCGACGCGCCGGACGGCACCGCGCCCGAACTGCTGTTCTGCGAGAACGAGACCAACGGCAGCCGCCTGTTCGGCGTGCCCTCGGACACGCCCTACCCCAAGGACGGCATCGGCGATCATGTGATCCACGGCACGGCCACGGTGAACCCGGACCGCCGCGGCACCAAGTGCGCCGCCTGGTACCGGCTGACGGTTCCGCCCGGCGGCACCGCGCAGATCCGGCTCCGGCTGCGGCCCGCTGCCGCGGCGCCGGATGCGGCCGTGGCCCTCGGCGCGGACTTCGACCGGGTCGTCACCGCGCGCCGGGCCGAGGCCGACGAGTTCTACGCGGAGCTGACGCCGGAGCGCGCCACCGCCGACGAGGCGGTGGTCATGCGGCAGGCCTTCGCAGGCATGCTGTGGAGCAAGCAGCTCTACTACTACGACGTGGCGCGCTGGCTGGACGGGGACCCGGCCCAGCCGGCCCCGCCGCCCGGCCGGCGCGGCGGCCGCAACGCCCGCTGGCGCAACATGAACGCGTTCGACATCATGTCGATGCCGGACAAGTGGGAGTACCCGTGGTTCGCCGCCTGGGACCTGGCCTTCCACTGCGTGGCGCTGGCGCACGTGGATCCGGGGTTCGCGAAGTACCAGCTCATCCTGCTTTGCCGGGAGTGGTTCCAGCATCCCAACGGGGCCCTGCCTGCCTACGAGTGGGACTTCGGCGACGTGAACCCGCCGGTGCAGGCGTGGGCCGCGCTGGAGGTGTTCGCCATTGACGGCGGCCGGGACCTCGACTTCCTGAGCCGGATCTTCGACAAGCTCCTGATCAACTTCACCTGGTGGGTGAACCGGGAGGACGCCGAGGGCAACAACCTGTTCGAGGGCGGTTTCCTCGGGCTGGACAACATCGGCCCGATCGACCGCTCGCACCTGCCGTCCGGCTGCGTGCTTGAGCAGTCCGACGCGACCGGCTGGATGGCGTTCTACGCGGTGGCCATGGCGGGCATCGCCGCCGTGCTGAACCGCAGCGGCCGGCGGCCCGCCAACGACCTCGTGATGAAGTTCCTCGAGCACTTCGCCGCCATCACCGAGGCCATGGAAGGCCAGGGCCTGTGGGACGACAGCGACGGGCTCTACTACGACAGGCTGCTCGCCCCGGACGGATCTCAGACGCCGGTGCGGGTCCGGTCCATGGTGGGCATGATCCCGGCGCTGGCCGTGGCGGTCGTCGACCAGACGACGCTGGACCGGTCGCTGACGGTCGGCAAGCATTTCGCGGACTTCCTCGACCGCCAGGGCCTGTCTGACCGGGACAAGCTCCAGCAACTCGGCGTACTGCGCGGCCCGCCCGGCCAGCAGCGGCTGCTGCTTTCCGTGGCCGGCATCGACCGCATCGAGCGGCTGTTCGCCCGGCTGTTCGACGAGCGTGAGTTCCTGTCCCCGTACGGGCTGCGCGCGCTGTCCGCCTACCATCGCGACCATCCCTACGCATTCTCGGCCGACGGGGTGCAGGCGAGCATCGACTACGAACCGGCCGAGTCCACTACCTCCATGTTCGGCGGGAACTCCAACTGGCGGGGGCCGCTTTGGATGCCGCTCAACTACCTGGTGGTCAGCTCCCTGGAGCGCTACCACCGGTTCTTCGGGGACGAACTTACGGTCGAGTACCCGGCCGGCTCCGGGCGGCGGCTCGCGCTTGACGCGGTCGCGGCCGACCTGTCCGACCGGCTCATCTCGCTGTTCCTGGTCGGCCCGGACGGCCGCAGGCCCTGCTTCGGGCAGGTCGGCCGGCTGCAGAACGACCCGGCGTGGAAGGACAACATCGTCTTCAGCGAGTACTTCCACGGCGACAACGGGGCAGGCCTCGGCGCGTCGCACCAGACCGGCTGGACCGGCGTGATCGCCGACCTGATCCGCCGCCGGCACGGTGAGGTGCCTTCCGTGGGCGACGTGCTCAGGATCCTGGCAAGCCAGGTCGAGCAGTAGGGGGTGCTGGCCCGGGGAGGCGACCCCCGGCGCCTTGTGTCACTCGTGTGAGAGCACGGCCTTGGCGAACTGGTTGAAGTTGGCCTGCTTGGCGGAGTCGGGCTGGCCGACGTTGTTGTAGTTGCTCAGGCAGCCGGGGCCTGCCTTGGGCCCGCCGCTGGAGGCGTAGACCAGGTACATCTTCAGCTTCGGGTAGGTACCGGCCTCGAAAGCGCTCTTTGCCTGCAGGTAGAAGTCGTTGGCCGCGGCGGTGTTGGCGTTCGAGCAGGTGCCGAACTCGCCAAGGCCCCAGGGCTTGGAGTCGAAGTCGACGCTGGGGCTGCTGTCGCCGGCGAGCACGCGGTAGAACCGGCCGACGGTGTTGTCCCAGGTCGCACGGCCGTTCCGGCTGTAAGTGTCGTAAGTGACCCAGTCGACCAGGCTGTTGCCTGGCCACAGCAGCGGCACCAGGCAGTCGTACAGGCCGTTCGCGGGCGCCTGGTAGTCCATGGCCCAGACGACATTGGTCACGCCGGCGGCACGGAAGCGGTTCTCCACGTTCCGCCACATGGCGATGTACTGGGCCGGGGTACCGCCGGTGGCGTTCGGGTTCAGGTAGCAGTTGGCGCCGGGGGCGGCGGTGACGTCGTTCTGTGGCTCCCACCAGATGGTCATGAAGATCTTGTGCGGGGCGACCGACTTGATGCTGGCCGCGACGCGGTCGATCTCCCTGTTGACCACGGGGTCGCCGCCACCGGCCTGGGCGAAGGTGGCGGCCGGCTTCCAGTTGACATCGATATAGGTGCCCGGCCTGCGGGCAAGCTGCTTTTCGTTGCTGTTGAGCGGCAGGTCGCCGAGGGCGTTGCTGCCGGGCGCGCTGTGGTAGTCCCGGAAGATGTCCAGCCGCTGGCCGACCAGCCTCTCCAGGTAGTCGAACTGGGCGACCCTGGAGTCCGACGCGCCCGGGTTGCCGTTGGCGGCGGCCCCGAACCAGGGCCGGCACGGGTTGACCAGCATGGCGTTCGGTGCGCACTTCCCGGTCGCGGGCTGGGTCGTGGCAGGCGTACTGGACTTCCCGGTCAGCAGGTAGGCGCCGAGGGCGCCGATGCCCGCGGCGGCGACGATGAAGATGGTGGCAAGGATGCCGACCCGGAACCCGGGCCGCTTTCCAGGCCTGGTGGGCTGAGTGTGCGTCACGTCCCTCACTCATCTGGTCGCAGGGTCGACTGCGGGGCCGGCTCGCCACGGGCGCTGCCCGGCGCCGACCCGAGCAAGGTTATGGCCCCCGGGCGGCCGGCCAGAAATCAGCGAGGAAAGATCTTCACCGCACCGGCCCATGAGTGCGCTTGGCAGGCGGGTCACGCCGCCGTGACCGTGTCGTCTTTCCGGTCCTGTCGCCCGGTTGGATATGCGGCGCGGAGGGTTGCGGTGTCCTATGCGGAGCCGTATAACGGTGAAGCGGTCGGGAGGGCTCCATCGAAGATGAAGGAGTTTGTATGAGACGTTCGCTGAAAGCTGCCCTTTCAGCAGTGGTCGTCGCGGTGCCAATGGCGCTGGTGGCCACCCAGTTCGGCGCGTCTGCGGCGTCGCCGGTGGCAAAGGGGTCGGGCGACTACGTGCCGCATAATGCGACGACCAAGATCGCCGGCCTCCAGCACTTCTGCGGCTCCAACGGCATCACCTGCGCGGAGCCGGCGACCAACTGGAACGAGTTGGCGGGCTTCAACGCGGCCAAGAAGGCTGGCGCGCGCATCGAGGGCTACATCGGCCACGACGAGCCCGCCACGCTGTTCTACTCGAACGTGCCCGGCTCGGGGAACGACGTCACCTACCAGATCACGCTGCCCAAGGACCCGGTGACGGCGCCCAAGAACAACGGCAGCGGCGGCACCGATGACTTCATGCTGCGCCCGACGTTTTGGCTCGGCATGGTGATGTGTGACCCCAATGGCTCGCCCAACCCGGACGGGCAGGCCCAGACCGGTCACGCGACGGTGCCCTGCAAGCCGGACAGCAACTCCAACATCTTCGCGAGCGAAGACCCCACCAGCTCGCGGTACTTCGGGCTCGGCCCGGGCCAGGCCTACGAGGAGATGCAGTTCTACCCGCCGGGCTGGGCGCCGTGGCCGGCCGGCATCGGCTGCACCGCCAAGCAGTGGTGCGCCGCGATGAACATCGACACGTTCGCCGACAACGAGAACACCGGCGCGCTCAACAACACCGCGTGCCTGAACACCGTGGGCCCGGAGCCGGTGAACTTCGCGTTCGTCACCAAGAACGGCAAGTCGACCGCGCCCGCGAACCCAGGCGCGCCGCAGCACTTCATCCCGAACAACAAGGCCAACCTGCTGATGAACCCAGGCGACAACCTGACGGTGCACCTCTTCGACACGCCGGCGGGGCTCAAGGTCGCCATCGAGGACCACACCACTGGCGCCACCGGCTCGATGACCGCCAGCACGGCCAACGGGTTCGGCACCGTCGCGTTCCAGCCCAACGCGACCAAGTGCACGATCAAGCCGTGGACCTACCACGCGGAGTACAGCACGTCCACGCCGCAGACCCGCAACGTCAACGCGGCGCACACCTACAACATCGCGGTCTCCGACGAGATCGGCCACTGGGAGGAGTGCGGCAAGGTCAACACCAAGAGCCCGATCGCGGCCTGCGCGGTGCCACTCGGCCCGGACACCAACGACCGTGACCTCGGGCCGGACCCGGCAGGCGACGACGACTTCTGCCTGCCCGCGTCCGCGTCCCTGCTCCGGAAGGTCAACGGGTGCCTTGATATCGACGGCGACTTCGATGGCATCCCATACACCGACAGCTGGCCGGGCTCGATCAGCAACGTGACCGCGGATCGGCTGCTGCACCCGACCTCGCAGACGTTCACCAGCCCGGTCACCGTGGGCGGGAAGAACTTCAGCCAGTCGGCGTTCGAGTCGGACATCTCCCGTGACGAGTCCACCGACACGGCGTTCGGTGTGAAGGTGCCGTGCCAGCGGCACTTCGCCAACCCGGCAGACCCCAGCCCGGGCACGGGCTGCGTGAACCCGCCACCGAACTCGGTGTTCTACCCCTTCTACTCGACCGGGCAGAACTCCAGTGGCTGCTTCTGGCAGGAGGGCGGCCCCTACATTCCGGGTACCACCAACGATTTCGGCGGTAATGCCCATAACGAGTTCGGCCCCCTGCGGGTGATTGACTACCCGACGGCGCCGTTCGGCACCATCACCAAGCGCTCCAACGATTTCCGGAGCAATACCATCAGTAACCCCTGCCCGGCCGCCTAACAGCCGGTCAGCCAAACGACAGCGAGGCCGCCCCCGCCCGGGGGCGGCCTCGCCGCCGTGACCGGGGCGGATCGGGTGCTATGGGGGTCTTGTGGAGGAACTGGGCATCGGCGGCGCGTGGCTGTATGCGCCCCGGGTGTGGCCGGATCAGCGCGGGCGGTTCTTCGAGTTGTTCCGCGGCGAGGAGTTCGCGCATGACCTCGGGTACCGGCTGGAGGTGGCCCAGGCCAACTGCTCGGTGTCGCGCCGCGGGGTGATCCGCGGCATCCACTTCGCGGATGTGCCGCCGGGGCAGGCCAAGTACGTGTGCTGCGTGCACGGCCGGATCCTTGACGTCGCGGTGGACCTGCGCGTCGGCTCGCCGACCGGCCCTCGGCAAGCTGCATCTGGACCGGGTTCCAGTGCTCGCTGAAGAACAGCCCACCCGGCCTGGTCACGGCCGCCACCTGCCGGTAGCACTGCCGGATGTCGGGCACGTAGAGCGAGGACACCGGCTGGTACACCAGATCGAAGGACCCTGGGGCAGCGCGGACAGGTCCTGCATGTCGGCCTCGACGCAGTCCAGCGTCAGCCCGTGGCGCCGGGCGGTTGCGCGGTCCTGCTCGAGCTGTTCCGGTGACAGGTCGACGACCGTGACCTCGTAGCCGAGCGAGGCGAACAGCGGGCCCTGCTGCCCGCCGCCCCCGGCCAGGCACAGCACCGTGCGGAGGCGCTGCCAGGGAAACCAGCCCGCCGGGTCGAGCAGTTGCCTGGCATGGGCGAACTGCTCCGGGCCATAGGCACGGGAGGAATGTGAGCCCCGCACGGTCAGCTGGTCCCACCCGGCACGGTTCACCGAGCGGTAGGTCGCGTCAGTCACGAAGAGCACCTATCGGGATCAGAGCGGCCGGCCTTGCTCGCTCCCCGGAGTGGGCACCGACATTGTAGACCAGCGATATGTCACGAGATATCAGGTGAGCTCGCGCAGGTATTGCGGGAGCATCCGGTGCCAGGTCGGCCAGTCGTGCTTGTATTCCGGGCCCCAGTTGTCCACCCGGTTGGGGATCCCTTTCGCCCCGAGCGCCTCCGCCATGCGCCACGACTCGCCGGGGTCCTCCCAGTCGCCCGCACCGGACGCGAGCAGGGCGAACCGCCGCCTGAGCCGGTCCAGTTGCGGGCCCTCCAGGCCCGGCAGGAACTGCAGCGGTGCGGCGAAATACAGGTCCTCGGTCCAGGCGCCCTCGTAGAAGCGTTCGATCCCGTAGGTGCCGCTCATGCCGATCGCTGCCGAGAAGACATCGGGATAACGGCACAGCGCGGCCACCGCGTTGAACGCACCGATGGACGCTCCGGTGGTGATCACGTCCATGGGCTGGCCGCCGAGGTCCGCGTGGATGGCCGGCACCACCTCCCACCTGATGCATTCATGGAACTGATTGAGCAGCCACAGGCGGTGCCCGGCCGGGCTGGTTTTCGCGACCATCGCCCGCCCGGCCACGCTGTCCACCGAGTACAGCTTGATCCGGCCCTCGGCGAGCAACGGCCCGCAGGCGCCGACCAGGCCGAACCGCTCGACCTCCTCGGCGTCGCCGCCGGCCGAGGGAAACACGAGCACCGGCTGGCCGAACGTGCCCCACCGGGCCACGGTGATCTCCTGGTTGAGGCGGCTGGAGAACCACCGCTGCACGGTCTTCACGCGATCACTCGTAGAAGAACTTCTGTGGGCCGGGGAATATCCATGACAGCCCTTCCCGTAGCCGGTCGCGCCAGTTTTCCCAACTGTGCCCGTCCCGTGCTTCGACGTAACGGACGGCCATGCCGGCCGCCTCGAATGTGGGAACCATGGACCGGTTCCGTATGATCAGCGGCTCGTACACACCGCAGCTCACGAAGACCCGGTCGGCGACCCTGCGCGGCGCGGCACGGTACCTGTTGACGAACCGCACCACCGGCTCAAACGCCGGCCCGCCGCCGTGGTCGTGCCCGATGTCGGTGAACACGAACGAGCCGGACTGCAGCAGCAGCGAGCCGTAGACGCCGGGGTAGCGGTACGCGGTGGACAGCGCGGCGACCGCGCCGAAGCTCGCGCCCATCAGGCAGCGCGCCGATGGGCCGCCGGCGAGCGGGAACTCCTCCTCCAGGCGCGGCACCAGTTCGGCGGTCAGGTACCTCGCGTGCGCCGCGGAGTTCGCGTACTCGGTCAGCCGGTCGCCCGGGTGCACGAACGCCACGATGGTCTCCGCCACGTCCAGCCGGTGGATGAGGTTGTCGAGCACCGTCTTGGCCGCCGCGTACTTCAGGTAGTCGCCGCCGTCGTGGACGATCAGCAGCGGGTAGCGGGCGATCCGCCGGAACCGGGCCGGCCGGTAGAGCGTCACTTGGCAGGCACGCCGCAGTGCCCGGCTGGGCACGGTGAGGTCGACCAGAGAGCCGGGCCGGGATTCCGGGTCGGGCCTGGTCCACTCGGGCACCTCATAGCCCCGGGCGTAGCAGACCGATGAGCTGCCCAGCGGGCTGTGCGCCAGGCGCGGGTTCAGCGGGTCGTTGATGCGCTCGCTGCGCCCGTCCCGGGAGATCTCTAGCTGGTACTCGACCCTGGACCCGTCGGGCAGTTCCAGCACCAGGTACCAGAGGCTGGTGCCGTGCACGCGGCGCAACGGGATGCGCTCGGGCAGCCCAAAAATCCGGTGCACGAGACGGACCTCGCTGGCCTCCCCCTGATAGAGGAACGTGCACCGGTTGCCCTCGACGATGGGCACCTCGTAGCGCGCGAGGAACCGGCTCACGGCTGCCGGATCGAGGGGCCTGCGCTCCCTGAGCCTGTTGATCGCGAGCTTGCGGCGGACGGCGGGCGGGCCGCCGACGGTGGTCAGGCTGCCTCCCCGGTGGTCACGTGCCCGTCCGGCGCGAGCACCCGCATGCCCGGCGGCCAGATGCCGTCGCTGCTGGTGTCGATCCTGGTTCCGTGCTCCAGCAGGACGCAGCGGGCCGGGGCGAACCTGCGGGCGAACACCGACATCCGCGGCGCGTCGTCAAGCAGCAGCCTGGCCCGGGCGTGCGGCAGCGGCACGACGCCCCGCAGCACCGACAGGCCGCTGCCGTGGATCTCCGGGTGGCCGGGCCCGTGCGCGGAGCGGTCGTGGAACAGCACGATCCGCTCGGCCAGCACCATCGCCCCCGCGGACCAGGCGATCACCGGCGCACGCAGCGATGCCGCGACGTTGAACAGGTGCAGCACATCGGCCAGCACGCCGACGTGCCCGCCGGCCACCACCACGGCGGCGGCGTCACCCAGCAGTGCGGCCACCTCGGCGCGGTGCTCGGCGATCACCGGGCGCTCGTGCGGCGGCAGTTCGGCGTAGAACTCGCCACGAACCGCGCCGACCCGGCGCAGGTGGGCGGCGTCCAGGTCGCGTACCGCGCCGATCGCCTCGGCCAGGATGCCGGCGCGGAGCGGGCCGTTGCCGCCGCGGCGCTGCACGGCGTACACCGCCTGCAGTGCGTGATCCAGGCGGATCAGGTAACTGGCTGCGACCTCGTCGAGCACTTCGGCCAGCCTGCGCTCGGCCGCGGCGAACAGCGGATCCCGCTCGGTCACGTCGAGCCAGCGCCGGTACAGGCCGAGATTGACATCGCGGGCGCCGAGCAGCTTGCCCAGTTCGCTGTCGTCGCCCTCGCGTTCCTGCCACCCAGCGGTGATCGTGGCGATCGGTCCCTCCGGGTACAGCGACCAGGCCACCGCCTCCAGCGTGGGCCTGCGCTGCGGGCCCAGCAGGGTAATCCTCACTGGGCGTGCACGTGCAGCGTGCGGCCTACCGTGTCGAGCATCCCGCGCAGCATGTCGTAGTCCGGGTGCCGCATCCGCACGTAGGCATTGGCCATGTACCCGGCCGCCACCGGCTGCGTCGGGGTGCCCGGCGGGGGCAGGTGCGCGTCGATCACCCACTCGCCGAACTGCTGCTGCAGTTCCTCTGCGCCCGAATAGCCGGTGATGCTGCCGTCTCGCTCGGGCCGCAGCGCGACCATCCCGCTGGCGTACCGCCGCGACGGCGCCGCGCCGGTCTCGCCGCGGATGATCGCGTTGGCCCAGGCGGTGTAGATGTCCATGTCGTTGCCCGCGGAGTAGAGGTCCCACGCACCCACGCCCGGCGGCCTGCAGCCGATCTCGGAGAACTTCAGCCCCTTCGGGCCGAAGAACCACTCCATGTGCGTGGCCGATGTCCCGATCCCGAGGGCGGCGATGACCCGTCGGCCCATGTCCCGCAGTTCCGCGTAATCCGGGCCGGTATCTATCCGGTTGGTGGAGATGAACTGCGGGGAGATCCACCGGGTCCGCATCGCCTCAAGCACGTTCGGGTAGTAGTGCGACACGAAGTCCGCGGCCACCTGGCCGTCGACCGTGATGGTGTCGTAGAAGCCCTCGTGGCCCTCCACGAACTCCTCCACGGCGATCGACTCCACGCCCTGGCCGCCGAACACCGCCAGGGCCTGCTCCAGGCCGGCCGGGTCGTCGGCCCGCATCGTGTCCAGCGCACCCGCGCCGCTGCGTGGCTTGAGGATGACCGGGTAGCCCACCTGATCGGCGAACGCGATCACTTCGGCCGCGGTGCTCGCCCCGGCCGAGGCGGCCGTGGGTACGCCGGCCTCGCGCAGCGCCTGCTTCATCGACGGCTTGTCCCGGCACAGCCAGGCCGTCCGTACCGACGTCCCCGGGATCGTGCAGGCCTCCCTGACCTGTGCGGTGGGCAGGGTGTGCGCCTCGATCGTGGCCTCGAGCCTGTCCACCCACAGCTTGTCCTGTACCCAGCGGACGGCCGCCGTCATGGCCTCCACATCGGTGACAGAACGTACCTGCTCGTAGTGGTGCAGCCAGCCCTTCAGCTCGCCGTCCAGCGCGTCGGCGGGATACTCGCCGATGCCGATCACGGTCGCCCCGGCCCCGGCCAGTGCCCGGGCGAAGTGCCGCTGACTGTTCGGGAAGAACGGCTCGACGAACACCACGTTCATGCGACGAATGCTAGTGCTAGCCCGGGGCAGCGACCCCCGGAGCCCCCCGATGGCCTCAGGCCGCGTTCCTTCGTCACGCGGCCTGGGCCCTGCTAGCCCGGGGGAGCGACCCCCCGGAGCCCCCCGATGGCCCGCTGATCCCGAGGAAGCCGCTCTTGACTGGTGCTGGTGTGGCGGGGTAAGCCCCCAGGCATGACGGTTGTCGCCTTTGCCGCGCCCTACCTGCTCGATGCGACGACGCGGTTCGCCGAGGCTGCCGCCCGGCTGCCCGGCGTCGAGCTTGCGCTGATCACCTGCGAGCCGGCCGAGCGCGTCCCCGAGCCGCTGCGCGGCTCGCTGGCGGCGCACTGGCGGATCGACGACCCGCTCGACACCGGGCAGATCGCCCGCGCCGTCGCGGCGGTGAGCGAGCACGTCGGCCCGGTGCAGCGGCTCATCGGGGTGTTCGAGCACCTGCAGGTGCCCCTCGCCCAGGTGCGGGAGCAGTTCGACATTCCCGGCATGGACGCGGCGACCGCACGCAACTTCAGGGACAAGGCGCAGATGAAGTCGGTGCTGCGCGCCGCGGGGGTGCCGTGCGCCAGGTACCGGCTGGCGCGGTCCGCGACCGAGGCGGCCGGGTTCGCCGACGAGGCCGGCTACCCGCTGGTGGTCAAGCCGCCCGCGGGTGCGGGCGCGAAGAGCACGTTCCGGCTCGACGACGCCGGCGACCTGAAGGTGTGGCTGGACGCCGCCCCGCCGACGCCGGGCAGCCCCGCGCTGCTGGAGGAGTTCCTCACCGGTGATGAGGGCTCCTTCGACAGCGTGATGATCGACGGGCAGCTCGTCTGGGACTCGGTGTCCTGCTACCTGCCCACGCCGCTCGAGGTGCTGCGCAACCCGTGGATCCAGTGGGCGGTGCTCATGCCCAGGGACATCGGCGGCCCCGAGTACGACGACATCAGGGCGATCGCGCCGACGGCGCTGCGCGCGCTCGGGCTGCGGACCGGCCTGACCCACATGGAATGGTTCCGGCGTCCCGACGGCACCATCGCCGTCTCCGAGGTCGCGGTGCGGCCGCCGGGCGCCCAGATCAGCTCGATGCTGTGCTACGCGCACGATTTCGACCTGTACCGCGCCTGGGCGCAGCTCATGGTGTACGGCAGCTTCACGCCGCCGGAGCGTGCCTGGTCGGTCGGCACGGTGTTCCTGCGCGGCCAGGGGAGCGGGCACATCAGAGGGGTACATGGCCTCGGTGAGCTGCCACCAGAAATCCGCGCCCTGGTCGTCGATTCCCGCCTGCCGCAGCCCGGCCAGCAATCCTCGGCCAGCTACGAGGGCGACGGGTTCGTGATCGTCCGGCACCCCGACACCGCCGTCGTCACCGACGCGCTGCGGCGGCTGGTCACCACCGTGCGCGTCGAGCTGGGCTGACCGCGATGAACATCGTCATGATCTCCCCGGGATACCCGGCCGAGATGGCCTTCTTCGCCCGCGGGCTCGCATCCGCCGGGGCCACGGTCATCGGCGTGGGCGATCAGCCGCCGCACGCGGTGCCCGGCCCGGCAAGGGAGGCGCTGGCGCACTACGTGCAGGTCGGCTCGCTGGCCGCGGGGGACGAGGTGGCCGCGTCCGTGCGGGACCTGGCCAGGCACGTGAGCCTCGACCGGGTCGAGTGCCTGTGGGAGCCGTACATGATGCTCGCCGCGCGGCTGCGCGAGGAGCTTGGCCTGCCCGGGCTGACCATGCGGCAGACCCTGCCGTTCCGGGACAAGGAACTGATGAAGGCGGTTCTCGACGAGGCCGGCCTGCGCACGCCCGGGCACCAGAGCACCGAGACGGTCGCGGGCGTGTGGGCGGCCGCGGAGCGCCTGGGGTATCCGCTCATCGTCAAGCCGATCGCCGGCGCCGGTTCGGCGGACACCTACCGGGCCGACTCGCCCGCCGACCTCGACGCCATCCTGCCGATGGTCAGGCACGTGCCGCAGGTCATCGTCGAGGAGTTCATCGACGGCGAGGAGTTCACCTACGACACCATCTGCGCCGGGGGCGAGGTGCTGTTCGAGAACATCTGCTGGTACCGCCCGCGCCCGCTGCTCACCAAGCTGCACGAGTGGATCAGCCCGGTCATCGTGTCCCTGCGCGACCTGGACGTGCCGGACCTGCAGGCCGGCCGGGCACTCGGGGCCGCCGCGGTGAAGGCGCTCGGGTTCCGCGACGGGTTCACCCACATGGAGTGGTACCGCAAGGCCGACGGCGAGGCGGTGTTCGGTGAGATCGGCGCCCGGCCACCCGGCGGGCGGATGGTCGACGCGATGAACTACGCCACCGACGCCGACATGTTCGCCGGCTGGGCGCAGGCGATCACGCACGGGCGGATCGTGCAGCCGGTCGAGCGGCGCTACAACGCCGGAATCATCTTCAAGCGCGCCGAGGGTGCGGGCCGGATCACCGGGTACGGGGGCCTGGAGCACCTGATGGCGGAGTTCGGCGAGCATGTGGCGGCCATCGACCTGTTGCCCGTCGGCACGCCCCGGCGGGACTGGCGGGCCGTGACCATCTCCGATGGGATGGTCGTGGTCCGCCACCGGGAACTGGCCAGGACCCTCGAGATGACCGAGCGGTTCGCCGCGGAACTGCACCTGTACGCGGGCTGACGCAGATGACCCCCGAGCCGCTCGCCGCGGCGGTCGCAGACGTGCTGCCGTCGGTCCGGGCGGATTTGGAGCGGCTGGTCCGGATCCCGTCGGTGTCGGCGGATCCGGCGGCGGCGCCGCACCTGGCGGCCAGCGCCCGCGAGGTGGCGGCACTGCTGCGCGCCGCCGGGCTGCCGGAGGTCGAGGTGGTTACGGCCGGCGGCAGCAGGCCCGCGGTGCTCGGGCACCGGCCCGGGCCGAACGGCGCCCCCACGGTCCTGCTGTACGCGCACCACGACGTGCAGCCGCCCGGCGACGCCACGGCCTGGGACAGCGACCCGTTCGAGCCGTCCGAGCGGGACGGCCGCCTGTACGGCCGCGGCGCCGCCGACGACAAGGCCGGGGTCGCGGTGCACCTGGCCGCGCTGCGCGCCCACGGCGACCGGCTCCCGGTCGGGGTCACCGTGCTGGTGGAGGGCGAAGAGGAGATCGGCTCGCCCGCGCTGGCCGGGTTCCTCGCCGCCTATTCCGGCCGGATCCGCGCCGACGTGCTCGTGCTCGCCGACTCGATCAACTGGGCGGTGGATGTCCCCGCGCTGACCACCTCGCTGCGCGGCGGCGCCAACGTCACGGTGGAGGTGCGCACGCTGCGGCACGGCGTGCACAGCGGGGCGTACGGCGGCCCGGTCCCCGACGCGCTCACCGTCCTGTGCCGGCTGCTGGCGACCCTGCACGACGAGCGCGGCGACGTGGCCGTCGCCGGCCTGGCCCGCGGGCATACAGAGCCGCTCGACCTCACCGAGGAGCGGCTGCGGGCCGACGCCGGGCTGCTGGAGGGTGTGCACCTGATCGGCACCGGCAGCCTCACCGAACGGCTCTGGGCCCGCCCCGCGATCGCGGTCATCGGCGTCGACGCCCCGGCGGTCGGCGCCGCCTCGAACACGCTCATCCCGGTCGCCCGTGCCAGGGTGAGCCTGCGGGTAGCCCCGGGCGACGACGCGGCCAGGGCACGCGAGGCCCTCGTGGCGCACCTGAAAGCAGCAGCGCCGTGGGGCGCGCACGTGACCGCCGAGCCCGGCGGCGCGGTCGCGCCCTACTCCGCCCGCGCCGGGGGACGGGCGTACCGCGCCGCGCACGCGGCCCTGGCCAGCGCGTGGGGGAGGCCCGCCGTGGACGTCGGCGTCGGCGGCTCCATCGGGTTCGTCACCGCCTACGCGGCGGCCTTCCCCGGCGCCGAGATCCTCATCACCGGCGTCGAGGACCCCGGCACCCGCGCGCACGGCGCGAACGAGAGCCTGGACCTGGCGGTGTTCGAGCGGGCCTGCCTGGCCGAGGCGCTGCTGCTGCGGAACCTGGCGGGGGACGGCTAGGGGTTCGCCGGGTCCCGTGCGGTCAGCCGCGCAGGGTATGGCGCGGTGCGCGGGATCCCGTGCGCTCGGCCTGGGGCCGGGGGCGTGGAGATCTGGTGCGGTCAGCCGCGCAGGGTATGGCTGGGCGGCATCCCGTACCGCTCGCGGTAGGCGGTCGCGAAGTGCGCCGGGTTGGCCCAGCCCCATCGGCGGGCGATCTCCGCGACGGTCGCGCCGGTGACGGGATCGGCGGCCTGCAGTTGCCGGTGTGCCCGCTCCAGCCGGACCCGGCGCAGGTAGCCCGTGGGGGTGGTGTCGTAGTGGCGCCGGAACGCGTATTGCAGCGCCCGGGCGGTCGTGCCCGCGACCGCGGCAACGTCGGTGACCGTCACCGGCTGCCCGGCGTGGCTGTC
>Ga0207664_10000505_pt1 | contig 27821 bp, 22 predicted proteins | sample LARL83metaG_FD_184349 | JGI IMG/M metagenome (GOLD analysis project Ga0207664, IMG submission 184349) | Corn, switchgrass and miscanthus rhizosphere microbial communities from Kellogg Biological Station, Michigan, USA - LAR L8-3 metaG... | ecosystem: Host-associated > Plants > Roots >... | reverse complement strand
CGCGCCGTGCACGAATCCGTGCGGCGTCAGGACGTGGCCCTCGATGCGCAGCACGCTCATCCTTCCCGCCTCATCTCGGCCACGAAATCGTAGTAGTCGCTGCGACAATACGAATGCGTGAGCTCGACCGCCTGGCCGGTCTCCAGATAGCCGACCCGCGTGATGAACAGGACCGCGCGTCCGGTCGGCACTTCGAGCAATTGCGCCAGCCTCGCGTCGGCATTGAGCGCCCGCAGATGCTGCAGTGCGCGCGCCGGTGCGCGCCCCAGCATCGCCAGATGCGCGTACAGCGAGGCATCGACCTGCGCAGGGTCCGGCAGAACCTGCTCGGGCAGCACGCTCACTTCGTAGGCCATCACCACGTTGTCGGCCAGGCGCAACCGCTCGAGACGCGCGACCCGCGACCCCGGTGACAAGCCGAGCGAGAGCTGCTCGTCGGGGGCCGCTGCGGTGCAGACGCGGGCGAGCCAGCGTGACGAAGGCGTGAAGCCGCGCTGGTGCAGCTCCTCGGAAAAGCTGGTCAGGCGCGACAAGGGCTGTTCGAGCCGGGGTGCGATGTAGTTGCCCGAGCCGCGACGGCGCACGACCAGTCCCTGCTCGACCAGCTGATCGATCGCCTTGCGCGCCGTCACGCGCGAGAGGCACAGCGATTCCGAAAGCACGCGCTCGGAGGGCAGCGCCTCGTCGGGCTGATATTCTCTATTGCGTATCGCCTGCGCGAGCTTTTGCGCGAGCTGCATGTACAGCGGCGAGGCGGCTCTTGTATCGGCGCGAAACTCGAACGGGCGATCTGTCATCGCACGCTTTCGGCACGCTCGCCGAGCGCCTGGCCGACGAGGCGGAGCGCGCCGTCGGCCGAGTCCCCTGCCGGCTCGACGCACCGCGCCCGGATCGATCGTGCGAACCGGGGCAGCAGTCTTTGGCCGATGCTGCCGAAAACGGCCAGCGGCAGCACGCCGTCGGGATCGAGCGCCGTGGCTATTTCCTCGAGCGAGCGCGCGGCGCGATCGAGCAGGGCGGCGGCAAACGGATCGGTCGCGGCCGCGTCGAATACGAGAGGGGCAAGCTCGGCATAGGCGTTCTGACCCGGTCGATCGCACCAGCCCAGCAGGGCCTCGCGCGACGTGCCCGCCATCGCCACAACTGCTCCGACCAGCGGACCGACGCGGGCACGACCGTCGATGGCGCGATGCGTCTCGCGCATCGCGCGCAATCCGAGCCATGCGCCGCTGCCTTCGTCGCCGACCGGAAATCCCCATCCGCCGACCGCCACGCGCAGACCATCGCGACGCAACGCTTCACCGACGCTGCCGGTACCGGCTGCGACGATCGCCCCGGGCCGTCCTTCGTGTGCGCCGAGCAAGGTCGTATAGGCGTCGGTATCCAGCGCGACATGCGCAAACGCCGGCGCGCGCCGCAGAAACTCTTCGCAACGTTGCCGCACGTTCGCGCCGGCAAGACCGAGCCCCAGCGCGCATTGCTCGCGCGGCGCGAGCACGAGCCCCGCGTCGGCGAACGCCCCGTCGATGGCTTGGGCGATGTGGTTCCATGCCTGCTCGATGCCCTGACCGAGGGCGGAGGGGCCCGACGCGGCAAAGCCGAGCACGGCACCGTCCGCGGAGGCGAGCCGCGCGCGGGTATGCGTCCCGCCGCCGTCGATGCCTATACGGTAGGGAATCGACTGGGATCGAGCGGAGATCAACGGATGTCGAGGCCTGCGAGCGGAGAATCCGGCTAGCTTAGTACCGAAAATACCAGTTAGTCAATTGGTATTCTACTGGTCTATGACAGGTGACCTCGCATCGCCGCGGTATGCGAGGTGTCAGCCGATACTGGCCTTCGTTTGGGGCAGCCGGGGCAGGGGGCCGGGCAATACCAGTTCCGCCGACCGCGACTCCGCCGGAGCGCGCGGTCAGCTCAACAGTGTGCCGAGCAAACCCGCGATACCGAGGCCGAGCGCCGCCAGCGCGTCGCCCGCGATCAACCCGCCGCCGACCAGCGACGTCGTGCTCATGTCGCTGGGCAGCGCTGCCGCCTTGTTCTTCCGTCGGGGCAGGCTGTTGATGATGCTCGAGAGCGTGCCGCCGGCCGCGAACCAGGCGGAGGTCATCAGGTTCAGGAAGCCGCCGAACGAAGTCGCATACGGCGACGGGAGCACGATGGCATCGAGGACGAAGTCGGTGCTGAAGCCTACCCGGCCCGACTTGACGAACGCCTGGTACCGCTCGCGCGACTTGATGTACTTGCGCAGGAACTCGGTGACGAAGCCGATCAGGATGCCGATCCAGATTGCGGTGCGCTGATAGGGCTTGTCGTCGGTGAGGCTGCGCAATACGCCGACGAACTTGTAGGTCATCGCGGACGCCCATTGCGCCGGTTGCTTGTCGGCGGGCATCGTCGTCTGGTCGAGTCCCAGCACCGGATACGCGCTCATGAACAGCTTGGCGAACACCACCGCCATGATTGCGCCCATTACGATGCCGGCCACCTGGAAGCGGAACTGGATCATGCGATTGGTGCCCAGGCGCCAGCCGGTCGAGCGGTCCTGCTGCATGTCGCAGGCTTCGCTGGTCGAGACCAGAAGGACCGTCGCGGCCATCATTCCGACGATCGGATCGCGCAAGCCGATGCCCGCCATCAGGACGACGGTGACGACGAACGCGGAAGAAATGGGATTCGAGTCGGTGATGCCGAGCGATATCCCGTTGACCAGCGCGAACACGAACACGAGCAGCACGGCCATCACCAGGTAGCCCACCGGCTGGTGCAGGACCTGCGACCCGACGGCGACGATGCAGATACCCCAGAACACGACCCAGGCGACGAGCCGCCGGGTGTTGGTTTTCTTCCAGTCCTCCTGCTCGACGGCCTTCTCCGCGCCGACCTGACGCGAGCGCTGCCAGGCGCGGAACAGAATCAGCGACACGTCGACGATCGCGGCGCCCATGATCATGCCGAGCGCGATCAGGAACGTGATCTTGCGGAACGGCTCGTTCGGCTGCAGCCATCCGATCGAGATGAAGTACGGCATCATCGCCCAGCCGGCGAGCCCGCCGACGATGGCGGCGATGCCGATGCGCGCTCCGACGATCATGCCGGCGCCGAACGTCGACGTTGACAGGTCGATCGCACCCAGCGCCGCGATCTTCGCGCTTCCGATGCCGCCGGCGACGCCGAGCGCCATGCCGCCGAAGAGCCGCGACACCGATTGCCGGAGCAAGTCGGGATCGGTCAGCGCGCGCAGGATGTTCGCGACGGCGAGCCCCGACGGAAACGTTAGCTGCAGGCGGTCGACCAGGATCGGCGTGTAGAGCATGCCGACGCCGACGCCGAACATCCCGATGCACATCATGTAGAGAATCAGCTGCCACATCGGCGGGGCCGGCATGCCCATCCACGTCATCGCCTGGATGACGACCGCCATCGCGCTCATCCCGGCGACCGATGCTGCGGTCGTCTGGATGTAGTTGGCGCCGTGACGTCCGGCGGCGCCGTAGCCGAAGGTCACTGTCGAGCCGAGTATTCCGGCGAGCACCTGGCCGCCGACGAAGAAGCCCAGCGAAAAGTTCATGTACGACGCCGCGACGCCGCCCAGCGGGCCGAGGATCAGGATGCCGACGGCGCCCAGCAGCGCGTAGTACTTCCAGGTGCCGGGCTTGGGCAACCAGGCCCAGCGCGGCGCGGCCTCGGAAAGCGGCATCGGTGTCGTGGCCATGGTCCTCCGGGGTCGTGATCGATCGCCCTTATCTTAATGGACTTGTCGGGCGGACGATACCGACGAGAGTGGCCGGCCTGCCTGGACGCGGCGCAGCGGTCAGCGCTTGCCGATCTGCACCAGCTCGTCGGCGACGAGCCATGTGTTGCCGGCGCGATGCAGGGTCGCCTCGCCGTGCAGCGCGTCGAAAGGCCTACTGCTCCCGTCGAACAGGATGACGGCGTGCTCGCCGCGAACATAGCCACCGACGACGGCGACGTTTTGCATCGAGTAATGGATGTCGCGCCGGCGGTAATCGAGATACTCGGCGAGATCGCCCTGGCGTTGGTGTTTTGCCAGCATCTCCTTGCCGCGGGCGTCCGATACCGCTTTGAGCGCGCCGGCATCGCCCGTCGTCAACGCCTTGTGATAAGCGAGGAAGGCGCGGCCCGGCTCGCCGCCACCGGCAGGCAGCGGCTGACCCCATGCTTTGGCCGGGATAGGCACGTCGAACTTCACGTCGAACCCGACCGCGCCGGCTCCGCCTTCGAAGGCAATGCTTCCGGCAAGACGGCCGTGGCTTGCGCGCACTGTCGAGCGAACGCTCGAGTCGTAGCACCAGCCGCAGCCATCGCCCGACGCGAAATAATACGAATAGCCGCGATACTTGCCGTCGGCGTCGAAGTCGAACGTCACGATCTTGACGCTGTCGCTGACGAAGAACTCGCGCAGCGCGGCCGCGCGATCGTGCCAGTCGTCGAGGAGGTCGGCCGTGAGCTCCGCGTTCGACACCACGACCTTGACGACGCGGTCCTTGCCTCCGCTCGCCTGGTCCCAGTAACTGTAAGCGCCGGCGATCGGAACGTCGAGCGTGCTGCTGGAAAAGTGGCCGGACGCCGTTTGTGCCGCGGCGGGGAAGACCAGCAAAATAGGGATCGCCGCTACGGCTTGCAGCCAAGTGAAGCCGTGGGCGCGCCATTCGCGCCATGCCACCAGCTCGTGCATCATTCCCTCCCCGGAAGCGGATGTTCGTCAAGGTCGATTATCGCCAATTTGCGTGCATATCGCCTCCGGATGCGTGTGTGCAGATGATTTGACCGTAGAGGATCGACCTTGCTATGGTCCGTGACGGCGCTTCGATGAAAGCCAGCAGTGCCCATCCAGTTCCTGAAGAAGGCGACTAAGTCGCCCGAAAGCGAAACCGCGAACGCTCGTGCGGTCGCCGAGCAGATGCTCACGGCCATTGCGCTCGATGGCGAGCAGGCGGTGCGCGAGTATGCCGCCACGCTCGACCATTGGATGGGACCGATCGTCGTCGGCCCGGAAGAGATCGAACGGCGAACCGGGGACATACCCGCGGCGGTGAAGCGGGACCTCGAGTTCGCGACCGAGCGTGTCCGTCGATTCGCGCAGGCGCAGCGTGAATCGATCCGGGAGTTCGAGGTCGAGCTGCAGCCCGGTCTCACCGCCGGACAGCGGCTCATCCCGGTCAACGTCGCCGGCTGCTACGTTCCGACCGGCCGCTACGCGCACATCGCGTCGGCCTACATGGCCATCGCCACGGCGAAGGCGGCCGGGGTTCCCTTTGTCGTGGCGTGCTCGACACCCTATCGCGGCGAAGGCATCCATCCCGAGGTTCTGTATGCGATGAAAATCGCCGGCGCCGATGCGATCTTGACGCTCGGCGGCGTTCAGGCGATCGCGGCGCTGGCGTACGGTCTGTTCACGGGGAGGCCGGCCGACATCATCGTCGGACCCGGCAACAAGTTCGTCGCGGAAGCGAAACGTATGCTCTTCGGCAAAGTGGGCATCGATGTTTTCGCGGGGCCGTCGGAAGTCGCGGTGATCGCAGACGACAGCGCCGATGCAGCGCTGGTCGCGTCCGACCTCGTGGGCCAGGCCGAGCACGGCCACGAGTCGCCCGCCTGGCTGATGACCACGTCGCCGACCCTCGCGGAGAAAGTGATGCAGCTCGTGCCCGACCTGATCGGGAAGCTTCCACCGACCGCGCGCGATGCGGCCGGCGCGGCGTGGCGCGATTATGGCGAAGTCGTGCTGGCCTCGACGCGCGAGGAAATCGCGCAAGCTTCCGATCGCTATGCGCCCGAGCATCTGGAAGTCCATGCGCGGGACCTGGACTGGTGGCTCGGGCGATTGACCTGTTACGGCTCGCTGTTCCTGGGCGAGGAAACGACGGTCGCGTTCGGCGACAAGACCTCTGGGCCGAACCATATTCTTCCGACCAAGGGTGCGGCACGGTATTCGGGCGGCCTGTCGGTACACAAGTTTCTCAAGACGGTCACCTGGCAGCGCATGACGCGCGAGGCCAATCGCGATATCGCTCAGGTCACCGCCCGCATCTCGCGGCTCGAAGGCATGGAAGCTCATGCGCGTACTGCCGACGATCGGCTGGCCAAGTATTTTCCGGGCCAGCGATTCGAGCGCGGGACGCCGGTGCAGAGCTAACGAACCGATGGCGGTGGCGAATCTGTTCGATCTGACCGGACGCGTTGCCGTCGTCACCGGCGCGAGCTCCGGCATAGGCCGCACGATCGCCATCGCCCTCGCCGACGCGGGGGCGGCTGTCGTACTCGTGGCCCGGCGCGTGGCGAGGCTCGACGACGTGCGCGAGGAAATTGCCGCCGAAGGAGGAAGATCGGCGGCGCTGCCGGCGGACTTGAGCGACCGCGAATCGCTGAAGGAGTGCAGCTCGCGCGCGGCGGAATGCTTCGGCGCCCCCGACATACTTGTTTGCGCGGCGGGAACCAACCGGCGCAGCCCGATCGTCGACGTGACGGAGCAGGATTGGGACGCGACGATGAAACTAAACCTCGATGCGCCTTTCTTCCTGGCGCAGCGTCTCGCTCCGGCGATGATCGCACGGGGTTTCGGAAGGATCATCAATATCGCTTCACTGCAGTCGCTGCGTGCTTTCGAAGACTGCGCGCCCTACGGCGCATCGAAAGGGGCGATCGCGCAGCTCACGCGCGCGCAGGCGCAGGCCTGGTCGCGACACGGCGTGAACGCCAATGCGATAGCACCGGGGTTCTTCGCCACCGAGCTCACTGCGCCCGTCGTGCAGGACAACGCGCGCTGGGCACAGATGGCCGCGCGCACATTCACCGGGCGCAACGGCGAGCTCAGCGACCTGTGGGGCACCGCGGTTTTCCTGGCCAGCCGGGCGTCGGACTATGTCACCGGCCAGACGATTTTCGTCGACGGAGGCTTTTCCGCCGGGTGATCCGATGAAGGCGCTGGTCTACACGAGTCCGAACGAAATGATCTTTCGCGACGAGCCGCAGCCGGCGGCGTCCGCCGGCGAGGTGCTCATCCGTGTCGATGCCGTCGGGATCTGCGGCTCCGACATGCACGCCTATCACGGGCGCGACCCCAGACGCGTTCCGCCGTTGATACTCGGCCACGAGCTGGCCGGAGAAATCCTGGCCGGACCGGGCAGCGGCCGCCGGGTCACCGTCAATCCGTTGATCACCTGCGGACACTGCGAATTCTGCGTCCAGGGACGCAATAATCTATGCTCCAATCGCACGATGATAGGCATGACGCGTGCCGGCGGCTTCGCCCAATTTGTCACGACGGCGGCTTCCAGCGTCATCGAGTTGCCCACGGGCATGCCGGCACGCGTCGCAGCGCTGACCGAGCCCGCCGCGACGGCCGTGCATGCGGTGAACAAGGCGGCCGCGGCACTGACGCGGCCCATTGCCGAATGCGAGGTGCTGATCCTGGGCGGCGGCGCAATCGGCTTGCTCTCCGCGCTGCTGGTGCGAAGCTACGGCTGCCGGCGCGTGCAACTCGGCGAGCCCAATGCGCTGCGGCGCGCCTCGGCGCAAAAAAGCGCCGGGTGCCGCACCTATGATCCGACGTCAGCGTCCGCACCCGGCCAAAACAGCATCGATCTGGTGATCGACGCGGTCGGCAGCGAAGCGACGCGAAAAACGGCGCTTGTGGCGGTCAAGCCCGGCGGCGTGGTCATGCACGTGGGGCTTGCCAGCGGAGCATCGGAAATCGATATGCGCAAGCTCACGCTGGCCGAAATCACGCTGCTCGGCGTGTATACGTACACGACGGCGGACCTGCGTGCTGCGGTCGTCGCGCTGCACGAGGGTGCATTCGGCGAGTTGTCATGGGTGGAGGAGCGCGCGCTGGCCGACGGCGCGCAGGCGTTCCACGATCTGGATCAAGGGCGCGCCGCGGCGGCCAAGATCGTGCTTCGGCCGTGAGCAACATCGTGTTCGATCACGTCGCCCGGCATTTCCGGCGCGATGGAAAGGACATTCCGGCGGTCGATGATGTGAGTTTCGAGGTCAAGGCCAGGGAATTCGTCGCCATCGTCGGCCCGTCCGGATGCGGAAAAACAACATGCTTGCGGATGGCCGCGGGACTCGAGTTCCCGACTTCGGGATCGGTGACCGTCGGCGGCAGGCCGGTCGAGAAGCCCGGGCCCGATCGCTCGGTCGTTTTCCAGCAATTTGCGCTGTTCCCATGGAAGACGGTGACGGAGAATATCGATTTCGGACTCCGCGCCGCCCGCGTTGCGCCGCAGGAGCGCCGTGCGCGCGTCGAGCACTACGTGCAGCTTATGGGATTGCAAGGCTATGAGTCCGCGTTTCCACATCAACTCTCCGGCGGCATGCAGCAGCGCGTTGCGATCGCACGGAGCTATGTGCTCGATCCCGCAGTGCTGCTCATGGACGAACCGTTCGGCTCGCTCGATGCGCAGACGCGTGTCGTCATGCAGGAAGAGCTGGTCAAGCTGGCGAGGGCGAGCCCACGCACGGTGCTGTTCATCACCCACTCGGTGGAGGAAGCGGTCTACCTGGCCGACCGGGTCGTGGTCATGACCCGCCGGCCCGGACGCATCGGCGAAATCATCGACGTGGCCGGCGTGCGCGAAGCAAAGCGCTGGAACCGGCACGAGCGCATAGAGGACGTCATGGACGAGGCTTCATTCGTTCATCTTCGAACGCAAATCTGGCGGCTGCTGCGCGACCAGCAGGTGCCTAACGAGTACTGACGAACGCCAGGCCTTCTGGCAGGATCGATCACACAAGGAGGAGAAACCATGTTTAAAGCCCCGCGATACCTGTTGCTGGCGGCCGCGCTTGCGGCCATCGCCGGCGCGACGCACGCTCAGCCGGTTGAAATCAAGGTCAGCTACCAGCCGGCGCTCTACTGGGCGCTCCCGTTCTACGTGGCGTCCGAAAAGGGCTGGTGGTCGGAGCTCGGACTCAAAGCGACGTTCAGCACATTTCCTGCCGGCGTGCCGCAGATCGCGGCATCGGCCTCGAAGTCCTGGGACGTTGGCGGCACTGGCTCGGTCCCGGCGGTGCTTGGCGCAGCACGCTACAACCTGCTGACGATCGGCCTTACCAACGACGAGTCCGCCGGCAACGCGCTCGTCGCCGTGGCCGGGAAGGCCGATGCATTCCTCAAGGATCCGCAGACGATCAAAGGTCAAACGATCGTGCTGACCGCAAATTCCACCGGTGACTACGCCGTGCAATCCTGTCTCGGCAAGTGGGGTCTGAAAAAAGCCGACGTCACCGTCAAGAGCATGGGTCAGGCGGAGATCATCTCCGCGATGTCGTCGAACAATGCGGATCTCGGCGGCCTGTGGGCGCCCAACATCTACACGATGGAGGAGAAGACCGGCGCCAAGGTCATCTGCTCGGGCAAGGACACCGGCACGGTCATTCCCGGCGCGCTGGTCGTGCGTGCCGACTATGCGAAGGAGCAACCGCAAAACGTAGCAAAGTTCCTTGCTGTCTATCTTCGCGCATGGAAATGGATGAATGCGCATCGACCCGAGGCGATCGCAATGATGAAGAAATTCTACGATCTGGGCGGGGTCAGCATATCGCAGGCCTCGATGGAGAAGGAGTTCGACACCCGGCCGACCTTCGACCTGGCCGGACAGTTGAAGGTGATGAAGCGCAGCAATGGCGCGTCGGACGTCGACAAATGGATGACGCAGATCTCCGATTTCATGAAAAGCGCCGGCACGCTGCCCGAGGCTCCGCAGGCCTCGCAGTACGTGAGCGACGAGTATCTGCAAATGGTCGATCGCGACCCGAAGCTCAAGGAATTCGCCAACCGGACCAACTGAAGGGAGCGGGCCGATGCGCGACGGCCGTTCTGGCGCCTCGCGGCTCGCCGTGGGCGGCGCGACGTTCGCCGTCCTACTTCTGGTCTGGTATGTCGGCACGTCGCTGACCCAGATCATCCCGCCGGTGTATTTTCCGACGCCGGCGGAAGTCCTGCACGCGTTGCGGCAGATCTCGATCAAGGGTTACGCCGACGGCAAGTTGCACGAGCACTTCATCCACAGCTGCGGGCTCGTGCTGATGGGGTTCGCGGTCGCCGTCGGGTTCGGCGTCCCGCTCGGCATGCTGATGGGCTGGAGCCGCCGTGCCGAGGCGGTGATCAATCCGGTATTCCTGTTGCTGCGCCCGATTCCGCCGCTGGCCTGGATTCCGCTCGCCATCGTGTGGCTCGGCCTGGGCGACGCCGCTAAAGTCATGGTCATCTGGTTTGCCGCGTTCGTACCGGCGGTGATCAACAGCTACGCCGGCGTGCGTTCGATCGAGCCGCACCTCGTCGAGGCGGCCCGCTCACTGGGTACCCGCCGGACGATGCTGGTGCGCGAAGTGCTGTTCCCGGGGGCGTTGCCGCTGATTTTTACCGGACTGCGGCTGTCGTTGCAGGCGTGCTGGACGACGCTCGTCGCAGGCGAGTTGATCGGCGCCATCGTCGGGCTCGGCCACGTGCTCTATCAGGCCGGGCTCGATATCTTTCCCGCGATGATCGTCGTCGGCATGATCGCCGTCGCCGTCGCCGGCAGCTCGATGACGCTCGCGCTGGGGTGGCTCGAAAAACGGGCTATGCCGTGGCGCGCCCCATGATCGCGCCCGAGCGGCTGGGAGGGCGCGAATGGATCGTCCTGTCGCTGGCCGGCCTGTTCGCCTTCTTCGGCCTGTGGGCGCTGGCGTCGGTTGCCGGGCTGGTGCCGCGGCTGTTCCTGCCGCCGCCATGGGCAGTCGCGGCGAAATTCGTTGAAATGACGCAGCAGCCGTTCTCCGGCTACACGCTGCAGCAGCACCTGTTGTCGTCGTTCGGCCGCTTCGGCATGGGGTTCGGGCTAGCCGTGCTGATCGGCGTCCCGCTGGGACTCGCGATCGGATGGTTCCGGTGGCTTGATGCGATCATTTCGCCGCTGTTCGATGCACTGCGATTTGTCGCGCCGATAGCGTGGGTTCCGTTCGCTGCACTGTGGTTCGGTACCGGGATCGGCGGACCGATGCTGGTGATCTTCAGCGGCGCATTTCCTCCATGCGTGATCAATGCGCAGCGCGGCGCGCGCTTCGTCGACCAGCGCTTGATCGAGGCCGCGCAAACGCTCGGAGCGACGCACTGGCAAATCATGACCGAGGTCCTGCTGCCCGCGTCGGTGCCGTCGATCGTCGCCGGCCTTCGCGTCAGCGCCGGCCTGGCTTGGCAATCGCTGGTCGGCGCCGAATTGATCGTGGCATCGAGCGGGATCGGCTATGTCCTGGTGAAGGGACAAGCGAGCATCAGCACCTCGATAGTCATGTCGGGCATGATCGCGATCGGCATCGTCGGCTTTGTCATCGACGCACTGTTGCGGCAGCTGGAAGCCTGGCTGCAGCGCAGGCGCGGACGCGCTTGAGCTTGCGCATTTTCCGTATCGAGCCATCGGCGCTCACCAACCATGGAGATATGCGATGAGGACGATTCGACTTGACGCTGTCGTGTTGTGCGCCGTCCTGGCGGCTTGGGGCTGCGGGAAGGAGCAATCGGCATCGCAGGGCGGCGAGGGCGCGAGCGCCGGCAAATCGCGCCAGGTCGCGGAGGCCAAGGTGCCGCCCTATGCCTATCCGGCGCCGGTCAAGGGTCACGTCAAGGAGATCAATATCGGCGAGTTCGATCTGGTCGACGGCATTGCCTATCCGTCGATGAGCGGCGCCGGTACCGTCATCTACGTTGCCAGCAAGCCGATTGCCTCGCCGATGCTGGTCGACTCGATGTGTCCGCTGACGCAGGCCCGCGCGCTGTCCAAGTTGCGCAACGCGAGCTTCAGCGAAATCACGCTCGACACGGCTGGACGGTCGAAATACTTTTCGGCCGGCGCGCCGTTCGGCGGCAGCCTCACCGACCTCACGCCCCGCAATTGGTCGAGCACCTTGAAAGCCGACGCCGGCCGCGCTGCCGGCAGTGTCACGCACCGGCAGTACGGCAAGTTCGATTTCGACCTGGCGTTGTCGAGCCCAAAGGTCGACCAGATAAGCGATGGCGATCGACAGCAGAAGCGAAAACTGGCAGCGACGACACCGAAGCCGGGCGCACAGGCGATAACCGCCGCCTATGTCGCATTGCGCGATGCGGCGCTGAAGAAGGACTTGAAGGCCACGCTCGCGGCGCTCGGATTCGATGCAAAGCAAAGCGCCGCCATCCGTGGCATGGAGGGCATCGACGCCGACTTCCTGGTCTTCGCCGACCGCTTCCTCAAGCCGGGCACGCCCGGCGATCCCTGGGACAAACCCGGCGCGGGCCAGGTCCGGGGAGAAGGCGTGAAGGCAAGCGGCAAGAAGTACTTCAACGACTACTACTTCGATGTTTGCGGCGACCACTTGGTGCTCACGCACATCGTGGAACAATCGCCCTGACCGCTGCAGTGCGACAAATCGTTGCGTCGCTTCACGGCGCGGCCGATCGCCGCCTCGCGATCTCTTCCGGCGGGCGAACCTTGCGGCAGGTCGCCAACAGCAGCAAGTCGTACACGATCTTGACCGCCCCGGCGATCGCCAGCGGCCAGCCGAAGCTTGACAGCCCGAGCAGGTAGCCGGCGAGCAGCGGACTCGTCGCCGACGCGAGGCTGCGCGGGACCGACGTAATGCTCGCGGCGGCGGCGCGCTCGCCGGGCGAGACGACGGCCATCACGTACGAGCTTCGTGTCGGCACGTCCATCTGCGATAAGGCGCTTCGCACCAGCAGCAGCACGATCACCCAGCCCAGGTGGGGCACGAACGGCGTCAATACCAACAGCAGGCTGGACGGCAGATGGGTGAACACCATCGTGTTGATCAAGCCGATCCGGTTGGCGATGCGCACGGCGACCAGATACGAAAAGGCGGAGAACACGCCGGTCCAGAAAAAGATCGTGCCGGCGACGGCGGTCGAGAGCTGGAACTTCTGGAACAGCCAAAGGGCGAGCATCGACTGCACGATGAATCCGCCGCCGAAGGCGTCGAGGCTGAACAGCGCGGCGAGGACGTAGACGATGCGCTTGGACCGGTGCAGCGGCGCCGCGGGCGCTTCGGATTCGGTGGCGAGCGCGGCCGGAAGCTTGCGGTAAATCAACGCCGAGACGACGCCGATCAGCGCGTAGAGCACGAACATCGCCTTGATCGCCGTGGGCAGCGATGTGCCGAACGCGCTCGCCAGCCATTCGGGCACGCCGGCGAACAGCGCTCCGGCGGCTCCGACCAGCGCACCGGCGAGACTGTAGCGCGCGAACACAGCGGTCCGCTGCTTGTCCGACACGATGCGGGCGAGCACCGCCTGCTCGAGCGGCAGGAAAACGCTGACGTCGCCGCTCGACGGGTTGAGCGTGCCGACGAAGGCCACGATCAGCAACGGCCAGAACTGCGTGATCGCCGCGAAGCCGAGCCCGGTCGCGGTCATCAGCGCCGTGGCCGCGAGCAGCAGCGTGCGGTAGCGGTAGCGATGGGCATGCAGCCCGACGACCAGCGTCAGCACGCCCGAGCCCAGCAGCGTTGCGGTCGTGATCACGCCGACCTCGAACGGCGACAGGCCCAGCGCCAGCAGATACACGGGAAGGAGGAGGCTCACATAGCCGTCGCCGAACGCCCGCAGCGCGCGGACCCACAACAGCCTGCGAACGTCGGCCGAAATCATCGCCGCCCGATCGCGCGGTGGCGGCGTTGCGGCGACGTCAGGCGATGCGACGCGCGCCCGTCGGAACCCGGCCCGTTCACCGGGTGCCCTGACTTTCGTAGGCGAAATCGTCGAACAACGTCACGCTGTCCGCTTTGGTCCACACGCCCACGGCGCCGGGCCCGGCGATATGGTCGTCGTCGACCTCGATATAGGTCCTGCCGTCGAGCGCGACGCGGATATGCGTACCGGAAAACTCCACGCGCAGCTCATGCCACTGCTTGCCGGCGACCGGCGCGTCGACATACTTGATGGTGATGCGCCGGCCCGCGTTCGTGTAGTAGAGCGAGACATTGTTTTCCAGCGCATTGGCGCGCGCGACATAGTAGTTGCCGCCGTCCTTCCAGCGCCAGACGATTCCTGCCGCCTGGTCTTCGTTGCCCGAAAGCGGCTTGAAGCGCACTGCGACATGCCCATCGGCAATCGCGCTGTCCCGGCGAACGCACCAGGGAAAATCGCCGCGGCCGCTCTGCTTCAGAACGTTCGGCTGCGACGGGGCGCTTGCGTCGTTTTCGACGCTCCACCGATGAGCGCCGTGACCGGTGACGCCGGCGATCCAGCCTGCCGGGACCCTGCCGACGGTGTCGGCATCGAAGTTGAATGTTTCCGCCATGGCGATGGTGCTCCAGAGTTGGATGCCGAGAATCGCGCTGCCCGCGCAAAGCGTCCGGCGATTCATGGCGCTGGCCGCCCCGCCGGCGCTGCGGACGTGCGGCGGCCGCAGCGGCCCGAACCAGTGTCGCCGCGTTGTTGATGCGAAGGCGGAGGTGCCGCCGAATCGACTGATGCGCCCAACGTACGCTCCCGCGGGCTGCTGGCCCGGCGATCGGAGCAGAACTTGGACGCCGGCGGGCGTCTTGAAGCGGGGAGTCTGCCTACAGTCCCCGCGCTACACGTACACTTCATCATAGCGGACTGCCGCCGCCAATTCAAGGCGCGTCCCGCGACCGAGGAGCCCACGATGACCCGGCCATTTCAGCAGTGGAAAGTACTGCCGCACGGCAAGCTGTCGGAGATCGACGACAACATCCTGACGGTAACCGGCGACATCCGCATGCCGATGATGAGTCTGCCGCGGCGCATGACCGTGGTCCGCCTGAATGGGTCGCGGCTTATCGTGTTCAGCGCGATCGCCCTGAACGAGGGCGAGATGGCCAGGCTCGAAGCTTATGGCCGTCCGGCATTCCTGGTCGTGCCCAGCGACAAGCACCGGCTCGACGCGAAACCGTGGAAAAGCCGTTATCCGGCGATGCAGGTGGTCACGCCGGAAGGCGCCCGGGCCAAAGTCGAGGAGGTGGTGCCGGTCGACACGGTAGAGCCTCGGTTCGACGACCCGAACGCCCGGTTTGTCACCGTTCCGGGGACGCGGGGGCACGAGGCGGCGCTGGTCGTTCGCACGCCGAACGGCACGACGCTGGTGCTGAACGACCTAGTCGGCAATATCCGCACCGAACCGGGCTCACGCAGCTGGCTGTTGCAACTTGCAGGCTTCGCCGGCAAAGAAGCGCAAATCCCCCGAGTGGTGAAAATGGTGATGATCAAGGATGCAAGCGCGCTGCGCGCTCAGCTGATGCAGTGGGCCGAAATCGAGTCGCTGAAGCGCATCCTCGTATCGCATGGCGCCACGATCGACGAGAACCCGCGTCAGACTTTGCGCGATCTGGCAGGCTCGCTGGCGTAACCGAAGAAAAATACCGCAGCCTGCCGGGAAAGCCGCGGCATCAAGCGATAGAGGTAGCGGCCTTGGCAGGACGACGGTTGGAGGAGAAGCGGAATCCGTTGCGTCCGGCCTCCTTCACTTCGTACATGGCCGCATCCGCGCTTCTGAGCAAACCAGCCGCGTCGCTTCCGGCATCGGGGTAGACAGCAATACCGATGCTCGCCGCGAGAGTAAGCTGCCGTCCTTCGATAACGAGCGGCTCGGCCATCGCCGCCACGATCCGCTCCCCGACCAGCGCCGCGTCGGTCGGCAGTCGGGCGCCGTCCAGCACAATGGCGAACTCATCGCCGCCCCAGCGTCCGACGCTGTCGCTCGAACGAACACACCGCTGCAGCAGCGACGCCACCGCCTGCAACGCCAGATCGCCGATCGCATGGCCATGCGTGTCGTTCACGTTTTTGAAACCGTCCAGGTCGATGAACAGCAACGCAAGGCCATCGTTCCTGCGCTGCATGCGCCGCAGCGTCTGCTCCAGCCGGTCGTTGAGCAGCCGCCGGTTCGGCAGACCGGTCAGTGCGTCGAAGCTCGCCAGCTGCTCGAGCTCCCGTTGCGCGGCTTTCAACAGCGAGATATCGGTGAACACCCGCACGTGGTTGCGAAGCGTGCCGTCGGGGTTGCGCACGGAGGAGGCGGTCACCCATAGCGAGAGCGGCGCCCCGTCCTTCCGGACGCGCGACACCTCCGCGGTGACGAAGCCGTCGCGGAGCTGGCGCTCCATCCGCGACTTCGATGGCTCGACATCCAGCGGCCGAAACGGCGATTCGGCCAGAATCTTGCCGACGATGTCCGCCGCGTCGAATCCGGTCAGTTTCGAGAACGCGGCGTTGACCATGACGACGCGATCATCGGCGTCGCTGATCACGATGGCGTCGGCGGTCGTCTCGAACACTTTCGAGGCGAGCTGCAGCTCGTCGGTGCGCGCGCGCTCCTCGGTGATGTCGGCCGCACTGGTCAAGATGTACTCGACCTCACCGTCGGGGCCGAAGATCGGCGCGCGGACCAGATGATAGGTGCGCGCCGGCTCGCCCGGCGAATCGTGCACCCGCACGATGTCCTGCACCATCGGGCTCGCCAGCATCTGTCGGTCGAGCTCAACGATTTCCGCCGCATGCGGAGGCGCAACGACGTCGCCGACCGTCTTGCCGAGCGCTTCCTTGCCGATGCCGAAGATCAGCTTGCTCGACTCGCTGCACAGCACGTACCGCCCAAAATTCTCCGGACCCATGCTGCGGACGGTGATGCCCGACGGAATATTGTCGACCAGCGTCTCGAGAAAGTATCGCTGGGAATTGAGCTCGGCCCGCTGACGTTGCAGACGAATTGCCTGCAGGGTGACGATGCCGAAAAACAGCGCAATAATCACGGTGACCACTGCGCGAATGACCACATAGCTCCGCCGCTGCTGGTAAAAATCGTCGAGCGCCTCATCCTTGGATTGCGCCACGGTCACGATGAACGGGTAGTCGGCAAGCTTCCGGTAGGCGACGATTCGGGTGACATGGTCAGTGCTGCTCTGCGTTTCGTAGTGGCCCGAAGGGCTTGCCCGCGCTAACGCCATGAGCTTCGGTCCGCTGCCATCGCCGGTCGAGCTAACGTTTTCACCCACGCGGAGCGCCCGGAGCGCCCCGTCGAGCCCGCGCAATTCCAGCCTGCCAAGCTTGCCCAGCTCCGATTCCTGGTAGAACTCCATGAAATGCTGAGGCGTCACCGCGACCAGAACAATCCCTGCGAATGACCCGTCGGGATGATTCAAGCGGCGACTCAAAAGGATATTCACGAAACCGGATGTGCGACCCACGAGGGGCTTGCTGATGTCGAGCAAGCCGGTGTCACGCTCGGCATGCAGCCGGAAATATTCCCGATCCGCGATACTGAACGGCTTGAAGGGCTGGTTGCGGGCAACGATATTGCCCTTCGCGTCCGCGACGCTCATGACCACGCGGTCGCGGCCTTCGCCCAGCAAACCCTCCCGGATCAGCCGGGCCACATCGATCGAGTTGTGCTGCTCGAATTCGTGCTTCACCAGACGCGTCGTCAGATCGATATCGTCGATCGCACGGCGCGTGTAATGCTCGAACTCCTCGGCCAGGCCTTCGGTCGTGCGGGTCGCAGCGCTAATCAACGCGCGCTCGGTCGTGTCCATCTGCACCCAGGCCGCGGCCCACATGGCGGCGACAAGCAACAGGCCGAACGCCGGCAGCGCCCACAGCAACAGCCTTTGGCGAGTGAGGGAAAAGCGAAGGTGGGGAGGCTGCTTCAATGACGTCTGACGGCACAAACTGCCTTAACCGGGCGTTCGCAAAGGCACGCGCCCGGCACCGGTACACTTTCGGTACGTGCCGGACTTACGCAGCAAGAAGAGGGCCAAGCCCGGCCGGGAGGGCCGGCCTACGCTGCCGTTACGTCGTCGCCTCGGGTAAAGTGCCGCTGCACCGGCCGCCTGGAGCGAAACTCGCGGGCCAGCAGGGCGGTCGCGACGTCCATCTGGACGCTGTCACCGCAGGTGAACACGTCGATCGCCGCGTAGCGATGTTCGGGCCATATGTGGATCGCAAGGTGTGACTCCGCGATGACGACGACGCCCGAAATGCCGCACGGCGCGAATTTATGGAAGACTGTCTCGACGACGGTGGCGCCGGCGGCGCGAGCCGCTTCAACGAGGGTGTTCTTCACCCACGCGATGTCGTCAAGGTGAGCGGTCTCGCACTCGTAAAGGTCGAGCACGACTTGGGTCCCAAGTCTGGTGCCCAGCGCGAATTTGTTTGCCAGGCCGGAAACGGCAATGTCCCGCGTAACTTGAGTTGTCTCCACGCCGACCTCCTATCGATTCGAATCACTGCCCGTCACTGCTTCTTGCGCTTTGCCCGGTCTGTCTTCCTTTTTTTCTTTTTCTTGCCCGGCGGGCGTCCCGTCTTTACGCTCTCGACCGCGGCGACTACCTTCGCCAATCCCTCATCCGGGAGCCGTACCAGTGACGCAAGCCCTGCTCGCAAAAGCTCGCTCTTCTTGATGGCCACGCCGAGGCCGATACATCTTTTTTTCAGTGCTCCGATCAGCTGGTGCTCGGCTGCCGGCATGGTGAAGCTGTCACGAATCACCCGCACCAGCTTGACACTCTTCGCGGCCTTCCTCTTGCTCTTCAAAGACGAGCCCGGCTTCCGCTTCGCGGCTCGCGCGGGAGCCGCGCCAAGCTGCTCAGCGCCGTATCTGGAAGGTCTGCTGGACATCGGACTGGCTTCGAAAGAGAGGGCCGGGAATCAAAGGGCGATAATATACTATATATACAGTTTACGCAAACGCGCCCTGGCCAGCCGGCACCGGGGCGGTCTGAGCCAGGACGAAAGGAGGATCTGATGCCGATTGCCACGATCCAGGAGCGAGCGCCGGTGTTGCTCGCAATCGCGCTCGCGTTCGCGGCCTACGCGTGCGGCGCGCATGCGGACGAACGCCATGACGCGGCGTACGGCAGGCCAGGCGACCCGACGAAGGTTTCTCGCACCGTCGCGATCGACATGTCGGACTCGATGCGCTTCACGCCCGCACTGATCAGCGCAAGAAAAGGCGAGACGATCCGCTTTGCTCTCAGCAACTCCGGCAAGGTCAGGCACGAAATGGTGCTGGGCTCGAGCAGGGAGCTCAAGGAGCACGCGGCGCTGATGCGGAATTTTCCGGGAATGGAACATGCCGACCCGAACCGGCGGACCGTGGATCCCGGCAAGACGGGAGACCTCGTCTGGCAATTCACCCGCGCCGGGACGTTCGATTTCGCATGCCTGCAACCAGGTCATTTCGAAGCAGGCATGCGCGGCAAGATTACGGTCAAGTGAGCAATGCCAGCGACAGCGCTAGGCGCCTTTCGAATCATCCAGCGCAATGATCGTCGCGGACGCCCTCAGGACGAACAACCGTGCCCACCAGGCATCGCGACTTCCCGGTGCCGACTAGCATAAGCGTGCGTGAACTCAGCCCCCAGCAGAAAAATCTGCGCCGAATAATAGAGCCACAGCAACAGGACGACCAACGCGCCCGCTGCTCCGTAAGCGGATGCGATCGCGCTTCGGGCCAGGTACATCCCGATGGCTATTTGGCCGACGGTAAAGAGCACCGCAGTCGTAAGCGCGCCGATCCATACGTCACGCCAAGCAATTCGTGCATTGGGGAGCCATTTGTACAGCATGGCAATGAGCATCGTAATGACCGCCAGCGAAAGAAAAAAGTTGGCAACGTACAGAAACAGCGCCGCTCCGGGGAACACGGTGGCCCAGTATTTTCCGGCCGCCGCCACCACCCCGGTCAAGACCAGTGAAACGAGCAGAAGAAATCCGATCGCCAGGACCATCCCCAGGGAGAGCACGCGTGCCCGTACAATGGTCAACAAGCCGCTTCCTTCCCGCGGAGGTGCTTTCCAGATTCGATCGAGGTCGTCTTGCAACTCCACCAGTACCGTCGTTGCACCAACGAGTACGGCAATTGCGCCTATGGTCGTCGCGACTATTCCGGTTGTCGTCTCCTGGGCTCCTTTCAGGAGTGCCTGAATCGCTTGTGCTGCCGACACGCCGACGATGCCGCCGAGTTGAGCCACGATCGCGCCTCGCGCCGCGTCCTCGCCATAGGCGGCGCTGGCAATAGCAATGACGATGATCAGAAGAGGGGCCAGCGAAAAAGCGCTGTAAAAGGCCAACGCCGCGCCCATGCTAGGCGCATTGTCAGCAACCCATGCGCTTCCGGATCGCTTTAGGAGGTCAACGTACAAACGCCAGTGCATAGTGCGCAAACCTGTGGCAAATACGCGGCGCTACCGGCCCGAGAGAGCTGTCCGTACTATACCCGATGGACCAGTCCTTGATTTGGCCAAGGCGGGACGAACAGAAGGCCAGGAATATCAGCGCACCGTCGACCCCTTCAATTTGTGGGATCGACCGAGACGCAAAAATTACAACGCACCGTCTGCAAATCGTTTGCACGCACTGGCCTAGCTCTACATGCCCTCTGGAGCCTCACGCCGGAACCCCAGCCTTGCGTAATCCGGCGATGAGGTGCTCTTCGTTCTGGCGCATCCACGTCGGGTCGGTCGACCACTGCTTGGCTTTAAAGCGCGCGATAGTGAATTCAGGAACGCGCCGCATCAGCTCATCCCTGGCGGCCGCGGCTTTCGCCATCTCACCCTCTTGCGCATAAGCGGCCGTGAGATTGAGGTAGTTCCAGTAGGTGTCCAACCCCGCCGCCGCCCGCTCGCCGCAGACGATGGCCTGGCGATAATTCCCGAGCTGCACATAGGCGTCACAGGTCAGGACATCCGCGGATAGATCGCTTCTGGCGAGCATGGCATTTCGTGCTTCGATGAGTGCCAAAGCTTCGGCGGCGCGGCCGGCAAAGATGAGCAGAAAGCCGCGGTAGAAGAAATAATGGACTGGATCAAGCGCTTGGGCGCGATCACTTGCGGCGAACGCCGCATCGAAGCGCGACGTAAACTGCAGCGCGAGGTGGCGCGCATTCCAGGCGGCGGGATCCTGAGGGTCGAGTTCGAGCGCCCGCGCCGAGTCGCGATCCATCTCTGCGAGCAGCCCCGAGCGGTCGGCATTATAGTCAATGATGAATTCCATGAACCCGACGCCAACACGATCCGCCCATGCGGCCACCAGGGACGGATCGCGCTCGATTGCCTGGTCGTACAGGCTCCGTGCCTCGCGCAGGGTCTCGAGGTCTTCGCCATTTCGAACGTCCTGGATCATCCGCGCCCGATCGACGAGCTCCTGCGCCGTGGCATTCGCCGGCAGCGGCGCGACGCAGCGGCGGCGCTCGGCGTTCTCGAAATGGTCACGGAGCGCATACATCAATTGGAGGGTGGTCCGCTCCTGTTCGCCGGACAAGCGAGCACGAGAAACGACGCGGCGGTCGCTCCCCATCTGCCTGGAGAGGACAGCGTCGATGAATCGCGTGATGATGACGACATCGTCGCCCGAGGCGCGAATCTCTCCCTCGACCAGATACCGAGCCCTGCGCTCAGGGTCCGCGAGCGCCAAGTTGCCCGGATCGCGCGCCGCGTCGACCGGCACGACGTGCACGTCGCGCATCGTGTCGGCGAGCCAGCGCGAGAGGTCGCTTGCAAGCGTGCTCGCTAAGGAGCGCAGTTCGCTGTCTTCCTGCGAAGCACGAAACGGGGCGACCACCAAGGACCGAGGCGGCGGCCCAATGCCGGCCGGGATCGCACTGCGCACGGAAGGGATCGCTATCGGTGGCGCAGCGCCTCTGGTCAGCAGCCGCTGCACCCGCTCGATGAACGCCGTCAACGTTCCGCCCTCCGGCAGCCGAGTCCATTGCACCTCACGGAACTTATCGGGCACCAGGGCGTGGACATCCAGTGTGGCGTCGATCACCACCGGGAGCAGAAATGGCTTGCCGTCCGCCATGTCCAGCGTGCGGTGCGCGGCAAGGTTCCATTCGCGCCGGAAGTAGCCTTCCTCGCGCGCCTGGGTGTTTGCCGAGATGATCGGCACGAACAGCGCGCAGTCCTTGATCTGCCTGCGGATCGAGGCGTCCCACACGTCTCCGCCGCGTAGTTCGCTCTGGTCGAACCACACCTCGGCGCCGGCGCCGCGCAGCGCATCGCAGATGCGTCGTGCCGCCTCGGTGTCCTGCGAGGCGTAGCTCAGGAAGATGGCCTTACCGGTGGCGCTCACTGAGGATCAAACTGGAACTCAAGGTCGTTGCTGAGCGATCGGGCGCTCACGCCGAGGCAGCGTCGATTCTCGCCTCGTTTTCCGAATCTCGCAAATCATCAAGGGAGTTCGCGCGGTGACGCACCCGGCGCATTCGCCGGCCGCCACGATCAGGCCGTCAAGACCTACGACTCGCGTCCCCTTGAGTCGATGCCGGCCGCGGCGGATTTTCGGATGCCGTGGGTCCATCATGGAATGCGCGAACAGGCCGCAAATTCGCATACCCATCTTCGATTTGGAGTTGTCCGCTATCGGGCTCCACTCACGGCCGCCCCGACCGGCCAAATCCAGCCACACCGCATTGCGCCCGATGGCGGTCATTGATCGGTACATTTCGGGTAATAAGGTCAAACGCCGGACGGGATTGAGCGCAGCCGGGAAACGTAGTATTTTGCCTTTCCATTCGTCGACACGTAGCTCGACGAACGATCGGCGGACGCTGGGGTAGATCTCGCGTTCCGGCCACGCCAACACCGCGTGCGCATCTGGGGAGCTGCGAATCCCATGACCGACCTGGAGCAATGGCTCAGCGCACAGGGCCTGGAACAATACTCGAAGCACTTTGCCGACAACGACATTGACTTCGAGGTTCTTGGCGATCTTACAGAGGCAGACCTCGAGAAATTGGGACTGTCGCTGGGTCATCGCCGGAAGCTCCTGCGCGCGCTCGACAACCGGCGACCCGAATCGGTCCCGCAGCCGACAGCAGGCGGCCCGGAGTCCAGTCCGGTTTCAGCCGGTGCGCGCGACGCGGAACGGCGTCAGGTCACGGTCATGTTCTGCGACCTGGTCGGCTCGACCGAACTCGCCAATTTGCTCGATCCGGAGGACGTGGGCGCGCTCATCCATCGCTTCCAGGATGCATGTGCCGGCGCGATCGCTCGATTCGATGGATTCGTCGCCAAGTTCATGGGCGACGGTGTGCTTGCCTACTTCGGCTATCCGCAGGCCAACGAGGATGCGGCGGAACATGCGGTTCGCTCCGCGCTGGCCATCATCGGCGCTATCGAGCAGCTCAAGCGTCCGGACGGACGCGCATTTCAGGCGCGCATCGGCATCGCAACCGGAATCGTCGTGATTGGCGACATCGTCGGGGCGGGAGCCGCGCGCGAACACTCGATCGTCGGAGATACGCCGAATCTCGCATCGAGGCTGCAAGCGCTGGCGGATCCCAACGCGATTCTCATCGGCGACAATACCTATCGCTTGCTTGCAAGGCGGTTCGACTATCAAAACCTTGGCGATCACGCACTGAAGGGGTTCGCCACTCCTGTTCGCGTCTGGCGCGTGCTGCGCGAGGCCGCCAGCGAAAGCCGCTTTGCGGCCACACGCGCCGCCAGGCACGGCGCATTCATCGGCCGCGGTGAAGAGACAGCCCTGCTGCTCGATCGGTGGCGGCTCGCGTCGCAAGCCCATGGCCAGGCGCTGCTCGTTTCGGGTGAGGCTGGCGTGGGCAAGTCGCGCCTCGTCGACACCTTGTCCGAGCGCATCGGCGATGACCCTTGCACCCGCGTGACCTGCCAGTGTTCGCCCTATCACACCAACAGCGCGCTCTATCCAGTCATCCGGCACCTCGAGCGAGCCGCGGGCTTTGCGCCGGACGATCCCGATCCAGTCAAGCTCGCGAAGCTGGAAACGTTGCTGGGCGCGACGGACGGCAGCCCTGCCGTTCCGGCAGCGAGTCTCATCGCGGATCTGCTTTCCTTGCCCACCGACCGTTACGCCAAACTCGAGCTTCCGGCTCCTCAGCGCAAGGCCGCAACCATCGCGGCGCTGGTCGATCTCCTCAAGCGGCTCGCCGAGGATGCCCCGGTACTGCTGCTGCTCGAGGACGCCCACTGGATCGACCCGACGACGAAGGAATTGTGGACTCGCCTGATCGGCAGCATCGCGGCAACCCGTTTGTTGGCGCTCGTCACGGCGCGACCGGAATTCACCTCGCCGTGGACCGCTCCAGGGCAAGTACCGGTGCTCGAGCTCACGCGCCTCACGAGTGCGCAGTCCGCCGAGCTGGTGGCTGAAATCGCCGCGCCGCGCGTGCTTGCGCCGGCACTGGTCAACGAGATCGTGGCCAAGACTGATGGCGTACCGCTCTTCGTGGAGGAACTCAGCAAAGCCGTCCTGGAGTCTTCCACGCCCGACCGGCCAACGGTGCCGGCGACGTTGCAAGATTCGCTGATGGCGCGCCTCGACCGCCTCGGGCCGGCCAAGGAAATCGCGCAGGTCGCCGCCGTGATCGGTCAGCAGTTTTCCCACGCCCTGCTGGCTGCCGTGGTTTCCCATTCCGCGGCCGGGTTGGCCGCGGGCATCCTGCGTCTCATCGAAGCGGGGCTGGTGTATCGCCGCGGCCGGGCGGGCGAATGGAACTACAACTTCAAACACGCGCTCCTGCGCGATGTCGCCTATGAGAACCTGCTTCGCGCGCGACGGCAGCAACTACACGAGGTGATCGCACGAACGATCGTGGCGAATTTCTCGATCCTCGCGGAGTCCGAACCCGAGCTCCTTGCCTACCATTTCGCTAACGCCGGCCTGTTCGATCTCGCCTGCACGTATCGCGAGCGCGCCGGCGACCGCGCGGCGGCCCGCTCGTCCTTCACCGAGGCGACAGCGCATTTCACTGCCGCGTTGACGGAGGCAGGCAAGCTGGGACCCGGACCGGAGCGGACGCGCCGCGAGCTCGGCCTGCTTCTCAAACTGGGGCCGCCGCTCGTCATCCTCAAAGGTCCGCAGAGCAATGACGTGGGCGATGTCTACCAGCGCGCTCACGAGCGCGCGACGGCGCTGGGCGACGACGCCGAACTGTTCAAGGCGACTTGGGGTCTGTGGTTCAACGTGCTCGTCGGACGCCGGCTCGATCGCGCCCGCGATCACGCGGAAGCGCTCGTGACGCTCGCGGGGAAGACCAACAACGGCGACCTGATGCTGGAAGGCTTTCACTGTCGTTGGTCGACCGCATTCTTCCGCGGCGACATAGCAAGTGCGCTGGAGAACACCCGAGAGGGGACCGAGCGTTACGACCGCGAGAAGCATAGCTGGATGGGCCCCGTGTTTGGGGGTCACGATCCCGGCGTCTGCGCGTTTACCGTTTGCTCCCTCGCGCTCAGTCAGACGGGTCGTCACGCCGAAGCCAGGCAGCGCGTCGAGCAGGGGTTATCGCTCGCGGAGGAACTCAAGCATCCGCACAGCAAGGCTCATGCCCTGCAGGCCGCACTCCTCATTGCCCAGCTCCGGGCCGACCACCGAGCCGTCGGCGAGTATTGGCAACGGCTTCTCGAGGTTGCGGAGAAGTACAATCTGCCTCCGCAGCGGACGCACGCCGCATTCATGTCGGGCTGGGAGCGCGCGTTTACAACCGATTTGGACGCAGGACTGGCCGCAATGGAGGCCGAATTCCCGCGTGCCTCGAGCATCGGTCTGTTTTTCCGGTACTACGCCGCGCTCCTGGCGGAAGGCCGCGAGAAAGCCGGCAGGTTCGCCGACGCATTGACTGTTCTCCGGCCAGCCCTGGAGAGTGTCACCGAGCCGGGAGTCGGATTCTACGTTTCCGAGTTATACCGACTGCAGGGCGTCTGTCTGCTGCGTTTGGACCCATCGAACGAAGTCGAGGCGATGCGCTCCTTGCAGAACGCCGTGGACATCGCACGGCGGCAAGGAGCTACGCTGCTCGAACTCAAAGCCGCGATGAGCCTCGGACGCGCGGCGGTTGCAATCGGCCGTCCCGCGGAAGGTCTCACCTCGCTGCGTGAGCTCTGCGCAACGTTGCCGCCGGAGTTCGATGCGGCAAATTTGAGGGAAGCGAACGACCTTTTATCCAGCGTGCGGGCATAGCAGGGATGGATGGGAGGACCGCGGGGCGGTAGCCAGCCGCTACGTTCGCGGGCCCGTGGATCGTTCCCACGGTTTCTATCCCACTCCGCTGTTATGGGACTGATCGAGCGCATCAAACATCAAGCGAATGAATAAATTATCGCATCGATTATGCGCGGCCCCGATGATGGACTGGACCGACCGTCATTGTCGCTACTTCTTCCGGCTGATCACCCCCCGCGCGCGCTTGTACACGGAAATGGTGACGACCGGCGCGATGATGTTCGGCAACGTGCCGCGGCACCTCGACTTCGACCCGGCCGAGCATCCGGTCGCGTTGCAGCTCGGCGGCAGCGACCCTTCAGCGCTCGCGCACTGCGCGCGGCTCGGCGAAGCCTGGGGCTACGACGAGATCAACCTCAACGTCGGCTGTCCGAGCGAGCGCGTGCAGACCGGAAGCTTCGGCGCCTGCCTGATGGCCGAGCCCGCACTGGTCGCCGATTGCGTCGCGGCGATGTGCGACGCCGTGGCGCTGCCGGTGACAGTCAAGCACCGCACCGGCATCGATGCGGTCGACGAGTACGCCTTCGTGCGCGATTTCGTCGGCACCGTCGCAGCGGCAGGCGCCAGCGCCTTCATTGTCCACGCCAGGAACGCCGTCCTGAAAGGCCTGTCGCCGAAGGAGAACCGCGAAATCCCGCCGCTGAAGTACGGATTCGTACACCGCCTGAAGCGCGATTTTCCCGCGCTTACCATCGTCATCAACGGCGGCATCGCGACGCTTGACGACGTCGCGCGCGAGCTCTCGGAGGTCGACGGCGTCATGCTTGGCCGTGCCGCTTACCACCATCCGTACATGCTCGCCGATGCCGACACGCTCTGCTTCGGCCCCGGCGCGCGGCCGCGCTCGCGCGCCGAAATCGTCGTGGCGCTGCTGCCGTATATCGAGGCGCAGCTCTCCCGCGGCGTGCACTTGCGCGGAATAACCCGTCACATTCTCGGGCTCTACCATGGCTCGCCAGGAGCGCGCGCCTGGCGCCGCACGCTGTCCGACGCGGCACTGCTGCAAAGCGGAGGCCCGGAGCTGCTGCTCGAGGCACTGCGCGAGGTCGAGCCGGAATCGGTCGCCGCCGCGGTCTAGCGTGCGCCAAGGCCCCGCTATCGCCGGCGGAAGAGCGCCGCTTTATTTCGGACGCTGCACCGGATCGACGTCGAGGTAGCGCCACAGCGCCGTTCGAACTGGGTGCGGCTTGTAATTGAGGATCCACGGCTGCAGCAGATGGTCCTCCATCCGGTGCTCCATCAGCCGCCAGGGGGCGTAGGCAACGACGAGTTCGGTCATCCGATCGAACAGCCGCGTGCGTTCGGGCGAGTCCGGCAGCCGATACGCTTGGTCATAGAGTCTGTCGAATTCCGGCAAGCTGAACCGCGCGTGGTTTTCCTGTCCGACGTTCGGACCGTAAAGGAGCTGCATGAAATTTTCGGCGTCGGGGTAATCGGCATTCCAGCCGTCGGTGCGCATCTGCATCTTTCCCAGTCGCGCATTCTTGCGAAGCTCCTGCAGAGCGTCCTTCCTGAACACGATCCGCAAGCCCAGCGCATCCATGTTCTTCTTCCATTGCTCGTCCTCCTGCCGCGTGAGCGAGGTCGGCGCCGACCAGCGCTCGAGAACCAGCGGCTTGCCGTCGGGCATTTCGCGGTAGCCGTCGCCGTCGCGGTCCTTGTAACCGAACCGATCGAGCAGCGCGCGCGCCGCCACCGGATCGTAAAGTTGTGCATTGGTCTTGAGCTGCGGGTCGTAACCGGCGATGTCGGGCGGGATCGGGCCTGTCGCCGGAACGGCACGACCTTTGAGGATGACCCGGATGAACTCGCTCACGTCGAA
>Ga0207664_10000504_pt1 | contig 27858 bp, 24 predicted proteins | sample LARL83metaG_FD_184349 | JGI IMG/M metagenome (GOLD analysis project Ga0207664, IMG submission 184349) | Corn, switchgrass and miscanthus rhizosphere microbial communities from Kellogg Biological Station, Michigan, USA - LAR L8-3 metaG... | ecosystem: Host-associated > Plants > Roots >... | reverse complement strand
GGCACCGCGTAACTCAGCTGAACGGGCTTCCTCCACCCCGTCTTCGACCGCTGCCATGGCTCCAACTCTCTGTCCGCGCAAGACACCTACCGTCTTGACAAGATCTTGCGAGCCGCGACCTGCATGGGCAATGAGCCGAGCGACCCATTCCGCGTTCACCCGAGTGAACGCGGCGCGCTCCTGCCTCGACTCCATTTGCTACGGGCCGACGGACGAACGCAGCTCGCTCGCAACTGGCATGGCGAGGTACGCACGGGAGAGCCTGTCGAGTAGACGCTCCGGCGAGCGCCACCGATGCACGACGAGCACGGGACCCGCCCAACCGTCCTTCAGATGGTCGTCAACGCCGGTTGCGGTCACGCAGACGAGGACGCCGGGATGAACCTCGGCAAAGGCCACGGCGGCGCGGGCGGTGGGAGCGAAGTCGTCGCCGGCGTCGAAGATGACGACGTTCGCGCCGATACGGCGAGCCGAGGCCCCGATGTCGCTTCCGGTGGACATTGCGGTCACGTCCAGACCGAGCTCGTCCGAGACGACGTAGATGGCGTCCGCATAGCTCGCCTCGTCGGTGGCGAGCAGGACGCGCATCGATCCTCCCCGAACGTCCATCGCTAGCGCTCAGATTGCGTCCGGGTGCCCCACTTGGCCCCGCCCCTACGGATAGGCGTCCCCCACCCTTACGTCGGGGGGCGCCCCTGGGGACTTGGCTTTACTTCGAGGATGGTGTCGCGCGAGCGTCTCCGGCTCGTTGCAGAACACGTTGTCCGGCTGATGAGCGAGCGGCGCGTCTGGGTCGTCGCCCAGCTTCTGCTTGCATCTGGCCTTGTCTTCGTCGCGTTGAGGTTGCGCTCGATTTGGCGCGACAGTCACATCGAGCTTTCCAAAGTCGGGTGGGGCTGGCTGGGCGGATCACTCGCGCTCGCGATATCGGCTGTGCTCGCCTCAGCCTTTATCTGGCTCGAGATCTTGCGCCTGCTCGGCGTAACGCCGCGCCCGTCGTGGGCGACTGTCTACCTCCGCGGTCAACTCGGGAAATACGTTCCGGGGAGCGTGTGGCAGTACGCGAGCAGAGGCGCCCTTGCAACGAATCGAGGCATCCCACTCCGCGTAGTCGCGAAGTCGTTTCCGATCGAACTATCCGCAACCGTCTTGGCCGCCGCAGCATTCTCAATACTGCTCGTCGGCTGGTGGGGAGCCGTCGCGGTCATCGCGGTCGTTGCGGCGGCAGCAGGAGCGACCAGCGCGCTCCATTCGCGCATCGCCGCTCGAGCTGCGAGCAAAGCAGTCCTCCTCTACGTGGGAACGTGGGTGTTGATCGGCGGCAGCTTTTGGATGGCAGCCCGCGGTCTGGTGCAGATCCCGGCTGGGCAGCTACCGGTGTATATGGGCGGTTTCGCGTCGGCGTGGATCGTCGGACTGGTAGCGATCTACGCACCGACTGGAATCGGCGTCCGGGAGGCGGTACTCGTTGCGATCCTCCGCTCAAGAGTCGGAACAGAAGCCGCGCTGGTCGTAGCCTTGGGGTCGCGCATTGTTTTCATGCTCGCAGACCTCGTAGCGGCGAGCCTAAGCGTTCTGACCATTCGAGGATCTGACCGAACTCCGGCGGAGCAGGTAGAACGCGCGTGACGCGCCCGATCGTCATGCGGGTGCTGGTTTCATCGCCTGTCACGCGCGCCTGATCTTCCTCGACCTCTGTCCCGCTCGGGACGCCTTTATTGAATACGCGGCCTAACTTGGGCGACCGTGCTCTCAGAGTCCTTCTCGCAGGCACGTTCGAGCCGGACTTCGCGAGGAATCGTGTCGTCCTTCTGCGGAGAGAGGCTCATGACGTTCGCGTTGCACGGCGACCGCTGTCGGGCTCGGCCCGGTACGCACTGCTCGATCAGCCAAATTGAAATTGGCCGCCCGAGCGGTCTTGACCTACACGTACTTTCTCTGGACGCTTGCTCGCATCGAGCGACCCGATGTCATCTTCGTCATCTATCCCGGGTATCTCGATGTGCCCATCGTGGCGTCGGTTGCCCGGGGCCGTCGGATTCCAGTTGTGTTCGACCCCTATGCCTCGCGTATGACACGGTCGTCACCGATCGAGCCCTTCGTCGTTCGAACTCTCTCATAGGTCGTCTTGCTCGAGTCATCGACAGGTTTCGTGCGGATGCCCGACATCTTCAATCCAATCTCCGCAGTTGCGCCGCAACCAATGGTCGTGCTGTTCCACGCGACATTCATTCCCTTGCAGAGAATCGAGACCATCGTCCGCGCAGCGCGACTTTTGCAAGACGAGGGCAGCAGTACCCGAATCCGCATCGTTGGCGAGGGCAGGAGCGTCTGCGCATAGAAGGGATGATCGAAGAGCTCGACGTCCACGATGGGCAGCTCGTCGTCTCCTCCCAATCCAACAACTTCCGCGCGAGATCGCGTTGGCATCTCTCTGCCTCGGGATCTTCGGTGCGACCGCCACGGCCGGTCGGGTCGTCTCAAACAAGATCTTCGAGTGTCTGGCCGCCGGCGACCAGTCTTCACAGCCGACTCGGTAGCCATCCGCTCTGCGTTCGATGGCGAAGTCGCACTCGTTCGGCCGGCGATCCCCATGCGCGGGCCGCGCATTAGCGTCCTGCTTCGTGACGACGCTCGTCTAGCGCAACTCGCTTTCGCGGGACGCGCCCGCAGGCGCGCTATCAACCCACCTCGACGAGCTCCTGATCGTTAGTCCTGTGCAGAAGAGTTAACGCCGCCACCTAAGATCATGGCCTGGCTCGGCTGGCATAACCGCGGACCCCCGCTGTTGATCGACGCAACGCCAGCGGCCACTTCAGCGTCGACGCCCCGACGGCGTTGGGGCTGGGACATTCACCGCGCTCGCCACCGGCACCGCACCGCGTGTGGCGCGAGGCCACCGCTCTGGCCAGAGCTCGCGGCCTGAGAGACATCAACTGGCCTTCGAGGCCGAGCCAAAAGGACTGGTCAGGTCTGACCGAAGGGCCGCTGAACTGATGTCCGCACGCTCATTATTGTCGAGCCATGCAGGTCGGCGTTCGCGCCACCGCAAGCCTGCGCCCTCGACGGAGCCAGCTGCGGCAGGCCAGAAGGGATACGACATTGTCAGCGGCAACGTGGCGAACCCAACGTCACCCTTTGAAATCACCGGAGGAGGGCCTTCGGGGCCGGAACGCCTTTCTGGGGACGCTGAATCTGCTTTACGTCGTCCTGGTCACGTCTTTCTTGCTCATGGTGACCGTCGTTCAGGCCTTGGTGCGGCCTGCATTCGCCTGGGACTTCCGAGCGTTTTACGACGCAGGCCATCAGTACCTCTACCTTCATTCACCCTATGTTTCAGGATCGCTCGCCGCGATGACCAGCCGTGAGAACTTCGTCTATCCGTTGCCCTTGGCCGCGATCTTTGCACCTGTCAGCCTCATCCCGTACCCCCTCGCGGCGGCGCTCTTTGTTGCGATAAACGCTGTTCTGCTGGCTCTTGCACTTCGGCTACTCGATGTGCGCGACTGGCGCTGTTATCTAGCGGCGCTTATCGGCGTTCCTTCCGTTGTTGGGATCGGACTCGGGACGATCTCGCCGCTGCTCGTCTTTCTGCTGGCGGTCCTTTGGCGCTTCCGAGATCGCGGGCGCGTTGCTGTCCCAGTTCTCGCACTCCTCGTGCTGGCAAAGCTGTTTCTATGGCCCGTCGGGTTGTGGTTCCTCTTCACGCGGCGGTTCAGAACGGCCCTCGCTGCCTTGATCACGTGCGCTGCGGCGGTCTTCCTTTCCGCGCTTCCATTGGGAATCGGGCCGCTGTGGCACTACCCTGCCCTGCTGAGGGCGCTATCGAGCGTCGAGGGGCCATCGAGCTTCTCGCTCACGAGCCTCGGCATGGGCGTCGGCGGGTCATACCTAGCCGGCAGTGTTCTGAGCTTGGCCGTGGGCCTTCTGTTATCTATAGACATCCTTCGGTCGGCCCGCCTTCGGGATGACTCACGTGCCTTTCGCCTCGCGATCGTCGCAGCTCTGGCCATGAGTCCGATTGTCTGGAATCACTATCTCGTCCTCATGTTTGTCCCATTGGCGTTGATAAGACCTCGCTTCTCGCCCCTCTGGGTCGCGAGCGCCTGGATCTATGACGGAGGCTTCCTTGCGCCTAGGCAGTTGCTCGTCCTGACGATTGCGGTCTGGCTCGTAATCGTTGCTCAAGGGGGAGTGCTTCCCGCAATCCCGGCAGACATGCGCTTACGCCTACGACGTTTGTATCCCGCTTTTCGGCTCGCCGGCAGCCTCTGCTTGTGGGCCGGAATTCTGTGGATGATCGGATTACTTGCTGGAGCCGTCCCTGCCGTCGCCGCGCTAACTCCGACGCGCGCGGATAGACAGGCCAGCGGAACGGCGACCTTACGACTGATCAAAGGAAGAAACGAGATCTGCTGGAACGTGGTTTCGACCCGTCTGCCTGCCGGGTCTCGCACCGAGATTCTCCGGAGTCGTCCATCTCTTGTGTTGGCCGAACACGCGATGCGCGCCGGACGCTCATACACCTGCTCAGACGTCGTCTCGACGGTAAACGTGGCGGACGCGTTTAAGAAACACGGATTGCACCTCTTGCTCCGGATCGTTTCCCCAGCCGGCCGAATCTTGCTTAGCGGGAACGTCGTGTTTCCTTCGGACGCCGGATCGGCACACACCTGAAGTGGTCTAGACCGCCCTATCGCGCGCCGCCGTCGGGCGGCCAGGTCGAGTGAGGACCCTCGGGGCGCGGCTTAAAGCGAGGCCCGGGCAATGATCGAGCAGATGACAAATGAGCGGCCGGCGCGGCGATGGCGAGTTGCGTTCGCTCGCGCAGGAACGGTCGGCCTTGCCGCGGCGGTGCCTCTGTTCCTTACTGAAGTCGCCGTCATCGCGTTGCGCGAGCACTCGCTCGCAGTGGATGCCGCCAACAGTTATCTGCCTGCGGCCCGCGACCTCCTCCACGGCCGCTCCCCCTATCACGTTTCCCAGGTCCCTGACCACACCGCGTTCGGATCTCCGCCGATCGCGGCGTTCATATTCATCCCCTTCCTGGTCCTCCCAGCCGTGCTGGCCGAAGCGATCCTGTCGATCCTCTCATTGGCCGCCGTACTTGCCGCGCTACGTGTGGTGGGTGTGCGCGACTGGCGTTGCTACGCGATTGTCAGCCTCTCGTTCCCGGCGGTATCCGAGTTTCAGACTGCCAACCTCTCTGGTCTGCTCGCCCTATGTACGGCTGTCGTCTGGCGATACCGCGATCGGGCGACTATTGCGGGGGCAGCTGTAGCTGCCGCCGTGGCTCTGAAGCTGATCGGATGGCCGTTGATCGTGTTCCTGCTCGCGACTCGCCGCTTCAGAGCAGCCGCCTACTCGGCCGGATTCACGGCCACAGCGATCATCGTTCCCTGGGCCGCGGTCGGTTTCGCCGGTCTGCGCGACTACCCACACGTGCTCTCGTTGCTCGAACAGAACGAGCGACGCCGTGGTGCCTCTATCACCGCTTTGGGCCTTCACGCCGCCTCGTCGCCAATTGCGCAGCTGTTCGCGTATCTCGTCGGCTTCGCTCTCCTTTCTGCCGCCTGGCGCACCCACGTTCCCCACCGGGCATTTGCCGCCAGTGTCGGCGCGACGCTCGCCTTCAGCCCGATTGTCTGGGCGCACTACTTCGTCATGTTGCTCGTTCCGTTCGCGATCGCCGTTCCGCGGTTCGGGCCGCTGTGGCTTCTGCCGTTCGCATTCTGGATTTCGGTCAGTTCCAATAACAACCCGAGGTTCTGGCAGCTGCCGGCGATCTTGGCGCTCGAGACGGCTCTACTTTTCATCGTGTGCAAAGCAAATCCGGGAGACCGATCACGGCGCTTAGCTGCGGTACTCACGGACGAGCTTGGCCAGCGCTCGAAGGTCGCGGGCTAAGAGTCGCTTTCGCTCCCGAAAGGCTTTATCGTCGAGCGCTTCGGCGAATCGCCTGGGCTTGAGCATCGTCCCGGCGGAGCAGGGTGACGCCGTCTAAGGAGTAGACGGTCTTCCAGGCCGCATTGGATTCAACCGCCCGAATCGAACGGACGTATGCCGCAGGGTCGATGTAGGTCGGGTCAGCGCGATCGACGAGAATCCAGGCACCGGAGCCGACGGTTGGAAAGACGAACGAATAGCGCCTCGCGGATAAAGCCGATCCGAGCTGGTTCGACGCCGACACGGGAGCCCCGCTGGGGATGAGGCTGAGCGCGTGAGCCTTCGTCGCCCGAACCGGCGACGAGAGCGCGGCGAGGTCTGATCGAGCGACCAACAGTGGACTGTAGACGGCAGTGCACGCGACCGCGACGAGCGTGTAGAAGGAAATTCGACCGGGATCTCCGGAGAGTCGCGCCGCGCCGAAGATGCTCGCCGCAACGACAAAGGGCACGACCCCCGACGTGTAGTGATAGGGAATCGCGCTCTGCTCCGGCCTCGAGGACAAAAGATCGATCGATAGCTGCGGTACGGCCCCGAGCAGAAGTGAAGGTTGGCGCAACCAATAGCCGAGAAATGGGAGGAACAAGAGGAACAAGAAGAGGAGCTTGTGTGTCGTTCCGACTGCATGGACGAAGGCGGCCGGATCGCTGACGAGCGTGTTCAGCATCCCATGCGGAGTGCCTCCGACAGCCTTGTACCGACCGGCGAACGGATCGATTCCACTTCGCGCGAAATGCGGGATGATGAGGAGGAAGTTCAAGAGCGATGCGGACATGCCGAGACCGAAGATCGAAAGGGCGACCGCCCAACGACCACGCCGAAGCCCGTACCAGATGCCGAGGCAGCCGACGGCGGCGGGTATCTGCTCGCCCGTCGAACAGGCGAGAAGTGCGAAGAGCGCGAACAGCGCGAGTCGATCTTCGTAGAGGAACCAGATCGCGAAGAGGATGAATGGCACGGCAAGCGAGACCGCGTGAAAGCCGCTCGACGGGTCGAACGCGTTGAACTGGGTGGCGGGAAAGATCAGGTACGCGACGGCGAAGTGCATGGCCGCACGCTCACTTCCGAGGTGCTTACGGCCCAGCCAGAAGACCGGAAAAGCGCCGGTGCAGACAGCGATCGCCTGGACGACGACCAGCAACATCGGGCTGCCCCAGAGCCACCAAAGCGGAACCAAGAGGATGAGGAACGGCTCCACGTGAACCGCGAGCCGCGATATCTGCCGGCCCGACATGGCCGTCATCTCGAGAAAATGGCCGTGGCTTGTCGACCAGACCGCCTGCGACATGTTCCCAAGGTCGTTGTGGGGACTCCGGAACACCATGTAGTGCACGACTGCCGCGGCAACGAATGCGAAAGCGTACGTCCCGGCCACGGTCGAGACGACGATCCGCGCGGTCGAGCGCGAGCGGCCGACCTCACGGCTCCGACTCCGAATGCTGCGGAGGCCGCCCGACGCCGGGACGGCAGCCTCGGTTTCCATTTCCTCACGCTATGACGGGCCGTGGCGTTCCGCACCGGCCGATTCGATGGCCACCGCCAGCCGATCGGCCTGAGGAACCCGAACCCGCCCATCGGGAGAGGGCAACCTAGCCGTTATCGCCGGGCGCCTCGCGGCACGTCTGGCTTCGATAGAGACATGACCGCCGGAGCCGGAGCTTCATTCGCGAGCAAGGAGCGGTACTCGCCTCTCGGCCGTGCCCTGGGTCGCCTGATCGCACTGGCCGAGGAGAACGGAACGATGGTGGCGGTCCTGTTCGCGGCCCTCGTCGCGTTCCTCGTACGTCTGCCGAGCGATATCGGCTCCGACAGCTGGATGGTCCTCCTCTCGGGTCGCGAGATCGTGCATCACAGCCTCCCAAGCCACGATTACCTGACCGTATGGGCGCACGGCCGTGTTTGGGTCGACCAGCAGTGGCTGGCGCAGATCACGATGTACTCCATCGAGCGGCTCGGGGGGATTCGCTTGGTCATGCTCACGCACGCCGCCCTGGCGACCGGCGGATTCGCGACAGCATGTGTGGTCGCCCGAAGACGCGGAGCGTCGGCCCTCTCAGTCACCTGGATCGGGGCGATCGGGCTCCTCGCCTTCTATCCCGAGGCTGCGAACATGCGGTCGCAGTCGTTCGCGTACCCGCTCTTCGTCGCAGTGCTTGCCCTGCTTCTCCGGGACGGCCGCCGCCCGTCGAACGGTGTCTTCGTCGTCTTCCCGCTGCTCGCGCTCTGGGCAAACCTGCACGGCTCGGTTGTCGTCGGGGCAGCGCTGGTGTCGCTGTATGGCCTCCTGGCCGCGCGAGGCGCAAGGGGCGGCAGCTGGACACGGCCAGTCCTGCTTACTGTCGCGCCGTGGGCTTGCGTCGTCGCTTCGCCGTACGCCGCGTCGCTACCGTCGTATTACCGCTGGATTCTCTTCGACGTCCACTTCAACCGGTTCATCACCGAGTGGGCGCCGACAGCATGGAGTCTCGTCACTACGCCCGTGTTCGTCCTCGCAATCGGCGGCGCCTGGCTCCTCGGTCGTGGTTACAGAACCGCCAGCGCCTTTGAGGCACTCGCATTCGTCGGGACGGCCATCCTCGCCTTCGAGGCGAAGCGGAACCTCCCGTGGTTCGGACTCGCGGCGGTCGCGATCCTCCCACTCCTTCTCGATCGGGTGCGCACTCCCGCCGCTGAACCGCGTAGTGCCAACCGCGTACTGACGGGAGCCGCGGTCCTCGGCGCCGTGGTGACAATCGCCGCTGTAGGGACCAAAACCGACACCTGGTTTCTTCAGCGGTACCCGGCTACTGCAGCGAATCTGGCGGCGGAGGCGGCAGGCAGCACAGGGCGAGTCTTTGCGAACGAGTCTTACGCCGACTGGCTCGTATGGGACCATCCTGGGCTCACAGGCCGGATCGCGTTTGACGACCGCTTCGAGCTACTGACCAACTCGCAGCTCACCTCGCTCCTCGAGTTCCGTACGGGCATCGGAAACTGGCGGGCGGCAGCCGCCGGATACGACGTCCTCGTACTGTCCGCTCGGGACGAGGCGCCCGCCATCGCTGCGCTCACCGACAGCCGCCAGGTGACGCTCCTCGGGGACCGCCGCGGCATCGTGATCCTGCGCCGTAGAGCCGCCGCCTGAGCGCGATTTGGCATTCCCCGGAGGGTCCAGAACAGGCTGGACCTCCGGCCAGTGCCGAGACGGCGAGACCGACCTAGCGTGACTTGGAGCAGCATCGCAAACCGACACACAGGAGGGCCAACCTTCATGTCCAGCACGTGGATCCTGATCATCATCTTGCTGATCGTGTTCGGCAGCGCCTACTACGGCGTTCGCCGCCGCCGCCTCAACCGGTCTCGCTGACGCAGCGCCGACCCGCCGGCCACCCCTTGGATCGCGCCTGATGACGGTCGACGTCTCGTCGGGCATCGGCCACGCACGGCCTGCGGACGCAGTCGCTGACCGAGCTGGCTCCAGAAGCGGGCTCGGCCGCGAAGGGCTCCTCATCCTCCTCATCGGGGGCTACGCAGGTCTGCTCTTCGGCCTCGCCAGCCTCCTCGTATCGACCGACAGTTGGTACGCGCTCGTCGGTGGGCGATTCATCGTCAGGCACGGGATCCCATCGCACAACACGTTGACCCTCTGGGCGCACGGGGCCCGCTGGGTCGACCAGCAGTGGCTCGCTCAGCTCACGTTCTACGGGCTCGACCGTGCGGGCGGTATCCGGCTGGCGGTCCTCGTGCACGTTCTGCTTGTAGTCGGCGCGCTCACCGCCGCCGTTGCACTGGCAAGACGTCGTGGTGCCGATCCCACCTCTGTCGCCATTGTCGCTGCGGTGGCAGTCATACCGCTCATCCTGAGCTCGGCCCAGCTGCGGACGCAGTCGTTCGGCTACATCCTCTTCGTCGCGGTCGTCGCGCTCGTCACGACCCCGGCCGTGATCGGCTGGAGGCGTTTGGCAGCGGTCCTCGCAATCATCGTCCTCTGGGGCAACCTGCACGGATCCGCAGCCCTCGGCGCGGGCCTCGTCTCGTTGCGTGGAGTTGCCGATCTGCGAAACGATCTCCGAGCCGGCAGACGACTGAGACCTGCTTGGCTCACGACTGTGCTTCCATGGCCGTCGCTTCTCTTGACGCCCTACCTGCTCTCCACGACGCATTACTACCGGGAGACGATCTTCAACTCGACACTTGGCCACTACCTCGCGCAGTGGCAGCCGTCGACGCTCTCGATCCTGTCGCTTCCGCTCTTCGTGCTCGCAGTCGGATTCTTCTGGCTGCTCGGACGTGCAGGCCCGGCGTACACAAGCTTCGAAAAGCTCGCCGGCCTAACGCTCGTCGCCTTCGGGCTGCTCGCGGTGAGGAACTGGGTGTGGCTCTGCCTCTTCGCGATCGCGCTTTATCCGAAGGCGCTCGACCGGATTCGCACGGTTCGCCGTACAGCGGCGGAGCCACGCCTCAATCGAGTTGTCGGCGCGGTCGGCATCGGCGTCGCCGTCATCGGCATCGCTATCGCGATCTCCCGGCCGGCGTCGTCGTTCACTCGCACCTTCCCAACCTCCGCCGCGCAGGCCGTCGGCAGGCTCGCCGACGAACATCCCGGAGCGCGAGTGTGGGCGACAGAGCAGTGGGCCGACTGGCTCCTCTGGGAAGATCCTCAGTTGGAAGGACGTATCGCCTTCGACGCTCGCGTGGAGCTCTTGACGGAAGCGCAGGTCAAGCGGATGACCGTCTTCAGCGCGACATCGCTCCTTGCCCGACAGGTCCTGCGCCGCTACGCGATCGTCGTCGCATCCAAGGGAAATGAGCCGGACGCCTACCGGGCGTTGCGGCGCGAAGGACCGGTTGTCTACGACGACGGCAATGTCCTGGTCGTGTCTTCACTCAAAGGTTCTGCATGAGGACCGAGCCGATCGCCTCTCGTCCCGGGCTCGACCTCGACCGCCTGCCAGAGCTCCGCGAATCCGTACGCGCAGAGATCTCGAAGGCCGTGCTCGGCGAGGAGCGCGCGATCGACCTTCTCCTGATTGCCGCGCTCTGCGGCGGCCACGTCCTCTTGGAGGCAGGGCCTGGCACGGCGAAGACCTTGCTCTCGACAGCGATGGCGCGTGTTCTCGGAGTGCACTTCAAACGCGTACAGTTCACCCCCGACACGACGCCTGCCGAGATCCTCGGACGGATGAGGAAGCTGCAGGGCGAGTGGACGTTCGAGCGCGGCGCCGTCTTCACCAACGTCCTACTCGCCGACGAGATCAACCGGACCCCGCCACGGACACAGGCCTCACTCCTGGAAGCGATGCAGGAGCGGCGTGTGACCGCCGGCGGCCGGACATATCACCTCGACGTCCCGTTCTTCGTCATCGCCACCCAGAACCCATTCGAGCACGAGGGGGTCTACGCACTCCCCGAATCGCAGCTCGACCGCTTCCTCTTCAGAATCGATCTGACGTATCCGGACGCCGAGCACGAACTAGAGATGCTCTCGATTCCGCATCAGGGCCTTTCTCCGGATGTCGTCGGCGAAGTGCAGCCGCTGCTCGGCGAAATGCGCTTCATCCGCGTCCAACAGGCGATCGACGCGACGGAGATGCCAATCGAGGTCCGCCGCTATCTGGTTCGCGTCGTACGGAAGACACGCGATCTGCCCGGCGTGATCATGGGCGCAAGCCCACGCGCCTCGATCCACCTACAAGGCGCGGCGAAAGCCTGGGCTCGGCTGAATGGGCGGCGAGCAGTCACGGTTGACGACGTGCGCTCGGTGGCGTCGCTCGTGCTATCCCATCGGATGCTCGTCGAGGGCACCACCTCCGAGGCCGTCGTCGCCGGCGCCCTGGCGTTCGCAGACGCCGCCTCCTAAAGGATGCAATCGTCTGCCTAGGCGACGGTGAACGGCTCACAGACATCTGCCCGCACCGTAACCCCGATCACAACGGCGGCGACCACGAGGACCGCCGCCGTCTGCCAGGGAGCTCCATTTGAGACCTGCGGACCGACCCAGAACGCTAGCGGCACCAACCAGATCGGACGCAGGCGCGGCGCGAACAGGGCGAGCGGAATGAGCAGCGCGACGAAATAGCTCATCCAGACGATAGGTGTCAGCAGTAGCGCTGCTGCGATCGCGCAGGCGTACGCCGCTTGCTCGTCGCCCTGTCGAGCCCGCCGCCACGCATACCCGACAACCGCTAGCCCGGTCGCAATGCCGACGCCGCTGGCGATACGCCAGGACGTCGCAGGGGCGAGCAGCGCCGACAAGGTGTATCCGTCCGGGGCCTCGAGCTTTGTAACGAGGCGGAGCAGGCGCGGATATTGAGTCAATCCCGCGAAACCAATGGGGGCCCAAGAGCAGAGGAGGAGCACGGGCACCATGGTGGCGGCAATCGCCGCATGACGCCATCTTCGGGTGAGCAGTAGCCAGACACCGAGGGGCCACATATACAACTTCAGCGCGACGAGCAACGCGGTGAGGAACCCGGCACGTCCGGGATGATTGCGATAGCGCCATATGGCCGCCACGCCGAGCGCGACCGGCAGCGCGAGATTTGCAGTCTGGATGCCCGAGAACGTAGGTACCCACAGGAACGTGATCATGTAGCAACGCCAGTCTCGGACATCGAGTAGCAGCAGCGTCCCGAGGAGTGCCGCGATGACCGCGACCAGCCCGATCGCCTCCGCCACGGCGAGTGGTGCCGCGGCTAAAGGTGCGACAAGCCATGCCGCCAGTGGCGGATAGATGAACGCCGTGCGCGGCTTTAGCGCGCTTAGTGTCAGTGGCGGATAGGGGCTCGAGCCATGAAGAACCTTGTGGGCCGCGGGGAGGTATGCATGCGTCAGATCGAGTGTCAGCGACCCCTTCTGCAAGCTGACGTAGACCGTGAACGCGATGGTGACTGGTGGCCAGATAACCAACACGTGCGTCCCTGCGCGCCGGAAGGCAAGCGACCACCGCTCCAGCAGCGTGAGTCTGCCATCGATCGATCCCAACGGAACGCTCACACCGTCGGTCGCGGCCCGCGCATCGAACGCATCGGATCGAAGAGACCGTCCATCGGCCGTCCGCGAAGGAATCGGACTCGCGCTCCCCAAACCGCCGGGAAGATCTCGACGGAGTGGCCCATTGCGACCAGCGCGGTTGCAGCGGCAACGCCGACCTTCGCCCGTTCGCGCCGCACTGCTAACCAGACGGCGCCGACCGCAGGCGTTATCTTCGTGGTCAGCGGTGCCGTCCAGAGAACTGGCCAGCGGAAGCCGAAGACCAAGACGAGAGCGAACAACCACCACAGGTCCCCGGAAATCACGACGGGCAAGCAAAAGGCGAATAGCAACCAGCGGCGGACCAACGGCCGCAACAGCCATGCGTTAGTCGCGGCTGCCAATCCCCAGCGAGCCGCAAAGAGCGGCCAGGGAAGGAACGTCTGCGGCCGGATTGCCTGAGCGCCGCACACGAACGCAACCATGACACAGGCCATCCCGTGGACGACTGCCGCCCCTTGGACAGCTCTCAGCCTTCGCCCTCGCGGGGCTTCCCGTAGCGGGAGAGCCGCGTAAGCCAAGACCGATTGTCCTGAGCTACCCGCTAGCCCTTGGCACGCCTCATATGCCTCAGGCGCCGAGCTGCTTGACGACGTCGTAGAGGGCCGGCCCGAGCAGCACGAGCATCATCGCCGGCAGAATCAAGAACACAAGCGGGAAGAGCAGCTTGATCGGCGCCTTCTGTGCCCGCTCCTCGGCCATCTGCCTACGCGCTTTGCGCATGTCGACCGCGAGGTCCCGAAGGATCTTGCCGATCGAGACGCCCAGGGTCTCGCCCTGGATCACTGCCTGGACGAACATGCGCAGGTTCGCACTGTTCGTGCGGGCACCCAGATTGCGGAGGGCCTCTTCGAGTGTGCGCCCCATCCCCTGCTCTCTGAGAGTGACCCGGAGCTCCTGGCCGAGTGGCTCACGTACGCGGCGTGCTGCGGTCTGGAGCGCTGCGAGGAAACCGACACCAGCCTCGACGGTCGTCACGAGAAGGTCGACCAGCTCAGGGATCTCGTAGTCGATCCTCCGGGCGCGGGCCACAGAGCGGCGGTCGAGATAGATCGAGGGGGCCATGAAGCCGGCTAGTGCCACGACGAGCACGATGACGACGGCGGGGGCGCTGAACGAGCCGCCGACGATCAGCAGGATGAGTAGGAGCGCCGGAAGGCCCACCGCGCAGAGGACCCGGTAGCCCATATAGCGGGTAACGCTCGTCCGGTAGAAGCCGGCCATGTTCAGCTCGGATCGGATCCTTCTTCGGCGCTCCTCGTCGAGCTGCTGCTCGAAGCGCCTTCCAACCCAGGTCGCCAACCTGGAGACGGTTTCCTGAAGCTGCGGCCGCTCGCGGCCGGCCGTGACGGGGACGGCGCTGAAACCGTACGACCCGACCTGAGCTAGCAGCTCCTGATGGCGGATCCGACCGGCGGCGAGCGCTCGCACGAGCAGGCCGACGGCAATACCGGCGAGGACGGCTCCAACCACGACGACGAGGATCATCTCGGCTCCTATACCTCGATCTCGACTATGCGCTGGATTGCGAGCGATCCGCAGATCACTGCAATCGCGGCCACCAGCACGACGACCTGGCCAAGCGTCGCCGCGTAAAACGGCCCGACCAGCTTTGGTTGGATCAGGTAGAAGGCGAAACCCGTGACGATCGGCAAACTGGTCAGGATCCAGCGAGCCATTCGCCCCTGCGCGGTCAGCGTCTTCACCATGCGGCGGACGTCTTGTCGGTCGCGGATGGTGGCGACAACCACGTCGAGAACCTCAGCGACGTTGCCGCCGGTCGTCCGCTGCAGCTCGGCGACGAGTGCGACCTGGTCGAGGTCGCGGCTCTGCATCCTCTCGGCCACGCGACGGATCGCCTCGTCGACCGGAACGCCGAGCTGCTCGTCGCTCACGGCTCGTCGCAGCTCTCTCTTCGATGGCTCGCCGGCCTGCTCGACCATACTCGTGAGCGCCGCAATGAAGCTGTGCCCGGCTCGCAGGGCGGACGCCAGCACCTGAAGGTTGGGCGGGAGCTGTTCCGCGAACGTGTCGCGAACCTTCCGGAGCTTGTAGCGCACCACCGCACGCGGGATGAGCGGAACAAGCAAGCCGAGTACGACGAAGACCGGTGAGATTGCGGCGAGGACGATCATTGCGACGACCATGCCGACCGCGCTGAACACAACGAGAGCAGTTGCCGACGTCCTCATGTCGGCGATCTCGAGAGCACGGTCGAGCCCAGCGAGCGCCCCATGCGCGCGCCGTGTAACGGCGGGTGGCCTCGGCCGCCCCGTCTTCTGTCGCGACTTCGATGACGATCCGTCCACCGAGCTCAAGCCGGCGCTCGCGAAGGCGGCGACACGCTGGACGACCGGCGACGCTGTTCCAGGAACCAACTTTCGGACCACGTACACCGCGAGCCCCGCGACGAAGAGCGCGAGGAAGAACAGCGACCAGCCCGAGAGCAGGAAGCGGTCGACGGCCGAGTGGTGGAAGGGCGCGAGACCAGACGGCTTCGGGCTCGTGTACGACGTCGCGGATGAACCAACACCGTTGATCGAGACAGCGACGTCGACGTGAGTGTTCGGCGCGGCCACGGAGCGGTACTCGAGCAAATACTCGCGCGCAAGGCGGGAGCTCAGCGTCGCGTAAATCGGAGCGAGCGCCTGCGGCGAGGTCGCCTCCGCGTACGTTCCACCCGTTCCCTTCGCCACCGATTCGAGCGTGGTTGGGTCGAACGAGCCCGAGCGCAAGCCGACGGTGAAGACGCGGACGTGCTGTGCGCTGGCCCGCCTCACTGCGCCGGAAATCGTCGCATTGCTTCCGACGTCGGTGCCGTCGGAGAGGAGGACGATTGCGCCGGTGGAGAGCTTCGCGCGACGCAAAAGGCTGAGCGAAGCGTCAATGGCGTCAAAGATGTGCGTGCCGTATGCAACCTCCGGCGGGTGCGTGAGCGCCTGGTTCAGGGCCCCAGCAGCCGGCGTGAGACCGTGGAGAACGCGAACTGAACCGCTGAACGTGACGAGGCCGATCTGCTCGTTTCGTCCGCGTTGTGAGACGAATGTCTGTGCAGCGCCCAGCGCGTCCGCATACGGAGCCCCCTTCATGCTGTCGCTCGCATCGACGGCGAGGACGACGCCGAAGCGCAATCCGCTCGCGGTGAGCGGCGAGACTGTGACTTCGCCGATGCCGATCCCGTTCTCTGTGAGCTGCACGTTGCTCGAGGTCAGGTGCGCGGCCTTCGGCAGATCGACGATGTAGCCGCGATCGGGGAACGGGACGCGGTTCACGGGCGTAAGCTGAACGCCGCCTTGCCCGGGGCCTGCTCCGACGGCCGATGCTGCAGCGGCAAGCGAAGCGGCGGCGAAGATGGCGAGAAGGGCGAAACGTCTCACTGGTACGTACCTCGCTCCGCCCAGTCCGCCTCGAGTTCGGGAGGGACGCCGTCGGCCCCGTAGATCGCCACGCTCGGTGTTCCGAAGAGGTCGTCCGGAAGCTCGATGCCGTGGCGCTCGAACTTCGGGAGGAAGCTCGGCCGCAGCCCTGTGGGTCGGAGATGGCCGACGACCCTCCGCTCGTCGTCGACGTGCTCGATCTTGAACTCGAACAGGTTCTGGAGCGTTATCACGTCGCCCTCCATCCGCTGCACCTCCGTGATCAGCGTCACATGACGCGTTCCGTCGTCGAGGCGCTCGATCTGCACGATGAGGTCGAGAGCTGAAGAGACGTGGTGGCGGATGGCGCGGACCGGAAGCTCGAAGCCGGCCATGAGAACCATGGTCTCGAGGCGGTTCAACGCATCGCGGGCAGAGTTGGCGTGGATCGTCGACAACGAGCCCTCGTGGCCCGTGTTCATCGCCTGGAGCATGTCGAGCGCTTCGGCGCCTCGGACCTCGCCGACGATGATGCGGTCTGGGCGCATGCGCAGCGCGTTGCGGACGAGGTCGCGAATCGTGATCTCGCCTTCGCCCTCGATATTCTTCGGACGCGACTCGAGCCGCACGACGTGCCGCTGCTGGAGCTGGAGCTCGGCCGCATCTTCGATCGTGACGATGCGGTCGCGGTCGGGAACGGCGGCGGAAAGCGCGTTCAACATGGTCGTCTTGCCGGTACCGGTACCACCGGAGATGAGGATGTTGAGATCGGACTTGATGCACGCGCAGAGGAAGTCGGCCGACGTCTGCGACATCGTGTCGATGCGAATCAGCTCCGCAAGGTCGAATCGTTCCTGATCGAAGCGGCGAACCGTCAACAGCGGCCCGGAAAGCGAGAGGGGCGGGATGATCGCGTTGACACGCGATCCATCGGGCAGGCGAGCATCCACGAGCGGGGACGACTCGTCGATGCGCCTGCCGACCTGGCCGACCATCTTCGTGATGATCCGGCGCAGCTGGGCCTCGTCGGAGAACCGCAACTCGGTCTCGGCGAGCAGCCCGTCGCGCTCAATCCAGATCTGGTTATGGCCGTTGACCATGATCTCCGAGATCGTCCGGTCGGAGAGCAGGCGCTCGAGAGGGCCGTAGCCGAAGATGTCGTCTGCGATCTCGCCCGCGATCCGCTCGCGGTCGCCACGAGAGAGACCGGCCTCCTGCTGCAGCTCGGCAATGATCTGCGACGTGACGCGGTCGCGCACCTCGCCGGAGTCGGCGACATCCGCGAGCTGCGGGCCGAGCTCGCTGACGAGCGAGAGATGAATGCGGTTCTTGATATCCGCGAAGGGGTCGCGCCCGCCGCCGTCCAAGCTCACGGTGGGCGCCCCTGTCGTCGAGAGTCGCTCGTGCAGTTCCACGATCTACCTCCTTCTCAGCAGCGTCCGCCGGCGATCGGCCGGGGCGGACGGTTCGGTTGCAATCGCAGAAGCTGCCGGTGCTTCCGCCGCCGCTCGGGCGGCTTTCGACTCAGCCAGGTAGTACTCGGCCAGGCCGACGAAAGCGCGAGCCGCACCTGACCTCGGAGCCGTCTCGACAACGGTCTGGCCGTCGGTGATCGCCCGCGGGATGGCCCGGTCGCTGGGCACGAGCACGTCCGGCGCCTTCCCCAAAAGGTGTTCCACCTCGTGCTGCGCGATGCCGACGCTCGTGTCGGCACGGTTCAACACCAGCCGGATCGCGTCAAGCTCATAGCCCATCTGCGATAGGGTCTCGAGGCCGATCTTCGTGTCCTTGAGCGAAAGAGCGTCGAGCATGCCTACGACACAGAGATCGGACGAAGCATCGATCGACGCGATCACCTCCGGCGTGAACGCGGGCGGCGTGTCGACGATGACGAAGTCGTAACTCGAGCGCAGGATCTCGAACACTCTGCGCAGGAACGAGATGTTGACCGCCGCCGCCTGATCCGGGCGTATCGGCGCCATGAGCACGCGTGCTCCCGACTCGTGCTCGACGAGGTAGCTGTCGACCTTCTCGCCGTCGAGCGTGCCGCCGCTGACGGCGAGGTCGTAGATGGTCCGCGTCGGTCGAATCCCGAGCGCGAGGCCGACGTCGCCGAACTGCAGGTCGAGGTCGACGACGACCGGCCGGGCGTGCCGCGCGGCAAGTGCCACGGCGAGGTTGCACGCCGTGAGCGTTTTGCCGGTGCCGCCCTTTGGTCCGAGGATCGCGATAAGCGGGGACAGCGCTCCCTGCGCAGGGCCGCGGCGGCGCACGAGCACCTTCTCGAGCGAGAAGGCGAGCTGTGTGGGAGGGGCGGGGAGGGTGATCAGGTCGTCGGCGCCCGCATCGAACGCCGGGTCCATGAATCCGTTCGGATTGCCCTGATAGAGGACGACGATCGGGGTGTCCGCGCGACGTGCGACGATGTCGCGGATCACACCGAGGGCCGGCTCCGAATGGCTCCAGCACCCGACGAGGACAATGTCCGGCCTCGCCTCGTCCAGGACCTGCGAGGCACGGGCGAGCCCATCAGCGAGCTCGGCCACGTGGACGGGAGCCGTCGGCGGCAGCGCCGCGCGAATTGGGCCGCCCTCGAGACCCGGCTCGAGGAGAAGCAGGAAGCGTGCGCCGACGAGGCTCACCGACGAGCTCCGAGCGACTTCAGAATCACTTTCGGTGGGACGCCGAGGAGCAGCGTTTCCATCGAAACGACGCTCGGTGGGGTGCTCTTCGCGCCCGAGGCGGGACGCAGGGCGAGCCACATGACTCCGTTCTGCGAGGCAAAGTCGAGGTCGGCGGCCTGCTGGTCGCTGACCTTGAACGAGATGGTGTCGCCGCTGCCGGAGGCGACGACGCCAGACGTCTTACCCGCAACCGCAACGACCGGGATATCGGTGAGGACGCGGCGGACGACCGCCTTGGCCTGACCGCCTCCGAGCGCGACGCCGCTCGGCCCGATCGGGACGATGTTGAAGCCAACGTAGACGTCGACATGGTCGCCCGCCTGAAGCTCACCTGACAATCCGTTCGCGGCGCCAAACGGAATGGAGACGAGGCGCTCGGTTCCGGTCAGACTCGCGGCAAGGTTCGTCGACGCCGCCGCAAAGTCCGACGCGACCAGTTGCGCGCCCGGATAGATGTCCCGCGTCGCCACCTTGCCGCGCAAGCTCGAGGCGTCGCTGAACGCTCCGTTCAAGACCTGGCTCTGGCGGAGTGTCGTGGCGCTGTACAGCTCCTGGGCCGCGATGACATTGCCGGCTGCGCCCTTGGGGATCGCTTGTCGGGCGACGAGCACCGTCACGGGCGCACCCTGCGCCTTCACGCTGTCGCGATAGCGGTTGACGTAGACGAGGATGAGCGCGCCGGCCACTACTGCAGCGAGCACGGAGAGGACGATGGTGCCCCTCCTCGTCGAGATCAGTTTCTGTGCTGCTTCCATTGCTCCTCCTCGTGATCTACCGAACCAGGGCGGCGACGCACGGCGCGAAAGACCTCACGTCGCATTTCAGGCCGCTGGGAATGCCATTTCCGGTGTCGTAGTTGATGAAGTGCCCCCAGATGTTTCCGTCCGCACCGCCTGCGTTCGCTGGGGGCGGTTCGTTGACGGGGTTTGTTGCATTGGTGCAATTCGTATCCTTAGCCGCGCCGTTCCAGCCGGTGATGTAGAAGGTCGCAAACGTCACTACGGGGACGTCGCTGCCCGAGCTTCCGCCGCTTCCGACGAACGACGAGAAATCGGTGTCGACGAGGAGCACGATCCGCGGGTCATTCGCCACGGAGGTGTCTGGATAGTTGTTCGGCACACAGGCTCCGTTCGGCGCCAGGAGGTCGTCGAGGGCCTGCCGTACCTGCCCTGTTTGGACGCCCGTCTGAACGGGCGCGCAGTCCGTCGGGTTGGGATTGGCGGGGTCGGGACAGACGTCGGCCAGGTTGGGCGAGAAGCCGTTCGCGCAGCCGTACCGGAACTGTTGGTACGTCTGGCCCCCCGTGTGACCGGGCACGGTGCCACAGTCGATGGTGTACGTGAGGCTCGAGTTCGAGGTCGCACTCTTCGTGCGCAGAAGAATGGGCGGGTCGCTCGCACAGACGTAATGCGCCCCTGAGTTCCCGCCCCCACTCGAGCACCTGGGATTGATGTGGACGCCGCCTGTGAGCCCGATGGTCACGGCCACTGTCGCGGCGGAACCGGCTGGCAAGGAATAGCCCGGCGTCGTGCCGGTGTCGACCATTGCGGCCATGATCGGTCCGCCCGGCTGCGTCGGGTCGGAGCCGTCGCTGCCGCTGAAGATCTGCTGCACGGGGTTTGCGAACGAGCCTTTCTGATTGTTGTTCCCACTATCGGTATAGCTCCAGGAAAGGCACACGTCGTACGCCCCGTTGCCGGTCGGAAGGGAGATCGTCGGCGACGTCCAGGTGGTCCCGGACTGGCTCATCAGATCGGGGTTGTTGCAGTTCCCCTGAGTGATCTGGTCGAAGACCTTCTGGTTCGTCGCGCCGCTCGGGAAGTCGACAACCGCGCTCACGCCTGCGGTGCAGGTCCCCGCGGTGGCCTGGTAGGTCGAAAAATACGGTTGGCCAGAGCAGCTTCCCGGAGTGACGGAGCGCAGGATTGGGGTCCCGGTCACGGTCGCCGTGCTGTACGAGCGAATGGCGACGATGCCCGCCTTGCTGGGCTGGCCGGTTGTGCTGTAGTCGTAACACGTGTACGTCGACGTCGCGTTGACGCCGGCGCAGCTCCCGTCTTGCGCCCCTATGGAGACGCGCACGCCGATGTTCGTGCCCGCAGCGGGCACCGGAATCGTCGCCGTCCCACTCCAGTCGTTGAGCGTTACCGAGGGCGTAGGGCCGGTCAGGGGAAAGGCGCAGCCGGGTATCGGGCTTGTGCACCCGGACAACGCTTGCCCGGTGCTGTTGTCGACGAAGGTGACGGCGACGTGTTTCGGATTCACATCGGGGACCGCGAGGGGGAGCGTCGGCTTGAGAGACTTGATCGCCTGCAGCTGGACGCGTGCCCATCCGTGCACGGTGGCGAGGGGGGAGAATGTGAAGAACGGCGGGACCCCTGCCTGCGTCGTCCTCACATCCTCCATCAGGTTCACATTCGACGGGGCGGTGTTCGCCGGGTTTCCATCCAGGAAGCACTCCGGACCAAGGGCCTTTGTCGCTTGCGCGGACGGCGAGGGATACGTGTGGAAGGTCGCTGTGGGAAACGTGTCGTCCTGGAACGCCATGTAGGACGCGCCCTTGCCGAACTGCGGGTTGTACGGCGAGCCGACTTGGCTGGTTGCCGCGCTCGCGAAGCCGCCGTAGTTCGCCGCCCAGCTCTCGATGTAGTCGTCGGCAGCGCTCTCACTGCCGTTGAACTGTGAGTCGATGTTGAAGCATGCATTCAGAGCCTGGGCGGCGGAGAGCGCGGCCGCGTCGGTCTGCGACTGCAGCGCGCGGCGGTGCTGGTACCACTGCCCGACCTCGAGCAACGCGCCGCCGACGACACCGAAGACGGCGAGGACGATTGCGCCGACGACGAGGAAGCTGCCCGCGTCCCTGCGCAAAGCAGCTACGCCCATTTTCATGCCAAGCATGGAGTTGTACCCAACGTGCCGTTTCCGGTTGTGTCTTGCTCGATGCGCATCGTCGCCGACGCGGTGATATTTCCGATGGTGCTCCCGATGATCGGGACCCAATTGGCGGGCGTCGAGGCCTGAACCGTCACCGGCTCGCCGACGGCTTGCGCGCCTCCGTCCGGATACGAGACCGTGAGCTTCACACCGTGTGGCACCGCCGCTTCGCTTAGGAGAAAGCTGCACAGCGTGCCGCTCTGCGGCTGGTTGACGCTGGCGAGGCGTGCTGCCTCGTTCGCGCTGTGCGTGAGCTGGATGTACACGTAGAGCGCCTTACCAAAGAGGATGCAGACGATGACGAGCAGCGCAAACAACGGAACGACCATCGCAAACTCCGTCACTGCCTGGCCTCGCTCGCAGCGGAGGACACGCCGCTTCGGGGTGGTCGTATGCGGGACCCGGGTGGCCACGTGGCCACCCGGGTCCGCGTAGTCGCGATCAGGCTTCATCGTCATCACCGCCATCACGCGAGTCCCTGGTCCTACAGGTTGGCCGGGAGACCGGTCAGGTCCGCACCGACCTTGCTAATGAAGCTCGAGATCGAGCCACCGAGCACGAGCAGCACGCCTGCGAGGACGATGATCACGAAAGCGAGTGCGAGACCGTACTCCGTCACGCCCTGGCCCTCGTCGTTCTTGAGGTCGCTGAGCCGAAGTCCGAGCAGGCGACCCGCGAACAGCGAAACCCGCTGGTACATACGCGGTATACCTCCAACTGGGTTTTTTGCGGACGTGGCCTGCAGGCCCCACGTCCCCGTCCCCTCTATTCAGTCGCGAAGCGGGAACAGGCCCCACTGCCGAAGGTGGGGGCGTGGCGAGCCGTTCGGTTGGATCCGCTAGACCAGTGCGTGCGGATTGAACGCGAGAATCGCGATGCCAGCGCCGAGGCAGAGGTACGGCGCATAGGCGATCGTGTGGCCCCGTCCGCCGCGCCGGGCGACGATCACAACCAAGGATGCGAGCCCTCCGACGACGATTCCAAGCAGCAGGGCTGGCAGGGCTGCCCTCCCCAGAAGGAGCCCGATCAAAGCTGCAAGCTTGATGTCGCCCATCCCCATGCCACCTCGCGAGAGGACGGCGACGAGGAGGAAGAACGCGAATGCTGCGGCCCCGGCCCCGAGCGCCTCGGGCAGGCTGGGGAGCACGAACGCCCCCCGAAGAACCACGACGGTGACGGCGGCCGGGATGGTGACCCAGTTCGGGACACGCCGGGTGGCGAGGTCGAAGCAGGCAAGGAACACGAGCAGGATCTCGGCCACCACCCACAGAAGCCCATGGGCGGTGACGCCGAAGCGAACGAGCGCCGCGCCCGCAAGCAGGACGCCGGCGAACGAGCCTCCAACGGCGACCGCCCTGACGAAACCAGCCCGGGCTTCGGAGTGTTCGGCAGCAGCCATCTTCGCCGTCTCCGTCAACTGAGGATATCGCGGACGTAGGCGCGTCCGGAGCCCCACCCGCGCACGCGCTCCTCGTGCTGGCCGGTCAGCATCTCCCCGATCAGCCCGAGCGAGAGGAACTGGACACCAACCACGAGTAACAACACGCCTAGGAGCAGGAGCGGCCGTTCCCCGATAGCCGCTCCGTCGGCTTTGAGCACCGTTAGGTAGATGAGGATTCCGAAACCCGCGGCTCCTGTCGAGAGACCGATTCCGCCGAAGAGGTGGAGCGGGCGGTAGCGGTAGCGGCCGAGGAAGACGATGGTGAGCAGGTCGAAGGGCGCGCGCAGGTAGCGCTCGACTCCGAACCGCGACCGACCGTTCAGGCGAGACCTGTGATTGACCGACAGCTCGGTCACGCGGTAACCAACGTGGTGCGCGAGCACCGGGACGAAGCGGTGTCGCTCACCGTACAGGCGGACGTTCGCGAACACCTCCGAGCGGGCTGCCTTCAGGCCGCAGTTCATGTCGTGGAGGCGAACCCCTGTCGCCCAGCGCGTGGCGGCGTTATACGCCCGGGAAACGAGGCGGCGCGAGAGGGGATCGTGGCGGTCGCGCTTCCAACCGCATACGAGGTCGAAGCCCTCGTCGAGGCGCCGGAGCAATGCCGGGATCTCGGCCGGGTCGTCCTGAAGGTCGGCGTCCATGGTCACTATGACGTCGCCCGCAGCCACGTCTATACCGGCGGCGAGCGCAGCGGCCTTCCCCATGTTTCGACGCAACCGAACGACGCGAACGTTCGCGCACGCGTCGTGCAGGCGAACGAGCTCTCCGTACGAGCCATCGATCGACCCGTCGTCGACATAGACGATCTCCCACGTCAACCCTACCGAATCGAGAACTTCGCTCACCTCGTCGTGCAGCGCGCTGAGGGTCGCGGCCTCGTTGAATAGCGGAACTACGACCGACATGGCGGTTGCCTCATGCTCGACCTCGAGGAGCGGTTCGAGCGCCGGGCCCTTGGGCAGGCGCGGCAGAGCCGTGGCCTGGACGACCATGGACGAAGGCTAGGAGCACGATCTTCCTGCGTCCGCGCCCCTTCGACTGGATCCATCAATCCCTTCGGTCAGTCCGTCCAGGGGCACTCGGTGCGGTGCAGCCCGCCGGTCGATGGTCCAGGACGAACTAACCGAAGCTTTGGCGCGGCCGAGTCGGGGCAGGCGCACATTGGCCCCATGGCCACCGTCGAGCAGCAGCACCCCGCACTCGACGACGCGGCCGTCTTCGACTGGCGTTTCGAAGTTCTGATGCACGCCGGCTACCTGCCTGACGAGGCATGGTCGCTGGCGACGAAACGCGACGTCGACGTCCGCCTCGCCGAGCGTCTGCTGCTTCAGGGCTGCCCGCGGTCCACCGCGGTCCGCATACTGATCTGAAGCCCTCCTAGACGTACCCCGGAGGGCTAAAGGCCGCGGTCGAAATGGCCGATGGTTTGGACATGCGGATGAACAGAGAGAGTCACTGATATGGCGCCCTTGATCGGCTGGTTCATGCTCGCCACCTGGATCGTGATGGCCTGGGCGGCGGTCAAGCTCGTTCAGGATCTGGGCGGCGCAGTGCGGGACTGGCTACGTCCCCATCGCCACGCTCATCGCTGACGATCGCGGCCACCTCCTCGGGAAGGGTCTCGACGGGCGGCGTCAGGCCGGCGGCACCATAGGCCGCGTCCTGGTCGAGGGTCTCCTCCTCGAGCAACGCGTGAGCGAGCGCATCGAGGCGCGCTCGCTCTTCGCGGAGCAGTGCCACCACCTCGGCGTAAAACCCGTCCACTGTCCGGCGGACCTCTTCATCGAGTAGCTCGAGGGTCCGGGGCGCCAGCGCCTCGCCAAACGGCGAGGCCCCGTCGCGCGGGAGGACTGCGACCATGCCGAAGCTGGAGCTCATCCCCCAGCGGCCGATCATGCGGCGCACGATCCCCGTCAGCTGCTCGATGTCGCTCTCTGCGCCTGTCGTCGCGTCCCCCAGTACGACCTCCTCGGCCGCTCGGCCGGCGAGCATCATCTTCACGAGCGCCCGCAGCTCGTGCTCGGCGTAGTTGACCCGGTCGAACTCGGGGGCGGACAGGGTTACACCGAGCGCGCCGCCGCGGGGGATGATCGACACCTTGCGAACCGGATCGGCCCCCGGCGTGAGCATTCCGACCAGGGCGTGGCCGGCCTCGTGGTATGCCGTCCGCCGCCGGTCCTCCGGAGTCACCATCATCTTCCGCTCCGCGCCGAGCACGACCTTCTCGAGCGCGTCCGCAAGATCCGCAGCCGACACGGCTTTGTGCTCACGCCGCGCGGCGAGGAGTGCGGCCTCGTTGACGAGATTGGCGAGCTCGGCGCCGACCATTCCGGACGTCGTCGAGGCGATGCGGGCAAGGTCGACGTCATCGGCGAGGACGACGGAGCGTGTGTGTACCTCGAGGATCAGTCGGCGACCGTTGCGGTCGGGCGCTTGGACGACGACGCGCCGGTCGAACCGGCCCGGGCGAAGGAGCGCCTTGTCGAGCACGTCGGGCCGGTTCGTGGCGCCGACGACGATCACCTTCGTCGACGTGTCGAAACCGTCCATCTCGGTCAGGATCTGGTTGAGCGTCTGCTCGCGTTCGTCGCTGCCCCCGCCCATCGATGGGCCTCCGGAGCGCGCGCGTCCGACGGCGTCGAGCTCGTCGATGAACACGATCGCCGGCGCGGCTTCCTTCGCCTTCTCAAAGAGATCACGGACGCGGGACGCTCCGACGCCGACGACCGCCTCGACGAATTCCGATGCCGACATCGAGAAGAACGGCGCACCGGCCTCGCCGGCGACCGCGCGCGCGAGGAGCGTCTTACCGGTGCCGGGCTGTCCGCTGAGGAGCACGCCGCGCGGAATCCTCCCGCCGAGCTTCTGATACTTCGCTGGGTTTCGCAGGAAGTCGACGATCTCCGTCAGCTCTTCCTTCGCCTCGTCGATGCCGGCGACCTGGGCGAACGTGACCGTCTCGGCGCCCGGTTGGTATCGGCGCGCGCGAGACCGACCGAAGCCGCCGAGCATTCCCGAGCGGCTGCGTCGGAGGAACCAGAAGACGATGAGGAGGAAGAGAATCGCAGGGCCGAAGCCGTAGAGCAGGGACTGCCACCAGGACTGGCCCGTGCTGAGCGGCTCGGCGTTCACGGCGACCTTGTGCTGCTGGAGGAGCTGCGAGAGCTGGTTGGTATCGGCAAACGCCGGGATCTCCGTCCCGAACCGGGTGGGCCCGCCGGAGCTGAGCGGTTGCCTGAAGTCGCCCTGGATCGCGGTTCCCCTCGAGGTGATCTCGGAGACGTTTCCCGCCTTGACTTGGGCCAGGAAAGTGGGCGTATACGAGACTCGGACCCGCTGCACCTGGGTCGCCCGGTTGGCGAGCCAGAAGTTGACGATCAGCAGCGCCGCAATCGCGACGATCCACATGACGATGCGATCCGAACGCTTTGGGAGGCGCCGCTTCATGCCCTCAGCATGACACGTGCGCCAGCGGTCGCGAGCCGCCGGACATCATCCAAGGAGTCCGCGGTTGCGCGCCGAATGCACCGTCGGACGGCGGTCGCATCGAAGTTCAACGGCTACAGATGCGACCGCCGCTCCGACACTTGCGCGTTACTCACTGGTGATTCGCGCTCGCCTTGCCGCGCCCCCGCAGCTTCGTGCAGGAAGCTGGAGCGGAAGCGCCGAGAGTGGTGGACGTCACTGTGACGGTGTCGGTCGAGGCCGGAAGCGCCTGCGCCCGGCACGGGTGGGAAGCGGCCGGCAACAGCTTCGTGTGAGAGCTGTGGGCAGCTTGCTTGACCGGGTTGTTCGTGCCGCGGTTCGCCCTGGGGCTCTTCCGACTCTTCAGCGTGGCTGAGTGCTTGGAAGCGACGGCAGCCGGTGTGACCGTCGGCTGCGAAGAGTGGATCGCGCGCTTGGGCGAGCCGGCGGCGTGTCCGGCCGTTCGTCCGCGACTTCCCGGCCGAGACGACTTCCCAGGTCGGTTCTTGGGTGCTTGAGTCGCGTGCTCCCGAGCGCCCTTCGCCGACGAACCGGCGTGCGCCGCGCGAGCGACGGCCGGATGCGTGCTCGCCGTTTCGTGCTTGACGATGGCGTAGCCGCCTCCGCCGACGACGACCGCAGCGACCGTCACCGCGGCGACTTTCGTGGCGACCGCCGCTCCGAGGCCGGCCGCGCCCAGGCCCGAGGCCCCGCTCCCGAACAACGAGGCGAGCCCCTGAGGTAGAGGCACGACCGCCAGCGCGCGGACGCTCTTGCGCTGCGCCCGCTGTCTCCGCGCGAGGCGACGGCACGTCTCGCAGCTGCGCAGATGCGATCGCAACGGCGCAGCGTCGGCTCGGCCCAGGCGGCCGTCGAGCTGGAGCGAGAGCGCCGCTTCGGCCTCCGAGCAGCTGAGCGCGCCCTCCAGCTGCTCCCGCAACGCGCGCCGCGCGCGAAAGAGCAGCGTCTCGACCGCCGCGATCGAGACGCCTAGTAGCTCGGCGATGTCCGCGTACGA
>Ga0207664_10000501_pt1 | contig 27913 bp, 18 predicted proteins | sample LARL83metaG_FD_184349 | JGI IMG/M metagenome (GOLD analysis project Ga0207664, IMG submission 184349) | Corn, switchgrass and miscanthus rhizosphere microbial communities from Kellogg Biological Station, Michigan, USA - LAR L8-3 metaG... | ecosystem: Host-associated > Plants > Roots >... | reverse complement strand
CCACCTACACCCCCGTCACCGCCGACGCCGGCTCCACCCTCCTCGTCACCGTCACCGCCACCAACACCGCCGGCCAAACCAGCACCGACTCAACCGCCACCGCGACCGTGCCGTAGCGGCGCGACGGGCCAGGTCAGGCGGACTGCTCGACGGTCCAGCTGCTTGTGAGCTGGAGCGGCGCCAGCCGAACGATCGCCCGCGGCGCCTCGTCCAATCTGGGGCCGTACACGTCGAACTGCGCGGCGGCCTGCCACGGCAAGAGCTCCGGCCCGAGTCGGTCGCGCGCGTAAACACCAGCCCAGAGGTAGAACCGCCCCTTCGGAAGCGGGAGCTGATCGATCTCGCATCGGATCGTCGTTCGACGGCCGGACTCGAACAGCGTCTCCCGTCCAGGGTTCACGAGGAAGATCGGCGTCGCCGTGCCTTCGCTGACGCCCAGGTACACCCAGGCTCGGTAAGGGGCGTCGCTTTCGAGCTCGAGCTCGATCTCGAGGGTCCCGTTGCTTTGCACCGACGACAGGCCGGGCGTTTGCACCGCCACCCGATGGATGCTGACTGGACCGCCCCTGCCGACGCCGATCGCGCCGCCGGTCTCGGACGATCCGCGGTACGCGCTCAGCACGTCGCGCGTCAGGCCGTCGTCGACGACCCGCCCCTCGCTCAGCCAGATCGTTCGTGAGCACGTTGCCTCGACCGACGCGAGGTCGTGCGAGACGAAGACGAGCGTAGTCCCCTGGGAGAGAACGTGGCGCATCCGGTCGAGGCAGCGCTGCTGGAACGCCGCGTCGCCTACGGCGAGCACTTCGTCGACGAGGAGGATGGCGGGCTCGAGGAACGCGGCGACGCCGAAGCCGAGCCGGCCTTGCATCCCCATCGAGTAGTACTTCGCCTGGCGGTCGATCGCGTGCTCGAGCTCCGAGAACGCCACAATCTCGTCGAAGCGCGCCGCCGCCTGCTTGCGGCTCAATCCCAGGAACGATGCCGTCAGCATGATGTTCTCGCGACCAGTGAGGTTCGGGTGGATTCCCGCGCTGATGGCGATGAGGGCCCCGATCCGACCGTTCGTCTCGACCCGGCCGATCGTCGGGAACATGACCTGATTGATGATCTTCAGAAGCGTCGTCTTGCCGGAGCCATTGACGCCGACCAGGCCGACGGCGCTGCCCGGGTCGACGGAGAAGTCGATCCCCTGAAGCGCCCAGCGCCAACGGTCGCTGTCGCGCTGCCCGGTCAACCGTTCGGCCAGCCGCCCAAGCTCGTCCCGGAGGTAACGCGTCCGCTTGTCGGCGCGAAAGCGCTTCCAGATCTGGGTGGTCCGGATCGATCCCTCAGGCGATGTCTGCAATGCCCACCTCGAGACGCTTGAAGAGCGCATAGCCGCCGACGAGGAGGAGAAGCGCTCCGGCGGTGCCCATCCCGACCAGTTGCCAGTCCGGTGCCAGGCCGTAGAGAACCGTGCGTCGCAGGCTGTCCACTACCGGAGCGACGGGATCGAGGAACGAGTACACCAGCTGCATGCCCCGCGAGCGTGCGATCACGTCGATCCCGTAGGCGATCGGCGTGAGGAAGAGGCCGAGCTGCATCACCAGCGGCAGAACGAGTCGCAGATCACGGAGGTAGACGAGTGCTGCGGCGACGATGAGGGTCACGCCAAGGGTGTAGACCAGGAGCACGAGGAGGAGCAGCGGTGCATACAGCGTCTCGGGCTTCGGCGCGAAGCCTTCGATCCCGAAGAGGATCACGAGCACCGCAGACGAGATGAGGGAGTCGAGAGTCGTGATCGCGATCGTCGCGAGAGGGAACACCTCGCGCGGGCAGGCGACCTTGTTGACCAGGGCCATGTTCGTCACGATGCTCTGCCCGCCACCCGTGACGGAGCTGGAGAAGAACGTCCACGGGATGAGTCCCAGATAGGAGAAGAGGACATACGGGACCCCGCCGGTTTCGACGCGCTGGACCCGCGTGAAGACGATCGTGAACACGATCACGAGCAGGACCGGGGTCAGCATCGCCCACGCGACACCGAGTACCGCCTGCTTGTAGCGCGCGCGGTAGTCCCGCTCGGCGAGCGAGAGGATCAGCTCCCGGAAACGCCAGATGTCGCGAAACGCCTGACGCAGCTTGATCCGCCGCTTGAACCAGAGCTCGGTGGGCGGGGAGAGCACCGGCACCGACGCCGGCGCCGCACGCACGACCTGAGGCGATTCGGCCCCGTCGACTGCGTTTCCGTTCTCGGCAACGAGAACGCTCGCGGAGCTGAGGGCGCGCTTGAACAACCCTCTCGATCCTATGCGCGGTGCGGCAGCCGCTCCACGGTTCGATGGGGCAGCGTTCTCGCCTGCATCCCTACTCCATTGGCTAGCTGTCGGACCGATGCTGCGCCGACTAGCCTCGGAGGCAGAGAGCGACCTGGAGGCCAGAGCTCGTGCGTGTTGTGACCCTCGGAAGTGACCGACCTCAAGCGCTGACACGGGCCGCCCTTGCGGCCGTCGAAGAGCTCGACGGCATCGAACACGTCGATCATCTGACCACGAACGACGCCCGGGAGGAATTGCGCGATCCCCGCTCGGAGGAGTACCGGGCGCACCTCGCCGCGCTCGAGCCGGACCTCCTCGTCTCGGCTGCATACGCACGAATCGTTCCGGAGGAGGTACTCGCGATCCCGAGGATCGGGGCGATCAACGTCCATCCCTCGCTCCTGCCGGAATACCGCGGCGTCCTGGCGGTCCTGTGGGCGCTGTACGAGAGGCGCACGAAGGTGGGGGTCACGATCCACCAGATGACGCTCCCCGTCGACACCGGGCCGATCCTCGCCCAGGCGTCGCTCGACGTCACGGACGACGCAGATCCGGGCGAGGTCAAGGGCGCGTTGGGCGAGCTCGCTGCACCGCTGCTCAGACAGACCCTCGAGCAGATCCGAGCGAGCGGGGAGATCAGGGGGATGCCCCAGCTTGAGGGTGGCTCGTATCGCGGGACGCCGAAGAGGGAGGCTCGCCGGCTCGAGCTCGACTGGTCGCAGCCCGCATCCGAGCTCGTCCGGCGCGAGCGCATCTTTCGAGAATGCGGCAGCATTCCGCTGCTGCGATGGCGTGTCTTCGTGCTCCGGATCGAGGCGGCCGGCTCGACGAAGCGCCCGCCCGGAGCCATCTTGCGTCGGCGGCTGAAGAGCCTCGACGTTGCCGTCGGCGAGGGGACGTCCGTGCGCATCGAGCTTGCACGTCCTTTCCGGGCCTGGGTGAAGCTCGTGCTCTTCCACCTCTCCACCGGCAGGTTCCGCACGATCACGGACGAGGGCGCGACGCGCGCGGCGGGCGTCAAGTCCGAGGCGAGCCACGTGTCCTAACGACGCGTCCGCCCGACGACCCCTGCCCGTTGGGCTAGGGCTGGCGGAAAACGCTGCACGAAGGTCGTATACGCGGCCAGAAAGGCCCTCAGTAGCATCGAATCATGGGGCTGGAGACACAGCGCTCCAGCGCCCCAAGCCTTCCTCTGGCGGCGTGACGACGAAAGGCGAAACGTGCAGGACGAAGCAGCAATGAGCTTTCGCCTCTCTCCCCAGCAGGAGCTGGAGTGGTCGAGGCAGCCGGACGGACCGGTCGGGGGCGCCCAGCTCGTGCTCGAGCTGACAGGTCCGGTGGACGGCGCGCGCCTGCGCGACGCGCTCGGTCGCGCGATCGAACGGCACGAGATCCTGCGGACGACGTTCCGCCGCCAGCCCGGCATGACGACGCCGCTTCAGGTTGTGCGGAGCATGCTTGCCCCGGAGTGGAACGACGAGGACCTTCGCGGCCTCGACGGCCGGGAGCAGCAGATCCGTCTGGCCGAGATCGTGACGGCTGCGCAGTCCCGCAGCTGGGACTACGAGGAAGGCCCACTCGTGAGCGCATGCCTTGCCGCGCTCGCGGACGAGCGTCGAACGCTCGTGCTCACGGCGGCCCCGCCCTGTGCCGATGCCGGCGCCATCGCAACGGTCGCGCGCGAGATCGCGGCGCACTACGCGGGGCGCGAGCCAGTCGGGGAGTCCCCTCTGCAGTACGCCGACTTCGCCGAATGGCAGAACGAGCTCCTCACCGGCGACGACGAGGATGCCATTGCGGGCCGCCAGTTCTGGTCGGATGCGGTCGCCGGGCCGCTGACCCGCATTCCGTTCCAGCGACCCGCTCCCGCGGCAGCCGGCGACGCGATCGACGTTCCCATCACGGCAGAGACGTTCGCCGCGATCGAGTCTACGGCTGCGCAGTACAGCGTCCCAGAAACGTCGATCCTGCTCGCAGCGTGGCACGTGACCGTTTCGAAGCTCGCGGGCGACGACGAGATCACGCTCGGCTTCGTCCCGAGCGGTCGTGTACACGCCGAGCTCGAGACGGCGGTCGGCGCGTTCGCGCGCCCGCTACCACTTGCTTCGCGCCAGGCCCGCGACATGAGCTTCGCCGAGCTCGTGGTCGCCCTGCACCGCGCCTCCGAGCTGGCCGAGCGCTGGCAGGACACGGCACCGCTCGATCCCGATCGGTCGGGCGCCGGTTTCGTCGCCGTCGACCGGCCTGCCGCCGTCGCTGCCGGCGAGGTGACGTTCACGTGCCTCGCCGCCTCCGCGCCCTCGGCGTTCCCGGTCGCGCTCGAATGGGACGGCAGGAGCGGTCGCCTTCGATTCGAGCCCGCGGCGTTCGATCGCATCTCGGCGGCGCGAACCGCGCGCTACGCGGCACGAGTGCTCGCCGCCGCGGCGGCGTCGCCGTCGACGAGCATCGGCGAGCTCGAGCTGCTCGACGAGGCCGACGTTCGGCGCCTCACGGTCGAGGTCAACAAGACCACAGCGGACGTCCCGTCCGCCACCATCGCCGAGCGCGTGGCCGCGGCCGCGGCGGCCGCGCCTGGACGGACGGCCGTCGTCGACGAGGCCGGCGCGATCACGTACGCCGAGCTCGACGAGTGCGCGAACAGGCTCGCCCACCGGCTGCAGCGGTCCGGCGTGGCCCCCGGGTCGGTCGTCGCTCTCTGCACCGACCGCTCCCGCGACATGGTCGTCGGCCTCCTCGGCATCCTGAAGGCCGGCGCCGCGTATCTGCCGCTCAACTACGAGCACCCAGCCGGCCGCCTCGAGCACCAGCTCACCGAAGCCGCGGTTGCCGCCGTGGTCACCCAGGAGGCACTCCTCTCGCGCCTGCCGTCGTTCGACGGCGAGGTCGTGTGCCTCGATCGCGACGCCGCTGCGCTCGACTCCGAGCCGGTCGCCGCGCCCGAGGTCTCCGCCTCTTCCGACGATCTCGTCTACGTCATCTACACGTCCGGCTCGACGGGAACGCCAAAGGGCGTCGGTATCACCAACGCGAATCTCTGCAACTACGTGCACTTCATCGGCGCGCGACTCGGCGCCGACGCTGAGCCGCTCGCATTCGGGATGGTGTCCGCGATCTCGACCGACCTCGGCAACACCGCCCTCTTCCCGGCGCTCTGCCACGGCGGCACGCTCGTGCTCATAAGCCAGGACGCCGCCGCCGACGGCGCGGCCGCCGCGGAGCTCCTGCGGGCGAACCCGATCGACGTGCTCAAGATCACCCCCTCGCACCTGAACGCGCTTCTCGTGGGCGCCGACGCAGCAGGCATCCTTCCCCGGCGATGGCTCGTCGCCGGCGGCGAGGCGCTCTCCTGGGACATCGTCGCGCGCGTCCGCGACCTCGGCGACTGCCGTATCCTCAACCACTTCGGCCCCACCGAGACGACGGTCGGCTCGTGCATGTATCTCCTCGACGAGGCTGGCTCGGAGCCCGCAACGGCGACCGTGCCGATCGGCACGCCCATCGCGAACACGCAGTGCTACGTGCTCGACGAGCGCGGCCGTTGCGTTCCCGAGGGCGTGCCCGGCGAGTTGCACATCGGCGGGCGCGGCGTCGCTACCGGATACGTCGGCCGTCCGGACCTGACCGCGGAGCGGTTCCTCCCCGATCGGTTCCGCGGCGATGGCCGCATGTACGCGACCGGCGACCTGGTGCGGCGCCTTCCGGACGCGACGCTCGAGTTTCTCGGCCGAAGGGACGACCAGGTCAAGATCCGCGGCTATCGCGTCGAGCCGGCGGAGATCGAGTCGGCCCTGCGCGCGCACGAGTCGGTACGGGAGGCAGCGGTGGTCGCGCGCGCGGACGCACGCGGCGAGCGTCGGCTCATCGCGTACGTCGCTCTCTCCGCACCGGTCGCGACCGAGCAGCTGCGGACGCACCTCGCCGCCTGGGTGCCCGACTACATGGTCCCTTCGGCGTTCGTCCTGCTCGACGCGCTGCCGCTGACGCCGAGTGGGAAGGTCGACCGGCTCGCGCTGCCGGAGCCCGAGAGTGCCGACGGAGCGAGCGCAACACGCTACGTCGCGCCGCGCACGCCGGTCGAGGAGTCAGTCGCGGCGATCTGGGCGGACGTGCTCGGCCTCGAGCGCGTCGGCATCGAGGACGACTTCTTCGCACTCGGCGGGCATTCGCTGCTCGCGACGCAAGTCGTCGCGCAGGTGCGAAGCGACTTCTCGATCAACCTTCCGCTGCACGCGCTCTTCACGTCGCCGACCGTCGTCGCCCTCTCGGAGCAGATCGTCGAGCTGCTGGGTCAGGCGCCGGACGCCGACACGGACAAACTCTTCGCCGAGCTCGAGGGCCTCTCCGACGACGAGGTCGGGCTCCTGCTCACGGCGGACGCGCCGCGGGAGACACCGGCCCAGTGAGCTCGACGCAGGAGCAGCCGGGCATCGGCGAGCGGCTGGCCGGCCTCAGCCCAGCGCAACGCGCTCTGTTCGAGCGCCGGTTGCTCGAGCAGCGCGCCGCAGTCGCGGCCAAGGCGCGGGTTCCGCGCCGCGAGGTTCAGTCTCCGGTCCCGCTTTCATACTCGCAGGAGCTTCTCTGGCTGCTGAGCCAGCTGGATGCCAAGGGCGTGGCGTACAACGCGCCCGCAGCCTTCCGGCTCCAGGGGCCGATCGACCGCGGCGCGCTCCAGCAGGCCATCGACGGCCTCGTCGCCAGGCACGAGATCCTGCGAACGACGTACGACCTCGTCGACGACCGGCCGATGCAGATCATCGCGCCGGACGGCTCGGCGGAGCTTCGATTGGTCGACCTGTCCGCGCTCCCAGAGCAGGAGCGCGAGGCCGAGCTCCAGCGCCTGCTGCACGCCGAGTCGGAGCACGCGTTCGACCTCCGTGTCGATTGCGTCATTCGGCCGTTCCTGATCCGGCTTGGCCCGGACGACCACGTCTTCTTCAACGTCATGCATCACATCGCCACCGACGGCTGGTCGCGCCCGGTCCTTCACGGAGAGCTCACCGAGCTGTACCAGGCGGCGGTCGAACGGCGTGAGCCGAACCTCGCGCCGCTCGCGATCCAGTACGCGGACTACGCCGTCTGGCACCGCGGGTGGCTCGACGGCGGCGTCTTTACGCAGCAGCTCGACTACTGGCGGGAGGCGCTGCGCTCGTTGCCGTCGCGGCTCGAGCTCCCGACCGACCATCCACGCCCTGCGGTGCGCACCTACGTCGGCGATCACACCAGCCGCATGCTCTCGATGCAGCTTCGCCAACGACTGGAGGCGATCGCGCGCGAAGGCGACGCGACCCTGTTCATGACCCTCCTCGCAGGGTACGCGGCCCTGCTCCATCGCTATTCCGGGCAGGACGACATCGTCATCGGCACGCCGTTTGCCGGACGCCACCGGAGCGAGCTCGAGGGGATGATCGGCTACTTCATCAACCCGCTCGCGCTGCGAGTGGACGTGTCCGGCGACCCGTCGTTCCGCGACCTGCTTGCGCGCGCACGAGAGACCACTCTCGGCGCCTTCGGGCACGCGGACGTTCCTTACGAGATGGTCGTGCGCGCCACGTCGCCCGAGCGCGACCTGAGCCAGACGCCGGTCTTCCAGGTGATGATGGTGCTGCAGAACCCCGAGTTCGAGCACAAGCGGCCGAAGTTCGAGCCGGCGGGAATCACCGCGACGGAGATCGTGCACGAGAAAGGTTGGGCGAAGTTTGACCTCCTGCTCGGCATGAGCCAGCGGCGGAGCGGCCTGAACACCACCTGGGAGTACAGCACCGAGCTCTTCGAGGATTCGACGGCGATGCGCATCGGTTCGCACTTCGAGAAGCTGCTCGAGTCGATCGTCGACGATCCCGATCGGCCGATCTCGCGACTACCGATGCTGCTCGACGAGGAACGCGACGTGATCCTGTCACAGTGGTCGAGAGTTCCCGTCGCGTTCCCGCAGGACAGGCTCGTCAAGGATCTCTTCGAGGAAGTCGCGCTGGCGCACGCAGATGCGGACGCCGTCGTCTTCGAGGGGGGCCGTCTGACCTACGAACAGCTCGACGAGCGCGCGAACCGGCTCGCCAATCGTTTGCGCCGGCTCGGCGTCGGTCCCGGGGAGCGCGTCGGCATCTATATGGGCAAATCGCTCGACCTCGTCGCTGCCGTCCTCGCCGTGGTCAAGGCCGGAGGCGCATTCGTCCCGCTCGATCCGCTCTACCCTCCCGACCGGATCGAGTTCATGCTCGAGGACGCCCAACCCGCGGTCGTCGTAGCCGAGCCGGAACAGCTCCCGCCGCTCGACGGGCTGGACGTCGCGCTCTTCTGCGAGTGGGACGAGCTCGCGGACGAGTCGCACGAGCCGTCGCCGAGCACCGCGGGCCCCGACGACCTCGCCTACGTGATCTACACGAGCGGCTCGACCGGCCGGCCGAAGGGGGCCATGATCACAAACCGCAGCTTCGCCAACGCGTTCTACGCCTACGACGAGGCGTATCGACTGACGGACGACACGACGTGCCATCTGCAGATGGCGAGCTTCTCGTTCGACGTATTCGCAGGCGACGTGATCCGGTCGCTTCTGTCGGGGTCGAAGCTCGTGCTCTGTCCGCTCGAAGTCGTGATGGATCCGGAACGACTCTACGCGGTCATGCTCACAGAGGGTGTCGACTGCGCCGAGTTCGTTCCGGCGACGGCGACGATGCTGTGCGAGCACGTCGATAGCGTCGGCGGGACGCTCGCGTTCATGCGCATCCTTGTCGTGAGCTCGGAAGGTTGGAGGACCGACAAGCACGAGCTCTTCGAGCGCCTGTGCGGTCCGGACACGCGCTTGATCAACGCCTACGGCCTTACCGAGGCGACCATCGATAGTACGTACTTCGAGGCGGAGTCGGAGCTCGTCCCGGATCGCTTCGTCCCCATCGGAAAGCCGTTGGCGAACACCGAGGTCTACGTGCTCGACTCGAACCTCGAGCCCGTGCCCGTCGGCATGCCGGGGGAGCTCTGCATCGGCGGCGCCGGGGTGGCGCTCGGATATCTGAACCGCCCCGAGCTGACTGCAGAGCGCTTCGTCGACAACCCGTTCTCGCCCGGCACACGGATGTACCGGACGGGGGATCTGTCGCGCTGGCTACCGGACGGAAACCTCGAGTTTCTCGGCCGTGCAGACCGTCAGCTCAAGATCCGCGGCTTCCGGATCGAGCCCGGGGAGATCGAGGCTGTCCTCGAGCGTCACGCGGGAGTGCGCACGGCCGCCGTCCTGACGTGGGAAAGACGCCCAGGCGACCTGCAGCTCATCGCGTACTTCGAGCCCTTTGACCTCGAGCGGGCTCCCGATGCACACGAGCTGCGCGAGTTCCTGAGCGCGGAGTTGCCGGCGTTCATGGTGCCCGCGACCTTCGTCGCCGTGGAATCGTTCTCACTGACGCCGAACGGAAAGCTCGACCGCGACGCACTACCGCAGCCGGAGACCGGCCAGTACGACGCGCACATCGTCGAGCCCCGCAACGGGACGGAGCGCGAGCTCGCGCGCATCTGGCAGCACGTGCTCGAGATCGACGACCCCATCGGCGTGCAGGACGACTTCTTCGGCCTCGGCGGCCATTCACTGCTCGCCGTGCGCGTGTTCGCCGAGATCGAGCGTGCCTTCGGGATCAAGCTGCCCCTCGGCCTGCTCTTCCAGGGAGCGACGATCGAGAACCTCGCTTCAGCTCTGGCCGAGAAGGAGCGCCGCGACCTCGCTTGGGAGACCATCGTCCCGGTCCGGACCACTGGAACCAAGCCTCCGCTTTTCATCATCGCGGGATCGGACGGCGAGTTCTTGCACTACCGTCCTTTCCTCGACGCGCTCGATCGCGATCAGCCGATCTACGCGCTGCAGCCAAATCGCGAAAACCGCAGCAACCCCCCGACGACGATCGCCGGAATCGCCGCCATGTATGTCCACGACCTGCTCGAGTTCAGGCCGGAGGGCGACCTTCTGATCGCCGGATACTGCTTCTCCGGCCTCGTGGCTTTCGAAGCGGGACGGATACTCGAGGAGCTCGGGCGCCCACCGACCTTGCTCGCGGTGATCGACTCGTACTATGCCCGCAGCCAGGCGCGTCGCCAACTCGAGAAGGAGAAGTTCGCCGACCTCTGGCACCGCGACCTGAGCGGCAAGGCAGCCTGGATCAGGCGCCGTGCACGTGGGCTCTGGTTCAAGCTCCGAACGCGGGCCCGCTGGGTGGTGGCCGATGCTCTCAAGGGCTCCGGGGTGAAGGTCGAGGGCATCATGACCGTGCGGAACGCGACGCTCCGCGCGCGGCTCACCTATGACCCGGACCCGGCCCCCGTGTACGTGAGGCTGTTTCGGTGCGTCGAGGAGGGACGCGACTGGACGCGGCCGCTGGAGTTTTGGCACGAGCTCGCCGAGGCCGGCCTGGACGTCGTCGAGCTCGATCGCCCCGGCATCCGGCACGACAACGTCCTGAACGACCCGTACGGGACCGACCTCGCCCGCGCCCTCGAGGCCGTTATCGAGGAGGTCCTCGACAGCGACTCGCGACATGCCGTTCCGACGCTCGCGCAGGCCGTCGGAGCCTCGTAGACCTCGAGGGCCGCTGCCACACGACCATGACTAGCCGATCGGCGAGTGCCGCCTCGAAAGCCGCGAGAGTACGGTGTTTTCGTGGCTTCGCGGCTGGAACGTGCGGCGCAGCCGGCGGAGCACGCGGCCAGCGTCCCGGCACAAGAAAATAAGTGTCATCGGGCCGCTCCCGTCGTCCGAGACGATCCGGCCGATCGCCAGGAGAGCCAATTCTCCTCTGCATTCGCAACGCTCGGCGTCTGTGCGCGCAGCGAGGCAACACTGATCCTCGATCCCGAGCGCGGACCTGGCACGGGGACGCTCGCGATCGTCGGCGACGGGGGCGCCGACGCGGCCTGAGCCCGCTTGCTCTTTTCTGTGGAGACGCTGCATCACTCACCCGTCGCCGCCGTACGCTAGGCACCATGTGGGATGCAACCGGACGCCGGTCCGCGAACGGCCGAGCGGGCAGCAGCGATCAGCGGTGCAAGATCATTCATGTCGACGGTGAGGGGCCGTTCCAGCCCGTAAGAGTCGGCCCCAGTTACAAATGGTTTCTACTCGTGGTGCACGGACGCAGAGGCGTTCTCGGGCACATCATGCGACCCGTGCCGGCCAACCGCGTAGTCTCCGAATCTGATCAACGCGCCGTCGTGGCGACGCAGCTCGGCGGGCGGATTTGGCGAGACCGCATGCTCGCTGCCCTCGAATCACGAGCGAGGGAGGAGCCGACCGTTGGCCCACAGCCGACGGTCGCGGTCGTGATATGCACACGAGATCGGCCGAGGCAGCTTCGCGACTGCCTTGACGCCCTGGTACAACTTCGGACGCGGCCGAACGAAATCCTGGTCGTCGACAACGCTCCCAGCGACGAGACCACCGCAGCCGTCTGCTCATGTTTTCCGGTTCGCTACCTGCGCGAGGAACTGCCGGGGCAGGCGCGAGCACGTAACCGCGGCATCGTCGAAACCACGGCTGAGCTGATTGCATTTACGGACGACGACTGCCTCCCCGACCCGAGGTGGCTCGACGATCTGGCGTCATCGTTCACCGACCCGCTGGTGATGACGGTCACAGGCTACGTCGGCCCCGCAGAGCTTGAGCATCCGGCTCAGCTCGCGTTCGAGGCACACTACGGCTTCGGCAGAACGGCCGAACCGCGCGTCATCGATCCCTCGGCCATCGGAGCGGTCAGAGGCGCCGCGCTAGCGGGAGCAGGAGCGAACATGATCTTCCGCCGCGACGCGTTCTCGAAGATCGGTTTCTTCCCGGAGGAGTTCGGGCCGGGAACACCTGCGCGCTCGGGCGACGACAAGTACTACTTCTACAAGACGTTATCTGCCGGCTTCCGTATCTCGCAGGAACCTCAGAGAAAAGTCTGGCACCGCCACCGGGCAACCTTCGACGCGCTGCGGCGGATCATGAACGACTACGGCACGTCCGAGTTCGCGCTTGCGGCCCGCTGTCTTGTCATGCACCGAGAGCTATCGGCCCTTCGCATCTTCCAGTGGTGGCTGCGGCACTTCCTCCGCGACATCACCGGCTTACTCCGGCATGACCCACTGTTGCCGCCGGGCCAACTCGTGCTCGCCGAGATAGCCGGAGCCGCCGCAGGCCCGTGGCGGCTGCATCGCTCCTCCCGCAGTCGCAGGGCCGTCCCGCCAATTGGCTTTCCTGCGGCGCGCCAAAGCGGCGATTGGAATCGTGCGACATCTGCATCGATCACCGTGGCCGAGCTGCCGCCACTGTCGGTCGCGCTGCCGACCCACAATCGCCGCGCCGAACTTCATCACGTCCTCGACGCACTCGCCCGACAGGAATATCCGCGCCATCTGTTCGAGGTCGTACTCGTCGTCGACGGAAGTACCGACGGCACAACAGAGATGGCCCGCGCTCTGCAGGTGCCCTACGCCCTTCGCGTCGTCGAGCAAGACAACGGCGGGACCGCTTCCGCCCGCAACCACGCCGTGCGCGCAACGCGCTTCCCGATCATCGTCTCTCTTGACGACGACATTCGGCCCGTCCCGGGCTTCCTTCTTGCCCACGGCATCGCGCACCGCGACGGAGATCGCAGGCGCGTCGTTCTCGGCTACTGCCCACCTGCGAACGCGCAGGGCATGTGGGGCATGATCCTACGAGCGTGGTGGGAAGACCACTACCGGCTCAAGGCGCAGGCCGGCCACCAATGGACGTTCATCGACTGCGCGGACGGCAATGCCTCGATGTCGCGAGAACTCTTCGATTCGGCCGGCGGCTACGACGAGGATTTCAACGGCAAGAACCGCCACGACTGGGAGCTCGGCCATCGGTTGCTCATCACGGGTGCCCGCTTCAGCTTCCACCCTCAGGCAGAAGCATCGCATCACTACCTCCCAATCTTCCGCGCTGCCGTTGCGAATCAGCGCGAGTGCGGCCGCCTCGACGTGCTCTTGGCGCGCAAGCATCCCGGACTGATTGGCCGGCTGCCACTCGTCAATGTCGCGCGCATACTCGAAGCGAAACCATCGCTACTTGGCTCGCGCTATCGCGCATCCTCCCGCATCGTCGCCGCCACAGATGTGCTGCTGCCCGTACTACGCCTGTACGAATCGTTCGGGCTTCGTCGTAGATGGCAAGCGCTCGCCAACGAGATGCTGATGCGTGCGTATCTGCTCGGCGTCTGCGACGCCGTTCCGGAGGCGGCGGAACTCATCGAGTTTCTCCGCCCGATCGAGCTGCGCAGCGAGGTCACCTCTCTTTCCATCTCGCTCGACGGCAGGACCGACCCCCTACCCGCCGATGCCGGGAGAGTCGAGCTCGCAATCGGCCGGGCCGGAACCGGCCTGGCAACCGTCACGGCCGTCGAGGGCGCGGCGCACTGGGATTGGGACCGCGTCAACCAGCGGATCGTCGATGAAGCTGGAGAAACGCTCCGCTTGCAACTGGCCCTCGACGGGCTCGAGCACCTTCTCGCCGATTACGACGATGGCCGCTGAGCACACAATCGACGTGTCGCGCGGCCGTGTCGGCGGCTCGCACGCTCAGCGCGTTCTCGCCCGCTTCACCTACCTCAGCGGAGTCACTTTGCACCTTGCTCGGCGTGACCTCACCTCGCGACACCGCGGCTCGCTGCTTGGCTGGCTGTGGGCCCTCATGCCGTCACTTCTGCAGCTACTCGTCAGCTACTTCCTCTTCACGAAAGTCATCCCGCTGCGCGTGCCCAACTATCCGGTCTTCCTGCTCACCGGCATCCTCGCGTGGAACTGGTTCGCGCGAAGCATCAGTCTCGCCGCTTCATCTCTTGAGCACAGTCGCGAGCTCGTCCTTCGCCCCGGATTCGCGACTGCGGTCCTGCCGGCGAAGGACGTACTGGTTGCGCTTCTCGACTACCTCCTCGCCTTGCCCGTGCTGCTGGTCGCGCTACTTGCAACCACGGGGGTTCACCCTGCAATTGCGCTACTGCCCGTGCTGCTGACCATCCAGCTGCTACTCGTGGCGGGCGTCGCGTGGGTGCTTGCGCCGCTACAGATCTTTTTCCGGGACGTTCAGCACATCGTCACTGTTCTGGTGACCGTTGGCTTCTGGGTCACACCTGTCTTTTACGCACGCAACGCCGTGCCTTCGCGGTTCGAACTTGTCTACAGGCTGAACCCGATGGCGCACCTGATCGAATGGCAGCGCAGCATCCTTCTTGAAGGAAAGCTGCCAAGCCTGCCAAGCCTGCTTGCACTCCTTGCCATCGCCTCTCTCCTCGCCTGCGTCGGACTGGCCGTCTTCCTCTCGCTGCGCGACCGCGTTCCCGAGCATCTATGAACGCCATCGGAGCGGCTGTGCTGGTCGAAGGCGTGTGGAAGCGGTACACCCGCGCAGCCAGTCCGGCCACGATAAAGAGTCTTCTACTGCATCCAGGCGAGGCACGCCGGCGCGAGCGGTTTTGGGCACTGCAGGACGTCAATATCGACATGCCCCATGGCGAGACGCTCGCACTCGTCGGAGCGAACGGTTCCGGAAAATCAACGTTGCTCCGCATGATCGGCGGGCTCGGCCGCCCCACACGCGGCCGCATCCGTCGCGGCCGGGCGGTCGGTGCGATGATGACACTTGGGGAAAGTTTCGATCCGCTCCTGACCGGACGGGAGAACGCGATCACCGCCGGGATCGTTGCCGGTTCCACGCGCAGAGAAGCCGAGGGGAAGCTCCCGGAAATTGCAGCCTTCGCCGAGTTGGAGGAATTCCTCGACTCCCCGTTGAGGATGTACAGCGACGGAATGCGATTGAGGCTGGCGTTCGCCGTAGCGATCAGCACCCGGCCGGAAATCATGCTGATCGACGAAGTCCTGGCTGTCGGTGACCTTCGCTTCCAGGAGAAGTGCTTCAACCGGCTGGCGGAGATGCAAGATGAAGGAGTGACAATCGTCCTTGCTTCCCACGATGAGGGACAGGTCCTCCGTCTCGCGCACCGCGCGCTATGGCTCGCGCACGGCCGCGTCCAGGCTCTCGGCCCCCCAAGTGAGGTCTACGACGCCTACCGGTCGGCGATGCGCATCGAGACCGAACGAAGGATCGCGGCGGCCGGACGGCCGCTCACCCACCGCAGCGACGAACTCGCCTTCGACCGCTTCGGGACACTCGAATTAGAGATCAGCGCCGTGCGCATCGAACCGCAACCCGTCGAGCGACCGCCATGCGACGGCATCTCACCAGTGAAGATCGAGATCGAGATCGCGCCCTCCCGCGCTATCGAAGAGCCGATCGTCGGGCTTTCGCTACACCGGCTCGCCGACGGCGCAATGGTCTTCAACGTCACAACCGACGCAGACGGGGCGAGGCTCGGAACCGTCCGCGAGCCAACAAAGGTGACGCTGGTGCTCGACCGCCTCGACATCGAGCCTGGCGTCTATCGACTCGCCGCCGGTGTGTACGAAAAGGACTGGGCCTACACCTACGATTACCATTGGGTCGCCTATCCGGTGACCGTCAGAGGACAGGGCGGCTTCGGGCCACCGCGGCGCTGGACATGCGCTCCCACAAGCACTCGGTGAGCGCCGAGCGCGAACCAGTGGTCACCGTTGTCATACCGACTCGCGACCGCTGGCCGCTGCTGCAGCGCGCGCTTGCGTCGACGCTCGCGCAGGAGGACGTCGACCTCGAGGTGATCGTCGTCAACGACGGCTCGCAGGACGCGACCGACACCGAACTCGCGGGCATCGTGGATGTCCGCCTGCGCACGATTCGACTGACGCAGAGCAGCGGTGTCGCACACGCACGCAACCTCGCCGTCGCGGCCGCACGCGGGAAGTGGATCGCCTTCCTCGACGACGACGACTTTTGGGCTCCGACGAAACTGCGCCGCCAGCTGGAGGCGGCCGGCAGCAACGACGACGTGATCGTATACACGGCGACCGTCGTCGTCGATGAGTTCGGCCGCGCAACCCGGATCGACCCTGCATCCCCACCACTCGAGGTCGGGAGGCGGCTGCTGGACAAGAACGTTCTCGGACATCCGTCCAGCATCCTCGTGTCGAAGACGGTCTTCAGAAGCGTCGGTGGCTTCGATGAGAAGCTCTCGATCTTCGCAGATTGGGACCTCTGGATACGGCTGCTCCAGGTCGCGCAGCCGATCGGCGTCAACGAGCCGCTCGTCGCCTACAGCGAACACCCCTCCAACATGCACACCCTCGCTATCGGGGACGCACGCAGAGAGCTGCGCCACATGACGCGGACGCACCGCCAACTCCTTCACACTCGGCGAACCGGGCTCGGAAGCGCCGAACTCTCCCGCTGGCTTCTGGGGCGCTACCGCGCCAATGGGCGCCGCGTTGACAGCGCGCGCGAGTATGCCCGCCTCGGCCTGCGCGAGCGTAGCCCCCGCGACCTCGGCCGCGCCGTCGGCATGCTGCTCGGAGAGCGAGCACTCGCGGCCGGCAGGCGCATCGCCGGCGCGGCCCCAGCAGAGCCGGCAGCACCCCCGGCGGAGCCACCAGCATGGCTGGCAGCAATCCGGCGCACGAATTCGCCGAGCTTGGACCGCACCACGGTCGAGCTCGCGCCGTGCCTTCCAGAGAGCCTGCCTGCTTCACCCCGCCGCGCGGCAAGACGCGCAGCAGGCAAAGAACCTTCCTGAGCCTGCCATCTGCCGATCGCGCTGGGACGCGCGGCGCCCGACCGGCGATTACCCATCGTCCTTACAAGCCTCAGGGCGGGCGCTCCTGCTTCCCGCTGCCACCCCCCCGGAAGAGGGGGCCAGCTGGGCGCCGGACAGTCTTTGCTCTCTGGCCTACACATCCGGCCGTCACGCACGCAGGATTGTCCGGGCAAGCCAAGACCGCTACAGACATCACCGCGAGAGGACGTGCTGGCAGCGAACGAGGTAATCGCATCCGAGGAGGTTCAGCGGCCCGAAAGAGCGGGCGAATGGATGACGAGACTCGGGATGCGCAGCGACCGTCGTCTCCGGGATCGTGTTCTTCCCCAGTACGGCAGACGCCGAGGCTGGCTGATTCGACGGATGCTCGTGCTCGCCGACGCCGCCGGGCTCGCGCTTGCCTTCCTGGCAGTCGGGATCGTGTTCCGGTTTCAGTGGGAGCTGTTCATCGGATCACTGGCGACGCTCCCCCTATGGATCGTGATTGCCCGTATCTACCGACTCTACGACCAAGACGAGGAGCGCACCCACCATGCCACCTCCGACGACATCGTCGGCGTGTTCCATCTCGTCACCATCGGCACCTGGGTGATGTACCTCGGCATCACCGCGCTTCGCCTCGCCCACCCGGCTCTGGGAAAAGCTGCGGTCTTCTGGGGCTCCGCGATCGCCGCCATAACGCTGGCCCGCACGATCGCGCGAGCGATGTGTCGCCGCAGCCCCCTCTATGTGCAGAACACGCTCATCCTCGGCGCCGGAGACATTGGGCAGCGCGTCGCCCGCAAGCTGATCCGTCACCCGGAGTACGGCCTCAATCTCGTCGGCTTCGTCGATTCGAATCCGAAGCCGCGCCACACCGATCTCCCCGAGCTGCCCGTACTCGGCCTGGCAGCAGACCTCCAAGCGATCGTATTTGCCCACGCCATTGAACGCGTGGTGGTCGCATTTTCGAACGACACTGCCGATGAGACGCTCGCTGCGGTGCGGACGCTCAATGAACTCGACGTTCAGATCGACATCATCCCGCGCCTGTTCGAGCTGGTCGGTCCCAGCATCAAGGTCGACACGTTAGAGGGTCTGCCGCTGATCCAACTGCCGCCGAGCCGACTTCCCCGCACCGCCCAGATGCTGAAGCGCTTCGTCGACCTCATCGGATCGGTTGTGCTGCTCGTGCTGATGTCGCCGTTGTTCCTCGCTGCGGCCATCGCGATCAAGCTCGATACGCCAGGACCGGTCTTCTTCCGCCAGACACGCCTCGGCCGGGGGCAGCGACAATTCACCTTCTACAAGTTCCGCACCATGCGGGTCGGCACCGACACGACCGTCCACCGCGAGTACATCGCGAAGACGATGAACGCCGACCACGCCGCCAACGACAACGGTCTCTACAAACTCGAGCGCTCCGACGCGATAACCCGCGTCGGCCGGTTGCTGCGAAAGACGAGCCTGGATGAGTTCCCGCAACTCCTCAACGTCGTGCGGGGCGACATGTCACTGGTCGGCCCTCGCCCATGCATCCCCTACGAAACCGAGTTCTTCAAAGACCATCATTTCGACCGATTCCTCGTCCCAGCCGGAATCACAGGTCTGTGGCAGGTGACGGCGCGCGCGCAGGCGACGTTCGGTGAAGCACTCGACATGGATGTCGCCTACGCGCGAGGCTGGTCGCTCTCCCTGGACCTGCGGCTGCTGTGCCGCACGCCCCTCTCCGTCCTCGCCGGCAGAGGAGCAGCGTGAGCTCCACCCTCGACAGGGACGCCGCCAGACCAGCGGCGCACCCCCTCGACTCTGCGGGTTCCACCGCCGAACCGGTGCGCGTGGCCGTGGTTGGACTCGGCTACTGGGGCCCGAACCTCGTCCGCAACCTGCACGAGCTCGCGGCCGCGGAGGTGGTCGCAGTCTGCGACCTCAGCGAATACGCCCTGGCGATGCTGCGGACTCGGTATCCAACCGTAAGTGCTACTCAGAGGCTCGAGGATGTGCTCGCCGATCCCAGCATCGAGGCCGTTGCGATCGCGACCCCGGTTTCCACACACGCCCAGATCGCGCAGGCGGCGCTCACCGCCGGTAAGCACGTCTTCGTGGAAAAGCCACTCGCGCTCTCATCCGCAGAGGCCGAGCGCCTGGCCCTACTCGCCGCCGAGTTCGGGCTCGTCCTCATGCCCGGCCACACCTTTCTGTACAGCCCGCCGGTGAGCAAGATCCGCGAGCTGATCCGGAGCGGCGAGCTGGGAGAGATCTATTTCATCTCCACGAGCCGCGTGAATCTCGGCCTGCATCAAGCGGACGTCAGCGTCGCCTGGGACTTGGCGCCGCACGACCTGTCGATCCTCTATCACTGGCTAGGAGAGACTCCTCACTCCGTGGCCGCGACGAGCCGCGGATGCATCATGCCCAGCACTCCCGACGTGATGTTCGTGAACCTCGAATATCCATCGCAAACGATCGCCCACGTCGAGCTCTCCTGGCTCGCTCCAAGCAAGCTTCGGCGCACAACCATCGTCGGCTCGCAGAAGATGATCGTCTACGACGACACAAGCAACGAACCGGTGCGTGTCTTCGACGCCGGTGTGATCCTGCCCGACCCGGAGGATTTCGGCGAGTATCGCATGACCTACCGCAGTGGCGACATCGTCTCGCCGCACGTTCCCGCGGCGGAGCCGCTTCGTCTCGAGATGCAGGACTTCTGCACTGCGATCCGGACAGGGAGCACGCCCCGTTCAAGCGCACAGCTCGGTGTCGAGGTCGTCCGGGTGATCGAAGCGGTCGACCGATCACTCGAGCTAGACGGCGCCAAAGTGCATCTGCAATAGCTCGCCGCGTACTGCAGTTAGCCCACCGCGACCCAGGCCGCCGAAGCCGTGACGCCTGAGTGCTATGCAGCGGCGTTTACGACCGCGCCGCTGTACTCAGGAAGCAGCCCGTGCAGCTGTGCCCATCGGCTTGCCTCGGTGCGATTGGCGACGTCCAGCTTGCGATAGATGTTCGAAAGGTGGAACTTCACCGTCTGCTCGGTTACCCAGAGCATCTGCGCCAGCTGCGAGTTCGAGTGCCCCTCGGCGACGAGCCGCAGGATCTCGAGCTCGCGCCGGGTCAGCTCCCGCGCGGCCGCGTCCTTATCGGGTGTCGGCTGAGTCCGAGCGGTAATGCCACCGTCGAGGTAGATCGAGCGCTCGAACATCTGTCGGATCGCCGACGCCAGATCGTCTTGCTCGGCCGTCTTCACGCAATAGGCGCTCGCACCCGCCATGAATGCCCGGATGACGGCCTCCTCGTCGCCGCTATCGGCGACCACCACCAACCGTAGGCCCGGATGCGCCTCCCGTGCTCGGGTCACACACGAGAGCTCCTCATTGTTCTCGGCGTCGAGTCCGGCGACGAGTAGGTCAGGCCGAAGCGCCTCGACTAGTGCCACCGCCTCGTCGTTGTTGGTCGAACGACCGACGACAATGATGCTCTGCTGCGCGACGAGCGTTTCCATCGCATCCAGCCAAAGCGGATGCCTATCCAGAAGGACTGCTGATCGCGCTTCGGTTCTTCTCATCGAAAGGGCCGCCTCTCGATCGGTTACTTTGCGTTCGTCCACCCATCCCCCGAGATAGATTGCATCCATCCATCCCCCGTGGGCAGGTCCGGAGGTGGGTATCGGGCTAGACCTTCTGGGGGGGATCGCCGCAAGCGCGGCTATCGCCACGGGCTTTTCGATGTGCGTGGGAACCCGCGAACCGCTCCAGCGTCCAGTTGTTCGGGCGAGCGGGCAGGGTCAACAATGGAAGACCGGCGAGCGGTTTCTCTCGCCGAGATGCAGGCCAGGCAGCGACGGTCCGAGCGAGGGACAGGGCGGCGAAGGCGGCGATCATCACTGGCGAGGACGAGACCGCGACCGTACGCGCGCAGGCGATTCTCGACGACCTGATTGCGCAGCGTCGGCGCTTGCGCGCCAGCCGGGCCGACCGCGTCCTGCTGGAAGCAAACGGGCTCGCGATCGGCTACTGGAGGCAGTGGCTCACCGAGGCCCGCCACACGGACCGTGGTGCGGCAGGCTTCAGGTCGCACATGCACGCGGCAGTTGGCCCTCTTCTTACCCCAACCGCCCAGCCCACAGTTGACGGCGCTGACCCCAACTACTAACTGTCCGGCTAGTTCTGTGCGCACGGGCTGGGGGTCCCGCGCAGCAAGCGTTACGCTCAGGCCATGGCTCCGAGCCACGCGCTCCCGTGCGTCGCCAGAAACGCGCATAAGCTGCCGAGCGGGCCGCCATGAGCCGGTGGGGCAAAGGGCAAAACAGGGTGCTCGCGGCGGAACGGGCCTTGCTCAATGCCCAGGTTGAGCAAGCCCAGCGCGGGCGAGTCCGGCGCGTCGCTGAGCAGCGAACAAAGCGCGCCGGGGAAGCGATGCCGGCGGAAGGCAAACGGGACGTGGCGCCACCGGTGCGTCAAGCCGCAGCTGAGGCAGCGGCGAAGAGCAAGGAGGGGCTTCGGGAAGAACGCCTTAGCCTTCTCTACCGCTATATGACAGACGCCTCCATTGGCGCACCGGCAGCGAAGGCGCGGCCAGACGATCCGGCGACAAGCCGGGTCGCTTCAGCGCCTGCCCCAGAATTCCCCAGGACGGGTGCACCTCGGGGAGTGCTCGGCTCGACCTTCGAGCCGGTCGTGACGCCCTCCGAGCCGGACGAAACGGCGACCGCCGAGGCGGAGGCTCACCCGCATCCCGCTGAGGCGGACGGCGCTGCCGGGGAAGTGGACCCGGCCACATCGGCGCCGCTTACCGTGCAGCCCACTACTGCCGGGCCGGGTCCTCACTTTCCTGTTGATGCTGCCGACTGGCCGGCTGAGCTGGTCAGGCTGCACGAGGCACTCGCCCTCTCAGTCGCAATTGCGTTCTACGAGCACGCGGCGGCGGCCGCCGATGGCGGTACGCAGACGGCCGCGCCAGAGGAATGCGAGGCGGAACCGGCGTTACCCCAGCCCGACGAGGGGTGGGAAGAACCTTTGCGGCTCGCTGCCCCATCGCGCGCAGCCGGCGCCGGCCCTGCGAATCTTCCGTGGAGGCTGCAGCCGAGCCTCCGCGCGACGGGGCTCGAGACCAACCCCTTGCCAATCGCCCCCAGTGTCGCGTCGACCAGAGCCGACCTCTGCCAAATCCAGCTTTGGCGAGGCTACCTGGCGTCAACTTTCTACGTGCGGGTCGGGGAAGAGGTGCTCGAGTCGAGGTCGTTTCGGTGGCGAGGCGCGGGAACACCACCCGACACGGCCCACCCACGCGCCGCCTACGAGGAGCTCGTTTCACGACTCGCTGCGCGCGGCTGGCAGGCGGCCGCCCGCGGGCCGTACTGGTTTGCGACCGAGTTCAGTCGCCCCCGGGCGCCTCGATGACCCAGTGGGCAGAAACTCGTGTTTATGGGTGAGGCCCGCCGATTAGCAGCGGATCGCGGCGTTTCGAACCCGGGTCGGCTGCTGCCGGCGGGGACGACCGCTCGTGCCGATCACAAAATCTCGAGTTCCGTCGCTCGATTGGAACGCCCGACGAGCCAGACGCCGTTCGTGTACGTCTCGACCATGTCGCACGTCCGCTCGGGGGCTTTGAGAAAGACGACCCTACTCTCCTCCGCCGCACTCGTCTCGTCAGGGGTCCTCGTCGAGCGATATTCCTGAATACTGGGGCAGGCCACCCGTGAGGAGAGACCGCAAAAATTGAGGCATTCGATTCAGCGTAGAGCTGCAGATGCTTGCGCCAAGCCTGCCGCCAGCGCGTTGCAAAGGATCGCGACCACGCGCCTGGACGCGAGCGTACGCGATTCCCCACGTTCGGCTGCCCCGGCCTGTGACACTCTGCGAGCGGTTCATGGCCCGCGTCTTCATCACCGGCTCCGCCGACGGTCTCGGACGGCTGGCCGCAGGCACGCTGCTCGAGCAAGGGCACGACGTCGTCGTCCACGCTCGGAACGAGGCCCGGCTCGAAGCCGTGCGCGAGCTCGTCGACCGTGGCGCCGACGGCGTCGCCGGCGACCTGGCCGACGTCGAGGAAACGCGCGCGCTCGCACGTCAGGTGAACGAGCTCGGACCGATGGATGCAGTGATCCACAACGCCGGCGTCGTGTCCGGGCCGCCGGTGTTGCCGGTCAACGTCGTCGCGCCGTACCTGCTCACCGCGCTCGTCGAACGGCCGCAGCGCCTCGTGTACCTCAGCAGCGGCATGCACCGGGGCGGACGACCCAGCCTCGCCGGCTTGGACTGGAGCGGCGAGCACGTGACGGGCTCCTACTCGGACAGCAAGCTGCTCGTCACGGCGCTCGCCGCCGCCGTTGCCCGGCTGTGGCCGGACGTGATCAGCAACTCGGTCGATCCCGGCTGGGTGCCGACGAAGATGGGCGGACGCAGCGCGCCCGACGATCTGCAGCTCGGACACGAGACGCAGGAGTGGCTCGCCACGAGCGATGACCCGGAAGCGCTGACGTCGGGTGGCTACTGGCACCATCGGCGTCTGCTCCCGCCGGCTCCGAGCGTCGGGGACGAGCGCTTCCAGAGCGAGCTCCTGGGCGAGCTCGCCCGCTTCACCGGTACGCGCCTGAGCTGAGATGCACCGTGGGGTTTCTCGCGCGCGCGTGTAACAGAAACGGTCCCTGGGACCGATCTCACGAACCGACTGCGGCGCCGTCGACCGAGGCACACACGTACGAGCGTCCCTCGCGCCCGCACCGTTCGCGGTACGCAGCGACGATGTCATCCGCGAGCGCTCTCGCACGGTCGGCGTCGGCGAGGAGCACGATGGAGCCGCCGAACCCGCCGCCCGTCATCCGCGCGGCCACGGCGCCACGCTCATAGGCGATGTCGACGAGCAGGTCGAGCTCCGGCGTCGAGACCTCGAAATCGTCGCGGAGGCTGTCGTGACCGGCTCGGAAGAGCGGCCCGAGCGCATCGATGTTCCCGCCTTCGAGTGCCGCGACGACGCGCCGCACGCGCTCGTTCTCGGACGCGACGTGACGCATGCGACGCTCGTCGCCGCGCTCGACCTCGGCTCGCCGCTCGGCGTAGCCGGAGTGCTCGAGCGAGTGCCGCACGCCGGAGTCGACGACGACGACGGCAAGGCTCTCGGGCAGCGGGACGTGACGGTACTGCTCGCTGCCGCAGTCGAGCAGGAGCGCGTGGCCGCGGCGCGCGAGCAGCGCGGACGCCGGGTCCATCAGCCCGCACGGCACTCCGACGGCGCGGGCCTCGGCCCGGCGCATGAGCTGCGCGAGCTCGAGCGGCTCGAGCTCGAGCTCCGCGGCGCGGCAGAGGGCGAGGGCCACGGAGACGGTGAGTGCCGCCGAGGACGAGAGCCCGCTCCCGATGGGAACGGTCGACGAGACGACCGCGTCGATCCCGACATCGCTCCGGCCGCGCTCGTGGAGCAGCGCAACCACAGCCGCGACGTAGCGGCCCCAGCCTGCCCCCGCTCCGCCGCCGTCGGTCTCGATCTCGACGACGTCGCCGAACGCGAGTGAGCGGACGCGAACGAGCCCGTCCCGCCGTTGCCACGCAACGGTGGTGCCGAGGTCGATGCCCACAGGGAGCACGAGCCCGCCGGAGTAGTCCGTGTGCTCCCCGATCAGATTGACGCGGGCGGGAGCGAAGACGGCGCCGCCGCTCACGCCGTGGCAGCGGCGACGGCCGTCGCCTCGATCTGGAGGCGCTTCAGGCGGCGCATGACGTCGTCGCCTCCGCGTCCGAACAGATCGTGGAGCCGAAGGTACTCGCCGTACAGCACGTCGTAGGCATCGCGATGCTCGGGTCGCGGCGCAAAGGTCGTGTCGCTCAGATGGGCCATCGCACGCGACGCAGCTTCGATCGAGTCGTGCCCGCCGGCGGCCGCGCCCGCCGCGACCGCCCCGAACATCGCTGCGCCGAGCGCGGGCGTCTGCCGCGAGCCTGCGACGGCGATCTCGCGGCCGGTGACGTCGGCGAAGATCTGCATCACGAGCGGGTTGCGGTCCGGCAGGCCACCGCAGGCGACGATCGCGCCGACGCGAAGGCCCGCCCGCTCGAACGCCTCGACGATGACGCGCGTTCCGAACGCGGCCCCTTCGATCAGGGCGCGGTAGATGTCGGGAGGACGCGTCGCAAGCGTCATCCCGACGAGCAGCCCGCGCAAGTCGGCGTCGACGAGGACCGAACGGTTGCCGTTCCACCAGTCCAGCGCGAGCAACCCGGTCTCGCCCGGCCGGAGACGGGCCGCCTCCGCGGCGAGCGCGTCGTGCGTGCCGCCGACGCTCTTCACGAACCACCCGAATATGTCGCCCAGCGCCGACTGGCCCGCCTCGTATCCGAAATAGCCCGGCACGACGCCGTCTTCGACGACGCCGCACATGCCTTCGACGCTCACGAGCTCGTCGCCGAGGAGGAGGTGCCCGTTGCTCGTCCCCATGATCATCACGAGCGAGCCCGGGGCGGTGACCGTCGTCGCCGGCACCGAGGCGTGAAAGTCGACGTTTCCGACCGCGACGGGCGTGCCCGCGCGCAGTCCCGTCCGTTCGGCGACGCGCCCGCTCAGGCCGCCTGCCCGTGAGCCCGGCGGCAGCAGCGTGCGCGACATCTTCTCCTCGACGACGTGCGCGAAGCCCGGATCGAGCGCTGCAAAGTACTCCGCTGCCGGAAACCCGTCGCTCTTCGACCACATCGCCTTGTACCCGGCTGCGCACGCAGTGCGGCTCTCGATGCCGGTGAGCTGCCAGACGATCCAGTCGCACGCTTCGATCAGCCGCTCCGCGCGCGCGTACACCTCCGGCGCCTCGTCGAGGATCTGCAACGCCTTCGCGAAGAACCATTCGGACGAGATCCGGCCGCCGTAACGCGGCAGCCACGGCTCACCGCGCTCGCCGGCGACGGCGTTGATCCGGTCGGCCTCCGGCTGCGCCGCGTGGTGCTTCCAGAGCTTCACCCACGCGTGCGGCTCGCGGCGCAGGCCGTCGACCTCGCACAGAGGCGTCCCGTCGGCGAGGGTGGGCAGCATCGTGCACGACGTGAAAGCGATCCCGATGCCGACGACGTCGTCCGGCGAGACGCCGGCGTCGGCGAGCACACGACGAACCGAGCCCTCGAAGCCGCGGACGTAGTCGCGCGGATCCTGCAGCGCCCAGTCCGGCTCGAGCTCCACGTCGTCGTCCGGAGCGGGGAGCCGCGCGTCGATCACCCCGTTTCGGTAGGGCTCGACGCTCGTTCCGATCTCACGTCCGTGGGCACAGTCGACCAGGACGGCGCGGGCCGATTCGGTGCCGAAGTCGACCCCGAGCGACAGGCTCACGTGTGCTGCCCGTAATACGCGGCTGCGCCGTGCTTGCGGGAGAAGTGCTTGTCGAGCAGCTCCGCCGAGATGGTCTCGAGACCCGCGGCCAGCACGATGGAGCGGTATGCGCTCGCCGCCACCGCCTCGAGCGCGACGGCGTTCTCGACCGCGCGCTCGACATCCGTCGCCCATACGAACGGCCCGTGCGACGCGACGAGCGCCGCCGGCATCTCGAGCGGCTCCAACCCGCGCTCCGCGAACGCCTCCAGGATGACTGCGCCTGTTCGCTCCTCGTACTCGCCGGCGATCTCCGCCGCGCTCAGACTGCGGGTCACCGGCACCGCACCGCGGAAATGATCCGCGTGCGTCGTGCCGAGACAGGGCAGATCGCGCTGCGCCTGGGCCCACGCGGTCGCGAACGGCGAGTGCGTGTGCACGACACCGCCGACGCGGTCGAAGGCGCGGTAGAGCGCGAGATGCGTCGGCGTGTCCGAGGAGGGCCGCTGCGCCCCGGAAACGACCTCGCCGCTCTCGAGGTCGACGACCGGCACGTCGTCGGGACGAAGCATGTCGTACGCGATGCCGCTCGGCTTGATCGCAAGGACGCCGGCGTCGCGATCGGCGGCGCTCGCATTCCCGAACGTCAACACGACGAGGCCGGCGTCGGTAAGTGCGCGGTTCGCGGCGACGACCCGCTCGCGGAGCTCCTCGAACATCTACAGCCCTTCGGCGAGCCTGTAGTACGCCTGGTTCCAGCGCAGCTCGCGCGTGAAGTCGCGCACTCGCGTGTCAGCGTCGATCGCGACGAGCTCGACACCGGCGATGTCGGCGAAGTCCGCGACGATCTCCGAGTCGAGCTGGTCGCTGAGGACGGTGTGGTGCGGGCCGCCGGCGAGCAGCCACGCCTCGGCCGACGTCGAGAGATCCGGCTTCGGTCGCCACAGCGCCCGCGCAACCGGAAGCTTCGGAAGAGCCTCGTCCGGGTGCACGAGCTCGACCTCGTTCAGGAGCAGACGGAAGCGGTCGCCGAGATCGACGAGAGCGACGTTGACGGCGGGGCCCGGGCGCGCGGTGAAGACGAGCCTGACCGGGTCTGCCCGGCCGCCGATCGAGAGCGGGTGGATCTCGCACGACGGCCGCCCGTCGGCGATCGAAGGGCAGACCTCGAGCATGTGCGCGCCGAGCACGCGGCCGTCGTTCGGCGCAAAGTCGTACGTGTAGTCCTCCATGAACGAGCTGCCGCCCTCGAGCCCGGCGCTCATCACCTTGGCGGCGCGCACGAGCGCGGCCGTCTTCCAGTCTCCCTCGCCGCCGAAGCCGTAACCGTCGGCCATGAGCCGCTGGACGCCGATGCCAGGGAGCTGCGGGAGGCCGGCGAGGTCCTCGAACGTGTCGGTGAACGCCTTGAAGCCGCCGGCGTCGAGGAAGGCCCGAAGCCCCGCTTCGATCCTCGCCGCGTCGCGCAGCGAGTCCCGGCGCTCGCCGCCCGCACGCAGCGCCGCCACGAGGTCGTACTGTTCGTCGTACTCCCGGACGAGCGCGTCGACGTCGGCCTCCGCGGTGTCGGCGACTGCTTGTGCGAGCTCCGTGCTGCCGTAGCCGTTCACCGAGACGCCGAGACGAAGCTGCGCCTCGACCTTGTCGCCCTCCGTGACCGCGACCTGGCGCATGTTGTCGCCGAACCGC
>Ga0207664_10000500_pt1 | contig 27955 bp, 24 predicted proteins | sample LARL83metaG_FD_184349 | JGI IMG/M metagenome (GOLD analysis project Ga0207664, IMG submission 184349) | Corn, switchgrass and miscanthus rhizosphere microbial communities from Kellogg Biological Station, Michigan, USA - LAR L8-3 metaG... | ecosystem: Host-associated > Plants > Roots >... | reverse complement strand
CGCCGGTGCGTCCGGTGCGTCCGGGGTGTCTGACGCGGCCTCGGGCGCCGACTCGGCGGGGCTCGCTTCGGGATTCTCGCGGCGCCTGCGTGGCAGTTTCATCGCCTCAGCCGCCGTACCCGACCCGGCGCAGTTCGGCGCCCGCGACCTTCTCCACCTCGGTGGCCTGCTCCGCGCTGAGCGTGCGGCGCCAGGAGCCAGGCTCGGGGGCGACCTGCGGGACGGGGTCCCGCAGCGCTACGGCCGAGACCTCGGCGCCGACGAATTCCGACACCAGGCCGGCCGTGTTCTCTGGCTTGGTCACAAGTTCCTCGTAGCGGATCGTGGTCAGCTGCTGCGCGGACAGGGTGGCGCGCAGCCGGGCGGATACCCGCACGGCCGACCTCCACCTCATCGCGCACTTGCCCGCGAGGGATAGTTCGGTCCATCCGGCGCGGTCGGTCTCGTTCTCGACCCCCAGGAAGGGATTCGGGAACTCGGTGTCCAGGTTAGCGAAGCCGGGCTGGAACCAGGCCAGCGTGTCGGTGTCGGCGAGCATGCCTGCCACCGCGTCCCGGCCGTCCCTGATCACCTGGACGAAGCGGGCATCGGGGAAGGCGCTGACGAGCATCTCGGCGCTGTATAGCAAGTCCGGAGACCCGTCGCCGTACCTCGTAATCGTGCGGTCGGTCACGCACGGGCCCACCGACCCTACTCCGCCGGCCAGCCGGCACGAGGGGCTGCAGTACAGGCACCCGTGCGCGCTCACCTGCCAGGCCTGGGCGAAGGCATCCCGCAACACGGCCGACGCCGCCTCGCCGCGGCCGCGGACGATCGAGGGCCGCCGTGCGAACGCGTGGACGACACGCCGCACGCTGGGCTGCCCCATCGTGACGTGGAAGCCGGCCGAGCGCTTGAGCGCGCGCGCGACCAGATCAGCCCCCGAGTGCGGTGCCCCGAGCACGAACACGGGCTGCCGGACGTTCCGGCCGTTCACAACCAATATGTGTAGAGTTCGCATGGTTGTCCCCCAGTGTGACATTGCCAAGGCAGCGTCAAGGACTGGACATCGAAACCGTGGCGGCAACGTCACACGCGGCCCGCCCGCGAGCGATCTAGCGGGGCGCCCTCCCGGCCGGCCGGCGCCGGTGATGACCATCGTGATTATCCAGGTTCAGCGCGGCCTGGATCAGCGGCATGTGACTGAACGCCTGGGGCATGTTGCCCACCAGCCGGCGGTAGCGTGGATCGTATTCCTCGCTCAGCAGGCCGAGGTCGTTGCGCAGCCCCAGGAGCCGCTCGAACAACCCGACAGCCTCGTCGTAGCGGCCGATCGCCTGCAGCGCGTCGGCGAGCCAGAAGCTGCAGGCCAGGAAGGCGCCCTCGGAGCCGGGGAGCCCGTCGACCGCGGACCGGCCGTCGGCGCTCAGCTGGTACCTGCGCACCAGGCCGCCGGTGGTCAGCTCGCGGGCGATCGCGTCCACTGTGCAGACCAGCCGGGGATCGTCCGGCGGCAGGAACCCGACACCGGCCATGAGCAGCACGGACGCGTCCAGCGTGTCGGCCCCGTAGTACTGGGTGAACGCGCCGCGCTCGCGGTTGTAGCCCTGCTGGGTGATCTCGCGGTGGATCTGGTCGCGCAGCCGATACCAGCGGGCGGCCGGGCCGGGCAGGCCGCCCGCCACGGCCTCGGCGGCCCGGTCGAAAGCCACCCAGGCCATGACCTTGGAGTGCACGAAATGGCGCCGCGGGCCGCGGACTTCCCACAGCCCCTCGTCCGGCTCGGACCAGTGCTTCTCCAGGAAGTCGAGCAGCGCGCGCTGCAGCGACCAGGCATGCCGGTCGGCGGGAATGCCCGACCGGCGGGCCAGGGCGAGCGCGTCTATCACCTCGCCGTACACGTCGAGCTGCCGCTGGTTCACCGCGGCGTTGCCGATCCGGACCGGGACCGAGCCCTCGTAGCCGGGCAGCCATTCGGCTTCCCACTCGGCCAGCCGCCGCTCGCCGGCCACCCCGTACATGATCTGCACGTCGGCCGGGTCACCGGCGATGGCGCGGCAGAGCCACTGCCGCCACGCATCGGCCTCATCGGTGTATCCCGTCCTGAGCAGGGCCTCCAGGGTGATCGTGGCATCCCGCAGCCAGCAGTACCGGTAGTCCCAGTTCCTGGTGCCGCCGACGTCCTCGGGCAGCGACGTGGTGGCCGCGGCCACGATCGCGCCGGTCGGCTCGTAGGTCAGTGCCTTGAGCGTGATCAGCGAGCGGATCACCGCGTCACGGTAGCGGCCCTGGTAGGCGCACCTCGACATCCAGTCGGCCCAGTACTGCCTGGTCTCTTCCAGGACCACCCCGGCGTCGCAGGTATCCGGCTGGCCGTGGTGGGACTCGACCCAGGTCAGGACGAACGGGATCCGCTGCCCCGCGGTCACGGTAAACGTGCCGCGGTGCTCCATGTCCCGCCCGGCCAGCCTCACCGGCGTGCTGAGCCATATCGAGTCCGGGCCGGCCACGGCGTTGATGCTGCCGTCGATGCGCCGCGCCCAGGGCACGACCTGGCCGTAGCCGAAGCGCACCCGCAGTACGCAGTCCAGCTCCACCGTGCCGCGCACGCCCTCGACGATCCGCACCAGGGCGGGCGCCGCCTCGTCCCGGCGCGGCATGAAGTCGATCACCCTGGCGGTGCCGGCGGCCGTCTGCCACTGCGTCTGGAGAATCAGCGTCTCGCCCTGATAGGCGCGGCTCGCCTGGCCGACACCGACCGGCGGGGCAATGCGCCAGTGACCGTGCCGGTCGTCACCCAGCAGGCTGGCGAAGCAGGCGGGGGAATCGAACCGGGGCAGGCAGAGCCAGTCGATCGAGCCATCGCGGCCGACGAGCGCGGCCGACTGCATGTCGCCGATGATGGCGTAGTCCTCGATGCGTCCCGCCACGTGTCCTCCCGCCCCAGGCGGCCTGCGCTTTCCCTGCCGGTACGGTACCGGCTGGGAAGTGGAGGAGCCGTGCGTATGCTGGCTGCCGTGCCAGCCAATCACCGGCTTCGCCCGCGCCGGCGGCTTCCCGGGCGCCGTGCGGTGATCGTGGCCGCGCTGGCCGGGCTGGCCGCCCTGACGGTGGCCGGCTGCGCGCAATTCGACAAGAGCCTGGGCCAGCAGGAAGAGGTCGTGATCTTCCGTAACAACACGCCCGCCGCGGTCCGGCTGCAGGTCCGCGCGGCCTGCTCGCACATCCCCCGGGCCGTGCCCGAGCCGCTGCCGACCGACGGCAAGGCATCCGACGAGCTGTACAACGTGCGCTATCAGGTGGGTTCGGCCGGCACGGGTGACCTGGCGCATTTGCAGGCGTGCCTGTCCAGGTTCCACTCGGTGCTCGGCCTGGAGACCAACACGCCCGGCGGCGATTAGGCGATCATGGCCAGAACCTAGCCCGGTGCGCAGCCGGGCGGGGCCGCCCGCGGGGCCGGGGCAAAACCCGATCACGCCGGTCTGCAATGGGGGGATTGTTGCGATGGCCGTCTTTGTAGTATTCTCACAGCGTTTCCCTATCATCTCGATCATAAAAGAGCGGATACATGCGGAAAATCTTTGCTGCTGCAGGAGTGGCCGCGACCGTCGCACTGGCGGCCGCGTGCAGCTCGTCAGGTTCGTCAGGCACGTCAGCCTCCGGGGGAGATGCGCACGTCACGCTGCGCTTGGGCTTCCTCGCCAACATCACGCACGCCCCCGCCCTGGTCGGGGTGAACAAGGGCATCTTCACGCAGACCCTGGGCAAGAACGTCACCCTCAAGGTGCAGATCTTCAGCTCTGGTACCGAAGAGACCACCGCGATCCTGGCCAACCAGCTCGACGCGGCGTATGTGGGCCCGAACCCGGCCATCAACGCCTGGCAGAAGTCCAGCGGCAAGGCCATCAAGATCATCTCTGGCGTGGCCACCGGCGGCGCCTCGGTCGTGGTGAAGAAGAACATCACGAGCCCCGCTCAGCTCAAGGGCAAGACCATGGCCTCGCCGTCGCTCGGCAACACGCAGGACGTGGCGCTGCGCTACTGGCTGAAGCAGAACGGGCTGACCACCACCCCGACCGGGGGCGGCGATGTCCCGATCAAGCCGACGCAGACCAACTCGGACGCGGTGCTTGAGTTCCAGTCCAATCAGATCGCCGGCGGCTCCGAGCCGTCGCCGTACAACGTCGAGATGATCCAGGCCGGCGGGCACACCCTGTACACCGAGCCCGGGGTGACCACCAACCTGGTCGTGACGCAGAGCTTCCTGGCCGCGCACCCCAGCGTGGTCAACGGCCTGCTCAAGGGCCAGATCAAGGCGAATGACTACATCAAGCAGAATCCCGCGGGCGCCCAGGCGGCCGCCAACGCCGAGCTGACCAAGCTGGTCGGCAAGGGCATCAAGCCCGGCGTGCTGCCCGCGGCGTTCAAGCTGATCACGTTCACCAACGACCCGGACGCGGCCTCGCTCTCACAGGACGCGAAGGAGGCGGTGGCCGTGGGCCTGCTGAAGCCGGTCAACCTGAACGGCATCTACGATCTCGGCCCGCTGAACACTTTGCTCAAGGCGGCGGGCGAGCCCCAGGTCGGCTCGTGAGCGTGACGCAGCGGGGTGTGGCGCCGCCGCAGGCGTCCGGGCCGCCTGCCCCCGGGTCGCCGCCCTCATCCGACGTGTCCCGGTCCTCCGCATCGACGCGGGGGGCCGGGACCGCGGCCGTCCGGCTCACCGAGGTCTCCAAGGTCTACGGGAAGGGCCGGTCGTCGCTGCTGGCGCTGGACAAGGTGTCGCTGGCCGTGCAGCCCGGGGAGTTCGTCTGCCTGATCGGCGCCTCCGGCTGCGGCAAGAGCACGATGCTCTCGCTGGTGGCCGGCCTCGACTCGGCCACCGCCGGCGAGGTCGCCACCGGCGGCAAGCGGGTCACGCTCATGTTCCAGGAGCCGGCCCTGTTTCCCTGGCTGACCTCGTCGAGAAACGTCGAGCTGGCGCTGCGCGCCCGCGGCGTGCCCAAGCAGGAGCGGCGCGCCCGCGCCGCCGAGCTGCTGCAGACCGTTCACCTCAGCGGCTTCGGCGGCAAGCGGCCGCACGAGCTGTCCGGCGGCATGCGCCAGCGGGTCGCGCTGGCCCGCGCGCTGGCTCAGGACGCCGACGTGCTGCTCATGGACGAGCCGTTCGGCGCTCTGGACGCGATGACCCGCGACCTGCTGCACGAGGAGCTCGAGCGGATCTGCGCCGAGCGCGAGCTGACCGTGCTGTTCGTGACGCACAACGTCCGGGAGGCGGCCCGGCTGGGCGACCGGGTGATCGTGCTGAGCAGCCGCCCCGGGCGCGTGATCGAGGAGATCCCGGTGGGCATCGAGCGCCCCCGGCGGATGGACTCGCCGGAGATCGCCGAGCTCGGCGCCCACATGACCGACCGGCTGCGTGAGGAGATGGCTTCCCATGGCCGCTGAGACATCGCTCGACCCGCTGTCCGGCCTGGACAACCTCGAGCTGGCCCCGCAGCCGGGACGGGACTTCTTGCGCCGCGGGACCGGCGGCAAGGCGCTCGGAGCGGTCTGGCCCAAGCTGCTGGCGATCGCGCTCGCGCTGGGCGTCTGGGAAGTGGTCTACCTCAGTGGCTTCAAGTCAGCGATCATCTTCCCCGGACCGGCGACCGTGCTGGCCAACCTGTGGGGCCAGATGCAGCACGCCCTGCTCTGGCAGGCCATCGGCACCACGCTGCAGCGGGCCGTCGTCGGCTTCGGGCTCGCCCTGATCATCGGGTCGGTCGTCGGCGCGCTGGTGTCCAGGATCAAGCCGCTGCGCGCCGGGGTCGGCTCGCTGATCACCGGACTGCAGACGATGCCGTCGATCGCCTGGTTCCCGTTCGCGATCATCTTCTTCGGGCTGAACACGTCGGCGATCTTGTTCGTCATCGTGCTCGGCGCGGCCCCGTCGATCGCCAACGGCCTGATCGCCGGGGTGGACTACACGCCGCCGCTGCTGCTGCGGGCGGGCAAGACCATGGGGCTGCGTGGCTTCGCGCTGTACCGGCACCTGATCCTGCCGGCCTCGCTGCCGACCTTCGTGGCCGGGCTCAAACAGGGCTGGGCCTTCGCCTGGCGCAGCCTGATGGCCGGCGAGCTGCTGGTCATCATCGCGGGCACCTCGTCGATCGGCGTGCTGCTGTCCACCGACCAGCAGCAGGCGGACATGCCCAGCGCCATGGCGATCATGATCGTGATCCTGGTACTCGGCATCGCCGTGGACGCCCTGTTCGGCACGATCGACCGGGCCATCCGCCGCAGGCGGGGGCTGGCGGAAAGCGCCGCCGGCAGTTAGCTAGCGCGCGCTTCCCGGGCCGGGAGGAATGTCGGGCGGCGTACGATTCCGGAGTGACGCCGGACGAGGTGTGGCTGGGTTACGGGTGGCCTTTTGTCCGAACGGTGCTGCCCGACCCCCCGGCGGAAGTGCTGGAGATCGGCTGCGGGACGCGCGGCGGATTCGTCCCCGCGCTGCTGCGGGACGGCTACACCGCGACCGGCGTCGACCCGGAGGCGCCGGCCGGACCGGAGTACCGGCAGGAAGAGTTCGAGAGCTACCACCCCCCGCGCCCGGTACAGGCCGTGGTGGCCTCGGCCTCGCTGCACCACGTGGCCGGCTTGGACCTGGTGCTGGACCGGATGGCCGCCGTGCTGGCGACGAGTGGTGTCGCTGTCGTGATCGAGTGGGCGAGCGAGGCGTTCGACGAGGCCACCGCGCGCTGGTGCTTCGCCCGGCTGCCAGCCGCCGATCCCGGGGATGAGCCGGGCTGGCTGGAGCGGCACCGGGCCCAGTGGGCCGCTTCCGGCCTGTCCTGGGACGCCTACATCGGCGGCTGGCTGGCCGAGGAGGGCCTGCACCCAGGTGCGGCGGTCATAGGCGCACTCGGTGAGCGATTCGCGCGGCGGTCGTGCGAGTACGGCCCCTTCTACTTCGCCGACCTGGCCGGCACGACCGAGGCGGACGAGCAGGCCGCGATCGACGGCGGCCAGATCCGGGCCGGCGGCATCCGCTACGCCGGCGAACTGCGCTGACGCGAGCGGTCCCGGCCTGGCGGGCCCCGGTGGGCTTCCCCGGTCGGATCAGGATGCGCAAATGCGGCTCGACCCGGTGTACACGTTCATCGAGCCGCCGCGCAGGAAGCCGACCAGGGTCATCCCGGCCTCGTCGGCGAGCTCGGCCGCCAGCGACGACGGCGCAGACACCGCGGCCACGATCGGCATGCCGGCCACCAGGGCCTTCTGCACCAGCTCGAAGGACGCCCGCCCGCTCACCAGCAGGATGCAGCCGGCCAGCGGCAGCCTGCCCTCGCGCAGCGCCCAGCCGACCACCTTGTCCACCGCGTTGTGCCGGCCCACGTCCTCGCGCAGTGCCAGCAGCGTGCCGTCGGCGCCGAACGCAGCGGCGGCGTGCAGCCCGCCGGTGCGGGCGAACACCCGCTGCGCGTCGTGCAGCCTGCCGGGCAGCCGGGTGAGCACGCGGGGGTCGATGCGGGTCTGGTCGGCGGCCACGTCGTAGTGCGCCCGCACCCTGATCGCCTCGATGCTGGCCTTCCCGCATACCCCGCACGCGCTCGTGGTGAGGAAGTTGCGGCGCACCTGGCCGTCGTCGATCTGCGCGCCGGCGGCCAGGGTCACCTCAGCGACGTTGCCCTGGCCGGCACCGCGGCTTCCCGCCCCGTCCGGGCCGGTCCCCACGTGGTGGTCATGCCTCTCCCGGCAGATCCGGATCGATGCGATGTCGCAGGCCGACCGCACCAGCCCTTCACCGGCCAGGAAGCCGGCGGCCAGGTCGATGTCGTCGCCCGGCGTGCGCATGGTGACCGCCAGCGGCCGGCCATCGACCCGGATCTCCAGCGGGTCTTCCGCGGCCAGCAGGTCGGGGCGGTGCGCGAGCAGGGTCTCCCCGGCACCGGGCGCGGACACGTCGATGTGCATGATCCGCCGCCTGGCCGTCCTGCCCGCCATTTCCGTCCCTCCGGCCGCCGCTGCATGAAGGCTACGCCGGGCCGGGCTCGCGCCCGGGCGTCACCCGAAGTACGTTATCGGCACGCGGCGACGCAGCAGGGCAGCGCCGGCGGCCGATCAGGAGGTACGCGTTGGCCTCGGAGATTCTGCGGGAACGGACGGAGACGGAGCAGAGCATCGCGGGCCGGACGTTCTGCGATCAGCTGCGGGACGTGGCGGAGCAATCCGGTGAAATGCCGGCCTACTCCGACCGGGACGCTCCCGGCGCCGAATGGCAGGCGCTGACCTGGGCGCAGACCAGGCAGCGGGCGCTGGAACTGGCGGCCGGCCTGATCGAGCTGGGCCTGCAGCCCGGTGAGCGGGTGGCGGTGCTGATGCCCAACCGGGCGGAGCACGTGCTCGCGGATCTGGCGGCTGTGCACGCCCGTGCCGTCCCGGTGACCTTTTACGCCACGCTGGCCTCCGATCAGATCGCGTTCATGGCCACCGACTGCGACGCGCGCATCGCCGTCATCGACGGGGTCGCCGAACTGGCCAGGCTCGAGCCGGCGCTGGACCGGCTGCCGCGGCTCGTGAAGATCATCGTGCGGGACCCGGAAGCCTGCCCGGCCGACAACCGCTACATCACCTGGCAGGACTTCGAGGCGCTGGGGCGGGACAGGTTCGCGGCGGCGCCGACGGCCGTGACCGACCGGATCGAGCAGGTCACGCCGGATGATCCGGTGACCCTGCTCTATACCTCCGGCACGACGGGCAGCCCCAAGGGCGTGATCATCACGCACCGCAGCGTGCTGTACGAGCTCGCGGTGGCCATGTCCTCGGGGACTATCCACCCGAACGTCCGCTGGGTTTCCTACCTGCCTCTGGCGCACATCGCCGAGCGCATGTTCAGCATCTACCTGCCCACGATCGCGGCGGGCCACGTGTACTTCTGCCACGACGCGGCCACCGAACTGGTGGGAACGCTCGGCGAGGTGCGGCCGACCGCTTTTTTCGGCGTTCCCCGGGTCTGGGAGAAGATCCAGGCCGGCATCATGGCGCTGCTCACCGCCCAGAGCGACCCGGACCAGCGGGCGGCCGTCGAGCAGGCGATGGAGACCGGCCGGAAGTACGTAGAAAGCTGCCAGTACGGGCACACCACCCCGCCCGATCTCGCCGGGCAGTTCCGGCAGGCGGACGCGAGCGTACTGCAGCCCATCCGGTCGATGCTCGGACTGGGCGAGATGATCACGGCGTCCAGCGCGGCCGCCCCGCTGCCGCAGGAGGTGGCCAGGTTCTTCGCCGGGCTCGGCATCAAGATCCTCGACGTGTACGGCATGACCGAGACGACCGGCGCCTTCACCGCCAACACCGAAGCGGAATTCAAGCTGGGCACGGTCGGCCGGGCCATGGCCGGTCACGAGATCAAGATCGCGCCGGACGGGGAGATCCTGACCCGGGGTCCGCTGAACACCCCCGGCTACCTCAACCTGGCCGAGGCCACCGCCCAGTTGATCGACTCCGACGGCTGGCTGCACACCGGCGACATCGGTTCGCTCGACTCCGACGGATTCCTGTCCGTGCTGGACCGCAAGAAGGAGCTCATCATCACCTCGGGCGGCGAGAACATCTCTCCGGCCTCGATTGAGAACCTGCTCATGGAGCACCCGCTGATCGGGCAGGCGGCCGCGTACGGCGACCGGCGGCCGTACGTGGTCGCGCTGATCACCCTGGACGGCGACGCGGCGGCCGCCTGGGCCCGGGCCCACGGTGTCGAGGAGTTGCCGCCGGCCGAACTGGCCTCCCATCCCGACCTGGTCGCCGAGATCTCGGCCGCCGTGGCCGCGGCCAACGCCAGGCTCGCGCGGGTCCAGCAGGTCAAGCGGTGGCGGCTGCTGCCGCGTGAGTGGACACCGGAGACAGGAGAGGTCACCCCCACGCTGAAGCTCAAGCGCCGGGTGATCTATGCCCAGTACGCCGACGCGATCAGGGAACTTTACAAGGCATGATCCGCCCGGGCGCCGCCGGCACGGGCCGGCCCACGGTGGCCTTCGACCTGTACACCGAGATCGGGCGTGCGACCGGGCCCACCTGGTAGGCGCAGGTGAACCCGGTGTGCGTGAGGTAACCGTTGATCGCGCGCGGCAGACGCGAGGGCCAGACGATGACCCAGCCGACGCGCATCCGCTTCGCGTCGTGGTATGCGGCGTGCACCAGGGGCAGCGGGTTGCGCCTCTGGTGCCAGATATTGATCAGGCCGACATAGAACGGATGCCCGTTGATCCCCGCGATCGTGGGTGCGGGCACGCGGGAGAGGAACCCGTCCGCGATCGGGTGGCCGTCGGCGGTCGCCAGCACCTGGCTCTGCGGCGCGAACGGCGGGCCAAGATCGGGAACGCCGCCGCGCAGGCCGAACGGGAAGTCCACCACGATCGAACCCGAGTGATCGGCGGCGATCGGCCCGTCCAGCAGCGGCATCGTGGTGGGCATCGTCCCCTTCTGCAGCGACCTGGGCATCACCCGGGCCGGCGGATTGCCGGACCAGCCGAGGTCGGGCACGCTGATCGCCAGCACGACGGCTATCGCGGCCACGGCGGCCACGGTCGGCCTGACGTGATACCGCAGCCAGTCCACCGCGCTGCCGGCCAGCAGCGCCGCGGCGAGCAGCCCGAGAATGGCGAGCCGGTCGGCCTCGCGGAAGCTCGACATGCCCGGGATCTGCACGAACAAGGTGTACGGCATGATCGCGGACACGCGCACGCCGTGGAAGTTCTCGGCGAACGGCACGTACTCGTGGCTCATGCCGATCCACAGCACCGGCCCCAGGGAGAGCGCCGCGGCGGCCAGCCACAGCAGCGCCAGCAGCCACGCGTGCCGCCGCCGCCAGCACGCGACCAGTCCGGCTAGGCCGAGGATGGTCAGTACCAGGCCGAACATGGGGGTGGCCTCGTTGCTGGTGACCACCACGTGCGGGCCGATGTGGTGGTAGACGATGCCGTGGTAGTAGTACTCCGACGCCAGCCTGGTCAGGCCGAACCTGGCCGCGTTGGGGGAGGGGGCGGACAGCCCGAGCAATCCGACCCCGTACGCGCTGTACGACTGGGCCAGGGAGGCCTCAGGGACCGAGGCTCCGTGCGCGACCACCTGCTGAGCCATCGCGATGATCTGCGGGATTCCCACCACGACCGCGGCCCCGGCGGCCAGGCTCACCACCCGCGCCCTGGCCGCGAACTGCTGGCGGGGACCGAAGATCAGCCACGGCAGCAGGGCCAGGATCGCCACGATCGCCACCAGGATGGCCGATTCCTGGTCGGTCAGCAGCGCGGCGCCCACGATCACGCCGAGCACGACCGCCCGGCGCCAGCCGGGCCGCCGGCGCAGCAGCACCGCGGCCTCGAGCGCCAGCGGGATGAACAGCTCGCCCGCCGGGAGATTGACCAGGTACCAGCTCTGGTAGGCGATCATGGAGGACAGGCCGAAGAAGGCGCCCGCGGCCAGAGCGGCGGTTTGCGAGCGCACCCACAGCCGCGCGCACCGGTACATCGCGTAGCACATCAGCCCCGGCATCAACACCGACAGCACGTTGTAGGAGGCGGAGGGGCCGAAGAGCAACGTGACCGGCGTCAGCAGCAGGTCCGGCAGCGGCATCAGCGCGTGGAAGCCGAGCTGCGAGCCTACCGGCGCGGCGAGATAGTGAGTCAGCCACGGATTGGACAGGTGCACGAGCTGCCGGGAGAACCACCAGAATCCCCACACGTACGCGCCGGCATCACGCGTCTCCGGCAGCTTGTGCCCGAACAGGTAGGTGAGCCGCGGCCAGGTGAACAGGATGCCCGCGCCGATATAGGCGAGCAGGATCATCAGGTGGCGCGGTACGGCGCTCAGCATCCAGCCCGGCACCCGCCGGGGCCGCGAGTGCTGTCCGGCCGCCGCGTCCGTACTGCCGGCCTCGCCGGGCGGGGCCTCGTCCGCGCCAGCGACCTCGCCGTGGCCGGCGGCCTCGTCCGCGCCGCCGGTCTCGCGGGTGCCGGGAGCACGCTCCCCGGCCGTGGCGGTGGGCAGGCGGACCGGAGCGGCCGAACCATCCGCCGCGCCCCGGGGACCGTCCTCGTCCCGCGGGCGGCCCGCTGGATCCATCGTCCTACCTCGTCCGGCCCGTCGCGGCAGATCTGCGCGCCAGGCCGGATTCCGAGGCGACGGTGGGTGACTGAATCATCGGTACACAGGTTATGGCCGGGCCGTCGTGCCTCTCACGACATTGCCCGGACCGCAGCCCGAGCCTACCGCCGCGGGCGGGGAGGTGCGGTTAGCCTCCCCGGCATGCCGCGATCCCGGAGGCGGACTAGGTGCGCGCGGGCGGTTCGGTGGTCACGTTCGGATCCGCGGTGCCTCTGCGCAGGGAGAACCGTTCGGTCGGTGAGTGCGCCGCCATCTCGCGGGTCGACTCCTGATCGACCGTGTCCTGCCCGGCCCTGGCCTGCTCGGCCGCCGCATACTCCTCGGCCAGCATGACCTCGCGGTGGCCCAGGACGGTGAACCGGCCGAGCGCCAGCGCGGCGAAGAAGATAATGGCCGCGCCCAAACCGCCGAAGAACCCGATCTGCTCGACGGCGCGGGCGAGGGTACTGCCCACCGGGGAGCCCGCGCCCGGGACGCTGCCGGTGGTCCACAGCGTCGACAGCGGCACGCCGACCACGAACCAGGCCCCGCACATCGCCGCCAGCCAGGCGCCGAACATAGCGACCGGCCTGGTCGCCGCGGCCAGCACGATCAGCCCGCCGAGCAGGGTAGCCGCCCCGGGCAGGATTTCCAGCCAGAGCCGGCCGGTGTTGTAGGTCCATGCCCTGTCCGGGGTGTAGGCGTAATGGAAGTACGGGCCGATGAAGGCAATCAGGGCGCCCCATGCTCCGAGCAGAACAAGGACCACGCCGCTGAGGGCGCCACGGCTCCGCGGAACTCGCAGCATCCCAGCCATAATGATCACTTCCCATGCCGTGAGGAATTGGATTCACGCCACCCTCTACCCACGAATCCGCTCGGTATCCAACCGGCGACGTCAGGAGTACGGGACCCGCAACCTACCACGGGTAGCCCCCGGCGAGTAGGGTCGCGCTCGTGGATACCCGGGAGGAAGCCGGCCGCGGGGGGCCTGGAGATTCCGCGGGCGACAGCCCGGGCGGATCCAGGAGCCCGGGCGAGCCGGGGAGCGCGCAGGCCCGGCGCCTGATACCACGGACCGACGTGCTGCTCGCCGACCCGCGGCTGGCCTCGGCCGAGCAAAGGCTGGGGCGGGCGCTGGTCAAGCGGGCCGTGTCCCGGGCCCAGGAAGCGGCCCGGGCGGGCCGGATCAGGGCGGATTCGGTGGCCGACGCCGCGGTGGACGGGCTGCCACCCCGGCCCACCACGCTGACCCCGGTGATCAACGCGACCGGCGTGCTGCTGCATACCAACCTCGGCCGCGCGCCGCTGTCCGCGGCCGCGCGCGAGGCGTTGCAAGCGGCGGCGGGCTGTACCGACGTGGAGTTCGATCTCCCCGCCGGTGAGCGCGGCCGCCGCGGTCGCGGCACGCTGGCCGCGCTGGCCGCCGCGGTGCCCGCGGCGCAGGGCGTCGCGGTGGTGAACAACAACGCAGCGGCGCTGGTGCTGGCCGCGACCGCGCTTGCGGCCGGCCGGCAGATCGTGGTCAGCCGGGGCGAGCTGATCGAGATCGGCGACGGCTTCCGGCTGCCCGAGCTGCTGGAATCCACCGGCGCACGACTGCGCGAGGTGGGTACCACGAACCGGACGAGCGCGGCCGACTACCAGGCGGCCATCGGCCCGCAGACAGCGTTCCTGCTCAAGGTGCACACGTCCAACTACCGCATCGAGGGCTTCACCGCGGAGGCGTCGATCGCCGAACTGTCCGCGCTCGGCGTCCCCGTCGTGGCCGACATCGGGTCCGGGCTGCTCGCACCCAGCGCGATACTGCCCGGTGAGCCGGACGCCGACTCCGCGCTGCGCGCGGGCGCCGCCCTGGTCACCGCCAGCGGCGACAAGCTGCTCGGCGGTCCGCAGGCCGGGCTGGTGCTCGGCCGGGGCGACCTGGTGCGCGCGCTGACCCGGCATCCGCTGGCCCGGGCGCTCCGGGTGGACAAGCTCACCCTGGCCGCCCTGGAGGCGACGCTGGCCGGGCCGCGTCCCCCCGCACAGCAGGCGCTGGCCGCCGACGCGACCATGGTCATGCAGCGAGCGCAGCGGATCGCGGCCCGGCTGGCCGCCCTCGGCGTCGACGCCCGCGCCATACCCTGCCAGGCGGCGGTGGGGGGAGGCGGGGCGCCGGGCGTCTCGCTGCCCAGCGCCGCGGTAAGCCTGCCGCCGGGCCTGGCCGGGGTGCTCCGGTCCGGCGAGGCGGTACGCCGGGGAGAGACTCTGGCCGTAGCGGGCCGGGTCGCCTCCGGGCGGCTGCTGCTTGACCTGCGCGCCGTGCCCGCCGAGGACGACGACCTGGTCTGCGCGGCGGTCATCGCCGCGGCCGGGGTCTAGCTTCCGTGCAGGTCATCGCCACGGCAGGGCATGTGGACCACGGCAAGTCGGCGCTGGTGCGGGCGGTGACCGGGATGGAACCCGACCGCTGGGCCGAAGAGCGCCGTCGCGGCCTGACCATCGACCTCGGCTTCGCCTGGCTAACCCTGCCGGGTGGCGAACGGCTGTCGTTCGTGGACGTGCCCGGACACGAGCGGTTCGTGCCGAACATGCTGGCCGGCGTCGGACCGGTGCCGGCGGTGCTGTTCGTGGTGGCCGCCGACGGCGGCTGGATGCCGCAGTCCGCCGAGCACCTGGCCGCGATCGACGCGCTGGGCATCTCCCGCGGGCTGCTGGCGGTCTCGCGTGCCGACCTCGCCGACCCCGGGCCGGCCAGGCGCCGGGCGATCGAGGAGATCGAGCGGACCAGCCTCGGCCGGCTCCCCGCGGTCTCGGTCAGCGCCGTGACCGGCCATGGCCTGCCCGAGCTGCGTACAGCCCTAGCGGAGCTGGCCGCAGGACTGCCGACGCCGGACCCGGCCGCCCCGGTCCGGCTCTGGGTGGACCGGGTGTTCAGCATGACCGGCAGCGGCACGGTCGTGACCGGGACGCTGCCGGCCGGTACGATCCGCGCGGGCGGCGAGCTTTTGCTCACCCCGGCCGGGCGGCCGGTCAGGATACGCGCCATCGAGTCGCTGCACGAGAAGGCGGCGCAGGTCCGCGGCGTATCCAGGGTCGCGGTCAACTTGCGCGGCATCGCGACGGCTCAGCTTGCGCGGGGGATGGCGCTGGTCGAGCCGGGCGGCTGGACGCTCACCGCGACGATCGACATCAAGCTGGCCGGGTCGCAGGCCGGCAGCGAGCCGGCGCCACGGCTGCCGCGCCAGGTCACCGTGCACATCGGATCGGCCCGGACGGCGGCCCGGGTGCGCCCGCTCGGGGGCCCGTTCGCCCGGCTGAGCCTGCGCGAGCCGCTCCCGCTGCACGTGGCTGACCGGCTGCTGCTTCGCGACCCGGGTGCGGCCAGGGTTACGGCGGGCACGCCGGCCATCACCGGGGCGATCGTGCTCGACGTCAGCCCGCCAGGCACGCGCCGGCGACAGCCGGCTGCGGCGGTGCGCCGGGAACTGGCCGCCTGGCCCGACCCGCCGGCCGCGGCTGATCTGCTGCGCCGTCGCGGCCTGGCCCGCCCGGCGGATGTGAGGGCCATGGGCCTGGGTTTCGGGTCGGACGGGCCGGAGCCGGTCACCGCCGCCGGGTGGCTCGCAGACCCCGAGCACTGGTCGGTCCTGCGGGAACGGCTCGCGGACGTGGTCGGCGAGCACGCGGCGCGTGATCCGCTCGCCCCCGGGATGCCGTTGGAAGCGGCCCGCGCCGCGCTGGGCCTGCCGGACCGGCAGCTGGTCGAGGCGCTGGCCGCCGAACCAGGCCGCGGGGCGCCCGGATACCCGCTCGCCGTCCGGGACGGCCGGGTCCGCCGCGCCGCGGACCCGGGAGCACGCACGCCGGCCGGGGGACACCCCCCGCCGGCCAGGTCATCGCCGGCGGCCGCGGAATCCCAGCCGGATCCGGGGCTGCTGCCCGCGCCGGTCGCGGATGCCGTGCGCTCGCTGCGCACGGAGCTCGCGGCGAGCCCGTTCCGCGCGCCGGAGGCCGGCCGGCTGCGCGAGCTGGGGCTGGACCGCAAGGCGATCGCGGCGGCGGCGCGGGCCGGGCTGCTGCTGCGGATCGGCCCGGAACTGGTGCTCGCTCCGGGAGCGGACACCGCCGCGGCGCGGGTGCTGGCCCGGCTCCCGCAGCCGTTCACCACGGCCCAGGCCCGGCAGGCACTGGACACCACCCGCCGCGTGGCGATCCCGCTGCTGGAGTACCTGGACCGGGCTTCGGTGACGCGGCGGTTGCCTGACGACCGTCGGACGCTGCGGCCAGGCTGAGCGTCGTGAGCTCTGGCCAGCTACTCATCGTCCTATGCGTCGCGGCGGCCACCCTGCTCGCCGTGGCCGTGCTGCGCCGGGTCGGCATCCCGGCTCCCGTGGTGCTGGTCGTGGCCGGGCTGATCATCGGATTCCTGCCCTTCGTGCCCGACGTGTCCCTGCAACCGGAGGTGGTGCTGCTCGGGCTGCTCCCGCTGCTCGTCTACGACGCCGCGGTTACCGCCTCGCCGACGGCATTCTTCCGGCATGCCCGCTCGATAGGAGTGCTCGCCGTCCTGCTGGTGGCGGCCACCGCGGTCGTGGTCGCCGCGATCGCGCACTGGGTGGGTCACCTGTCGTGGCCGATAGCGTTCGTCCTCGGCACGGCGGTCGGCCCGACCGACGCGTCGGCGGCCACCAGCATCGCCAGCCGGATCGGGCTGCCGCGGCACCTGGTCAGCATCCTGGAGGGAGAGGCGCTGTTCAACGACGCCACGGCACTGGTGCTCTACGGCGCGGCCGTAGCCTCCGCCACCACCGGGCACATCTCGCTTCTGCATACCGCGGGCACGATCGTGTACTCGGCCGTGGTCGGCGCCGCCATCGGCCTGGCTGTCGGGTTCGCCGGCCGCTGGCTGCGCAACCGGATCGACGACCCGCCGGTCGAGATCGCCGGCTCGATCCTGCTGGCCTACGCCGCTTACCTGCCCGCCGAGGCGATCCACGCGTCGGGCGTGCTGGCCGCGGTCACGGCCGGGCTGTACCTGGGCTGGCACAGCAGCGGGGGAGCGTTCTCGGCCCGGAGCCGACTGCAATCGGGGGCCTTCTGGGCGACCCTGGTCTTCCTGGTCAATGCCGCCCTGTTCGTGCTGGTCGGACTGTCCTTCCACACCTTCACCACGCAGGCCAGGGGGCCGGCCGGGAGGCTGGCGCTGACCGGGGCCGCGGTGGTCGTGGCCATCATCGTGCTCCGCCTGGCCTGGATGGAGGGTAGCGGCTGGTTCGCCCGGCTCGGGCGTCGCCGCCGGGCGGCTCCCGGCGCTCACGGCTGGCGGGAACGGCTGGTCCTGGGCTGGGCGGGCATGCGCGGCGCCATCACCCTGGCCGCGTTGCTCGCGGTGCCGGTACGGACCGCTGCCGGGCATCCGCTGGCCGGCCGCGACGAGATCATCTACCTGGGGTTCACCGTGATCATCGTGACGCTTGTAGGGCAGGGCATGACGCTGCCGATCCTGGTGCGACGGCTAGGCCTCAGCGAGCACCCGTCGGTCGCCGAGGCCGAACGCCAGGCGCGCCTCGACCTCACCCGGGCGGTCATCGATCACATCGGCCAGGCGAGCGACTTGGGGCAGCTGCCCGAGGAAGTGGCCGACGGCCTCCGCGCACAGTACCTCGGACGGCTGCACTGGCTGGAGACGATGAGCGGGGATGAGGACCTGGAGGACGAGGTCGCCGCCACCGTGCAGGCCGCCCAGGACATGCGCCGCGACCTGATCTCATTCCAGCGGCAAACCCTGGCCGACCTGCGCCGCCAGGGGCGGATCGGAGTCACCGTGCTGCGAATCATCGAACACGACCTCGACCTGGAGGAAGCCCGCCTGTCCCAGGCGTGAGCAGCGCCGGGGCTCAAGCGCCGGGGCTCGAGGGCACCGGATGCTCTAGGGCACCCGGACGTGCGATGATCCGGTGCACTCGTTGGTGGGTATGGCCGGACCCGGCAGCGGCGTCCCCCCGTTCGGCAGCGTGCCGGTCAGCGCGTAGTGCGTCAGCTCCGCGGTCAGCTGGGCGGTGTCCGCGTTGGTGCCGGACGTCGCGTTCTCGAAGATGTTGGCCCCTGGCGGTTGCTGCACCGTCGCGTCGACCACGCTGAACGGGGTGTGTCCCCGGCCCTTCCCCGCCGGGTTGGACCAGCCGCACGGGTTGGTATAGAGCCCGTTGAGCGCCGCCCGGCCCACGGCGAACAGCAGGTCGTGGCCTCCGGCCGCATCGGCCCAGGCCTGGCTGAAGCTGCCGGTCACGTCGGCGTTGCGCAGCGCGAGGTGCCGTGCGACCTGCACCGCGAGCGCCATGCTGGTGTTGTCGGCGGCATACAGCCTGATCGGCACCGGGGTCGGCAGCGAGTGTTGCGGCTGGACCACGCTGACCAGCTCGAACGAATCGGCCAGGGGGTCTCCGTCGGCGGTGGCGGTGACCGCCAGGTCGTGTCGCTTCGGCGCCGCCGAGGAACTGGCCCGCACGGTCAGCGTGACCGTCTTCTGCTTGTTGGGCAGCACCGATACCTGGCCGTGGTCGGGGCTTACGGTGAGTCCGGCCGGTGCGTGCGTCTGCCAGCTGACCTGGGAGCCGGCCGACGGTGTCTGCGACGTGCCGCCGACGGTCAGCTGTACCTTGACGGCCGTGCCGGGGTACACCGCGGTGATGCCGGGCTGGGCCTGCACGAACGAGGCGGTTGACCCGGCGGTCGCACGCGGCCCGGCCACTTCCCCGTCCACGACATCGCTGTCGATGTTCACGCTGGCCCCGCCCCAGGTCTCGGTCTTCGGGCCCTTGTACTGGTGCAACCGCTGGTGATTAGCCCAGTCCCGGTTGGGCACGAAGGGATCGGTCAGCACGGGCTTCCCGTTCCAGTCCGCGAACCAGATGTCATTGGGCGATGCGTAGCCTCGGTTGCCTGCCTCCGAGGCCAGGTCGGTGATGCCGCTGGCCGCGCTGCTGTAGACGCCCGACAGGTAGTGCCGGTTGTGCAGGCCCCGCGTCCAGCCGTCCAGGAACGAGAGCACGGCCTGCCTGCAGGCGCTGTCGGTGTTGTTGTAGGCCTCCATGTCGAAGTAGATCGGGGTGCCGGTCCCGTACCCGAAGCGCCCCGCGGTGGTCACCGCGCCGGCCGCCTCCGAGTATCCCTCCGCCCGCGCCTGAGATGGATTGATCCGGGTGACCCCGGGAATCGTCGAGCAGGGCGCCTGGGGTCCGACCCAGAGCGGGATGAACCGCCAGCCCTCGGCGGCCACCTTGCTCACCCAGGAGCTGGTGAAGTTGCCGTAGTCGCAGGCCCAGTTCGCGCCCCCGAGGTAGGTGGTCGCCACCCGGAACGGCGAGGTCAGCCACTTGGTCATCGTCGCCACCGAGGGCGCGGTACAGGTGTCGAAGCCCAGGCCGCTGCCCAGCTGACCGGTCAGGGTCGACGCCGGGGCCGCATTGAGGTTCGTTGCGGCCGCGTGCTGCGGGGAGCCCCGGTACCGGGAATCCCGGTGGCGCGCCGGGTCGTGCCGGGCAGCACGGCTCCGATCGGCCTCGTGCCGGGCAGCGCGGGACAGGCCGGAGCCGTGCTGCGAAGAGTGCCGGGCGGCCCGGCGGGCGGGCGCGTCGGCGGGCGTCAGCCGCGCGCCGTTCAGCATGCCGCTGACCAGCGGCCGATCCTTGCCGTAGGTCGCGGTCACCAGCACGTCGGCGGCAGGCCACGCGAGCCGCATGACGTGAGCGGTCGCGTTCCCGGCGGCGAGCGGTCCTGCAGACCAGCTTCCCGCGCGGCGGCCACGCTCCATCACGGTGCCAGCGGGCAGATTGCCCGCCGATCCCATCGGCTGGACCAGTACAGCCTCCGTCTTACCGAACGCGTGCGCCGGACAGCGCTGGTTGGTACCCGGGCGGCCCAGGTAGACCGCGTGCCGGTTGAATAGGACGCACCGTGATGGGTCGTGCCCCAGGTGATACACCGGCCACGACGCGGGCACCCGCAGCTGGTAGCCGTGATAGCTGATGGTCTGGTCCGGCGTCGCCTTGGTCGTGTCGGCTGCGCTGGTCGTGACGGCCGTGTCCCTGGAGGAGTTCTCGACGGCCCGGGGGCCCGAAGCCGATGCCAGTGCCGCGCAGGGCAGCGCGATCACCGCGCCGCTCGCGACGGCTGAAAGCACCGTCCGTTTCCCGAATCGGCCCATGATTCGCTCACTTCCGCCGGCAGAGCAAAGATCATTAAGTCCCGCCGGCACTATAAAAGGCCCGGACGGCCTGATCGCGGAGACTCGCCGTGCAGGGTGATCAGGAATTTCGGGCGGAGCCCGCGACCGGGAAGGTTATTCACGCCGCCCGCCGGGCCCGGGAACGGCAGCTGCTGGCTCCCGGCTGACCCTTCCCAGTCCGTCCTGCCTGGCTAGGACCCGATGTTGGGCTCGCCGTCGGCTTCAATGCTGAGTTCGGCCTGCCCCCGCCGCCCGGCGGTCCCGTGCTGCCGCTCCCTGGCCTGTTGCCGAGCCGCCTCTGCGGCCGTTCGCGGCCAGGTCGCGAAGCGTTTCCGCACCGTGGCGATGTCACGAAAGCGGAGCCCGAACGCAGTGAACCGCCGGTCGCTCAGCTCATCCAGACGGCGGCCGGCATCGACGTAGTCCTGGTCCCGCAGACCCGGGTCGATGCGTTTGCCGAAGCCGATGAGCTGGGCCGGGCGGTAGCGTTCAAGCGCGGTGGCGGTGTCAACGTAGTCGCGCGGTTCGAGCCTGGAAGCCAGTGCGTTGGTCTTTCCGCCCAGTACATCCTCGAGGTCGAGAACCGGGCCGATCTCCATGACGACCGGCTCACGACCACGGTCGAAGTGAGCCATCTGCAAGGTCATCTGCCGGCCGTCGGCAGCGATCACGATCCACTCGGCCAGGCCCGCCCCCATCTCCGAACCGAAGATGCCGGTGAGTCCGGCCGTTTTGTCTACCCGATCGGCGCGGAAACCCGCAGCCCGCAGGGCCGCCTCCACGCCGTCGGCGGCAGCCCCGACCCCATCGGCCCGGTTGGTGAACAGGTCCACGTCGTAGGTGGGGCGGTTGCCGAGTTGATGCGCCAGCAAGGCGTTGCCGCCCGCCAGCGCGAACCCGTGCTCAGCCGCCGCGTCGAGGGCGACCTGGGCCACCTGACGGTGCAGGTCGTCCATGCCCATCAGCCAACGGCTGACGCCGCCGCGGCGCGCAGCGCCGGGTGATGCTCCTCCCAGGCGCGGCGCACGTCCTTGGGCAGGAACAGCCGGGGCCAGACCTCGACCAGCTTGTCGCCGTTGAGGTAAGTGGTCAGCTCTTGTGGGTCCGCCGCTTCCCGCAGGACAATCTCATACAGCCAACTGCACAGGTCTGTATCGTCGAGATCGAACGCGGGACTGGGACCGCTCCAGTACAGGCGCAGCGGCAGCGTCACCGTGCCGTGCGGGGCCCCGCGCAGGTCCGCCAGGTTGGTGATCACGATGGCCCGCCGACCGGGGCGGCCCTGATAGTGGGTCCGCACCGCAGTGGCCTGCACGGTGTCCATATAGGACAGAATAGCGGTTCCGGCCAGCTGCGCGAAACTCTGTTCTAATATTCCAGCTATCCGGTGCGCCGGCGGCCCACGGCGCGTAATGCAGGCAGACCTGGGCAGGCCACGTAGGCTGGTGCGGTGCCGGGCTGGTGAACTGCTGCGCAGGGAGGTACAGACGTGCTCGCCGACGCGTACGGCCGGATAGCTACTGACCTGCGCGTTTCCCTCACCGACCGGTGTAACCTGCGCTGCGCCTACTGCATGCCGGCCGAGGGCCTCGACTGGCTGCCCAAGCCAGACCTGCTCACCGACGACGAGGTAATCCGGCTGATCCGGATCGGCGTCGAGCAGCTCGGCATTCGCGAGATCCGCTTCACCGGCGGCGAGCCGCTGCTGCGGCGGGGACTCACGGGGATCGTCGAGCGCACGGCCGGGCTCGCGCCGCGTCCGGAGATATCGCTCACCACCAACGCGATCGGGCTAGCCCGGCTGGCCGGGCCGTTGCGGCGGGCCGGCCTGAACCGGGTCAACGTGTCTCTCGATACGTTGCGCCCCGAGACGTTCCGCGCGCTGACTCACCGGGACCGGCTGCCCGAGGTGCTGGCCGGCCTGGACGCGGCCGCCGGCGCCGGGCTTTCGCCGGTCAAGGTCAACGCGGTGCTGATGCGCGGCATCAACGACGACGAAGCGCCGCAGCTGCTGCGATTCTGCCTAGCGCACGGCTATGAGGTGCGGTTCATCGAGCAGATGCCGCTGGATGCCCAGCACGGCTGGCGGCGCGAGAACATGGTGACCGCCGAGGAGATCCTCACCGCGCTGAGCGCGGGTTTCGTGCTCACGCCCGATGACCCGGACGCGCGCGGCTCGGCACCGGCCGAGTCGTTCCTGGTCGACGGGGGACCGGCCCGGGTAGGCATCATCGGCTCGGTGACCCGCCCATTCTGCGGATCCTGCAACCGGGTCCGGCTCACCGCGGACGGCCAGCTGCGCAACTGCCTGTTCGCCCGGGAGGAAAGCGACCTGCGCGGCCCGATGCGGGCCGGAGCCGACGACGCTGACCTGGCCGAGCGGTGGCGTCGCGCGGTGGCCGCGAAGCGGCCAGGGCACGGCATCGACAACCCGTCGTTCCTGCAGCCGGATCGCCCGATGTCGGCCATCGGCGGCTGAGCCTGGTGCACGGCCCCGAAGGCCGCGCCGCGCCAGGCGCTGGCTCATCGGGCGACGGCCCGGCCGTGTGCCGTTCGGATGTCCCTGGCCTTCAGGTCGATGCGGTCGTGCTGGCCGGCGGGCGCGCGTCGCGACTGGGGGGCGCCGACAAGCCCGCGCTCGTGGTGGGCGAGCGCAGCCTGCTCGCCTCGGTGATCGCGGCCGCGGCCGAGGCCGGCGCCCGAGAGGTGGTCGTGGTCGGCCCGCCCCGGCCCGGGCTGGTGCTCACGGCCGGGCGGCTGCGGGTGGTGCGCGAAGAGCCGCCGGGATCCGGGCCGGTGCCCGCGCTGCGCCGGGGGCTGGCCGAGGTGACCGCGCCGTGGGTTCTGGTGCTCGCCGCGGACCTGCCCTTCATCCGGGCCGGGCACCTGACTTCGCTGCTGGCCGCGGCCGCGGGAGCCCGCCCGGCCGCGGGAGCCGGCCCGGCCGCGGGCGCCGCGCCGGCCGACGACACCGGCCAACCGCAGTGCGAACACCGCCCGGCCGCCGGCGCCGTGCTGGCCGACAACGCCGGCCGACCGCAGTGCGAACACCGCCCGGCCGCCGGCGCCGTGCTGGCCGACGACGCCGGCCGACCGCAGCGGGAACACCGCCCGGCCGCCGGCGCCGTGCTGGCCGCCGGCGCCGTGCTGGCCGACGACGCCGGCCGACCGCAGTGGCTGGCCGGCTGCTGGCCGACCGCGGCGCTGTGGTCGGCCAGCAGCGGCTACCGGGGCGGCTCGCTGCGCGGGCTGCTGGGCCCGCTGTCACCCGTCATTCTCGGCCCGTCGCCGGGTCAGCCGGGACCGCCGCCGTGGCTGGACTGCGACACGGAGGATGATGTGCGTCGGGCACGCGCCTGGTCCGGCGATCCCGCCGGGCCGGGCCCGGGCGTGCCGCAATAAGCGCAGGAGGGTGCGGCGATGAGCGTGCTGGAGGACTGGACCGAGGTCGTGTGCCTCGAATTCGACGTGCCGGCCGGCTCGGTCGACGCCCGGGTCATCCTCGACATGGCCAGGGACGTGGCGCACCAGGTCGACCGGCCGGCCGCACCGCTCACCGCCTACCTGCTCGGGGTGGCGGTGGCGCAGGGCCATCCGCTGGCGGCCACGGCGGCCCGGATCAGCGAACTCGCGGCCGGATGGGATCGCGATCGTGCCGAGTAGAACCGCATCGCGGGGATACTCATCAACGATGTCTATGGGTGACGGAGTTTATTGGCATTAGACCTATGAGCTGCCGGTTTCTAGATTGGGAGCCATGACGACCGCCAGCCCCGCCTCCGCCACCGCAGCAGGACTTTCCGACGTCGTGAGCGCCGTCCGCGCCGCCGTGCGCGAGGGCGGCGACTGGGCCCGGACCGCCCGGCTGGTCGCCGGGCAGCTCCGCCTGCACCTGCCAGGCCCGGGCATCCTTACCGAGGCGCAGCGCGAGGGGGACCCGGCCGGGTACCGCAGTCACCTGCTGCATACCGCGCCCGACGGTTCTTTCTCCGTCGTGGCTGTGGTGTGGCTTCCCGGCCAGGTCACGCCGGCGCACGACCATGTCGCCTGGTGCGTGTTCGGCGTGCTCCAGGGAATCCAGCGCGAGGAACTATTCGAGCTCGCCGACGGTGGCCGCCGCCTGGTGCCGGCCGGCGTGGCCGAGTGCACCACCGGGCAGGTGAGCGGGTTCGCCCCGCCCGGCGACATCCACCGGGTGCGCAACAGCGGCGCCGACGTGACGATTTCGCTGCACGTCTACGGCGCGGACATCTCCCGGCTCGGCTCCAGCGTCCGCCGCGAGTACCACCTGCCCATCGGCTGAACACAACGGGCGGCAGCCCGCCTCTCCCGAGTTCGCCCCCGCCGGGCGGCCGGACATCCCGGCTGCCCGGCTCATTGCTGTCGGCCGGGACTTGCTCTGCGACTTATACCGATATATCTTTGAGCTATCAGAACAGTATGCGGGGTATCGGAGAACAGTTACGAGCATCGATATCCCGGAGAAACAGAGGAGATTACGCAAATGATGCACGAAGAAGACGACTGGCCGCGGCGCGGCGGCTCGCGACGGAGCAGGCCGGTCAAGCGGCACGGTCCGCCCCGCGAGCGGCACATCGAGGGGCCACCCGAGCCGTTCGACGACGACGAAGAGATCCAGATCCATGAGCGTGGCGGGCCCTGGGGAGGGCGGCACCACGGACCTCCGCCGTTCATGGCGTTCGGGCCCGGCCCGGGGCGGGGCAAGCGGTTCTGGATGGGAGAAGAGCCCCGGCGCAGGCCCCGGGTACGGCGCGGAGACGTGCGCGCGGCGGCACTGGCCCTGCTCGCAGAGGAGCCGAGGAACGGCTACCAGATCATCCAGGAGATAGCCTCGCGCAGCGGGGGAGTGTGGCAGCCGAGTCCGGGGTCGGTCTACCCGGCTCTGCAGCAGCTTGAGGACGAGAGCCTGATCAGCGCCGCGACCATGGAAGGCGGGCGCAGCGGGTTCGCCCTCACCGACGAGGGCCGCTCGTACATCGCCGAGCACGCCGATGAAGTGAACGCGCCCTGGGAAATCGTGGCCGGCCGGGAGCACGGATCGGTCCGCGAGATGCGGGGCCTGATCGGACAGCTCGCGATGGCGGCCATGCAGGTGACGCAGGCGGGTTCCGACGCGCAGATCGCGGAGGCGCAGGGCATCCTGAAGAACACCCGTCGCAGCCTGTACCGGATCCTCGCCGCTGACGACGACACCGGCGAGGCCGGCCAGGGTGAGCCGGCCCGCGGCGCCGATGCGGCCCGGGATGAGCGCGACTAGTCTCGAACACAAACCGAGGAGGCAGCGGGAGTGACGGCCAAGCCGACAGCAGGTGCCCCGCCGGCGCGGGCCGGTGATACCGACCGCCCCGGCGGGGCATCGCCGGACGGCCAGCCCGCTGTCCAGGTCAGCAGACTGACCAAGCGGTACGGCGAGATCGAGGCCGTGCGGGGGATCGACTTCGAGGTCAGGTCCGGGGAGACGTTCGGCTTCCTGGGGCCCAATGGGGCCGGCAAGTCCACCACGATCAAGATCCTGTGCACCCTCGCCATCCCGACCTCGGGCAGCGCCACCGTCGCCGGGTACGACGTCACCAGGGATCGGGACACGGTCCGGCGGAATATCGGCTTGGTCTTCCAGGACACCACCCTGGATACCTACCTCACCGGAGCGCAGAACCTGGAGTTCCACGCGGACCTGTACGCGGTCCCGAAGAAGGCCGTCGCGCCCCGGATGCACCAGGTGCTGGAGATGGTCGGCCTCTGGGACCGGCGCAACAGCCTGGTCAGCACCTACTCCGGCGGCATGCAGCGCCGGCTGGAGATCGCCCGCGGGCTGCTGCACGCTCCCCGCGTGCTGTTCCTGGACGAGCCGACCGTGGGACTCGACCCGCAGACGCGCTCGTCGATCTGGGAGTACATCAACGACCTGAAGCGCCGCGAGGACATCACCATCTTCCTGACCACGCACTACATGGACGAGGCTGAGAACTGCGACCGGATCGCGATCATCGACCACGGCAAGATCGTGGCGATCGACACGCCCGAGGCGCTGAAGGCGAGCGTCGGCGAGGACCGGGTGCAGATTCAGACCGCTGATGACCCGGCGGCGATCGAGGCGCTGGCCACTAACTTCGGCCTCGGCGCGGCCATGCATGATGGCGCGGTCACGTTCTCGGTGCCGTCCGGCGAGCAGTTCGTGCCCCGGCTGTTCGCCGAGCTGGCCGTGCCGATCCAGTCGGTCAGCGTGTCCAGGCCCTCGCTTGACGACGTATTCATGTCCTACACCGGCAAGACCATCCGCGACGCCGAGGCCTCGGGCACCGACCGCATGCGGACGATGGTCAACGCCTGGCGAAGGAGGGGGTGACCGGCATGGCCACCGAGGTCACCGCGCCCGCCGACACGGGCGGCAGGGAGCTCAGCGAGACCATCCGGGTGCTGGTTCCCGAGCCGAACATCCGCCAGGATCTGCGGGCGGCGGCGATCGTCTGGCGCCGTGAGCTGATCAGGTTCCGCAGCGACCGGCTGCGCGTGATCACCGGGCTCATCCAGCCGGTGCTCTTCCTGTTCGTGCTCGGCACCGGGCTGTCTGCGCTGGCCAGTCACGGCCTGCCGGCCGGCGTGGACTTCAAGACCTTCATCTACCCGGGCGTGCTGGCCATGTCGGTGCTGTTCACCGCCATCTTCTCGGCCGCCTCGATCGTGTGGGACCGCGAGTTCGGCTTCCTGCGCGAGATGCTGGTCGCCCCGGTCAGCCGGGCCGCCCTGGTCGTAGGCAAGTGCCTGGGCGGTGCGACCGTCGCGACCTTCCAGGGCATCGTGTTCCTGATCCTGGCCGGGTTCGCGCACGTGCCCTACAACCCGGTGCTGATGCTCACGCTCATCGGCGAGTTGCTGCTGCTGTCGTTCACGCTGACCGCGTTCGGCGTGATGATGGCGGCCCGGATCAAGCAGATCCAGGCCTTCATGGCGCTGACCCAGATGCTGGTCATGCCGCTGTTCTTCCTGTCCGGGGCGCTGTACCCGCTGACCGGCCTGCCGGCCTGGCTGGCCGTTCTGACCAGGTTCGACCCGCTGACCTACATCGTCGACCCGATGCGGCAAGCCGTGTTCAGCCACCTGAACCTCAACCCGGTCGCCGTACACCAGCTGGCGCCAGGCATCACCTGGGCGGGCTGGCTGGTCCCCGTGTGGCTATCGCTGGCCATCGTGGCGGCCATGGGCCTGGGCATGCTCATGGTCGCAATCATCGAGTTCCGCAAGACCGAATAGCGCCCGACCGAGCACCCCGGCCCGCCCCCCGCACGACCTCCCAAAAACTAGCGCGAAGCATTCGCATCGCCATAACACCCCGCAGCGCTTCCCCGTATCGCTCGGCCCGCAAAGATCCGGAGTAGCCCCTACAGGAAACACTCCGAGGACCCTAGAACGCGAGGCATGGGGCGCCCATGTCGTCCTGGGACCCGGCGGGTATCCGCCGGGGAAAGCACCCGAGCCTCCAGCGAACGCCCGAAAGGACCCGAGCATAGGGCGACCCCGCGGTCCGGGGGTGTCCCCCGGGAAAACACTGCGAGCCCCCGGCGAGGGCCAAAAAGGCCCGAGCATAGGGCGACCCCGCGGTCCGGGGGTGTCCCCCGGGAA
>Ga0207664_10000499_pt1 | contig 27964 bp, 22 predicted proteins | sample LARL83metaG_FD_184349 | JGI IMG/M metagenome (GOLD analysis project Ga0207664, IMG submission 184349) | Corn, switchgrass and miscanthus rhizosphere microbial communities from Kellogg Biological Station, Michigan, USA - LAR L8-3 metaG... | ecosystem: Host-associated > Plants > Roots >... | reverse complement strand
TTCCCTGGCGGCCATAGCGGCGTGGTACCACCTGATCCCATCCCGAACTCAGAAGTGAAACGCGCATGCGCCGATGGTAGTGTGGCTTTGCCATGCAAGAGTAGGTCACCGCCAGGGGCTTTATCCTAGAAGGCCTCCCCATCCGGGGAGGCCTTCGTCTTTGGGGCCTTTGTCGCTCTGCTATCGCCGCGATCGACGATCGCTCGCGGCAACAGATCTTTGCCTCGGGCTTGACGATTCAGCATTTGGATCTTTGCCTGCGGATCGACTTTGCCGGAGGGCGAAGTCGCCAGGGATTCCATCGCCTATGATGCGAGGGGCCGCGGCGAGTTGGCCGACGCATCCCGGAGGCGACTCGTGTTTGTTCATGTCGAAACGCGCCGCCGCCCGCGCTGGCATTGGGCCACGCTGCTGGTGGTCACGGTGTGTGTGCTTTGTTTCGTTGGCTTGGCGCTGTCGCCGCCGACTCAGCGGGTTTCGCTGCTGCTCGAGTGGGGCACCGTACCGGCGAACATCTTCGACTCGCATGAAAAGCTGCTGCCGCAGCTGATGGACCCGGCCCTGCTGCGGCTGTTCACCGCACTGTTCATCCATGTGACTTGGCTGCATCTGCTTAGCAACCTGCTGTTCCTGGTGATCTTTGGCTTGCCTGGCGAGCGTGCGCTCGGTTCCCTGCGCTTTCTACTGCTTTTCGTGATCGGCGGAGTCGCGGCGAACCTGATCGGTGCGTTGTCGCTGGCGGGAGTGCGACTGCCGATCATTGGCTGCAGCGGCGCGGTTTCCGCCGTGGTGGGCACGTACGTGGCGTTGTTTCCCCGAGCCAGGTTGGGCCTGGTGTTGCCGCTAGGGCTGTATCTTGAATTCGTGCGCGTCCCGGCGTTCCTGCTGATCGGCATCTGGGTCTTGCTGCAGTTGTTGTTCAGTTATGCCGGCCCGAGTTATGGCGCCTACGTGTGGTGGGCGCATATAGGCGGCTTCATGTTCGGCCTGGTATTTGCCCTTTTTTCCCGCGACGCGATTGCTCGTCGCCTGCGCAACTGAGCCGCTGCCCTACGCCATGGCGGCGTCCCAACGGTGCCTGCGTGCAAACTGGCGCAGCAGACGGCGCGCGACCGGTGTGGCTGCCACGGCAGCAAATGACTGCAGCGGATCGCCGCCCTCGCCCAGCATGGCCGCATGCTTGCGCACGATATAGGCACGCATCACTTCGGCGTTGAACTCGGGGTGAAACTGCGTGCTGATGGCGTGCGGACTGTAGCGCAGCAATTGATGGGGATCGCGCGCCGAACGGGCCAGTACGGCGGCGCCGGCAGGTGTCTCGAGTACGCTTTGTTCATGGGTCGTATGAGCACGGAAAGTGGCCGGCAACCTGGCAGTCAATGGATCGTGCAGCGCATCACGCGACAGCTCGATCGGTTGTGTGCCGATCTCGCGGCCTCCCGGCAGATATCCGACCCGTCCGCCCAGCGCATGCGCCATCAACTGATGGCCATAGCAGACGCCGAACAAGGGAAGCTCGGCATCCATCGCATCGCGGATCCAGCCGGCGACCCGTTCGCTCCATGCAGCACGCTCGGTCACCATGGCGGCAGAACCGGTGATCATCGCGCCGGCGACCTCGCCGGGCGCCGGCAGGGGATCGCCCGCGGCCGCGTCCACCACGCGAAGCTGTTGCGGGCGCAGCCCTGCGCCAAGCCGGAACCAATGGGGGAAATCGCCATGACGGGCGCGGATGGGATCCGGCGCCCGGCCGGTCCGGATGATCAATACAGGTTTCATGCGGGATATGTCGTGGGGTTTGGCCGTCTTTACGGCTGAGTGTCGTCGAACGCATCGATTGGCGGCAATACGGTGAGAATTTCTTGCACGGTGGTGAGCCCTGCCGTGACTTGATCGGCGGCCGAGATGCGCAACGGCCTCATCCCTTCGGAGAGCGCAGCCTGGGCAAAGCCGCCCAAATCAAGTTGCGCCGAAATCAGCCCGCGCAGCCGTGGCGACAGCTTCATCATTTCGTAGATGCCAGTCCGGCCCATGAAGCCGGTATTGCGACATTCCAGGCAACCCACGGGTTCGAACACCTGTTCCGGCACCGGCACGTCCCAGCCGTGGGTAAGAACGCTCCACGTTTGCGGATCCTGTGAAGCCGCCTGCTTGCAATGCGGGCAGAGCGTACGGACCAAACGTTGCGCGACGACTCCGGTCAATGTTGATTGAATGAGATAGTGCGGCACACCCAGATCAAGCAAGCGGGTTACCGCGCTTGGCGCGTCGTTGGTGTGCAGCGTGGACAGGACAAGATGGCCAGTCAGCGAAGCCTGCACCGCCATTTGCGCGGTTTCCAGATCGCGAATTTCGCCCACCATGATGATGTCAGGATCCTGCCGCAGCAGTGTTCGTACGCCGGCAGCAAAATCCAGATCGATGGCAGCGTGCACCTGCATCTGGTTGAATTCCGGCGAGACCATCTCGATCGGATCTTCCACCGTGCAGACGTTGAGCTCCGGTGTGGCCAGATGCTTCAGCGTGGAATACAGCGTGGTCGTCTTGCCCGAACCGGTCGGGCCGGTGACCAGCACGATGCCGTGCGGACGTTCGACCATGCCGCGCCAGTTGGTGGCTTCGCTGGCGGAAAAGCCGAGCTGGGCGAAGTCCTTGACCACCAGGTCCGGATCGAAGATGCGCATCACCACCTTCTCGCCGAAGGCGGTGGGCATGTTCGAGATGCGCAGCTCGACCTCGCGGCCCGAGACGGAGCGGGTCTTGATGCGGCCATCCTGCGGCCGACGCTTCTCGGCTACGTCCATGCGCGCCAGGATCTTGATGCGCGCTGTCACCGCGGTCATTACCGGCGCCGGCAATTCGAACACCTTCTGCATGACGCCGTCGATGCGGAAGCGGATATGTCCGGTATCGCGACGCGGCTCGAGATGGATGTCCGACGCGCGCTGCTCGAATGCGTATTGCAGCAACCAGTCCACGATATGCACGACGTGGCGGTCGTCGGCGCCAACCTCTCCACTCTTGCCAAGCTCCACCAGCTGTTCGAAATTCAGGATGGCCGCGGAGCTGTCAGTGCCGGTCTTCGCGTCCTGGGCCAACTGGATCGAGCGCTGGACGCCGTAGAACTCCTGCAGGTAACGGTTGATGTCGATCGGGCTGGCCACGACACGCTTGATGTCCCGCCGCAGCATCTGCCCCAGATCGGGAGCCCAGCCAGCATCGAACGGTTCGCTCGTGGCAAAGGTCACTTCGCCGGGAGCAACCGCGATCGGAAGGATCCGATGACGCCGGGCATACGCGTGACTGACCACCTGGGTGACCGAGGCCACGTTGATCTTCATGGGATCAATCTTCAGGTACGGCAATCCGGCGTGGCCCGCCAGCCACTCGGTCAGGTTCTCCAGGCTCAACGGTCGACCGGTGCCATTCCGGTTCGCCAGTTTGGCGTTGGCGATCAACACGAGCGGGTGGAGTTCCACCATGCTGCGACCATCGCGCGCGCCCATGCGCACCTGCTTGGCATCCTCGGCGAGGACGTAGCCATCGACCACCAGCGCGGCCAGCAGGTCATCGAGTTCGAGTCGACCACGGCGACCGAGCAGTGATGCGATTTGTGGTGATGCAGCCATCCAGATCTGTCCCCGAGATGCTTTTTGCCGACCTTGCGCCCGGTGAGAAAGCAAGCTGCGGCTATACTAACGCGCTTTACCCAAGGTCACGGAAAGCCATGTCCGCGCGCACCTTCCAGGATGTGATCCAGACCCTCAACCGTTATTGGGCGGCGCAGGGCTGTGTACTGTTGCAACCACTCGATACCGAGGTTGGCGCCGGCACTTTCCATCCTGCCACCTTCCTCCGCGCCTTGGGACCGGAGCCCTGGGCCGCCGCTTATGTGCAACCCTCCCGACGGCCTACGGATGGACGTTACGGGCAGAATCCCAATCGCCTGCAGCATTACTACCAGTATCAAGTGGTGATGAAGCCGAATCCGGAGAACATCCTGGATCTGTACGTGGGTTCGCTGAAGGAACTCGGCCTCGATCCGCTGGTGCACGACCTGCGTTTCGTCGAGGACAACTGGGAATCGCCGACGCTCGGCGCCTGGGGCCTGGGCTGGGAAGTCTGGTTGAACGGCATGGAAGTCACCCAGTTCACCTATTTCCAGCAGGCCGGCGGCCTGGAATGCCGCCCGGTGACCGGCGAGATCACCTACGGACTGGAACGCCTGGCGATGTATCTGCAAAACGTGGACAACGTCTACGACCTCATCTGGACCGACGGCGCCCGCGGAACGGTCACCTACGGCGACGTCTTCCATCAGAACGAAGTCGAGCAGAGCACCTACAACTTCGAGCACGCCAATATCGCCGAGCTGCTGCGATGGTTCGACGTATGCGAGGCCACCGCCAACCAGCTGATCACGGCCAATCTGCCGCTGCCGGCCTACGAGCAGGTGATGAAAGCCAGTCATACGTTCAATCTGCTCGACGCGCGCCGCGCCATCAGCGTCACCGAACGCCAGCGTTACATCCTGCGTGTACGCACCTTGTCTCGGGCGGTGGCTGAAACCTATGTGGCGCAGCGCGAGAAACTGGGGTTTCCGGGCCTGAGGCAAACCCCTACGCCAGATAACAAGGAGCGGGCCGCATGAGCGCCGCCAAGTCACTGCTGGTCGAACTGGGCACGGAAGAGCTTCCGCCCAGGGCACTCGATGAACTGTCCGCCGCCTTCCTGCGCGGCATTTGCGACGGTCTGGCCAGGCGCGGCGTCAACGCCGGTCTGGATCAGGCACGGGCGTATGCCTCCCCCCGCCGTTTGGCCGTCCATATCCCTGATGTGGCGATGGCTCAGCCGGCCCAGACGGTCGAACGCAGGGGGCCGGCCTTGAATGCTGCGTTCGATGCCGAAGGCCAGCCGTCGAAAGCGTTGCTGGGTTTCGCGCAATCGTGTGGCGTCGGCCTGGAACAGCTGGAGAAACTGGAAACCGACAAGGGCGGCTGGTTCGTCTGGCGCAGCGTGAAGCCGGGCCAGCCGGTAGCGTCGCTGTTGCCGGAGATCATCGAGGAAGCGTTGAAGGCGCTGCCGATCCCGCGTCCGATGCGCTGGGCCGACCATGACTACAGTTTCGTCCGCCCGGTGCACTGGCTGGTGATCCTGCATGGCGCCGAGATCGTCGACGGTGAGGTGCTGGGCCTCGTCGCCGGCCGCAAGTCGCGCGGCCATCGTTTCATGCACCCGAAGCCGGTGCACGTGGCCGACGCCGATGGCTGGCTGGACGCAATGCGTGCATGCAACGTGCTGGCCGATCCGCTGGAGCGTCGGCAGCGCATACGCGATCAGATCGAGCAGGCGTCCGTATCGACCGGCGGCTTGCCGCGGCTGGAAAGCGCCTTGCTGGATGAGTTGGCCAACCTTACCGAATGGCCGGTGGCGATCGCCTGCACCTTTGAACGCGAATTTCTCAGTGTGCCGCCGGAGGCTCTGGTGACCACGATGGTGGCCAACCAGAAATTCGTGCCGGTGTTCGACGCGAACGGCAAGCTGACCGAGCATTTCATTGGCGTCGCGAACATCGAGAGCAAGGATCCGGGCGAAATCCGCAAGGGCTACGAACGGGTGATCCGGCCTCGCTTCGCCGACGCGAAATTCTTCTGGGACGAAGATCTGAAAACGCCTTTGTCCGGTTACCAGGAGCAACTCAAGGGCGTCACCTACCAGCAGGCGCTGGGCAGCCTGTGGGACAAGAGCGTGCGGGTGGCCGAACTGGCCCGGGTCATCGCCAATCGTGTCGGCGTCGATGCCGCGGCCGCCACGCGTGCCGCGAGCCTGAGCAAGTGCGACCTGCTGACTCGCATGGTCGGCGAATTCCCGGAACTGCAAGGGGTGATGGGCCGCTATTACGCCAAGCATGACGGTGAGGCGGCCGACGTGGCCGAAGCGCTCGACGAGTATTACCAGCCGCGCTTCGGTGGCGATGCGATCGCCGCCAGCAAGCTTGGGCAGGTCCTGGCCGCAGCCGAGAGACTGGACACCCTGGCCGGCATTTTCGCGGTCGGCATGAAGCCGAGCGGCAACAAGGATCCCTTCGCCCTGCGTCGCGCCGCGCTGGGTCTTGCGCGCACCTTGATCGAGGGCGGTCTGGAGCTCGACTTGCGCGGCAGTTTCGTCGAAGCACTGCAGCAATTGCCGGACACCGCCTTGGCAGCAGGCCTCAAACCGGGCAAGGATGGCAAGCAGCCAGCGCTCGATGCTGGCCAGCGGCGAGCGATCCTGGTGGATGAGCTGTGCGATTTCGTCCTCGATCGCCTGCGCGGCTACTACGCCGAGCAGGGTTTTGATAATGCGCAGTTCGAGGCCGTGCTCGCTGTCCGCCCGGCGAGCCTGTTGGATTTCGACCGCCGCCTGCGCGCCGTCGCGGAGTTCGGTCGCCGACCGGAGGCCGCCAGTCTGGCAGCGGCCAACAAGCGCGTCGCCAACATCCTGCGCAAGCAACTGGAAGAGGGTGCCGGTGCGGTGAGCCGCATTGTCGACCCTGCACATTTCGAGGCGGAAGTGGAGCGGGATCTGGCGGATGCCCTGAGCTCGGCACAAAGCGATACCGCCGAAGCGCTGGAATCTGGCGACTATGCCGCTGTCTTGACTCGCCTGTCGCAGCTGCAGGGTCCGGTCGATGCCTTTTTCGAAGGCGTGCTGGTCAATGCCGACGATCCGGCAGTGCGGTCCAACAGGCTGGCGCTGCTCGGGCGATTGAAGGCCCAGTTCGGCGCCATCGCGGACATCGCTTTGCTCTAGGTCACCTTGGCGGCGCGGCGGTGACGAGTATCACCGCTGCGCGTCACTTAAGACACCACGCGAATCAGGCCGTGCCACGCTCTCGGCGAATTCGTTCGGCCAGCTGATGGTTGAACGTCACCATGGCCAGCGGATCGACGTGCGTGCCGCCCGGGGCCAGGATTCCGTAGAGCTGGGTCAGCAGGTCCGCGTTGTCGGACAAGGAAAGCGGGCTCCCCGCCAGGGTCAGCTCCGACTGCAGGATCTGCAACGCCGTGTTGAGCCTCTGGGCATCCACGGCCATGCCGGCGGCCTGCTGACCGCCGAGATCAGTGCGGCTTCGATGCGGAGTGACCTTTTCCGAGCTGTACTGATCATCCAGATTGGGTGTGCCGGGGTCAGCCTGCAAAGCCCCCTCGCCGGCGACAAGCCAGACCAACGAAATGCCCAAGGTACGGGCAAGCGTGACGCAACGGGCGCGCGACGGATCCGTGTTGCCATCGCGCCAGCTGCGAACCACACCTTCGGAGAAACCGCACATTCTGGCGATCTCGGTCGCGCTGCCGACCCGCTGGATCAGCAATTTAATGCGTTCTGCAAAGCTGCCGGCAACAGGGGTCGCGTGTTTTTGCGTGGTCATGGGAGTGCCTAGAGTGGCGATAAGAGCTAGCTACTGCAAAAAAGCATGAAAAGTCAAGCCAGGTGCCGCGAAGATCTAGTTATGAAAGTGTTGACCTTCGTGATTTCTTGAATTAACGTCACAATAACTTGCGCAAAAGATTGCGCGGGATCGTACGTTTTTGTATGCCAGCAGTGACGTAGGTGAATGTTGCGTCGTTGGATGCTCAAACACACAAAAAGTTTCATGTGCCCGGAAGTATCGGGCTGAACCTCGGGGAGTTACCACTTATGAGTTCACGTAAAAACCTCACGACAGCTCAGCTGCGTCGTACATCCCTGGCGATCGGGCTGGGCTTGTGCATTGTTGGCACCGGCGCGATGGCGCAGTCGACCACGGGTAGCATTTTTGGTCAGGCGCAGGCTGGCGAGACCGTGCTGGTCAAGAGCACTTCGGGCATCACCCGCCAAGTGGTAGTCGATTCAACGGGTCACTATGCGGTGAGTTCGCTGCCCTTGGGCGATTACACGGTTAGCCTCCAGCGCGACGGCCAGGTTGTCGATTCGCGTTCGAACGTCACGTTGCGTGTGGGCTCCGGCACCGAGGTATCTTTCGGGGGCCAGAATGCGCAAAACCTCTCTGCGGTGACGGTACAGGCCAATGCCTTGCCGACCATCGATGTCAGCGGCGTCGATTCCCGCACGGTGATCACCGCGGAGCAGCTGGCCCGTTTGCCATTGGCGCGTAGCGCTGAGGCGATTGCCTTGCTGGCTCCGGGTGTAGTTCAGGGCAGCGGTCTGTTCACCAACCTGACCGGCGGCGCCGTGGTTACGTTCGGTGGCGCCTCGGCGACCGAGAATGCGTACTACCTCAATGGTTTCAACACGACCGATCCGCTGAGTGGGTTCGGCGGCATCACTCTGCCGTACGGAGCTATTGATCAGCAGGAAATCCTGAGCGGCGGTTACGGTGCTGCTTATGGCCGCTCCGATGGTGGCGTGATTAGCCAAGTCGGCAAGCGCGGTACGAACGAATGGCATTTTGGCGCTCAGATTCAATGGACCCCGAAGGGCTTGAAGAGCGATCCGAAGGACTATTACTACGTCAAGAAAGACGGCTCGCAGGGCAAGGTTCGCCAGTACCGTTATGACAACAAGTCCTGGACCACCACGGTCGACGCCTACGTCGGCGGCCCACTGATCAAGGACAAGCTGTTCCTCTTCGCGGCCGTGGAAGCCGAACGCCAGCAAGGCCAGTCCACCGGGTCCGACGTAGCGCCGTTCACGACTCATTACCGCTACGACAACCCGAAGTGGTACGGCAAGTTGGACTGGAACATCACGGACAGCAATATCCTTGAAGTTACCGGTGCATCTAACAAATCGTCCTATTCGGGCACGCTGAACGACTTCGACTACGCTACAAAGACGGAAGGCGCGTTCAACAGCTACGACACGAGCACCAAAAACGGTGCCGACGTCTATTCCGCCAAGTTCACCAGCTACATTACCGATGACCTCACGGCATCGGTGCTCTACGGCAAGATGAAGGGTACTTGGTACAGCAACACTCCCGGCTACGATCCGACCTATCCGTATCTCTTCGGTGCGCAGGATCAGAACCCTGACCTCAATGGTGGCAATCCGATCACCAACAGCCAGACTGTTTCGACGGTCGCGCTGCCGGGTCACAGCTCCACTAATACCAATCTGCGCGTCGACCTGAGCTACCGGTTGGGCGATCACACTCTTACGGCCGGTATCGATAACCAGGACGTAAAGAATAGCGACGCCGGTACCAAGTTCCCCGACGGTGGCCTCGGCTACGCTTGGGAGTACAACAACCAGGGCGATCCCGACACATACGTCGCAGGTGGCCCGGATACAGGCGCCGGCTGGGAGAACCGCCCGTGGGTAACAAACACAGGTTCGCAGCCTGGTGGTGAGACTGGCTATTACGTGGCCCAGTACCACTATCACGACAATGCCTCGGTGCGAGTCGCGCAGCGCGCTCAATACATTGAAGACACTTGGCAGGTCACTGATCGTTGGCTGGTCAAACTGGGCCTGCGCAACGACCAGTTCACCAACTACAATGCGGGCGCCGAGCCGTATTTGCGTCTGACTTCGCCGCAGTGGGCCCCGCGTGTGGGCTTCAGCTGGGATGTCAACGGTGACTCCAGCTTCAAGGTCTACGGCAACGCGGGTCGTTATTACCTCGCCTTGCCCACCAGTGTTGCACTGCGCTCCGCTGGCTCGTCGCTGTACACCCGGACCTACTACACCTACGAAGGCATCGACTCCAACGGCATACCCACGGGTTTGCATCCGCTCGACACCAGTGTAGGCGCGGGCAATCCGTTCTCGGCCAACGGCGAGTATGGTCAGCCGCGTGATCCGAAAGTGGGCTCGGTCCACGATCTCAAGTCGGAATACCAGGATGAGTACATCCTCGGTTTCGATAAGAAGCTGGGTGACGCATGGACCTACGGTGCGAAAGCTACCTACCGCAATTTGCGTAACGCCATCGACGATATCGGCGATGCTCCTTCGATCATCGCCAAGATGAACAAGATGGGCATCGATCCGACAACCTATGATCCGGGCCTGATTCCTGGCAGCTTCCTGATGAATCCGGGTAAGGATGCCGTGTATTCGATCGCGAAGATCGGCGGTGGCTACTACGATGTGCCGATGAGCTGGAAGAACGACTTCGGCTTCAACACCACGATGAAGCGCAAGTACTACGGCTTGGATCTGTACTTGGAGCATCCGTTCGACGGCAAGTGGTTCGGCAAGGTCGACTATCTGTTCTCGCGCAGCTACGGCAACAGCGAAGGTCAGGTACGTTCCGACATTGGTCAGGCTGACGTGTCGGCCACCGTGGATTGGGATTATGCCCAGGTCATGGATTACGCCAATGGCGCGCTGGCCAACGATCGTCGTCACCAGATCAAGGCCTACGGCTCGTATCAGGTCGCTCCGGAGTGGATGGTGTCCGGTAACCTGGCTATCGCCTCTGGCGCGCCGATCACCTGCCTTGGCCTGTACGGCCCTGGCCAGACCAATCCTGGCTTGGCCTACAACGGGGGTTACTATCACTTCTGCGGTGGTAAACCGTTCTCGCCGGGTGAAAAGCGTCAGCCGTGGACCTATCGTCTGGATCTGAGCGCCGAGTATCGGCCGGAGTGGGCGGGCAAGAAGCTGGCCTTCAACACGATGGTCTACAATGTGTTCAACAAGCAGACGACCACCCAGACGTTCCCTCGTGAGCTGAGCTCCAGCTACCGGCGTCCGTACACCTCCATGACGCCGCGTTACGTCCGCTTCGGTGTTTCGTACGACTTCTGATAACCCAATGTTGTAGATAATGTTGTTCAAAGGCCGCCGGATTATTCCGGCGGCCTTTTTCATGCATCATCAAACTCTGCGGGCAATGAAGCTCTACCATGCGGAAGTGATATCGCGCGGCATGTGCCGAGACGGTTTGGAGCTACAAGTCCGTCGTGGCTCCTGACCGTTTATCGGTAATGAGATGCTGTAGGGAAGCCATGAGCCAATTCGGATTGCTGGGCACGCGGCGCTTCGCGCCGTTCTTCTGGACCCAGGCGTTGGGGGCGTTCAACGACAACGCATTCAGAAACGCACTGGTGATGCTGGTGGCGTTTCAGATGGGGCTGGACGACCACACGGTTTCGCTCTATACGAATCTTGCGCCGGCGCTTTTCATCATTCCGTTCTTCCTGTTTTCGGCAACCGCCGGGCAGCTGGCGGAAAAGTACGAAAAGAGCCGGATCATCCGCTACGTGAAGTTGTTCGAGGTCGGCGCCATGGCGCTGGCTGCGTACGGCTTCTACACGCACCACACGTCGCTGCTGCTGATCGTGCTGTTCATGATGGGCATGCATTCGACGATGTTCGGGCCGATCAAGTACGCCATCCTGCCGCAGGCGCTGAAACGTGATGAGCTGGTCGGCGGCAACGGCCTGGTGGAGATGGGCACGCAGATGGCGATGCTGGTGGGCATGATCGCCGGCAACAGCTTGATGCTGGTGGCTGGCATCGGCCCTGTGCTGGCCTCAAGCGCCACGATCGCCGTGGCGGTGGCCGGTTATCTGGTCTGTCGCTCGATTCCGCCGGCGCCGGCGACGGCACCGGAATTGAAGTTCAACTGGAACCCGTTCAGCGAAACCGCTCGGGTGCTGGCGATCACGCGCGCCGATCGCGCGGTGTTCAACGCGGTGCTGGGTATCTCATGGTTCTGGTTCTTCGGCACGGTGCTGATCGCGCAACTGCCGATATACACCCGCGAGACGCTGGGCGGCGACGGCTCGGTGAACACGCTGGTGTTGACCTTGTTCTCGATCGGCACCGGCGTCGGCGCGCTGCTGTGCGAGAAGATGTCGGGCCGGCGGGTCGAGATCGGCCTGGTGCCGCTGGGCGCGTTCGGGCTGACTGCGTTCGGCGTGGATCTGTACTTCGCGCGGCACGGCTTGGCGGCCGTGCGCGGACTGGACTGGCTGGCTTTCCTGCATGGCGCGGGCAGTTGGCGCGTGGCGCTCGATCTCACCCTGATCGGCGTTTTCGCCGGCTTTTATGTGGTGCCGCTGTTCGCGTTCGTGCAGGCGCGCGCGCCGCGCGAGAAGCTGTCGCGGATCATCGCCGGCACCAACATCCTGAATGCATTGCTGATCGTGGCGGCCGCCGGCTTCGGCCTGGGGCTGGGTGCGCTGGGCATGGATGCATCACAGGTCTTCCTCGCCGCAGCGCTGCTCAACGTGCTGGTTGCGTGGTACATCTTCACCCTGGTGCCCGAGTTCGTGATGCGTTTCATCACCTGGGTGTTGGTGAACACGCTGTATCGGGTGCGCGCCGATGGCACTGCACGGATCCCCGAAGATGGTCCGGTGCTGCTGGTCTGCAACCACGTGAGCTTCATGGATCCGCTGCTGTTGATGGCGAATCTGCGCCGACCCGTGCGCTTCGTCATGTACTACAAGATCTTCAACGTCCCGTTGCTCAGCTTCGTGTTCCGCACCGCCAAGGCGATACCGATTGCCGGCCAGAAGGAAGACCCGCTGGTGCTGCAGCAGGCCTACGATGCCATCGACGCCGCATTGGCTGCGGGCGAAGCCGTGTGCATTTTTCCGGAAGGCCGTCTGACCGTCGACGGCGAGATCGCGCCGTTTCGCGCAGGAGTGGAAAAGGTCCTTGCGCGGCGACCTGTGCCCGTAGTGCCCATGGCGCTGCGCGGCCTCTGGGGCAGCGTGTGGAGTCGACGCGATTCACGGCTGGGCCGGGCGCGGCTCCCTCGCCGGTTTCGCGCGCGGGTGGAGTTGCTGGTCGACGCAGCGCTCGCGCCAGCGCAGGTTACGGCCGCATCACTGGAAGCGCGGGTGCGTGAATTGCGCGGTGATCTGGCCTAGTCGCAATGATCCCAGGCTGGAAGCCTCAGCCGACCCAGCCGCCGATCACCATCAGTGCCACCACGCTCAGCCAGGCCAGCAGGGCGCGCAACAGTGCGCTACGCAGCCGCCGCAATTCGAGGAGCGGATCGCTGTACTCCTCGACATGGCCGTCGCCGGCCTCGATATCGATCAGCACGTCGGCCTGGGCGGCGGCGCCGAGGAAACCTGGCCCGTCGCTGTACCAGCTGGTGGCGCTCGCCTGGGCATGCCAGCGTCGCCACGCTCCGATCACCGCCTCCCAGTGTCCGACCACTGCAAGCGTAAAAGTCAGCAGCTGGGCGGCTGGCCAGTCCAGCACGTTGGCGACATACCGGGCCTTCGTGCGCGCGCCCTGATCGAGTTGCAACGAGTCGTCGCGGCCCAATGTCTGGCCCAGCCGGTACGCCAGCGCGCCGACCGGCCCGAGCAGGAAGAACCACAGCAATACGCCGAAGCGCCGACGCAATGCGGCATAGACGATGGCCACGCCCAGCGCGGGTGCGTTCCATGCGACCGGCGCGCCATCGTCGGCAAGTGCCTGGGCGGCTGCCTCGCGGCTGGCGCCGTCGGGCGCGTTCAAGATGGCTTCGAGATCGCTTTCAAACTCGCGTGGCCCCAGGCAGTACACCAGCACGGCAAGCGAAAAAAGCAGTTGCAGCAGCACCCCCAGCGGCGAACGCCCAAGCAGCCACCACAGCAGCGCGCACAGGAGCACGGGCAGCAACAGCACCAGCGCTACGCGGCCGCCATCGCTGGTGTCCGACGTTTGCGCAACCCAGCGCCGGATCAGGGCATCGCTGCGCCAGCGTGCAAGCTGGGGTGCGACATGCAGCAGGCCGAGAGCGATGAGGGCGACAAGCAGACCGATAGCCATGGAAGAAACCCGCGGACAGTGACGCCATTGTAGGCGAGGAAGCGGCGTATCCGCTGGCGGATGCGCCCCTGGGCCAGCGCATTGCCGCACGCCGAAAGTTGCCGACCATCACGATGTATCCGAATCCCTTCGCCATGCCGATCGCGGCAGGCGGGCGTATTCGGCAGCTGCACCTTGCGCTTGCCCCGGCTAGATCAGGCATCTGAAGACGAGAGCAGCCTCAGCCCGCGGGACGCCCATCCACCAGCGCGTCGAGATCCAGGCCAGCCCTTTCCCGCAGCCAGTGCGCGAGCAACTGGTACGACACCGACAGCGCGGTGGACGGCACGAAGCTGCCATCGGCCATGCCATCGACGATCTGCTGCGGAGTGAACCAGCGTGCATCTTCCAGTTCGTTATCGCGCATGGAAATCCGTCGCGATACCGCCGTGGCGATGAAACCCACCATCAGCGAAGCCGGCATCGGCCAAGGCTGCGACGAGTGATAACGCACCTCGTCCACGATCACGCCGGACTCCTCGGCCACCTCGCGCCGCACGGCATCCTCCAGCGATTCACCTGGCTCGACGAAACCGGCCAGGGTGGAATAGCGGCCCGCCGGCCAGCCCGCCTGCCGGCCGAGCAGGCAGGCGCCGTCATGCTCGACCAGCATGATCACGGCGGCATCGGTGCGCGGAAAATGCAGCCGTGCGCAGTCGGCATTGGTGCATTGCGCGCGATGTCCCGCGGCGACCAATTGCAGCCGCGCGCCGCAGCCGACGCAATGCCGCGTTTCGCGCTGCCAGTGCGACAGGCCCTTGGCGTAGGCGAACAAACCCGCTTCGCTCCTGGCCAACTGCAGGCCGGCGCTGCGCAGGCTCATGCGACGCGCGCCGAGGGTTTCCTCGATGGCGTCCGCATCGGCCTCGTCGCCCAGCACCAGCAGAAAATGCGGACGCTCATCGGCCACGCCCAGCAGGCTGGGCGATACATCGGCGAGCCACCGTTCGCGTTCGCCATGGTCGAGCCAGCGCAATTGATCCCGGTCGCGCTGCATGAAGGCTTCGCCCGCAGCGTCCAGCAACAGGTAGCGCGCGTCGGTCGAGCGAGCTTGTTCGTCCAGCCAGCCGGATTCGTCGCGCCGTTCGGCGATGCGGTCGAGGCTCAGGCTGAGTCCGGCGAAAGTGTTGAGGCGAGGCGAGTTGGCCCGGTCCATCGGTGGCTTCTCAGGTGGAGAACGAGGAGCCGCAGCCGCAGGTGGTCTTGGCGTTCGGGTTGCTGATGACGAACTGCGAGCCGCTGAGGTTTTCCGCGTAGTCGATCTGCGCACCAGTGAGGTATTGCAGTGACAGCGGGTCGCACAACAGTGTCACCCCTTCCCGCTCCACCGCAAAATCGTCTTCGGCCTGAGCTTCGTCGAAGGTGAAGCCGTACTGAAACCCGGAACAACCGCCGCCGCTGATGTACACGCGCAGCTTCAGCGCCGGGTTGCCTTCTTCGGCGATCAGTTCATGCACCTTGCGCGCCGCGGCGGCGGTGAACACCAGAGGCGCGCCGCTGCTGCGGTAATCGGGAATGGCGACGATGGTTTCCATGTACTTCTAGATGGGGTCGTGACAGGCAAGCGCAAGCATAACGCCTCAGGCTGGCACCGCTTCGTCGAGCTCCGCATCGGGCGCCGGCAACTCGCGCGGCGTGTCGCCGGCCTGCCGCGAAATTCGCCCGTTCACCTGGGCACCGGCGGCCATTTCCAGCGTGTGATAACGGAGATCGCCATCGATGCGCGCCTGCGGTGCCAGTTCCAGCCGGGCACTGACGTGCACGTCGCCGGTCACGTGGCCGTTGATCACCGCCTGCGGCACGCGGATCTCGCCGTGTACCTGGCCGTGCTCGCTGAGCGTGAACATGGCGTCGTCGCCCTCGCCCAGCACGGTCCCCTCGATGCGGCCATCCAGGTGCAGCGCTCCGCTGAAGCGCAGGTCACCGCGGATCACCGTGCCGCGTGCGATCAGGCTGGTCTCGTGATTGGTGTTGTTGCTGCGATCATTGCGTCTACGGTTGAGCATCGTGATCCCCTTGTGCGGTAGTGATGTTGCCGCTCAGCGCGGCTCCCCATGCGATGGCGCGGTTGACGGGCTCGCCGTTGGCGGGCCGAATCTCGACGCGCAGCCGGGTCGGGCGGAAATCGGGCGGCAGCACGATGGTGCCGTGCAGTTGTTGGAAATACAGGAAGCGGAACGGCATGCCGTCCTTCTGCCCGGCGTTGCCCAGCGTCGGCCAATCCAGGCTCACCACCTTGTTGTTGCGCAGGCCTTCGACGCTGACCGTCGCGGTGCCGGTGGATTCCTCGCCGCGCTTGGCGTTCTGGGTCAGGCTCAGGGTGAGGTTCCATCCGCGTGAGCCGGTGATCGGCTGCAGCTTGACCTCCTGCAGGCGCAGGCCCTGGCGCTGGGCGTCGCCGCCGACCAGCCGCGAATAGAAACCGAGGTCGGCGCGCAAGCCGCTGAGCTCATCTTCGCGCTGCGCCAGCGTGCCGCGCAACGAGCGCGTGGCCACCTCGTTGACCTGGGCGGCCCGCTGCAGGTTCGCGACCTGTTGCTTGAGGTCGTCGATCTGGCCCAGCAAGGCTTTTTGCTGACGATGATCGACCGCCGCCGGTGCCGCCCGCCGGCCCAGGCCGGCCATGACCAGGCCGACCAGCAGCAGACTGCCCAACCAGGCCAGGCCAAGCCACAGGCGGAGTCGGCCATGGCCGGTGTCGTCATGTCGGCGTACCACGAGCCGCGGCGGTGGTCGTGAAGCCATCGGGCCATTCCGGAGAAAACCCGAGATATAGCCCCGCCGTGATCGAAGCGTCAAGGAACGGGCACACGCTTCAGCGCGGCGAATTCACCCCGGACGATGGCTCAGCTGCGCATCTTGCTCTGCAGGTAGCGCTCGGCGCCGATGTCCTTGACCAGGCTGAACTGGGTCTCCAGCCAGTCGATGTGTTCTTCCTCGTCGTGCAGGATGTCCTTGAACAGGTCGCGGCTGATGTAATCGGCGATGCCTTCGCTATGTGCGATCGCGGCACGCAGATCGACCACGGCAGCCAGTTCCAGGTCGAGATCGCCCTGCATCGCCTCCAGCGCGTTCTCGCCGATGCGCAGCTTGCCCAGATGTTGCAGGTTGGGCAGGCCATCGAGAAAAAGGATGCGCTCGATCAGATGATCGGCGTGCTTCATTTCCTCGATCGATTCCTTGTACTCGTGCTCGGCCAGCTCGGTGTAGCCCCAGTCCTTGAGCATCCGGTAATGCAGGAAGTACTGGTTGATCGCGGTCAATTCGTTGTAGAGCACCTTGTTGAGGAACTCGATGACCCTGGCATCACCTTTCATGGCTTTCTCCCGTCAATGAACAGCGGCGACTATACAAAAGCCGGCGTAGCACTGAGGGAATGGGACTGACACGTGTTTGCAGCCCGGGCAAGATCGCCACGGAGCGCAAAGCGAATGGCTCAGCCGGTGACGAGCGGCAGCTGGCAGAGCACCTGCGAGACGGCCTTGTCGAGCGTGCTGCGCGCTTCCTGCTCACAGCTGCCGCAGCAGTCGGAGCAGCCGGTGCGCGCCTGCAGTTCGGCAAACGAATGCACACCTTCGGCCGCTACGCGGCGGATGTCATGGTCGGTGACGGCATTGCACAGGCAGATATACATGGCGCGTATAAGAACGCGAATGCGAATGATTGTCAACAATCAGCAAATGCGCCGAAGGAAACCGTTCAGGCCGCTTTGCATCCCGGACGTGGGCCTGGCGGCGAGGTTTCCGAGCTGTCCCGTGGTGGCAGGCTGCCCAGTTCCACGCTGAACAGGTCTTCCACCAGCGGCGCGAACTGCCGCAACGCCCTTTCGTAGACCTGGCGCTTGAAATGCACGACGTGCACCGCCGGGTACCAGAAGTCCACCCAGCGCCAGCCGTCGAACTCCGGCTTGTCGCAGGCGTCGAGCTTCAGCGCATCTTCGCCGCCAACCAGCTTGAGCAGGAACCAGACCTGCTTCTGCCCGATGCAGGTAGGCCGCTGGTGATGGCGCACGTAACGGCTGGGCAAGCGGTAGCGCAGCCAGCCATGGGTCGCCGCCAGCACTTCGACGTGATGCGCGGCGAGCCCGGTTTCTTCCTCCAGCTCGCGGTACATCGCCTCCAGCGGGGTTTCGTCCGAACGCATGCCGCCCTGCGGAAACTGCCAGCCGTCACGATTGACCCGGCGCGCCCAGAACAGCTGGCCGGCTTCATTCAAAAGCACGACGCCGACGTTCGGACGGTAGCCATCTACATCAATCATTGTCGCCTCCGGGGCCGTGCGGCGCGCGTCGTCGCGCGAACCCGCACCCGGCCCTGCGACCGATTCAACCACAGCGGCCGAAGCAGCGGCAAGCCGCAGACTTGAACGCGAAGGGCTGGCCCACTACACTTCCGCGCCCCGCCCGTATCGTTCCGATCCGGCATGGCGGGCCTCCTCAAGGCTATGTAGCTCAGCTGGTTAGAGCACAGCACTCATAATGCTGGGGTCGGTGGTTCGAGTCCACCCATAGCCACCACTTCCTTTTGCGAATCAATCAATTGGATGAAGACCGATAAGTCCGCGTAATTGCGGGCTTTTTTTGTTTCCTTCGTGACAGTTTGCTCTTGCGGCATCCTCGCAATGCTATCTCTCAGACTTCCGTTACCGGTTCCTGAATGGGCCCTGTGACACTTTCTGTGACACTTTTTACTGCCACAAAGCAGGCGACGGGCGGAAATGACCCAAGCACCATGTGACATATGAAGTGTGAAGTGGGCTTCCGCAAGTCAAGTTGGGTGGTCCAAATCTGATCGTAGGAGGATGGTCTGTGAGCATCCTCGACGACACATCGACCGGCCGAAACCGACCCAAGCGGACATTGCGGATGATGCGAAAGCCGGCGACGGTGGTCATCTGCCGTTGGGTGGTCGGGTTGTTGCCGTCGGCAATCACCGGCAGGCGAACAAGGGCTAGAGGCGGCGCAAACAGTACGAATGACTGCCCTTAGCGGTCTAACACTGCGGGAGCTGGATGGCCATAAATTATGGCTACAATTGTCGACAATTGTTCTGGAAGTTATTTCTGATGCAGGCGAGCACCGAGGTCCTCGATCGGTTGATGGATTCGGCGTTGCGGGCTCTCAGGCAACCCCGTAGTAAGCATGTCGATATGGCAATCGGGCGGGCGTGGGATGCTGGTCAGGTAGCCTCTGCCGTAGTTCACCGCCATGGGCAGGGCGTGCATCAACCATCCTTCGATCTCGGAATCACAACGACGCTCGTCCGGTTACTCGACACCATCACGCAGGACCGGTGGCTGGATGATCTGCGGGCAGTGGCGCGCGCGGTTCCGCACGGATTGCGAACGCTGCAGGAGATCGCCCGCCTCAACGCGCTAGGCAGGCAGCCCACGCAGCAGGAGCTGGCCGATCGCCTTCGCGTTGACCGGGGCAATTTCAATCGCCACATCCGCAAACTGACGGACTTGGGCTTGATTGAATCAAACCGCCGTCGCCAGGCGTTGCTGTATGCGCTGACCGGGCTTGGCCAAGAGGTCGCGCATGCAAGACCGATTCAAGAGCCGACCCTGTCCGAAGTGCTGCGCGCCAGCGTGTCGACCTATGCCGAGATCGCCCAGCGCCAGCGCAGCCCCTTCGCCGCCTACATACGGGCCTCGACGGCGGGCGCGCCAATCGCGGCGTCGGGACGAGCCTTTGAGTGGGCAGCGCCCCAAGCGACATCGCCCGCTCGTTTCGAGCGGGGTCCGGTGGTCAAGTTTGATACGCAATTACTGGGGCCGCCCGCATGAACGGCCAATCGGCGCGATTGGAAGGCGTTCCCGGGACCGAGGCTGTTGGCAGTAAGCGTGGATATTATTATCAGGATGTTGCCACTGCCTTGGCGTGGGCGCATCTGCGCGACGGCGAAACGCTTGTCGTTGAGGTCGCAGAAGACCTCGCCGTCGATATGGGCAATGAGGCCGTTGTTCATCAGGTAAAGCATCTGGCCGCATCGGCGACCTTGAATTCCGTGTTGGACTTCCTCGACCGTGCCTTGGAGCTTCGCGAGCTCAACCCGGACAAGCGCCTGGCTTTTGTCTACCGCACCACTGGCCACATCGGCACCGAGAAGCAAATCGCACACCGCCCCGCGGGCGAGGAAGGGCTGAGTTATTGGAGTGCTGTGCAGAAGCTGGGTCGCGACCCCTTGCCGTTGATAGCGGTGTTGAAGACGTTGGCGCCCGTCAAGTCACGCTTGCACGCGTTTCTGGCGGCAAAATCGACCGACGAGATCGTCGCAGAGCTCATTGCTTCCATCTCTTGGGCCACGCGCGAGCCCGATACCAATCGACTGCTCCAGAACCTTGAAGAACGTCTGTCGGAAATCGCTTACCGTGAGCATCGCTTTCCTTGGAGTGAGGGCCGGCGTCTGGTGCCGGCTGTAATTGACGCGGTCACGCGCGTCTCGCAAGAAGCAGTGGTCGAAAACCGCAAGCTGAGTTACGTACGATTGCAGGCGCTGCTCGCAGCGGAAACGCGCATCTCGCTGTCTCACCGCGACTACCAACAACTTCGCGCCGCCGCCGCCTTGACCGAGAACCCGCCGACCGAGCAGGTGGAAGCCGATATTGAAAGGCGTCTGGCGCGGTTGAAAGCGGTCCGATTCTTTCCCGAAGCGGAACCCGCCGATCTGGCGCGACGTTTGGCGTCCGACGTCCGCGACGGCGGAGCTTGTCAGCTGGGCGGCAAAGCCCTGCGGGCGCTCGCCCTGAGCTGGTGCGCGCGCATCCTCTCCGACAGCGACCACGACCTTGCCTCCGCATTGTTGGCTGATGCCAATGTGCTCTCGCCGCAATCGCACGTCACGTTGGTCGAAGCTTTGCTCGTGAGCAAGGAGGACGTGGCGAAAGCGCGCAAGTTGATCGTAGACGAACGCGGTGGGCCGGCCCAGACGATTCGCTACGCGCTGGCGCGCCGCGAAGAGCTGGCCGAGGGATTACGGTGGATCGAAACGAGCGGGCTGACGCCCATCCACCTCGATGCCGATGGGGATTGCCTGGTGCTCGGGGACATGGTGAAGCAAGAGCAGTGGGACGGGGTCCTGGGTTGGCTGGACAGGGTGCCGGCCGAAGCGTTTGATGCCTGTCCCGCCTTGCTTTGGGTCGGCGCCAATGTGCTCGTCGCGCACAGCGTCGCCCCGCAGCTGCGTGGCAGCGCCCTGCAGGGACCACCGGTCGCGGACGAGTTGCCACTGATGGATCGAGCGGATGCGCTCGCGCTGCGGCGACGTGCCGCGACCCTGTTCCGGCGCTTCCACAATGCGGCGCAGTCCCTCGACATTCCCGACACAGCTGCATTGGCACTGGAGTACTGCCTGTGGCTGCAACTGCAGGACCGCACCACAACCGCCGCAGCGGCAGCCGAAGTGTTGCAGTACTGGAACGCGGCGGGGGCTGAGGAGCAGGCGCGGTGGGTGCCGTTGGCGCTCATGGCTAACCTGGGAATCGATCGCCAAGAATTGGCTCAGCAGATCGACCAGCGTGCCGCGACATACGGGGCATTGAATTTGAACGATGCGCGCGCGCGCGTCGCTTTACTGCTGGCGCAGCGCGCCGCCGATTCCATCGACAAGTGGCCCGCCATTCGCGAGCACATTCGTCCGTATTTCCATCCGGGATTTCTGGAAAACTGGGAGGTGCAGGCCTTGGCGCTGTCGGGGCGCCAGACGGACGCCGCGGCGGTGTTGGCGAACGCGACCCATCTGCCGGACGTCGTTCGCCAGCGACTCGCGTTGGATCTCACCGGTGTCGTTGACGAAGCAGCAGTGCAAGCCCTCCGGGCCGCCGCCGCTGCCGAGCCGTCCCCCGGCACGCTGCAGACACTGGTGGCTGCGCTGAAGAAGGCCAAGCAACTGCCCGAGGCGATCAACCGTGCGTTCGAACTCTTCGAAATGACGCAGGATCGCGAACATGCCGAGGACGTGCTGCGATTGCTGGCTCGCGAAGAACGGTGGGATGAGGTGGTGGTCTTCTTGGACCAACATCCCGTGCTCGTTGAACAGTCGCGCGCCTTGGCCGTCATGTACTTCGATGCGCTGTTTCGGCGCGGTCGCTGGAGTGACGCGCAGCGCCACAGTGAAATGAGCGCGGAGCTTTCGGACCGGCGCCATGAAATCGATCTGCAGCTGTCGCTTTACTCGGGCAAGTGGGAAGGGCTGGGCCTGTTGCTCGAGACGATCCAAGCTGATCCCGACCTGAGCGTCGAGGACCGGCGCCGTTTTGCCCACTTAGCCACCGCACTGGGTCGCACGGCCATCGCTAAACGCCTGGCCAAAGCAGCGGTGGAGGCCGCCCCAGACGCCCCGTCGGTGTTGTTGGACGGGTACATGCTGGCGGTGCGTGGACGTTGGGATGACGATGAGGAAGTTGCCAGCTGGCTGCACAGGGCGATCGCGTTGTCGGACGAGAACGGTCCGGTCCACGCCAAGGACCTCGCCGAGTTGGTGGAGCTTGCTCCCCAGTGGCACACCCGTACGGAGGCGCTGTCCAAGGGGATTGCCTCGGCGGAGGTGTACTTGAGTCTGGTGGCGCAGCACCTCAATCGCCCATTGGCCACCTTTTTGCTGGCCAATGCGGTTGCGAACCAGAACGAGCGCAATCCCCGCCGACGCACCCCAATCAGTGCCTTCGCCGCTGTCCGCCGCGTCGCACTGCCGCGACCGCAGATGATCACGCTAGATCAAACTGCGCTATTGACCCTGGGGCGCCTGGGCCTGCTGCCGAAACTCCTGCAAGCCTTCGAACGCATCTACGTTCCCCATGCCACTGGGGCCTGGCTGTTCTCCGAGTACGCCGAAGTCCAGTTTCACCAACCCGGTCGAATTCATGACGCACGCCGGCTGCTGCATGCGATTGCAGCCGACGAGCTTCGAATAGCACCGGTCGGCGGCGAGCACTCGCGGCGGCTGGCAGCGGAAGTTGGCGTCGACTTGGCGCAGCTGCTGCAAGCGGTCACGCTCCATCGCGAGACGCTGACGGATACGTTTGTGGTACGTCCCGGCCCAGTGCACCGTGCCGCTTCCTTGATGCGCGAGGAAGCCGACTTGGGTGAGGCTGCGCCGCTTTTCCGAAGCTGCTTGGAGATCGTGCGCAGCCTCAACGTCCACGGCCTGTTGGCGGATGACGCACACGAACGCGCGCTCGCTTATCTGACCCAACACGACAAGGGGTTCACGCACGACAGCACGGTGCCACTGGCTGCCGCGCTGTACCTGGACGATGTCACGGTCAGTTACTTCCAACACCTCAACCTGTGGAAACCGTTGGCCGACGCCGGTTTCCAACTCTTCATTCATCCCGACGTCAAGACGGAAGCGGCGGCTTTGGAACAGCTCGACACCGCCACGCAGAAAGTAATCGAGGTGCTCGAATCGCTTTGCCGGTTCCTGGTCGATGGCCAGAATCAGGACAAAGTCCGCTTCCTCCGCAAACCCGCGCGTGAGGCGGGTAACAGCGATGAGGATGCACCGCAGTTCTTGTTGCTGCAGGCAATCGAGCGCGAACCGGGGGTGGAAGCGGTGATTGTCGATGATCGTGCCGCCAACAAGTTTGCGGAATTTACCTACCCTGACGGTTCGGTGACCGTACTGGGTACCACCCTCGATGTGTTGGAGTGGCTGCAAGACACGCTGGCCATCGACGAAAAGGAGTGGATGAGCTATCGAACGGAACTGCGCCGCAGCGGCTATCTTTTTATTCCAGTTACGGCGGGCGAGCTTGGCGCGGCCTTGCACGCCTCGCAGGTCCGTGACGGCGTCCTGATTGAGTCGCCGGCGTTGCGTGCCCTACGTGAGAACCACCTGCAGGCCCAGGCCGCGGAAATGCTGCGCATTCCCGACGAACTGCCGTGGCTGGTGGAGATTGGCTCGCAAATCCAGCAGGCGATCGTGACGCTGTGGTCGAACGGTGATGACGACGTCGAGACGGCCGTGCGTGCCGGATGGCTGGTCGAGTACGCGCGCTGGGACGGCTTCTTGGGACAGCTACCCGGCCCGTGGGAGGCAGCCCGCCTCCTTGACATCGATGCGATGAGCGTGACCCGCTTGCTGTTCAACAACGCAGTGTTGAAGCGGCATCGACGGGCGTATTCCGCTTGGCTCGACAAGGCATATCTCGAATCGATTCGCCGCTCGAAGCCGCGCCTGTTTGATGCAATCTACCAGCGGGTCGCACAGCAATTCAACGATATCTCGGGCTATCTGGCGACCAACGAGCGCGAGCTTCCGCAAGAGCAGCTCGCCGCAGTTGCGGCGGATGTGTGCAAGAGCTTAGTGAACGATTTGCCGCAGTCCTTGCGCGACCGCATCTTTGAAGATCGCACATTGTTGAAGCAGCTTGGCCTGAGTCGCTCGACGAGCATCACGGTGCATATCGACGGCAAACCAAGCTTTGACACGGCGGCGTTCTACACCGAGGTCGAACAGGCCTATACCGGGGCAGCAACGACTACGACCAACGACGAGGCCGGCGACACTTGGGAGCTGCATGTCGCGGCAAGTCGCGCCGTCGTGTGCCGTCACCCAGCGACAGGACGCGAGTTGGAGTCCACCCATAGCCACCAAGAACCTGTTTGATTCCGTCGATCACATTCGACCTGCTCAGCGTGACGCTGAGGCGCCGGTCGGTGCGGAGCCGATGGCGACGACGCCCATCAGCAGCGCCAGCGGCGGTTTCTCCCCGGCAGCGGCGCGCCGCGCTACCGTGAGCGGATGCTCAGACCACACGGCGATCATGCATGGCCTGATACAGACCGTCGCGTGCAACGCGCACGGCAATTACGGGCGAACCCGATCGACCTTCTCGATGACGCGCGAATGCCGGCGGTGACGAAGGCGCAGGTGGTCGGCGGTCGCGGCGGGAAGATCAACCGTTCCGCCGCGCTGATCGCCGCCGTATTCTTCGCGACGGTCAGCGGCGCTTCGCTGGCGGACGATGCACGCTTGGCCCAGGTGACGCTGCCGGCCGTGCACGTCAACGCGAGCCGCCTGGCGATCACGCCGTTCGATCTGCCCGCGTCACTGACCGTGGTCGACGTGCAGCCCGGAGGAGCCGGCCAGCCCGGCGTCAATCTTTCCGAGACGCTGGTCGGCGTGCCCGGCATCCTGGCGCGCGATCGCCAGAACTACGCGCAGGACGAACATATCTCGATACGCGGCTTCGGCGCGCGCAGCACTTTCGGCGTGCGCAGCATCAGGCTGTTCGTCGACGGCATTCCCGCCACGCTGCCTGATGGCCAGGGCCAGGTGTCGCACTTCAATCTCGACAGCGCCGATCGCGTGGAAGTGCTGCGTGGGCCGTTCTCAGTGCTTTACGGCAATGCGGCCGGCGGCGTGGTGCAGCTGTGGAGCGCCGACGGCACGCCGGAGCCGCAAACCACGCTGGACGTCCGCGCCGGCAGCGATGACGGCTTCCGCTATACGCTGGACACGCGCGGCGCGGTCGGCCCGGTCGACTACAACGTCGCCGGCTCCGAGTTTGTCGCCGGCGGCTACCGCCGGCACAGCCGGGTGCGCCGCGAATCGGACAACGCGAAATTCGGCATCGACCTCGGCCGGCAACGCCGGTTCACGCTGGTGCTCAACCGCCTTTATCAGCCGACCGCACAGGATCCGCTGGGCCTCACGCGCGCGCAGGTCGATGCCGACCCGCGCCAGGCCACGCCGGTGGCCGGCCAGTACGACACGCGCAAGAGCACGCGGCAGAATCAGCTCGGCGGCACCTACGAGCAGCCGGTCGGCGACGCCAGCCAGCTGCGACTGATGGGCTATTACGGCCAGCGCAGCATCGTGCAGTTCCAGTCGATCCCGCGATCGGTGCAGGCCGATCCGCTGCAGTCCGGCGGTGTGGTTGCGCCGGACACGCGCTATGGCGGCTTCGACGTCCGCTGGACGCGGCGCGGCGAACTGGCCGGGCGCGCCGACGAATTCGTGCTCGGTGGCAGCGGCGATTACCAGCGCCAGCACCGGCTCGGCTACGAGAACTTCGCCGGCGACGTGCTCGGCGTACGCGGCCGACTTCGCCGCGACGAGCACGACAACGTCGACAACGTCGCCGCATACGCGCAGTGGTACTGGCATTTCGCCGGGCCGTGGTCGCTGCTGCTTGGCCTGCGCCATGACGAGGTGCGCTTCAGCGAACGCGACTTCTACGTCACCGCGTCCAATCCCGACGACAGCGGCCATGTGGCCTACCGTGCCACCACGCCAGTGGTGGGCCTGCAACTGCGCCCGAGTTCCGCGCTGCGGATCCACGCCAGTTACGGCCGCGGTTTCGAGACGCCGAGCTTCAATGAGCTGGGTTATCGCAGCGATGGCAAGGTGGGCCTCGCGTTCGACCTGCAGCCGGCGCGCAGCCACAACCTCGAGCTCGGCCTGAAGTGGCGGCTCACCGACGAGCTGGAATTCGATGCCGCCGCATTTCGCGCCGACACGCGCGACGAGCTGGCGATTGCCACCAACGAGAACGGACGTTCCACTTACCGCAACGTCGGTCGAGCGCGCCGCCAGGGATTCGAAGCGTCGCTCGCCGGCGAACTGGGCGGAGGCTGGCGAGCGATGGCCGGCTTCACTCATCTGCAATCGCGCTTCCGCAGTGGGTTCCTCGCCTGCGCCAACACGCCGTGCGCGACGCCGGAGGCGCCGGTTCGCGCCGGTGCGCGCGTTCCCGGCGTGCCGGACAACTACGGCTCGCTGCGGCTCGAGCATGGCGCCGCCACCGGCTGGCGCCAGGGCATCACGTTCGAAGGGATTGGCCCGGTCAACGTCAACGACATCGGCACGCAACACGCTGCGGGTTACGCATCGATCGACGTGGACCTCGGCTACACCTTCGCGCTCGGTCGGCACAGGCTCCTGCAGCTCAGCGCGCGGGTGGACAACCTCGCCGACCGGCGCTACATCGGCTCGGTCATCGTCAACGACGGCAACGGCCGCTACTTCGAGCCCGGCCCGGCGCGCACCTGGCTGCTGGGCGCTCGGCTCACCTTCTGAACCCGACGGCCTTCCTTCGCGGAAATGTAGCCGTGCTCGCCCAAGGCAGCTCGCCGGTGCGGACGACGGAGGCGGCAACCGCTACAATGCGCCCTGGTCATGCGGCGCTGTTCGCAGCCACCAGCGAGCATCGCAACCGATGTCAGTCATCGCACACGAGACGGGTTCATCGCCGTCGCGGAGTGCATCCCTTCTTTCCGGCGTGGCTTGTCCGCCGATCAGCCGAACACGGCGTCCACATGCACATTTTCAAGGTATTCCAACTCGAGGCGGCGCATCGGCTGCCGAACGTTCCTCCCGGGCACAAGTGCGCGCGGCTGCACGGCCATTCGTTCCGCGTCGAGATCCACGTGGCTGGCGAGCCGCATCCGCAGATGGGCTGGGTGATGGATTTCGCCGACGTGAAGTCCGCCTTCGCACCGTTGTACGAACAGCTCGACCATCACTACCTCAACGACATCGAAGGGCTGGAGAATCCGACCAGCGAGATGCTGGTGCGGTGGATCTGGCAACGCCTGCAACCGCGTCTTCCCGGGCTCGACAAGGTGGTGGTGCATGAGACCTGCACGTCCGGAGCCAGCTGCAGCCGGGACAGTTTTTGACGCGTCGCGAAAAATTCCCATGCAAGGCAAATTGGCGTTTTGCATGAATATTTTCCGAATGGTCTGGTTCCGTCTGAAAATATATATTGCACTGCACAAAAAGGCTTGGTAGAGTGAATGCCACTACCCCATCCTCAGCGAGGACAGCCTCATGACGCAGCAACTCAACAACCAGCTTTTTGCTTTCACCAAGCAGTTCACCGACAGCGCCTTCCGCGCCCAGTCGCTGGCACTGAAGGGCCTGGAGACGGTCGCCGAGCTGCAGCTCAAGGCGCTCGAGCAGCAGGCCAAGGTTTCGGCCGAATTCGTTGCCGAGGCGCTGGAAACGCGCGACGTCAACGGCCTGCGCAGCCTGTGGGAAAAGGGTGCCAACCTGAGCCGCGACAATGCCGAGCGTTCGGTGGCCGTCTCGCAGGAAATCCTCGCGATCAGCCAGAAGACCGCCGAGTCGCTGAACGCGCTGGTGCAGGAGCAGCGCCAGGCTGCCAACGACGCGGTCACCGCGCCGGTCGCCGCCAAGAAGGCTGCCGCCAAGTAATACCGCGACACGCTGGTTTCATCAGCGATGCAAACAGGGCCGAACTTCAT
>Ga0207664_10000498_pt1 | contig 27964 bp, 22 predicted proteins | sample LARL83metaG_FD_184349 | JGI IMG/M metagenome (GOLD analysis project Ga0207664, IMG submission 184349) | Corn, switchgrass and miscanthus rhizosphere microbial communities from Kellogg Biological Station, Michigan, USA - LAR L8-3 metaG... | ecosystem: Host-associated > Plants > Roots >... | reverse complement strand
GCGAATTCGCGGGAGAAGGCCACTTCGAAGGTACCGGCGCAGTCGAAAATGGCGCCAGGGCTTCGGTCACTGTCACCCTAATATAGTCGCTAAGTATTGACGCTAGATGCTCCTGTGGCCACCTCTCCGAGGTGGCCACAGGGCTTTCACCGGCAGCCAGCAGGAGGGAACGAAATGCGTACACGTGGGAGGACTTTCGCGCTCGCCCTCATGGCCAGCAGCATCCTCGCCATCAACATCACCACAGCAACAGCCGCCCACCTCAGGGCCAGCAGCGCACTAGCAATCATCAGATGGGCGCCACTCAGATTTATTGCGGGAAGCAACACGGCGAGCTGCAACGTGACGCTCGAAGGAAGCTTCCACAGCGCCACGATCGCAAAGGTCAACGAAGCCCTAATAGGCAACATCAGCAGGGCAAGCGTCAACAGCTGCACCGGCGGCAGTGCCACTGCCCTAGCCGAAACACTCCCGTGGCACGTCCGCTACTCAGGCTTCACCGGAACACTACCCAACATAACCGGTGTCAAGCTCAGAATCATCTCCGACAGCTTCAGAGTCCAGCCTTCCGGTTCCACCGTCTGCCTAGCTAGAAGCACTGTCGCGAATCCCATCATCGGCATAGTCACTGAGAATCCTACGACGCACAGCATCACAGGTATGACCGCTGAACCGAACGCGGCCATTCCGCTCGAAGGCTTCCTCTGCGAATTTGCGGGCGAAGGCAGGTTCGAAGGCACCGGGTCCGTCGAAAACGGGGCCAGGGGCACCATCACAGTCACACTAATATAGGCGCAGGCTCATACGGCTCACTGGTGGTCATCGCCCTCAGATGCCACCAGCGACCCTCCATCCCACTGACGCAGGAGCGAACGACATGCGCACACGCGGGAGAACTCTGTTGCTCGCCCTCACCGCGACCAGCATCCTCGCTATCAACATCACCACAGCAACAGCCACCCACCTCAGGAGCAGCAGCTCGCTAGCCATCATAAGATGGGCTCCGCTGAGATTCATCGCCGGCTCAAACACCATATCCTGCAACGTGACGCTCGAAGGCAGCTTCCACAGTGCCACGATCGCGAAGGTCAACGAAGCCCTAATCGGCCGCATCAGCAGAGCAACCTTCAACACCTGCACTGGCGCCGGCGCGACCGTCCTAGCCGAAACACTGCCATGGCACATCCGCTACGCAGGCTTCACCGGCACGCTACCCGACATAACCGGCATCAACCTCAGACTCATATCCGTGAGCTTCCGATTGCAGCCCTCCGGGTCTGTCGCATGCCTAGGGAGAAGCACCCAGGAAAACCCCACAAGGGTCATAGCCCAATTGAACTCGTCAACGCACGTCGTCACCAGTCTTGTTGCTGAACCCAACGCAGGCATCCCGCTCAATGGCTTCCTCTGCGAATTCGCGGGAGAACTCCACTTCGAAGGCGCCGGGGCCGTCGAAAGCGGGGCTAGGGGCTCAGTCACCATCACCCTAATATAGGAGGTTGCCCAAACACCAAAGGCTCCTCTCCTCAGAGAGGACCACAGTCATCTCACCTACCCAGACCAACACGAGGAGCGCACAGCATGCGTACAAGCGGGAGGACCTTGACGCTCGCCCTCATGGCCAGCACCATCCTCGCCATCAACATCACCACAGCAACAGCCACCCACCTCAGGGCCAGCAGCGCACTAGCGATCATCAGATGGGCGCCGCTCAGATTCATAGCCGGTGGAAACACCATAAGCTGCAACGTCACCCTCGAAGGGAGCTTCCACAGCGCGACGATCGCAAAGGTCAACGAAGCCCTAATAGGCAGCATCAGCAGGGCAAGCGTCAACACATGCTCCGGTGGCAGCGGCACCGTCCTAGCCGAAACGCTCCCTTGGCACGTCCGCTACTCAGGCTTTACCGGAACACTACCCAACATAACCGGTGTGACGCTCAGAGTCATCTCCGCGAGCTTCAGACTCCAGCCGTCCGGATCCGTCGCATGCCTAGCAAGAAGCACCGTAGAAAACCCCGTGAGGGGCATAATCAACGAGAGTTCTACCACGCATAGCATCACCAGCATGACCGCCGAACCCAACGTGGGCATTCCGCTCAACGGCTTCCTCTGCGAATTCTCGGGCGAAGGTCACTTCGAAGGCACCGGCGCCGTCGAAAATGGGGCCAGGGCCAGCATCACAGTCACACTAATATAGGCTCACCGTCATGCACGCCGACGTGGCTGGCCGCGTGAGGTCGGTCGCGTCGCGGCGCGCGGGCGCGCTTGCCGGGATCCGCGCTACCGCACCCCCAGCGCCCGCTCCCAAGCCCCCGCATTCCGCGACAGCATCTGCTCCCGCCCCCACCTCGCCGCGCGCTTCGCGAGGCGCCGGCGTGAGCGACGCGAGGTCACGAGCGCATCCAGCCCGCGGTGCCAGTCGGCGTCGTCGACCAGCCGGCCGCCCTGGCGCTCGCCCAGGTCCGCGTACGGTCCTATCGGCGAGGCGAGCCACGGGATCCCCAGCGCGGCGTACTCCTTGACCTTGATGCTCGAGCGGGCGTGGTTTATCTCGACCTCGGGCGAGAGGGGCGCGATGCCGACGTCGAACGTCGAGACGTGGCGACTCAGCTCGGGCAGCGGGACCGGCGCTATCCGCCGGTAGCGCTCGCTCGGGATCCTCAGGTCGACCCCGAGCGTCGCCACATGGAGTTGCGGGTGCGCGTCCAGCAGGCGGGCGAGCACGTCGGCGATCCCGAGCGCCTGGGCGTCCAGCCGATGCTCTTCGGCGGCGACCCAGCCGATCGTCAGCTCGCCGATCCGCGCGCCGCGCTCGCGCATCATTTCGTCGATCGCGTAGTTCTCGATCACCTGCACCTCCGGCGCGCCCGCGGCGCGGAACACGTCCGCCAGCCGGGCGCTCGGGGTCGTGACGAGATCCGCGAGCGCGAACAGCCTCGTGCGGGCCTCCAGCCGGCGCTTCGCCTCCAGGCCGCGCGGCACTCTCCTGCCTCCCCCTATCCGCCTGTCCGCGCGCGTGACGTCGTCGTCGTCGTCCCACACGAACGCCGCCCCGGCCGCCTTCGCCGCGCTCGCCATCTGCACGACCCCGCCGTCGCACACGCGATGCACGTGGAAGACCTCGCACCAGCGCAGCGCCTCAGCCCACGTCGCGCGATTCCCCGCTTCCAGCATCCGCGTCTCGTGGCCCCTGCGCGTCAGCTCGCGCATCGGGCCGATCGAGCGGTAGACCGCGTTCGGCGAGGTGCCGTCGGGCAGGAAGGCGATCCGCACCGCGGCACCTACGCGGCGGGCGCGACCGGCGGCGCCCTCGCCCCCGCCCCTCGCCCGCGCCGCCGGCGCAGCGCGGGCGCGAGCGCCAGCCCGACCGCCGCCAGCAGCGCCAGCGCGCTCAGGAGCGCCCCCGCCGCGAGCCCCGGCACCCGGTAGCTCCACGCGATCGCGTGCGCGCCCGGCGGCACGACGACGCCGCGCATCACGTCGTCGACGCGCACCGCCCTCGCGGGCCTGCCGTCGACCCGCACCGACCAGCCCGGTGACCAGCTGTCGTCGAGCATCACGAGCCCGCGCTGTGCGAGCCGTGCGCGCATGCTCACCTCGGCGTTCGAGCGATCCGCGACCGTCACGCTCCCCGACGACGCGAGCGCCCCCGTCCCGGCGAGTCCCGCCGCCGCCGCGTCCGCCTGCTCCACCACGACCTCGCCGCGCGGGTCGAAGCTCGGTTCGGCCAGCAGCGTGCGCGCCGCCGCCTCGTCCGCCACCACGCGCACGCGCGGCGCCACGAGGCCGCGCGGCAGCGAGCGTTCGTTGACGAAGATGCGCGCGTCCCTGCCGTCGTAGACGACGTGCATGAACGGAAGCTGGGACCTCGTGCCATCCCGGCTCGTCGGCAGGTCGCTTCCCGGCGGCGCGATCACGTAGCGCGCGCCCAGCACGCTCGCGACCTGCATCGCGACCGGGCTCAGCGATTCGATCTCGAACGGCGTCCAGTCGAGCTGTTCGGATTCCGCCAGCCTCCACAGGCGGTAGTAGCGCACCGACGGCTGCGGCGGGTCGTAGCCGCGCACGTCGCGCAGCCCGTACGTCAGCGCCCAGTCGTTCGGCAGCGCGCCGTTTATCCCGAGGAAGCGCCCGTCCTCGCGGTGGCGCTGCAGCCAGGCGATCGCGGCCGTCTTGGGCGGGATCGCCTTCGACGCGGGCGCCATCGGCTGATAGCCGATCGCGAAGTGCAGCATGTCGACCGCCGCCAGCACCACCACGCCCGCCGCGATCCACGTGCGCCGCGCCGGCCAGCGCCGCGCGGCCAGCAGCGCGGCCGCCACGCCGATGGCGAGCACCAGGTACCAGACCGCGCTCGTCAGCGCGACGACCGTCGGCGATCTGAAGTCCCTGCCGGTGAGGAAGTGCTGCGCCGTGCGCGCGAAGGCGCGCGCGTCCGCGCCCTGACCGACCGCGACGAACGCGAAGGCCCCGAGCGCGAGCGCTCCGAGCCCGACCGCCAGCCGCCGGCGGTCCCCCGCCGGGCGCTCGAGCAGCGCGTGCAGCCCGAACGCCGCCAGCACCGACATCGCCAGCGCCCAGACGAAGTGCAGCCGCTGGTTCTGCACCTGTTCGAAGACCGGCAGATGCGTCACGAGCTGGTAGAGCCCGGGGAGGTGCAGCGGGATCGCCAGCCCGAGCACCGCCAGCGCCGCGAACGGCGCCTTGCGGCGCCAGCGATCCGGCGCCGCCACGCCCACCAGCGCCATCAGCAGCCCGACCGCGCCGGCGTACAAGGTCCGCTCGTTGTAGTTGACCCCGACCGCCACGCCGGGCGCCAGCTCCGTGACCGGCCGCGTCGTGCCGCCTTCGAAGCTGCTCGGCCGCCCCCACCAGTCCGGGAACAGGACCGTGCGGATCACCGTCAGCGGCATCTGCGTCCCCGGCAGCGTTCCCCTCCCGTGCGCGCGCGCGGCCGTCCCGAGCGTGCCCTGGCTCGAGAGCGCCTCCGGCACGAGCATGACGCCCATCAGCAGCGCCCCGAGCGCGAGCCCGCCGAGCGCCAGGCCGAACGGCCGCAGCCGCTCGCCCCACGCGCTCGCGCGCGGCAGGAACGCCGCCCGCAGCAGCGCGTACATCCCGGCCGCGGCCATCACGTGCACCTGCATCCCCGGATGGCCGCCGCCGAGCCCGATCGCCGTCGCGACCGCAAGTCCGAGCAACGGGCCGATCCGCCCGCCGCGGAAGATGCGCTCGATCAGCCAAAGCATCCACGGCAGCAGCGCCGCGACCGCCGGCAGCGTCTCGTGCGTGAGCCAGACGACGTCGATCGCGCTGAAGCTGAAGCAGACGCCGGCGAGCAGCCCCGGCAGGAAGCCGAGCCGCAGCTCGCGCACGAGCAGGAACGTGCCGAAGCCGGCCGCCCACAGCTTCAGCGCCGCCGCGACGCCGATCCCGTAGTTGAGCGGCAGGATCCAGAGCGGCAGGCTGAAGAGCGAGAACAGCCCCGTCTGCGGGTTGGACCACAGCGGGATCCCGCCGAGCACGTACGGATTCCAGGCCGGGAACGTGCCGGCGTGCAGCAGCTCGCGGATCAGGAAGCGCCACGGGTAGTCGGCCGTCGGCACGTCCGACAGCAGACCGTTGCCGTAGGAGGCGATGTCGTGCGGGGCCAGCCTTTCCCACGGCGCGAAGCCGTAGAGCAGGCTTATCGGCGAGAGCAGCTTGCCGCCGAGCAGCACCGGCCACAGGTAGACGAGGACGAAGCCGCCGAGCAGCAGGCCGGCGCTGAGCCGCGGACGGGCGAAGAGGTACCGCGACGGGGCGCTCGAGCGCAGGTCCTGCGCGAGCGCACCGCCGCGGGCGCCGCGACCTCCCCCAGGTGCCTGCCGCCCCCTCGGCCGCACCGGTCGCGTCGCTTGGCTCCCCCGGGCCATCGCGCGATACTGCCACAACTCGGTCGGTCGATGCGCCTTTAACCGCAGACCCTCGGTGCGCCAGCAGGGCAGCGCCGCTTTTCGGATCTGCGTAAATCGTTGTTCGCTATTTCATGGTGACCGATCTACTGTCGCGCTGGTTGACAGCACGCCATATAATTGCTGGCGGTCGTCCGCATCGTCGAAGCTTCGTGGGGGAGCCGGCGGACGATCCGCAGCAACGGCTGCCAGGCGTCGCGGAGCGGCGTCCGGCAGCCGCTGCGCGTCCACGCGCAAGGGGGATCGCACACACATGCGCTCAGCGTTCGCTCAAGGCCTGCTCGATCTCGCCGCCGAGGACGAGCGGATCGTCCTGCTCACCGGCGACCTCGGCTTCGCCGTGCTGGAGCCGTTCGCGCAGCGCTTCCCGGACCGCTTCTTCAACGCCGGCGTCGCCGAGCAGAACATGGTCGGGATGGCGACCGGCCTCGCCGAGGCCGGCTACACGCCCTACGTCTACTCGATCGCGACGTTCGCCTCGATGCGCGGCTACGAGTTCGTGCGCAACGGCCCGATCCTGCACCAGCTGCCGGTCCGCGTCGTCGGCGTCGGCGGCGGCATGGACTACGGCCACAACGGCGTCACCCACTACGCCCTGGAGGACGCCGGGATCATGCGCGTGCAGCCGGGGATCGCGGTGATCGCGCCCGCCGACCCCGAGCAGACGCGCGCCGCGCTGCCGGCCCTGCAGGCGCTGCCCGGGCCGGCCTACCTGCGCCTCGGCAAGGAGTCCCAGCCCGTTCCCGGCCTCGACGGGCGCTTCGCGCTGGGCCGCGCCGAGCGGATCGGCGAGGGACGCGACGTCGCGCTCGTCGCGCTCGGCGGCATGGCCGCGACCGCCGTCGAGGCCGCCGAGCAGCTCGCCCAGGACGGCGTCGAGGCCTCCGTGCTCGTCGTCTCGAGCCTCAACCCGGCGCCGAGCGAGGACCTCGCCGAGGCGCTCGCGGAGACCCCGCTCGCGATCAGCGCCGAGGCCCACTACGTCAACGGCGCGCTCGGCTCGCTCGTCGCGGAGACGATCGCCGAGCACGGCCTCGGGACGCGCCTGCTGCGCGCGGGCCTGCGCGCCACGCCGATCGGCGCGACCGGCAGCCGTCCCCATCTCTATGAGCGTCACGGGCTTGCGCCCGACCAGCTCGCCGCGAGCGCCCTGCGCGCGCTCGAGCACGCATCCGCACCCGTCACGACCGGAGCCTCGCAACCACGATGAGCACGACCGACCTCACGCCAACGGGCGAGGCGCCGTTCGCCTCGCTGATCCTGCCGATCCACAACCAGGCCGACCACATCGAGAGAGTCGTCACCGGCTTCCTCGCCGACTTCGCGAAGCTGCCGCGGCCCGTCGAGCTGGTGCTCGTGCCGAACGGCTGCCACGACGCCTCGCCGGAGATCTGCGCCGCGCTCGCCGCCCGCCATCCCGACGCGGTCCAGCTCGTCGGCCCGCTCAAGCGGGGCGGCTGGGGACGTGCGATCAACAGCGGCCTGGAGGCCTGCCGCGGCGAGATCGTCGGCTACACGAACTCCGCGCGCACGACGCCGGAGACCGCGACGCTGATGCTCGCCTACGCGATGGCCTACCCCGACGCCGCGCTCAAGGCCCAGCGGCGCATCCGCGAGAGCGCGATCCGCCGCGCCGGCTCGGTCCTCTACAACTTCGAGTGCCGGCGCCTGTTCGACCTCGCCACGTGGGACATCGACGGCACGCCGAAGTTCTTCCCCAGACGCTTCCACCACCTCATGCAGCTCAGCAGCGAGGCGGAGCTCTACGACCTCGAGTGGATGCGCGCCTGCCGCTACGCCGGCTACCCGGTCGTCGAGATCCCGATCTACCCGACCGAGCGCTTCGGCGGCAGATCGACGACGAGCTACAGATCGGCGATCCGCATGCTGCTCGGCGCCTACCGCGCGCGCGGCAGCTTCCACAGCGCGCCGCCCGGCGGGGTGCTGCCGTCCGGCGGCGAGAGCGGCTCCGCGGAGGAGCTGCGCCCGACCGGGCAGCTGGGCCGGGTCGCCGGCTGAGAGACGATGGCCGCGGCCGGTCGCACGAGCGCGCGCCGCGGCGGGGCGCCGGGGCGAAGCGCGGCGGCGGCCGTCGCCGCGGCCGTCCGTCCGCTGAGCGCGGGCGAGATCGCCTGGCTCGGCGCGCTGCCGTGCGCGCTGCTCACGCTCGCGCTGATCGTCGCGCTCGGGCCGCTCGTCGGCGACGCGCTGCTGCCGAGATCCTCGGTGCGCTTCTTCGAAGCGTCGCTCAGGCAGCTCGCGCCCGAGCCGCACGAGCAGGGGCGCTTCCTCGTCGCGCTGACGGGTCCGCTGCTGCTCGCGGGCATCACCGTCGTGCTCGCGCGCAGGCCGCCGCGCCTGCGCGCCGCTCTCGTCACCCCGCTCGTGTGGGGCGCGCAGCTCGCGCTCGTCGCGTTCGCGGTGGCGTGCGTCGTCGTCCAGCGCGGGCTGGTGTTCGCGTATCCCGGCTACCAGCCGACCACGCAGCAGTACTTCACGAACGCGACGTACCTCGTCGCGCTGGTCGGCGCGGGCGCGATCGTGGCGCTCGTGCGCAGCGAGCCGGCGCGGAGGCGGATCGCGGGCTGGGCGCGCGCGAGCGGGCCGCGGCAGATCGCGTGGACGCTCGCCGCCGCGCTGCTGATCGCGATCTGGCTGCTGCACGCGTTCAACACCGAACACACGGTGCTCAACGAGAGCCAGCCGGCCGCCTACCACATCCAGTTCACGCTCGACGAAGCGTACGCGGTGATCGACGGACGCTCGCCGCTGGTGAACTTCGCCGCGCAGTACGGCTCGTTGTGGCCCTACCCGGTCGCCGCGATCATGTCGCTGCTCGGGCCCTCGGTCGGCTCCTTCACCGCGCTGATGCTGCTGATCAGCGGGGTCGCGCTGCTGGCGATCTACGACGTGCTGCGCCGCCTCGCGCGCAGCCCGCTGCACGGCTTCCTGCTGTTCGCGCCGTTCCTGGCGACGACGTTCTTCCTGCTGCGCGGCCCGCTCGAGAACCGCTACACGGTCGGGACGATCTTCTCCGACTACCCGATGCGCTTCGCCGGGCCGTGGCTGCTCGCGTGGCTGACCGCGCGTCACCTCGACGGCAGCCGGCCGCGCGCGACGTGGCCCTTGCTCCTCGTCGCCGGACTCGTCGTGATGAACAACACCGACCACGGCGTGCCGGCCCTGCTCGGCCTGCTCGCCGCGCTGCTGTGGACGGGCGCCCCGCCGTGGCGGGAGCGGCTGCGCTCGCTGGCGCTCCAGGGCGCCGCCGGGCTCGCCGGCGCCTACGCGCTCGTCGCGCTGCTGACGCTGCTGCGCGCCGGCGCGCTGCCCGACCCCGGCCTGATGGTGCGCTTCGCGAGACTGTTCGCGCTCGCCGGCTTCGCGATGCTGCCGATGCCGGCGGTCGGCTTCCACCTCGTCATCTACGTGACGTTCGTCGCCGCGCTCGCGGTCGCGACCGTGCGCGCGCTCGGCGGCCTCGAGCAGCGCGAGCGCGCGCTCACCGGCCTGCTCGCGTTCCTCGCCGTCTTCGGCCTCCTGAGCGGCTCCTACTACGTCGGGCGCTCGCACCCCGAGGTGCTCGTCACCTCGTTCGCGGCCTGGTCGCTCACGCTCGCGCTGCTGACGCTGATCGCGCTGCGGCGACTCGCCGCCGCGCCGCGGCGCTGGCCCGAGCCGGCGGCGGCGGCCTGCCTGCTCGCCTTCTGCGTCGCCGGCTGCTCGCTCGCGCAGACGCCGACGCCGTGGTCGCAGCTGCACCGCCTCAGGCACACCGCGTCGGTCGGCATGGAAAGGCCGAGCGGCCAGGAATTCATCGTCAGGCACATACGCCGCGGCGAGCGCGTCGCGATCCTGCAGACGCTCGGGCACCGGATCGGCTCCAACCTGCACGTCACCGACGTCACGCCCTACACCGGCGCGGCCTCGATGCCCGCCGTCGACCAGCTCGACGACACGCTGCGGATCCTGCGCGCCGAAGGCGGCACGAAGGTCTTCCTGCAGATCGGCGGCACCGAAATACCGGACCTGCGCCCGTCGCTGGAAGCGGCCGGCTACGGGATGGCCGCAGAAGACAGGGAAGGCGATCAGCTGTGGGTCGCCGGCGCGCCGCACATCGGCGGCGCGCCGTAAGGCCGGGAGCCGCTTACACGCGGCGCAGGACGGCCAGCAGCGAGAGCCCGGCCGGCAGCGTGCGGCGGCCGCCGTCGAGCCAGCGCGCCTCGAGCTTCATCGGCAGCTCGAGCATCGGCGACATCCACGGCGGCGTCAGCTCGACGTCCGAGCTGTGCCTGCCGTGTTCGGTCTCGTTCGTGACCTCGCCGTTGCCTTCGGTGACGAGGTCCCTGTGGCGCACGCGCTGGAGCAGTCGCACGGCGGCCGCCGGCGGCAGCAGCAGCGAGTTGAAGTAGGTCATCCGCTCGATCCTCCAGCCGGTGTCGGCGGCGAGCGCGCGCATCATCCTGCGGTCGTAGCGGCGGTGGTGGTTGTTGAAGACGTCGTGGCTGGACCACAGCGCTCTCAGCGCCGGAACCGTCATCAGGAACAGGCCGCCCGGCTTCGTCACGCGGCGCAGCTCGCGCAGCGTCACGCGGTCGTCGGGCGTGTGCTCGACCATGTCGAGCGAGATCACGAGGTCGAACGTCTCGTCGTCCCAGGGCAGGTGCTCGACGGGACCCTGGACGACGTCCTCGTGCCCGCGGCTGCGCGCGACCTCGACCGAGTCGGGGTTGAGGTCGAGGCCCGTGACGTGCCCGTAGTCGCGCAGCTCGTCGAGCAGGCGGCCGGAGCCGCAGCCGGCGTCGAGGACCCGCATCGTCGGTCCTGTGGGCAGTTGCGCGAGCTCCTCGCAGACGATTCGACGACGCCCGCGGTACCACCAGTGGCGGTCCTCCTGGTCGAGCATCGCTTGTACCTCAACGCGGTCCATGACGTCCTCGGTCCCCCATTATCGGCTTCGTTGACAGGTTCCTGCTCATATGGTCCGGGTCACGCTCAATCTGCGCGGCGGTCCCGGCGGGCGCGGCGTCCTGCCGCCGCGCACGATCGCGGCGACGATCGCATCCTCCCACAGCGTCACGTTCGCCGATATCGCCTGCTCCCGTCCCCACTTGCGCGCGCGCTTGGCGAGCTTGCGCCGCTCGCGCGGTCTCTCGACGAGGCGACCGATCGCCTCGACCCACTCGTGGTCGCGCACGAGCCGGCCGCCCTCGCGCTCGCCGAGCGCGGCGTAGGGGCCGACCGGTGAGGCGAGCCATGGTCTGCCGAGGATCGCGTATTCCTTGACCTTGATGTTCGAGCGCGCGTGGTTGAACGGGATGTCCGCGATCGGCGCCAGGCCTATGTCCCACTGCGCGAGCTTGCGCGGCAGGTCGAAGAAGTCGACGTGGGGGTCGAGGCGATAGCGCTCGTGCTTCATCCCCATGCTGCAGCCGACCGTCTCGATCACGAGCTGCGGATAGGCGTCGAGCAGACGTTCGAACTGCTCGCGCAGCGGCATCCGCTCGATGTCGACGTGATGCTCGTTGCCCGCCATCCAGCCGGCGACGACGACGTCGCCGTTCGGGGGAGCCGAGGCCTCGAGCGCCGCGTCCGGGCTGTAGTTCTCGATCACCTGCACGTGCTCGGCGCCGTACTCGCGGAAGCGGTCGGCGATCTGCGGGGTCGTCGCGATCGAGAGGTCCGCCATCTGCACGAGCTTCCTTATCTGCCGCAGCGCGCGGTCGCCGGCGAAGCCGTGGTAATCCCTCGCCGCCTTGTTGTTTCTCGCGACGGCGCGCATGTCGTCGTCGTTGTCGTAGACGAGCGTCATGCCGGCCTGCTTGGCGGCCCTCGCGAGCTGCAGCACCTCGTCTTCGTGCGCGCGGTAGACGAGCAGCACGTCGTGGCCCGCGATCAGTTCGCCGAGTATCCCCTCGGCGGGCCGCCAGACCTGGCATATCTGATGACCGCGTTCGCCGAGCGCGAGCATCGGCCCTATCCCGCGGTACCAGCCTCCCGGCGCTTCCGGGTTGGCGATGAAGGCTATCCGCACGACCGTCCCCCTTTCGCGGCGAGCCTACCAAGTCCGCGGCGCGTCACCCACTGGTACAGTCGATCGAAAGCGTCGAAGGGGGAGCAATGGAGGGGGAGCGGCTCGCACACGAGATCCGCCGCACCGTGATCGACGAGTCGATGCGCGCGGGCGTCGGGCACATCGGCTCGGCGCTGTCGATCGCCGACCTGCTGGCGGCGCTCTACGGCGGCGTGCTGCGGATCGGCGAAGCGTCGGAACCGGAGCGCGATCGCTTCGTGCTCTCGAAGGGCCACGCGGCGCTCGCGCTCTACGCCGCGCTCGCCGCGACCGACCGGATCGACCGCGAGCTGCTGTCGACCTACTGCGGCGAGGGCTCGATGCTCGGCGCGCACCCCGAGCACGTCCTGCCGGGCGTCGACTTCTCGACCGGCTCGCTCGGCCAGGGCCTCTCGATCGCGACCGGCGCCGCGCTGGCGGCGCGACGGCAGGGCTCCCGACGGCGCGTCTTCGCGCTGCTGAGCGACGCCGAGACGAACGAGGGCTCGATATGGGAGGCGGCGATGTTCGCCGCCCACCACCGGCTCTCGAACCTCGTCGCGCTGATCGACGTCAACGGCCAGCAGGCGCTCGGCTACACGCGCGACGTGCTCGACCCCGGGCCGCCCGCCGCCGCTCGCTGGGCCGCCTTCGGCTGGGACGTGCAGGAGGTCGACGGAACCGATCCGGACGCGATCGCCGCCGCGATCGGGGATCTGGACCTCGTCTCCGGGCCACCCCACGTGCTGCTCGCACGGACCGTCTTCGGCCGCGGCGTCTCGTTCATGGAGAGCAGGATCGAGTGGCACTACCTGCCGCTCGAAGCGGAGACGCACCGGCAGGCCGTCGCGGAGCTCGAGGCAGCGTGCCCGCCCGTTCGCTCGTAACTGGCGCGGCCGGCTTCATCGGCGCGGCGCTCGCGCGCCGGCTGGCGCAGCGCGGCGACCGCGTCACGGCGCTCGCCGGGCCCGGCTCGGACCTGTGGCGGCTCGAGGGCCTGCGCGACGCGGCCGAGGTGCTCGAACTCGACCTGCGCGACGCGGACGCGGTCGCCGCCGTGATGAGCGCCGCGCACCCCGACGAGGTCTTCCACCTCGCCGCGCACGGGGCCTACTCGTGGCAGCGCTCGCTGCCGCGGATGATCGAGACGAACGTCGCCGGCTTCGCGCATGTCGCCGAGGCGGCTCTGGAGGCGGGCGCGCGCGCGATCGTCGCCGCCGGCTCCTCCTCCGAGTACGGGCTGAAGGACCACGCGCCGCCCGAGCACGAGCTGCCCGAGCCCAACAGCGCCTACGCGGTCACGAAGGCGTCCGCGACGCTGCTCGGCGGTTGGCTCGCGCGCTCGCGCGGCGCGGCGATCACGACCCTGCGGCTCTACTCCGCCTACGGCCCGTGGGAGGAGCCGAGACGGCTGATGCCGGCGCTCGTGGCGGCCGGCCTCGGCCGCCGCCTGCCGCCGCTCGCCGACCCGGCGATCGCGCGCGACTTCGTCTACGTCGAGGACGTCTGCGACGCGTTCCTGCTCGCCGCGCAGCGCGCGCGGCCGGGCGAGGGCGCGGTCTACAACGTCGGCAGCGGGCGCCAGACGTCGCTGCGCGAGCTGGCCTCGGTGGCACGCGAGGTGTTCGCGATCGAGGAGGAGCCGGCGTGGGCCGCGTTTCCCGCGCGCGACTGGGACACCGACGTGTGGGTCGCCGACGCGCGCCGCGCGGCCGACGCGCTCGGCTGGCGCGCGGCCACGCCGCTGGAAGCCGGGCTCGCCGCGTTCGGCGCGTGGATGGAGGAGCAGCCGGCGCCGGTGGCCGAGCGCTATCGGACGGCGGTCGGCGCGGCCTGAGGCCGCGCATCCCACACATCGTGTGTTGAACCCCCGCGGCAGCGGGATTAGCGTGGCGGCGTGGGCCTGACGTCGCTGCCATGGTTGCAAGTGCAGGTCGAGCTGCGCGGGAGCGCGGCGCTCGCCTGCGACCCGCCGCCGGGCCGCGTCGTGATCGTCGGGCCGGGCCACACGTTCCTGCAGCTCGCCGAGACGATCGACGACGCGTTCGCGCGCTGGGACCTCTCCCACCTGCACGTCTTCGAGCTGCCCGACGGCCGCCTCGTCGGCCTGCCGGACGCGGTGCCTCCACTCGGCGAGATGCCGCGCTGCCTCGACCACCGCGCGCTCGAGGTGCTCGCCGCGGTCGGCCCCGGCGACCGCTTCGCCTACACCTTCGATCTGACGGCGCGTTGGCGGCACGACTGCCGCGTGCTGGAGGAGGCGGTCGACCCGCGGCGCCTCTTCGGCGCATGGCCGACGCGCCCGGCGATCGTCTCCGGCTGGGGCTCGATCCCCGACCAGTACGGCCGCACGGCGCCCGACGAGGAGTAGACTCGCGCGAGTGGCCGGCGCGCCGGGCGCGCGGCCGGGGGAATCGTCTTTTCACAGGGGGTCGCGACCCGTGCGGATCATGCTGCTCTGCAACCCGCAGCTGGTGAACTCGAACTACCGCTCCTACCAGCCGCTCACCGCGGCGGCGCACCGCGGCGGGCACGAGCTGCTGCGCAACGAGGCCGGCCAGGCGCTCGATCCGCGCACGCTGCTGTCGTGCGACGTGCTGCACGTCCATCGCGTGGCGAGCATCGAAGCGATCGCGCTCGCGCGCCGGCTGCGCGAGGAGGGCGTCGGAATCGTGTGGGACAACGACGACGACATCGCCGCGCTGCCGAGATCGAACCCGCACTACGCGAGGCTCGGGGCGAGAGGCCGGCGCGAGCGGGTGCTCGGGATCGCGGAGATGGTGCGCCTCGCCGACGTCGTCACGACGCCGAGCGAGGTGCTCGCGGCGAAGTACCGCGACCAGGGCGGGGCGGACGTGCGCGTGCTGGAGAACTACCTGCCGCGCGAGTTCATGGGCGTCGGCCGCGTGCCGCACGAGGGCATGGTGATCGCCTGCCTGGCAGGAGTGGAGCACCGGCTCGACTACGACCAGCTCGGGCTGCGCGACGCGCTCGCGCAGGTGCTCGAGGCGCATCCGGACGTGCGGCTGCTGACGATCGGCCACGGGCTCGGGCTCGACCCGGCGCGCACCGAGCACATCCCGCTCGTCTCGTTCCTTGAGCTGGCGCGCACGCTCGCGCGCGCCGACGTCGGCCTGGCGCCGCTGATCGACATCCCCTGGAACCGCGCGCGCTCGAACGTGAAGCTGAAGGAGTACGCGGCGGCCGGCCTCGCCTGGCTCGCCTCGCCGGTCGGTCCCTACGCCGGCATGGGCGAGCGCCAGGGCGGCCGGCTCGTGCCCGACGACGGCTGGCACGAGGCGATCGAGACCCTCGTCGCCGACGCCCGCGCCCGCCGCAAGCTCGCCAAGCGCGGGGCGAAGTGGGTCAAGGGCGAGAGCGTCGCCTCCCACGCTCGCGAGTGGGAGGCGGTCCTGCGCGACGCCGCCGAGCGCGCCCGGTCCCGGGCGGGAGCCCGAACGCGGCGAGTGGCTTAGCGTGCAGTCACGGAGACCGACACGCGCCGCCGACGCGGAGGCGCCGCTCCCCCAAGCGGCGCCCCACGCGACCCCCCTCTAGCTGCGTCGACTCAGCGGCGCTTCGGCTTCGGGCACCCGCCGACGACAAGCCGCTGGCTGCGGCTGAGCACCTTGCCGCTCTGCGCGGTGAAGCGGATGGACGCGGTGGCGCGTCTGCTCTTCGCCGAGCAGAGGTTGCTCACGGTCCCGAGCGGGCTGTGACTGCCCGACACGAGCCGCAGGATGAACTTCGAGACCGGCACGTCCGGGATCGTCGCGAAGTCCGTCGCGAGGAACCTGCTGTGCGGGATCGTGATGCGGCTGTCGAGGTCGATCGCGACCTGCCCGCGCAACGCGACCATCATGTCCGGCAGCGCGTGCCCGTTTCTGACGAAGTACACGCCGCCGCGCAGCGGGCTTCTCAGCAGCGGCGTCACCGCCACCGCCGTGCCGGCCTTCGCCTGCGCGCACCTGCCCGCCTGGAACTGCGCGAGCGTGCACGCTCTCTCGATGATCGGGAGGCGCGCGTTGATCGTCGCCGGCAGCACCACGCGGACCCCTCTGAGGTTCGCCTGGCCGGACGGCATCGTCAGCGTCGCCGTGAGCGGCGTCGTGTGACCGGCGCCGGTGCGGCCCTTGCCGCCGACCGCGAGCGTCAGCTTCGGCGCGAACGGGAGCGAGGCGCAGCCGGTCACCCGGAACGGCGCCGTCTGCGTGCTCGACGCGCCGGCCGTCGACCCGAGCGTCGCGCTCGCCCGCATCGCCGAGCAGTTCGTCGGGTTGACGCCGAAGCCGGCCTTGTCGACCGTCACGTCGACGACGCGCAGCCTCAGCGGAATCCCCTGCAGGATGGTCGGCAGCGGATCGGACACGATCCGCAGCGCGGACGTGTGACGGTCCACGAGCACCGCGGCGCGCACGACGACGTCGCCGAGATCGATCGGCCCCGCCTGCGCGTGCACCACGATCGAGAGGCCGAACGGCGCCCCCTTGTACGGACCCGTCATGTAGACGCGCCCGTCCGTGATGTAGAAGGGGTTCGAGCCCGGGCCGGCGGCGACCGTCGCGGTGCCGATGCGCGAGGCGTCCCCGCACGTGCCGGCGTTCGCCGCCGCGTCGGAGCAGAGGTCGACCTTGGAGATGTGCCCGAGCACGCCCTGCGGGAGCGACACGTCGATCTTGCTCAGCTCCTGGTCGGAGTCGCCGCGCGTGAAGCGCGTGATCAGCGACGTGTCCTTGCCGGCGAGCTGGCTCGACGTCCCGGCCTTGAACGTCGGGGCGAAGCCCTGCGCGCAGTTGCCGTCGACCGTGAACGAGTCCGTCGTGCTCACAGTCGGCAGGCTCGCGTTCCACGACGTCATGCTCGCCGTGGTCGTCTTGGTCCCGCAGGTCTCCGGGTTGACCAACGGCGCGTACGGACCGCCGTTGAAGTGCAGCTGCATCGTCGAGAACGGCAGCTGCGGGTTGTCGTCGAACGTAGTCGTCAGCTGGCCGGTGACCGGGTCGGGAGCGACCTTGCCCGGCAGCTTGATGATGATGCCCGGCCCTCTCGCGACGATGTAGAGCGCGAGCAGCGAGTTGAACGGATTGTCGTTCTGCGACGCGAGGTACACGTCGCCGGTGAGCGGCTGGGCCAGCAGCGGCGTCGCGATGCTCACCGTGCCGACCTTCGACGCGTCCGGGCAGGTCGGGTCGTCGTTGCTGCCGAGCCCGATCTGCACCGGGGTGCACGCCGCGAGGCCGTTCGCGGACGAGGGCGAGACCGCCATCCCGTCGGGCAGCGTCACCTTCACGTCCTTGAGCGGCGGCGTTGCGATCGCGGCGTCGTTGCCCGACTGGTCGTAGAGCTGGCTCGCCGAGGAGACCGTGTCGTCCTTCTGCGGAACGGACAGCGTCACGTCGAGCCCCGTCGGCGCGCCCGCGTCATGCGACTCCGGCTGCACCGAGATCGTCGGTCTGAAGTCGAAGCGCGGATCGTCGCAGCCGGTCACCTTGAACGGCGGGGAGTCGATCGACACGAAGTTGCCCGGGTTCTCCCACGACTCCCCGCTCACGTGCGTCGCCTTGTCGACGCCGCACTCCGACGGCATCGTGAGAAACGGCCTGATCGGAGCGCCGGTGAACGGGGTGCCATACGGGTTGGAGAACTGCGCCGGATCCACGCGGAGCGCGTCGTGCGCCGGGTCGGCCGGCACGCCCCACATCGACAGCCTCGCGCTGCGGATGCCGAACGTCTCGTTCATGTAGGTGAGCGTCGCGACGACCGAGTCGTCCGTCGGGTCGAGCGAGGCGACGATCCAGATCGGGTTGCCGATGAACTGGAAGCCGAGCGCTGCCACCGCGCCCTTGGGCGGCTCCATGTTGTAGACGGGGATGTCGGTCGTCGCATTGACCCCGTTGATCACCTTGCCGTTCTGGAGCACGAGGTCGATCGTGCCGACCTGCGCGTTCGCCGGGCACTCTCCGCGGCCGCTCAGACCGGCGAAGTTGAGCAGTTCGGCGGGGCAGGTCGGCACCGCCTGCGGGTTGCCGACCATCCCGCGGGGCAGCCGCGTGGAGAGCGACTTGAGATGGCCGTCCGCGTCCGTGTAGAGCTGACCGGCGTTGACGTCGTCCTTCAGCGTCAGGTTCGTCGCGAAGTTCACGCGGTACTCGAACGGATGCGCACCCGCCTGCCGCACCGGGCTTGCGTCGGGCGCGGCGCTGTCGAAGGCGTCGGCGAGGAAGCGATCCGCGACGAAGCCGAAGCCGGCCGGCGTCGTGCTGAACGGCGTCGGATCGACGTCCGAGCCGTTCACCGCGCCCGGCCCGCCGCCGCTGACGGTCACGGTGTTGTCGGCCATGCCCGAAGCGGACGGGTCGACGGCCACCGTGAGCACGAGCGTGGCCGCGGCGCCGCGCTGGTCGCCGTTGGCCAACGGCGCGCGGACGATCGCATTGGTCGAGCTGCCGTCATGCGTGCAGCTGACCGTCGGACCGGGGAGCCCGACGCACGCCCAGCCGGCGGACGCGGCGGTGACCGTGACGCCCGGCGGCAGCGTGTCGGTGACGGTGTAGTCGGCGCTCGTGTCGGCGTCGCCGACGTTGAACGGCTGGATGACGTACTGCCCCGGCTGGCCGGGCGCGAAGCTCTGCGGGCCGTGTGCCGAGGTCACGCTCCACTGCACGGCCGCGGACGCCGAGGCCGCTCCGGCGAGCGACAGCAGCAGCGCGGCGGCGAGGCAGCAGGCGAGGCGGCGGGCGGTGCTCATCGTCCTCATCTCGATCACGTTCTCCTTCACCGCCAACTCAGCGGCCGTTGGCGGTTGCGGGGACGAGGGTCAACGTCAGGCGCCTGCCGCTCGACGCGCCTGAGAAGCGGACGACGAGCGTCAGCCGCAGCTTCCCGCCGTGGGCGAGCCGCTGCCGAGCAGCCTTCGACAGCTTGAGCGTCAGCTGCAGCGTGCCGGCTCTCCGCGCGCGCTTCGACGCGCGCGCGACCGTGTGCACATGCCGGCCGAGCCGGGCCGTCGCGACTGCGGACGCGACGCCCGCGCGATCGACGTGCACGCGCAGCGCCAGCCGTCCGGTGCGCACGAGCAGGGCGCGCTGCCGGGCCGTGATCGCCGCGATCGAGAAGCGCGCCGGCGGCGCGACGTTGCCGCCGCCGGTGGTCGAGGCCGTAGCCGGGTCGGCAAGCGCCGGCGCGCCCGCGAGCGGCCCGCGGCACTGGTCGCCGGAGCACGGCGGCTGTGAGGCCGACACGGCGAACCCGCCGTCGACGCGCGCGTCGTACAGCTTGTGGGATTTGTCGCGGGCGTCCGCCGTGTATGGCGCGACGTCTCTGAAGAGGATGTCGCGACCGTCGGGCGAGACCTCGACGACGCTCGGGTCGGTGATCGGCGCGGTGCCGCTCGTGAGCAGGCTCACGTGGCCGTCATGCCACTCGTAGACGTCCTGCTGGCCGTTGCGATCCCCGGGCACGAGCGCCGACGAGGTGACGAACGCCAGCGTTGAGCCGTCGTCGCTGACCATGCCGAGGCGCACCTTGATCGCGAAGTCGGTCGTCAGCGACAGCGGGACGTCCGCGGTCGCCGGCGACCCGTCCTGCGGGCACGAGACGCAGGTGATGGTGCGGTCGCGGTCGTCGTAGCGGTAGTACTGCATCGTGCCGCCGTTGTCCGACCCGCTGCGCGCATCGAGGTCGGCGGTGTTTCCCGTGAGCACCAGCGTGTTGCCGTCGGGCGTCACCTCGCCACCGGCGGACCCGTTCTGCGGATCGCCGCTGACGCCGTTCGTCTGCGCGACGAAGCGGACCGTGCCGCCCTGCCAGACATACGAGTTCGGCGAGCTCGACGTCGCGCCGGCGGGCGCACCGTCGTACTGCTGAAGCGAGGAGAAGTAGACGTGGGAGCCGTCGTCCGAGATCGCCGTGGACGACAGGACGTCCGCGTTCGGGATCGCGCACGTGATGCACTCGAGCTGGCCGTTGGACGCGGTCCAGCGGTAGATGTCCATGTCGCTCGAGTTGCCGTCGGCGTCGTCCGCGGCCGAGTAGCTCGTCGCGGTGCGGAAGTAGACGACCGAGCCGTCAGGCGTCGCCTGGAGGAAGCTGTCGACGCCGTTGTCGGGATCGCCGCCGGCGGGCGGCCCGGAGACCAGCGTCGATCTGCCCGTCAGCATGTCGTGCACGTAGAGCTGGAGCGGCGCGCTGCAGCTCGGTGCGTCGTCGCCTTGCGTCTGGAAGAAGACGTAGCGACCGTCCGTCGAGGTCCAATGCGCCGTGGCCGGGACGGGGCCGGTGACGAAGTCGAGCTCCGGCACGCCGCACGTCGGCGCGACGCCGGTGGCCGGCATCGTGCCGACGAGCGTGGGCGCTCCGCTCCCGAAGTCGTACAGGTCCTCGGTCCCGGGCTGCTGCGAGGGCGCGATCGCGTCCGGCACCGTCGCGTACACGTGCTGGAGGTCGTTCGACGTGGCCATGTACATCCCGCTGGGACCGAAGAACTGCGAGAAGCGGTGCAGGACGGTCTGGTTGCCCTGGTCGTCGAGCCGGACCAGGGTGACGTTGGGCGACTCGTCCTGCGAGCCGAGCCCGTCGAACGCGGACGCGACGTAGCCGCTGAGATCGGCCGCGGCGGCGCCGAACAGGTAGGTCTGGCCGACGAGCTGCGCCGCCGGCGGGAGCATCCCATGGCTCACCCACCCGTTCGCGGTGCGTGTCGCGATCAGCTTCGCGCGCGCGCCGTTCGTCGTTCCCGGCGCGCCGCCGAGGATGTCGTACATCACCCGGTTGCCGTCGGTCGAGAGCGGCGAGACCTGGAGCACGTTGCTCTCGCCCTTGTCGGCCTGGCTCACGAGCTCCCACGCGCGGCAGTCGGGCAGCGCCGAGGAGCCCTGCTGCTGGCGAACCTGCGCGTTCGGGCACGCGTCGGCGGCCGCCGCGGCCTGCGTCGCGAACGTGTGGTCGGGACCGTTCGTCGTCCCCGCCACGTTCGTCGCGACGACGCGGAAGTGATAGGTCGTGCTGGGCTGCAGGCCCGAGACGTCGACGCTGACGCTCTGCGGGCTCGAGCTCGACCCTGCGCTCGCGTCGGGCACCGGCGCGCTCGTGCCGTAGCTCGTGTCGGTCCCGTACTCGAAGCGGTAGGTCGTCGGAGCCCCGTTCGGGTCGACGGTCGCCTTCAGCGTCGCGCTCGTCGAGCCCGTCGTCGCCGTGCCGCCGCCGACGCCCGGCGCCTGCGGCGTCGTGAAGGTCTGGTCGTCGCCGTTCGCGGTGCCGTCCGCGCTCGTGCCGGACAGACGGAAGTGGTATGTGGTCCCCGGCGTCAAGCCGCTCAGGTCGGCGTGGACGGACAGGTCGCTCGTGCCGGAGCCGGGCGCAGGCGAGCAGGGCGCCGTGCTGCCGTAGGAGGTGTCGGTGCCCCAGTCGAACGTGCACGTCGCGGAGGCGCCGTTCGGGTTGATGATGCCGCCCAGGGTCGCCGTCGTCGGCGCGACGTCGGACGCCACGCCGGTCGTGACGTCGGGGATGATCTGGATGACGGTGTCCCAGATGTCCACGAGGCTGGTCGCGTTGTCCGACGTGACGATGTGGCCGGAGGACGGGTGACCGGTTGAGCTGTCCACCGCGACGCCTTGCGCGTCGCCGAGCGTGCCCGAGCCGAACGTCCCGACAAGGTTGCCGGAGGAGTCGTACTCGGTGATGCTCGTGTCGTGGTCGACGAAGACGTGGTCGTTCGCCCGGTCGACCGCGACGGCGAAGCTCGGCCCGCCGTCGACCTGGCCGAGGTCGGTGCCCGAGGAGTCGTACTTCTCCACGACGCCCTGCCACATGTTGACGTAGAGGTTGTCGTTCGAGTCGATCGCGAGATGGCACGGGTTTCCGACCGCCGAGGTGTTGATGACTGCTCCCGTCGGCGAGCCGGCTGACGTGAACTGCGTCACCGTCGTGGCGTTGAAGTCCGAGACCCAGACGTTGCCGCTCGTGTCGACCGCGACGCCGCAGGCGTCGCCGAAGCCGCCGGTCTGCCAGAGGTAGTTGCCGGACGAGTCGAACGCGTAGACCGTGTTGCTCGGCTCGGAGTCGACGATCACGTTGCCGTCCGACGAGGTCCCGGAGTTGTCGACGGCGACGTCGGAGTCGCCGTTCGCGGAGAGGGCGAGCGAGCTGTCTGGCGTGTTGCTGCCGTCGAGGACGTTGCTGCCGGCGGGGAGCTGGAGCGTCGTGAACGGCGCCGCTCTGCCGGTCGAGTCGAAGCGCGCGACGACCGAGTGCGCGTAGTCGATCACGTAGCTGTCGCCGCTCGCATCGCTCACGGCGATGCGTCCCAGCGCCCCGAACGCCCCGGCCGTGGAGTCGCTGCCGTCGAAAGACGAGACGAACGGGTGCGTCACCGTTCCGGCGTAGGCCGATCCGGCGAGCAACGCGAGCGCGCACAGCATTGCGGCAACGATGCCGGTTGCGATACGCGTCGACGCACGCAGCGACTGCCGTCCCAGACAGCTCATATAGACGTCCTCCACTCCAAATGCCCACAGGCTTGCGACCAGCCTGCGACGGCGATACCGGGTTGTGCCCGCGACTGTAAACGCCTCTGGCTCCTATTGCAAGCCGCTGGTGCGTGCGCCGCATGCGCATCGACGCGGAACCCGCTGAGGCTTTGATGCAAACGTTCCCGTTTGCCGTCGGGCGCCACCTCCGCTAAAGTGACCAGCGGTCGTCCTGAGATCGGTCGCAGATTTCCGGGGCGCCAGACAAGCGGGAATCGTGCCAAGCCCTTCGCGGGGCCAAGCGGCTGGGGGAAGGCCGCGGGCATGCCGCACGACATAGGGGGTGATGTCCAAGAGCGCAAACCGCAGTGGGTGCGCAGGTCCCTTCTCATCGATGGCACCGCGCGCCATCCATGACGCTGGCACTCGCCAGTTCGTTACCTGAAACAGGAGCACACATGCTGAAGAAGACCAAGCTCGCGATTGGGCTCGTCGTGGCGCTCTCCGCGATGGCCGTCGCCGCCTCGAGCGCGTTTGCGCTCTCAGCGTCCGTTTCCGCGGGCGGCGCCGTGAGCGCCACCGCCACCGCAACGTTCGAAGGCAGCGGCATCTCGATCATATGCCCGCTGACGATGAGGGAGTCCCTGCTGACGGGCCCGATAGTGATCGCGGCCAACAACCAGATAGGCGAAGTCACCGAAGTCTCGATAAACAGGGCGAGATGCAGCGGCGGCAACGTCTCCGGCGTCCTAGGCCTGCCCTGGAGGCTGACGATCAACAGCTGGACGCCCGAACCCCTTGAAAGGGAAAACGCCAGGACCCTCCTAGTGAACATCGTCGGCTCGGCGTTCAACCTGGAAATATTCGGCGGCTTCGTCAACTGCCTATACTCGGGCAACGCTGGCGGGAGCCTCCCGTTGACGAGGATAGGGACGGGCAGGTACACCGCCAGGACGATAGAAGCGCTATCGTCGATCGAACTGCCGCTCCACAGCGGCTCCGGCTGCCCGGCCAGGGGTCACTTCGCGGGCACCTTCACGCTCAGCGCGACGCAGACCGTCACGCTCGCGTAGACCCACAGCACCAAGCAGCACTCAGGGTGGGGCGCCTCAGCGCCCCACCCGTCGTTAATCGGCTGCCCGCTACCTCTACCACCGGGAATCCCAATGTCGAAGCAGAGGCTCAAGCTCAGGACGTCCCTCGTGGTCGCGCTCGCGATGCTCAGCATCGCGGCATTCTCCGCGGCTCCCGCGCAGGCGTACGAAGTCACGCTCGAACCGGCCGGCGCCACCGAACTCATCGCGTCCAGCGTCACCATAGAAGGCAGCGGCCTCTCCGCCAGGTGCAGCATGACGCTCGACGTCAGCTTTTACACGGGCCCGATAAGAGTTGCCGCCGGAAACCAGATAGGGGAAGTCACGAGAGTCATAATGAGAAATTGTGAACATGCAGAAATACTTGAAGTCCTACTTCTGCCGTGGAGGCTGACGATCAATACGCCGCTACCGAGCAGCGCCGAACCAAGGACGGTGAGAGGGCTGCTAGTGAACGTCATCGACTTCGCCACCGGCTTCAGCTGGTTCTGGGGATTCTTCGGCTGCCTATGGGTAGGCAACGAGGGCGGTCTAATCCCGATGACCGCGACAGGGACGGGGGAAACGCGCTACTTGGCGAGAAGCATGTCGTTCCTATCGACGATCGAGCTCCCGCTCGCGACAGGAACCGGCTGTCCCGAGACCGTCAGTTACGGCGGCACCTTCACGCTCGGTCGGACGACGACGTTCCACTACTTCTGACGGAGGGGGAGGGATTCGAACCCTCGATGGACCTGACCGGCCCATAACGGTTTTCGAGACCGCCGCATTCAACCGCTCTGCCACCCCTCCAGGTGGTACGGCCCGTACAGGGTAGCGGTTGGGCGCGGCGGTCCGGCGCCCGCTCCCCGCGCGGCGCTCGCCGCCCTTCCACGACCTCGCCGAGCTAACGCCGCCCCGCGAAGAAGCTCGACAGCAGCGCGCCGCACTCCTCGGCCAGCAGGCCGCCCGAGACCTCCGGCCGGTGGTTGAGTCTCGGCTCGGCCAGCACGTCGAGCACGCTGCCGGCCGCCCCGGCCTTCGGGTCCCACGCCCCGAAGACGACGCGCGGCACCCGCGCGAGCACGATCGCGCCCGCGCACATCGCGCAGGGCTCGAGCGTCACGTAGAGCACGCTGTCCAGCACGCGCCAGCTCCCCAGCTTCTCGGCCGCCTCGCGCAGCGCGAGCACCTCGGCGTGCGCGGTCGGATCCTGGCGCAGCTCGCGTTCGTTGCGACCGCTCGCGAGCACCTCGCCCTCGTGCACGAGCACCGCGCCGATCGGCACGTCGTCGTGCTCGATCGCCCGCTCGGCCTCGCGCAGGGCGAGGCGCATGAAGTACTCGTCGCGTGGGAAGAAGTGGCTGGTCACGGGGCTCCGGCGCGTCCAACGCGCGGGGTTGCGGGGCTTGCGGCGAAACCTTTCGCCGCCGATGATGTCTTAAGGTTGACGCGGCAGGATGGCTGCAGCGTTCCATCCGCGCTGCCGATGCCCTCCCTCCCCCGTCTCCACCGCCGACTCGCTCTCCTCGCCGCGCTGCTCGCGACCGTGTTCGCGGCGCACGGGGCCGCCGCGGCCGAGCCGGCCTACGTCCCCGGCGCGGTGATCGTCGGCTACGCGCCGAGCGCCGCCGCGCCCGCGGCGCAGCAGGCGGTCGGCGCCACCGCGGGCGCCGCGAGCGACGCCCGGACCCGCGTCTTGCACGTCAAGCCCGGCACGGTCCGCGCAACGATCGCGAAGCTGCGCCGCACGCCCGGCGTCGCCTACGCGGCGCCCGACCCGATCGCCCACGCGGACGCGCTCCCGCTGCCCGACGACCCGGGCATCAAGGGCTTCCCCGGCGGTCTCGCCGCGCTGCAGTGGAACTTCTACGGCCCCTGGGGAGTCGACGCGCTCGACGCGTGGGGCAACGTCGCGGGCCGCGCGCCCGGTGCCCGCGGCGTGCGCATCGCCGTGCTCGACACGGGCATCGCCTACCGCGACCTCGGCCGCTTCCGCCGCTCGCCCGACTTCGCCGGCACGCGCTTCGTCGCGCCCTACGACTTCGTCGACGACACGCCCTTCCCCGTCGACCGCAACGGTCACGGCACGCACGTCGCCGGCACGATCGCCGAGGCGACCGACAACGGCCTCGGCGTCACCGGCCTCGCCTGGGGCGCGACGATCATGCCCGTGCGCGTGCTCGACTCGCGCGGCTACGGCGACGCCAGCACGATCGCGAAGGGGATCCGCTACGCGGTGCGCCACGGCGCGAGGGTCATCAACATGAGCCTCGAGTTCTCGACGAGCGTGAGCGCGTCGGAGATCCCCGACATCACGGCCGCGCTGCGCTACGCCAGCCAGCACGGCGTCGTCGTCGTCGGCAGCTCGGGCAACGAGGGCGAGGCGCGGATCGCCTACCCGGCGCGCACGAGCAACGTGATCTCCGTCGGCGCGACGACCGACGACGGCTGCCTCGCCGACTTCTCCAACGACGGCGTCGGGCTCGACCTCGTCGCGCCCGGCGGCGGCGACGACGCGGCGCTCGCGAACGACCCGAACTGCAAGCCCGGGCGCCACGGCGCCGACATCTACCAGATGACCTACACCGGCTCGGTCTCGCGCTTCGGCCTGCCGTCCGGCTACGACGGCACCTCGATGGCCGCGCCGCACGTCTCGGCGAGCGCCGCGCTCGTGATCGCCAGCGGCGTGCTCGGCGCGCACCCGACGCCGAGCCAGGTCGAGTGCCGCCTCAAGCTGACCGCCAGAGCGCTCGGGATCAGAGGTCCCAACCGCGTCTACGGCTACGGGCTCGTCGACGCGGGCGCCGCCACGTCGAGCGCGGTGCCGACGCCGACCTGCCTGACGGCGGCGGCGCGGGCGTCGCGCTGAGCCAACCGACCGGAAAGTCGCTTCGCCGTTGCCGGCCGGCACGGCACACAGGCATGCTGGGTCGATGCGCATCGCCTACCTCGTCGACCCCACGTCCGCGAACGGCTACTACCGCGGCATAGGCCCGATGGAAGCGCTCGCCGCGCGCGGGCACGTCGTCGAGCGGGTGCCGAGGCACGACCCCCGGCCGGCGGCCGCGGCCGTGCACGGCTTCGACGTGCTGCACGTCCACCGCTTCGTCGACCCGCGCGTGCACGAGCTGGCCCGCGCCGCGAAGGCGGCCGGGACGGCGCTCGTGTGGGACAACGACGACGACATGGGCTCGGTGCCGAAAGGCTCGCCCGCCTACCGGGTCGCCGGCGGGATCAACTGGCAGCGGCGCCTCGTCGCTATGCGCAGAATCTTCAGGACGGCCGACCTCGTGACGTCGCCGAGCGCGGTTCTCACCGCGCGTCTCGCCGAGCTGGGCGCTCCGCGCACCGCCGTCGTCGAGAACTTCGTGCCGGACAAGTATCCGCGTGCGATCGCCCCGCCGCACGACGGCGTCGTGGTCGGCTGGATAGCGGGACTCGAGCATCAGTACGACGCGGAGCGGATCCCGATCCGCGCGGCGCTCCAGCGGCTGCTCGACGAACGACCCGACGTGCGCGTCGTCACGATCGGCCTGCGGCTCGGGCTCGACAGTCCGCGCTACGAGAGCCGCAAGAGGATCCCGCTGCTCGAGCTGGGCAACCACGCCGCGGGCTTCGACATCGCGATCGCGCCGATCGTCGACCTCGACTTCAACCGCTCGCGCTCGAACGTCAAGCTCAAGGAATACGCCGCAGCAGGCGTGCCGTGGCTCGCCTCACCAGTCGGACCGTACGCCCAGATGGGCGAGCGGCAGGGCGGCCGGCTCGTCGCCGACGACCGCTGGCACGACGAGCTGGTGCGGCTGATCGAACGGCCGCGCGAGCGGGCCAAGCTCGCGAAGCAGGGCCGCAGATGGGGAGCCGAGCAGACGATCTCGAAGAACGCCGGCCAGTGGCTGGCGCACCTCGAGGCGGCGGTCGGGCACCGGCGCGCCGCCGCCTGACCACAAGCCTGGCGCGGTCTGGTAGTTAATCCCTATGGCCAGTCACGCCCGGTCGCGCGGGCGTGCGGGGGTGGTCGATCCCGTCGTCGAGGAGCCGCGCACGCGGCAGCCCGACGCACGCATAGGTCGCGTCGTCCGCATTCTCAGCGCCCATCAGCACGCCGCGGCAGCCGCGCTGCTCGCGCTGCTCGTGCTCGCCTACCTGTGGCCGGTGCTCGTCGGCGGCGGGATGCTCGCGCCGACCTCTGTGCTGTTCACGATGCCGCCGTGGCAGGAGCTCGCGCCGCACGACCTCGCGCACTACTACAACCAGGGCCTCGGCGACGTGCCGCTCTCCTACTACCCGTGGGACGTGCTCGCGCGGCAGATGATCCACGCCGGCACGTTCCCCGCCTGGAACCCGCACGCGCTCGCCGGCACGCCGTTCTTCGCCAACGCCGAGGTCGCATGGGCCAGCCCGTTCAGCC
>Ga0207664_10000495_pt1 | contig 28038 bp, 28 predicted proteins | sample LARL83metaG_FD_184349 | JGI IMG/M metagenome (GOLD analysis project Ga0207664, IMG submission 184349) | Corn, switchgrass and miscanthus rhizosphere microbial communities from Kellogg Biological Station, Michigan, USA - LAR L8-3 metaG... | ecosystem: Host-associated > Plants > Roots >... | reverse complement strand
CACGAGCGCACTGCCGACGAGATCGACCTGCGCTGGGTTTACACGCACATGATCGAGGAGTACGCCCGGCACAACGGGCACGCCGACATCCTCCGTGAGCAGATCGACGGGGCGACCGGCGACTAGCCCGCGACCAGCCAGCCCGGGCCGGGGCCAGGCTCAGCATCAATCCGTGACATCGCCCACATGCGTGTCCAGCCAGTCGCTGAGTGGCCGGGTGGCGCGCAGGAAGCTCACCACCTGGTCCTTGGCCGCTGCAGTCTCCAGCCAGGGCTCGACCGGCCACTCCTTCCAGGCGACGATGCTCTTGTACCGGAGCAGCCCGATCCGTGGGTGGTCAGCTGGGTAGCCGCGCGGAGCGGTCTTCAGCTCACCGTGCGCGGATACCCCGATGGCCTGCCCCTCGATAGCAGCGATCACCCGCTCGAGCTCCCGGCCGGCCCGGTCGCCCGCGACCGCCTGCCGGTATCTTCCGAGCTGCCCGGGTGCCATCACGTACATCCCGTCCCCGGCGGCCAGGCCGGTGGCGGAGAGCTGGATGTACCCGCTGCCGATCATCGCCCCGATGTGGGTCTTGTAGGGCGACTTGTCCTTGCTGAACCTGATATCCCGGTAGGGGCGGAAGATCCGCGGCTCGCCGAACTCATCCGCGAGCTCATCGATGAGCTCGGCCATCGGCCGCCGCACCGTGTCCTCGTAGACCGCCTTGTGCCTGGTCCAGTACGTCTTCGAGTTGTCCGCGGCCAGCCCGTCGTAGAAGTCCAGGGCCTCTTCCGGCCACCCGCTGAACGCCATTGCGCGATCCTCCCGCGCCGGCCACGGCCATGACAACTGTCACGGGCACGTCGTGACAGCCATCGGTCAGGCCGGTGTCCCGGCGATGCCACGATGACGGCATGACAGTGACGAACATGGCCGACGGGCGGGATTCCCAGCGGGCCGGTACCGGCCCGCCCGCGGCGATCAACCTCCGGGGGATACGCAAGAGCTTCGGCTCGGTACAGGCGGTGCGGGGCATCGACCTGGACGTCACTCCCGGGGAGATCGTCGCAATTCTCGGCCCCAACGGCGCGGGCAAGACATCCACCATCGACATCATCCTGGGCCTGTCGCAGCCTAACGGGGGCACCGTCTCGGTCTACGGCATGCACCCCAGGCAGGCCATCTCGCGCGGGCTCGTCTCCGCGGTGATGCAGACCGGCGGCCTGCTCAAGGATCTGACCGTGCGGGAGACCGCGCAGTACACAGCGAGCCTGTTCGTACAGGCCACCCCCGTTGAGGACGCGCTGGGGCGGGCCGGGATCGCCGGCATCGGAGACCGGCGGGTTGGCAAGTGCTCCGGCGGCGAGCAGCAGCGGCTGCGCTTCGCGATGGCCCTGCTGTCCGATCCGGAGCTGCTGATCCTGGACGAGCCGACTACCGGCATGGACGTGGAGGGCCGCCGCGGCTTCTGGGCCGCGATCCGGCAGGACGCGGCCCAGGGGCGGACGGTGCTGTTCGCCACCCACTACCTGGAGGAAGCCGACGCCTATGCCGACCGGATCATCCTGCTGCGGCACGGCCAGATCGTGGCGGACGGGACGTCAGCGGAGGTCAAGGCCATGGCCGCGGGCCGGACGGTCCGGGCCACGCTGCCTGGAGCCGACCCGGCCGAGCTGAGCGCGCTGCCGGGCGCGGAGAGCGTCGAGGTACGCGGCGACACCGTACGGGTGCACTCCACCGACAGCGACGCGGTGGCCAGGTACCTGCTGACCAGGACCCCAGCCCGGGACCTGGAGATCGCCACCCGCGGCCTCGAGGACGCATTCATCGCACTGACCAGTGACGGCAATGACAGCACCAGCCACCCGGCAGGAGGATCACGATGACGGCCCAGTCACTCCCGGTCCCGGAACTGGCCCGGGAGGCGCCAGGCCTGGGCGGGTTCAACTTCACCGTGCTCAAGCTGGAGATCCGCAGGCTGCTGCGCAACCGGCGCACGGTCATCTTCGCGATGGTCATCCCAGCCGTGTTCTTCCTGCTCTTCGGGCTGAATTCGGCGTATGCCAACCAGCGGGCCGGGCACGGCAACGTGTCCGCGTTCATCATGATCAGCATGGCCCTGTACGGGGCGGTCCTGGCCACCACCAGCGGTGGCGCGATGGTCTCGATCGAGCGGGCCGCAGGCTGGAGCCGCCAGCTCCGGCTGACCCCGCTCTCCCCCGCCGCCTACATCACGATCAAGATGCTCACCGCGATGGTCCTCGGGGCCGGCTCGGTCATCGTCGTGTACCTGGTCGGGATGGTCAGTGGCAAGCCGTCGATGCCCGGCTACCTGTGGATCGCCACCGCGCTCAGCGTCTGGGTGGGCTCGCTGGTCTTCGCCGCGTTCGGCCTGTTCATGGGGTATCTGCTGCCCACCGAGAACGTCATGCAGTTCCTCGGGTTCGGGCTCATGCTGTTCGCGTTCGGTGGCGGGCTGTTCATCCCCCTCGACCAGTACCCGCACGTGCTGCAGGACGTGGCCCAGTACACCCCGCTGTACGGGCTGAACTACCTGGTGCACGCGCCGCTGCTGGGCAGTGGCGTGCACATGGTCTGGGTGGTCAACGCCGTGGCCTGGCTGGCCATCTTCGCCGGTGGCGCCGTGTGGCGGTTCCGCAAGGACACCGCACGGGTCTGACCCGGGACTGGGACGCCCGCGGGCCGGGACTACAGGGCCCGGGTGAAGACCATCAGGTCCTGCCCGGGACCGTTGTAGCCCGGCACCGGGCCCTCGACCGCAAAGCCCATCGCCCGGTGGAAGCTGATCGAGGTGGTGTTGGCCGGGGCGGTGACGGCACTGACCGTGCGGCGCCCATCGGCCCGGGCCATCGCGAAGAACTCGGTGTAGAGGAGCCGGGCCAGCCCCCCGCGCCGGGCGTGCGGGGCCACCCCGGCGAAGTGGATGTAGGCCTGGCCTGGCTCGGCCGGCGACAGGATGCCAACGAGGAACGCGACCAGCCCGGCCGGCTCCTCGATCACCAGGCTGGTGTGGTGGAAGTGATCAAGGAACAGCCGGGGCAGGGCCGCCAGGATGGGCCGCCCCCACCACCCGTCGGCGGCCGCGGCGATCGCGTCGTAGTCGGCCGGGCGCGCCGGGCGGGGCTGGTACCCGCTGGTGCTCACGGCCGGCGGCCCGGCGCCACCCCGGTGGCCGGGCTGGCCCACCGGCTGGTCCCGTCCAGCAGCGGCGCGGTGCACGGTGGCCCGTCGGCCACGCTCAGCCGCGGCGGCCCGGTGGCCCCGACGCTGACAATCATGGCTGACCGGGTGCCGTACCGCGCCGTGTGCACGCAGGCGGCGGACACCTCGGCCGGCCGGGCCGGGCCATCCGCCCCGGCCGGCTGCGGGCCAGCGGCGGGCTGGTGGTCGGCCAGCACGGCCGCCAGCGCCGCCTCCACCTGGGCCACCGGGCCGGCCTGGGCCGGGGCGATCCGCCCGCCGATATACCGCTGCTTGGCGGAGTCCCGGCGCAATGGCGCGTTCTCCAGAACGTAACTCCCGGGTGGCAGCTCCGCCACGTCCGGCTGGTGCCCGCCGGTGACGCCGACCGAGTAGAGCCGGTGCCGGTCACCGACCAGCAGCCAGCACGGGTTGTAGTCGGCCGGATCCAGCCGGGCGCACACCTCCGCGACCGCCGTGGCAGCGTCCGGGTAGGCGGCGAAGGCGATGGGCAGTTCACCACGGGACCGCCGGGTCGGGTCCCGCCCGGCGGACGGCTGGTTGGTCAGGCCGGCCACCAGGCCGTGCTCGTTGACCGCCAGCCAGGTCCCGCCGGCCAGCTCGTCGCGGCCACCGAGGATCCGCGGCTGCCGGTCCCGCAGCACGGTGAGCGGCACCGCGGGCCGCTGGTAAAGCTCGTCCCGGTTGGCCGCCACGATCAGCGGCGCTCCCGCGACGATCCGGGACAGCGCGATGAGCAAGCACACGGCTGTGACGTTACCCGCCAGCCGGGGCCAACCAGGACCAGGCCGCCCGCGTCATATCAGACACACGGCTCACCGGGCCGTCCTGGGCGATAGGAATCACCCACATGTCTCCAGCTGCGCACCCCGCCCGGCAGGCGTTCGCCGGCTCGGCCCTCGCCTGCCTTGCGGTGCTGGCCTCCGGCTGCGCCAGCGGCGGCCCGGCGGCCACACCGACCAGGACGGTCACAGTCACAGCCAGCCCGGCCGCACCCGCCAGCGCCGGCCACCCGTCCGCGTCCACCGGAGCAGGGACGGCCAGCCCCACGCCCGCCGGCACGGCCGCCGCCTGCCCCACCAGGTCGCTCAGCGTCACAGCCGGATCCGCTGAAGGCGCCGCGGGCAGCGTCTACCAGACGCTCGAGTTCACCAACATTTCCCGGGTCATCTGCACCCTCTACGGTTACCCCGGGGTGTCGCTGGCGGGCGGCAAGCCGGTCAGCCAGATCGGCCCGGCCGCTACCGAAAGCCACCAGGCGCCCCGGCGGCTGGTCACACTGGCCCCGGGCGCGGCGGCCAGCGCGGTGCTGCGGATCGTGCAGGCCGCGAACTTCCCGCCCGCCACATGCCACCCGGTGAAGGCCGGCTACCTGCAGATCTACCCGCCGAACCAGACCACCCCGGTCTACCTGCCGTACAAGGCCCAGGCCTGCGCCAAGCCGGTGCAGATCCTGACCATCGGCGTCGTGCAGCCCGGGGCCGGGGGCCAGTGACCAGCTGGGCGCGCCCAGCCGCTGACGCGGGCGGCCCAGCCCCGATGGCGTCCGCCGATGAGTCTGGCCACCCGCGGCGGTCTGAACGTCATGCGGACACCTGCAGGTGGGGGCGGGGCGGCCGGGGCGGGCGGGCCAGCCGGGGCTGAGCTGTGGTGGGCTGAGTACGGCGCGGGCGAGCCGCTCGTGCTGCTGCACGGCGGCCTGGTCGATGCGCGGTTCTTCGCCCGCAACGTGGCTGCGCTCGCGGAGCGGTTCCGCGTCTACACCCCCGACGCCCGGGGTCACGGGCACACCCCGGATACGCCCGGGCCGTTCTCCCCTGAGCTGCTGGCCCAGGACGCGACCGGGTTCCTGACCCGGGTGGTGGGCGGGCCTGCCCACCTGGCCGGGCACAGCATGGGGGCGAGCACGGCCCTGCTGGTCGCCCTCCGCTACCCCGCACTGGTGCGCCGGCTGGTCCTGGTCAGCGCGAGCATCCGGCGCAGTGGCCAGTCGGCCGGGCCGGCGCTGCGCACTGATCTTGGCGCGCTGGTCAGGTTTCTCGGGCCCGGCTACGGGGAGGTCTCCCCCGACGGGGCCGCTCACTTCCCGGTGGTAGCGCGCAAGGTGGTGACGATGCTGTCTGGAGAACCGCCGCTGACCCCCGCCGACCTCGGCGCCATCCGCAGCCGCACCCTGCTGATGGCCGGCGATGCGGACGCTGTTTCCCTGGAGGACACTGCCACCCTGTACAACGGGATACCGGACGCCGAGCTCGCTGTGGTCCCTGGGACATCACATTTCCTGCTGCAGGAGAAGCCAGCCCTGTGCAACACGATCATGATGGACTTCCTCACCGGCGAGCCCGTGCCTGGCGTGGCCCCGGCGCACCGTCCCGGGGCCAGCACGCTACGTTGAGGTGCGGTCAGCCGGGCCGGGCCGCGGCCCGCTGTCCCGCTGCCCACCGGGAGGAATGAGCGATGCCGACCCCACCTCTTCGACAGCGCCCCTCGTGGAAGGCGCTGGAGCAGCACTACCAGGACATTGGCGAACGGCATCTGCGTGACCTGTTCGCGGCTGACCCGGAGCGGGGGGTCCGGCTGACCGCCGAGGCCGCCGGGCTGTACCTGGACTACTCCAAGAACCGGGTGACCGACGAGACCCTCGCCCTGCTGATCGAGCTGGCCCAGGAGTGCGGCGTGGAGCAGCGCCGGGACGCGATGCTGCGCGGCGAGCCGATCAACGTGTCTGAGCACCGGGCCGTGCTGCACACCGCGCTGCGCATGCCGCGCGGCAGCTCGCTGGTGGTCGACGGGGTGGACGTGGTGACCCAGGTCCACGAGGTGCTGGACCGGATGGCTGACTTCGCCCGCCGCATCCGGTCCGGCGCCTGGAAGGGCTATACCGGCAAAGCCATCCGGAACGTGGTCAACATCGGGATTGGGGGCAGTGACCTCGGCCCGGTCATGGCCTACGAAGCGCTGCGCTATTACTCACAGCGCGACCTGACGATGCGGTTCGTGTCCAACGTGGATTCGACCGACTTCGCCGAGGCGACCCGGGACCTGTCCGCCGAGGAGACCCTGTTCATCATCTCCTCCAAGACGTTCGGCACGCTCGAGACGCTGACCAACGCGCACTCGGCGCGGGACTGGGTGGTCGCCCAGCTCGGCAGCGAGGACGCTATCGCGCGGCATTTCGTCGCGGTGTCCACCAACGCCGAGCGGGTCGCGGCGTTCGGTATCGACACCGCGAACATGTTCGGCTTCTGGGACTGGGTCGGCGGCCGGTACTCGATGGACTCCGCGATCGGCCTGTCCACCATGGTGGCCATCGGCCCGGAGCACTTCGCTGAGATGCTGGCCGGCTTCCACGAGATGGACCAGCACTTCGCGACCGCGCCGCTGGGCCAGAACCTTCCGGTGCTGATGGGGCTGCTCGCCGTCTGGTACGGGGACTTCTTCGACGCGCAGACCTACGGTGTGATGCCCTATGAACAGTACCTGAAACGCTTCCCCGCCTACCTGCAGCAGCTGACGATGGAGTCGAACGGCAAGCGGGTGACGCTGGCGGGCATCCCGGTCGACTACCAGACCGGCGCCGTGTTCTGGGGCGAGCCGGGCACCAACGGTCAGCACAGTTTCTACCAGCTGATCCACCAGGGGACGAAGCTGATCCCGGTGGACCTGCTCGGGTTCGGCAAGACCCTCAACCCGCTCGGCGACCACCACGACATCCTGACCTCCAACGTGTTCGCGCAGGCGCAGGCGCTGGCCTTCGGCAAGACGGAGGCCGAGGTGCTGGCCGAGGGGACCCCCCCGGAGGTGGCACCGCACCGGGTGATGCCGGGCAACCGGCCGACCAACGTGCTGCTGGCCGAGATCCTGACCCCGCGGCTGCTCGGCACGCTGGTGGCGCTGTACGAGCACAGCGTGTTCACCCAGGGAGTCATCTGGGACATCGACTCCTTCGACCAGTGGGGCGTGGAGCTCGGCAAGGTGCTGGCCGTGGCGATCCTGCCGGAACTGACGAGCGCCGGCGAGCCCGAGCTCAGCCACGATTCCTCGACGAATGCCCTGATCCGGCGCTACCGCCGCCTGAAGAGCTAGGAGAACCCGATGACCACGGACAAGCCCATGCAGCTCGGCATGGTCGGGCTCGGCCGGATGGGCGCCAACCTCAGCCGGCGGCTGATCCGCGACGGCCACCGGGTCGTCGCGTACGACCACACCGAGTCGCACGTCAAGCAGCTGGCCGGCGACGGCGCGACCGGCGCGACCACGCTGGAGCAGTTCGTCGCCAAACTGGACAAGCCCCGGGCGGCCTGGGTCATGCTGCCCGCCTCGGTCACCGGGCAGGTCGTCGCGCAACTGGCTGACCTGATGGAGCCGGGCGACACCATCATCGACGGCGGCAACACGTACTACCGGGACGACATCGACCGGGCCAAGCAGCTCATACCGAAGGATCTGCACTACATCGACGTCGGCACCTCCGGTGGCGTGTTCGGCCTGGAGCGAGGGTTCTGCCTGATGATCGGCGGCGAGGACGGGCCGGTCGAGCGGCTCGACCCGATCTTCAAGTCGATCGCTCCCGGGCAGGGGACGGCCGAGCCAACGCCGGGACGGACCCGGACCGGCACCGCCCCGGATGGGTACCTGCACTGCGGGCCGGCCGGCGCCGGGCACTTCGTCAAGATGGTGCACAACGGCATCGAGTACGGCATGATGGCCGCGATTGCCGAGGGCCTGTCCATCATCAAGCACGCCAACGTGGGCAAGGCTGAGATGCAGGCGGCTGACGCGGAGACCACCCCGCTGCGCGACCCGCAGTACTACCAGTACGACATCGACGTGGCCGAGGTGGCCGAGGTATGGCGGCGCGGCTCGGTGATCAGCTCCTGGCTGATCGACCTGACCGCCGACGCGCTGGCCCGCTCCCCGCAGCTGGATGATTTCGCCGGGCACGTGTCCGACTCCGGCGAGGGCCGCTGGACGGTGATGGCCGCGATCGAGGAAGGCGTGCCGGCCGCGGTCATCACCGCCTCACTGTTCGAGCGGTTCGAGTCACGCGGGCTCGGCGAGTTCAGCCACAAACTGCTCTCCGCGCTGCGCAGCGAGTTCGGCGGGCACGCCGAGAAGAGTGCCGGATGAGCCGGAGCATGGCCAGTCCCACGCCCGACAATCACGTGATCGTGATCTTCGGTGCGACCGGGGATCTGGCCCGCCGCAAGCTGCTGCCTGGGCTCTTCCACCTGGCCAAGGCGGGCCTGATGCCCGCCGACTACCGGGTCATCGGCTGCGGCCGGCCCCGGTCCGCCTTGACCGATGCGCAGTTCCGCGAGCACGCGCGGGAGGCCTGCGCCGAGTTCGGCGATTCCAAGCCGAGCGGCGCCGCCTGGGCGAACTTCGAGTCCAGGCTGCGCTACGGCACGGCCGACCCCACCGATCAGGGGGGACTGGTCAAGGTGGTGCAGCAGAGCGAGAAGGAGATCGGCGGCCACCCGCGGCGCCTCTTCCACCTGGCCGTGCCGCCCGCCGCGTTCGAATCGGTCATCGACACGCTCGCCGCCTCCGGCCTGACCCCGGATTCCCGCGTCATCATCGAGAAGCCGTTCGGGCACGACCTGGCGTCGGCCCGGGAGCTCAACCAGAAAGTGCACTCCGTCTTCGACGAGTCCCAGGTGTTCCGCATCGACCACTTCCTGGGCAAGGAGTCGGTCGACAACATCCTGGCGCTGCGCTTCGCCAACGAGTTCCTGGAGCCGATCTGGTACCGGGACCACATCAGCCACGTGCAGATCGACGTGCCGGAGACGATCGGCATCGAGGGCCGGGCCGACTTCTTCGAGGGGACCGGGACCTTCCGCGACATGATCGTCACGCACCTGTTCCAGGTGCTGGGCTTCGTGGCGATGGAGGCACCGACCTCGCTGAGCGCGAAGTGCCTGCGGGATGAGAAGGTCAAGGTGTTCGAGGCGCTGAAGCCGCTCGACCCGGCGCACGCGGTGTACGGGCAGTACCAGGGCTATCTGGACGAGCCCGGCGTGTCAGCCACCTCGCAGACCGAGACGTTCGCGGCGGTGCGGGCCGAGATCGACAACTGGCGCTGGGCCGGGGTGCCGTTCTACCTGCGCTCGGGCAAACTCCTCGCGCAGCACCGGTCGGTGATCACCCTCACCCTGCGGGAACCTACGCTGCGGATGTTCCCGCTCCAGGGCCGGGTGTCCCGCGACGGCCGCGGGAACCAGCTGGTCATCGACTTCGACGACCCCGGCTGGATCGCGCTGCGGTTCCTGGCCAAGCAGCCCGGCCCGGCCCTGCGGCTCGGCCAGGCGGAGATGGAGTTCCGGTATTCGGATTCGTTCACCCGCGAGCACGGGCTGGAAGGGTATGAGCGGCTGATCCTGGACGCGATGCTCGGCGACCAGTCGCTGTTCACCCGGGCGGACGGGATCGAGCGGCTGTGGGAGATCTCCGCGCCGCTGCTCGAGCACCCGCCCGCGCCCGGGCCGTACGCCCGCGGCTCGTGGGGACCTGACTCGGTGCGCAAGCTGATCGCCCCGTACCACTGGTACCTGCCCGACCAGCACACCCCCTAGCCGCCGGGCCGGCGGCGGGTGACCCCGCTCAGCCCGGGACCGTAGCCGACGAGCAGGACGGCGGCGGCCAGCGCCGCGCACGGCCGCGCCTGGTAGCCGGGGGACGCTGTGCCGGACCCAGGACAGCCACACCGCGGCCCCCGGGTAGCGGGGAGCCGGCCGCTGCTGGCACCCTGGCCGGCATGGTCACCTCGATCACTGACCTGGAGGAGGCCGCGGCGCTGGGCTGGCGGGCGCCTGAGGAAGACCGCCTGGGCCGCTGGCTGCTGCGCGCCGCCGATGGTTTCACCGGCCGGGCGAACAGCGCGCTGCCGCTCGGGGAACCCGGGCTGCCGCTGGCCGCCGCGACCGGGTGGGTCCGCCGCTGGTACACCGAGCGTGACCTGCCCGCGCTGATCGCGGTGCCCTACCCGGTGGGCCGCCCCAAGGCCAGCGAACTGGACCGGTTCCTGGCCGGGCAGGGCTGGACGGTGCGCCCCGGCACGGTGACCGTGATGACCGCCCGGGCCGACGCGGTGGCCCGGCGCTCCCCGGCCGCACCGGTGCCGGTCCACGTGGCGGCCGAGCCTGATGACGCGTGGCTGGCCCGGTATCACTTCATGGGGCAGCCGGATCTGCCGCCGTCCGGCCGGCAGCTGCTTGTCTCTGCCCCGTGGCAGGCGTTCGGCTCGGTCTGGGCCGATGGGCAGGCCGTCGCGATCGGGCGGATCGCGGTCGCCGCTGGCTGGGCGGGGCTGACGGCCATCGAGGTCGACCCGCGCTACCGGCGCCGCGGGCTGGCTACCGCGCTCACCGCCCGGCTGGCCACGCTGGCCGTGGCCCGGGGCGCCGCGGGCCTGTTCCTTCAGGTCGAAGACGGCAACGACGCAGCCCACCGGCTCTACCAGCGGGCCGGCTTCGCCGACCACCACGGCTACCACTACCGGGTCGCGCCGGGCTGAACCCGGCCACTGGCTGACTGCGGTAGGCCGGGGTAGTCCTCCGGATGACGACCGTCCGGGGCGGGCCGACGTAACCTCGTAACCGGCGATGAGCAACATAGCGGGCACGGCCGCACGGGCGAGGCGACTGACAGCGGTCACCACGCCCGCTGACGTGCTGGCCTGTGTGCTGACCGCAGTGGTGCAGCTCGGCGGCTCGTCCGGGATCGCGGCCCGGCACGGTCACCCGGTCAGCGTGGCCGGGTACCTGCTGCTCGCGGCCGGCCCGGCGGCGCTGCTGGTCCGGCGGCGGTTCCCGGTCGGCGTGCTGTGGGTGACGGTCGCCGCCGCCGTGTGCTACGTCGGGATCGAGCCGGACGGCCTGCCGTACTTCGCCCTGCTCGTCGCGTTCGTGGCGGCCGTGGTGACCGGGTACCGGTGGGCCGCCATCTCTGGGCTGGTGGTCAGCTACGTGGGCATCCTGTGGCTGCCCGGGCTGACCGGGACCGGGCATTTCCCGTCGGCGGCTGAAGCGCTCGGGGTGGCGGCCTGGCATCTCACCCTGCTCAGCGGGGCCGAGTGGTACCGCAGCCGCCGGCAGCGGTCACTGGCCCTGGCGCACAGCCGCGAAGAGGAGGAACTGCGCCGGGCCAGCGAAGAGCGGCTGCGCATCGCGCGCGATCTGCACGACGTCGTCGCGCACAGCCTGTCCGTCATCAACGTCCAGGCCAACACCGCACTTCACCTGCTCGACCAGCAGCCAGACCGGGCCCGGTCCACCCTGACCGTCATCAACGATGTGAGCAAACAGGCGCTGGTCGAGTTGCGTTCGGTATTGGGGGTGCTGCGCCAGGTGGACGAGGAGCTGCCGCGGTCGCCCGCGCCCAGCCTGGCCCGGATGGGGGAACTGATCTCCCGGGCCACCGCCGCCGGGATCCGCGTCCGGGTCAGCGAGGAGGGCACCCGGCACCCGCTGCCTGGCCATGTTGACCTGGCCGGTTACCGGATCCTGCAGGAAGCGCTGACCAACAGCGCCCGGCACGCGGCCGGCAGCACGGTCGCGGTGCACCTCGTCTACGGGCCGGGCGATCTGGTCATCCAGGTGGACAACGACGGCGCGGGCCGCCCGCAGCCGGATGCCGCGGCCAACGGCTCCGGCAGCGGGATCACGGGGATGACCGAGCGCGCCCGCTCGCTCGGCGGCACGCTGCGCGCGGGCCCGCGCCCGGGCGGCGGGTTCCGGGTCCGGGCCTGGCTGCCACTGCGGGAACAGCCGTCATGATCCGGGTCCTGCTCGCCGACGACCAGGCGCTGGTCCGGGCCGGGTTCGTGGCGCTGCTGGACGCGGAGGACGGGATCGAGGTGGTCGGCCAGGCCGCGGACGGGACGGAAGCGGTACGGCTGGCCAGCCAGCTGGCGCCCGACGTGGTGCTGATGGACATCCGGATGCCCGGGCTGGACGGGATCGAGGCCACCCGGCAGATCGCCGCCCGCCCGGCGCTGGGCGGGGTGCACGTCGTCATCCTCACCACCTTCGACCTGGACGAGTACGTGTTCGAGGGGCTGCGCGCGGGCGCGGCCGGCTTCCTGGTCAAGGACACCGACGCGGCCGAGCTGATCCGGGCGGTCCGGGTAGCGGCCGGCGGCGCGGCGCTGCTGTCGCCCACCGTGACCCGCCGGCTGATCGCCGAGTTCGCCACGCGGACCCGGGCCGCGACCAAGGTGCCGGGGGCGGGCGAGCTCACCCCGCGGGAGCGCGAGGTGGTCACGCTGGTCGCCCAGGGGCTGTCCAACGAGGAGATCGCCGGGAAGCTCTACATGAGTGTGTCCACGGCCAAGACGCATGCGACGCGGGCGATGGCCAAGGTGGGTGCGCGGGACCGGGCGCAGCTGGTGGTGCTGGCCTACGAGGCTGGCCTGGTCCGCCCCGGCTGGGCCGGCTGACCCGCTGGGGGCCGGTCCCGGGTAGTCGCGGGGCGTAGCTGGAAGTGTCCCGCTGGCGGACGACGGAGCAGCTGGCGCTGGCCGATGCTGGCTGGCATGTCTGCGATAACCACAACGGCCGCCATCCGGGTGGCCGCCCTCAGCAAGATCTACGGTTCCGGGGAGACCGCGGTGGCCGCCCTGGATGGCGTCACCGCGGAGTTCGCCGACCAGCGGTTCACCGCCATCATGGGGCCGTCCGGGTCCGGGAAGTCCACCCTGCTGCACTGCATGGCCGGGCTGGACCAGCCCACGTCAGGCCAGGTGTTCCTGGGTGATGCTGACCTGGGCTCGCTGTCGGACACCCAGCTGACCCGGCTGCGCCGGGAACGTGTCGGCTTCGTCTTCCAGTCGTTCAACCTGCTGCCCACGCTGACCGTGGCGGAGAACATCGCGCTGCCGCTGCTGCTGGCCGGGCGCAAGCCCGCCACGTCGTGGCTGGACGACGTGATCAGCCTGGTCGGCCTGGGTGACCGGCTGGCGCACCGGCCGGCCGAGCTGTCCGGCGGCCAGCAGCAGCGGGTAGCGGTGGCCCGGGCGCTGGCCAGCCAGCCAGAGATCATCGTGGCCGATGAGCCGACCGGGAACCTGGACTCGCGGTCCTCAGCCCAGCTGCTCGGCTACCTGGCCACCGCGGTCCGGGAACTCGGCCAGACCATCGTCATGGTCACCCATGACCCGGGGGCGGCCGCCGTGTCCGACGAGGTGCTGTTCCTGGCCGACGGGCGGATCGCCGGGCAGCTGGCCGGCCCAGCCCCGGACACGATCCTGGACCAGCTGAAGTCCCTGGGCGGGGAGGCCGGGTGATGCTGGCCATCGAGCTCAGGGAGCTCTGGGCGCGCAAGCGGCGGCTCGCCGGGATCCTCATCGCCGTAGGGCTGGGGGTGGCATTCCTGTCCGGCGCGCTCACCTTCGGCGACACGCTCAGCGCCAACTTCAATCAGCTGTTCGCCGTGGCCACCTCGGGTACCAGTGCCGTGGTGCGCAGTGCCAGTACCGTGGACCGCGGCGTGACCGGCACCCGGACCTCGGTCCCGGCGTCGCTGCTGCGCACGGTGCGCTCGGTCCCCGGGGTGGCCGACGCGCAGCCGTCCATCACCGGCTCGGCCGTGCTGCTCGGTGCCGGCGGCAAGGCCGTCGGCGGCCTCGGCCCGCCCCGGTCCGGCGGCAACTGGATCTCTGACCCGGCGCTCACCCCGTACCGGCTGGCCACCGGGCGGGCCCCCCGCGGGCTGCATGAGGTCATCATCAACCAGGGCGCCGCCACCAGCGGGAAACTGCGGATCGGCTCGGTCACCACCGTGCTCACCCCCGCGCCGGTGCGGGTCCGGGTGGTCGGGCTGGCCACCTTCGGCAGCGCCGCCGGGTTCGGCGGCGCCCCCTACACCGCGTTCAGTTACCAGGGAGCGGTGCGCTACCTGGCCCGTGGGCCTGGCCAGGTATCCACCATCCAGGTGAGCGCGGCCCCGGGTGTCAGCCCGGCCGTCCTCGTGTCCCGGCTGACGCGGGTCCTGCCGCCCGGCGTGCAGGCGGTCAGCGGCGCCCAGCTGACGAGCGAGAACCTGAGCGACCTGAACTCGGAGTTCCTCACCGCGCTGCGCGTCATCCTGGTCGTGTTCGCCGGGATCGCGGTGCTGGTGGCGGCGTTCTCGATCGCCAGCACATTCGGCATCCTGGTCGCCCAGCGGACCAGGGAAGCCGCGCTGCTGCGGGCGCTGGGTGCCACCCGCGGCCAGGTGTTCCGTTCCGTGCTGGCCGAGGCGGCCGCCGTCGGCGTAGCCGGTTCCGTGCTGGGGGTGGCCGCCGGGCTGGGCATCGCTGTGCTGCTGAAAGGCCTGTTCGACACCGCTGGTTTCGCGCTGCCCGCGGGCGGGCTGACGGTGACCGGCGGCAGCATCGCAGCCGCGCTGCTCACCGGCATCGTGGTGACCATGCTGGTCAGCCTGATACCTGCGGGGCGCGCCGCCCGGGTGCCGCCGCTGGAGGCCCTGCGCGAGTCGGCCGCCGAGCCGGCCCGGGTACCGCGGCGCCGGCTGGTGGCTGGCGTGGTGCTGCTGGTGGGCGGGCTGGCGCTGGTGTTCGCGGGTCTGCAGGGCACGGGTGGCCGGGTGCTGTCCATCACCGGGCTGGGTGGCCTGGCGGTGATCCTTGGCATGACCGCGCTGGGCCCGGTTGCGGCCGGGCCGGTCACCGCCCTGCTGGGCAGGCCGGTGACCGCGTGGCGCGGGGTGGCCGGCACGCTGGCCGTGCGCAGCGCCACCCGCAACCCGCGGCGGACCGCGGCCGCGGCGACCGCGCTGATGATCGGCGTGGCCGTGGTCACCTTGTTTACCGTGTACGCCGCCGGGCTGCGGGCCGCCGCGGTCAGCGGGGTCAGCGACTCGTTCACCGGCGACATCGCGATCACCGCCGGCGGCTTCTCCGGCGGCCCGGTCAGCAGCGGCCTGTCCCCCACGCTGGCCGCCTCGGTGACCCGCATCCCTGGGGTGGCCACGGTCAGCGGGCTGGCCGGCGGGAACGCCCGGGTCGCCGGGGAGTCGGCCAGCGTCACCGCGGTGGCGACCGGGACCATCGGCCGGGTGCTCAACCTGCACCCCACCGCCGGCTCGGTCAGCGGGCTGGGCCACCAGCAGATCGCGGTGTCCCAGATCCAGGCCACCGACCACGGCTGGCGGCTGGGCAGCCCGGTCCGGCTGGTGCTGCCGGACGGGACCACCGTCACGGCTACGGTCGGCGCGGTCTACACGTCCAGGAACCTGGTCGGCGACTACGTTCTCCCGCTCGCGCTGTGGGCACCGCACACCGCGCAGCTCAGCGCGTCGGTGATCTACGTCAAGCTGGCCCCCGGCGCCAGCGAGCCCGCGGTGGCGGCGGCCATCACCCGCGCTGCGGCCAGCTACGGGAAGCCCACAGTGGCCAGTCACAGCTCGTACGTGGCTGACGCGGGCAGGGGGGTGAGCACGTTCCTCGGCATTGTCTACGCGCTGCTGGCGCTGGCCATCGTGATCGCCGTGTTCGGGATCGCCAACACGCTGTCCCTGTCGGTCTATGAGCGGACCCGGGAGATCGGGCTGCTGCGGGCCGTGGGACAGACCAGGTCACAGCTGCGCTCCATGGTCCGGCTGGAATCCGTGGTGGTGTCCGCATTCGGCACGGCAGGCGGACTGCTCCTCGGCGGGTTCCTGGGCTGGGCGCTCACCAAGGCGGGCGAGCGGTCCTCGGGGCTGACGGCGGTCAGCTTCCCGCCCACCCAGCTGATCGTCATCGCCGTACTGGGCTGCCTGGCCGGGGTGCTGGCCGCGATCCGGCCCGCCCGCCGCGCGGCCCGGCTGCCGCTGCTGGCCGCGATCGCCGTGGAGTAAGCCCGCCCTGAAGTGTTACCCAGTGGCCAGCCGGGCCAGGACGCGCTAGCTGCGCGCCGCCGTGACCGGCCCTAGTAGCGGGTGGGCGGCTGGCCGCCGGAGGGCGGCGGGAAGATGTACTCGGTGCCCGCCGTGGGCGGCTGGAGGGCCGGCTCCGTACCGGCGCCCGCTCCGGCCACGGGCAGATCCGTGGTGTCAGCCAGGCCGGGCACGAGCTCACCCGCCCGGCCCGGCTCCGGCTCACCGGCGCGGGGCCGGCTCCGCCACCGGGACGGCACGAACATCGGGACGATCATCGCCAGCCCGGCTGCGCCGAGAATCCCGGCGGCCAGCATGGCCTCGAAGCCGGCCCCGTACGGGTGGGACTTCAGCGGGATCAGCTGGACCGCGCGGTGCACGCTGACCAGGTACAGCACGGTCCAGCCGAGCAGGACCAGCCCGGGCAGCCCGGCGGCCAGCGGGGAGATCCCGGGTGCCGCGATCAGGATCCCGGCCAGCAGGCCGGTGCCCGCGACCGCGGCCATCGCGAGCAGCACGCGGTGATCGGACAGCAGCGAACCACCACTACCCGGCGGCAGCACCCGCAGCGGGCCGGTGGTCAGCTTCAGGTAGCCCCAGGCTCCAGCGAAGAACAGCACCCCGGCCATGACGATGGCCAGCACGATCCCGATCAGATGTCGCATATCCACCGGCCCTTCTCGCTCTTCGTCCAATACCGGAAACTACTTCAGTAAGAGCGCTAGCAAGGCCGAAACGTTACCCAGAGCGGACCGGTTCAGGGTGACCCGCGCCCCGCGGTGGCTATTCGAGCGGCCCGGGGTAGGCCGCTTCCGCGCGCACGGCCAGCCTGGCCATCTGCCGCCGCAGCAGCAGCAGGACGGCGGCGATGGCGAGTACCGCGGCCGCGCCGAGGATCAGGTCGATCCAGCCGGACGCCCGCTGCAGGGCGGCCCCGGCCAGGTAGGAAGCCAGCGTGTACACCCCAGCCCAGATGATCCCGCCCGCCGCATTGGCGGGCAGGAACCGGCGCCACCGCATCCGGCTCGTCCCGGCGAGGAACGCCGCGTAGGTCCGCAGCACGGACACGAAGCGGCCGAAGAAGACGACCTTGCCGCCATAGGTATCGAACAGGTACCGGGCGATCTTCAGCTTCCGCTGATCGAGCCGCACTTTGGGCCCGTACCGCAGGGCCAGCCGGTAGCCGCCCTTGTCCCCGAGCCAGTACCCGATGTTGTCGCCGATGATTGCGGCCGCCGAGGCCACCAGGAAGATGAGCCACGGGTTCAGCCGGTGGGTGTGCCCGGCATAGGTCCCGGCGATGATCAGCGCGGTCTCGCCGGGCAGCGGGATTCCCAGGCTCTCCGCACCTACCAGTGCGAACAGGGCCAGGTAGCCATAGCTGGCGATGAGGTGGCTGATGTTCACCCCGCCGGCCCCGCCTGCCTCCCGCTGGATGACCTGGTCCGCGCCGTGCCGGCGCGCGTTACACCAGCGATAGTAGCCATGAACGGCGGCCGGGGCGGCCGGAGCCCGGCGGTCAGCTAACTGAACTGCAGCTCGGCCCAGACGGCCTTGCCGGTGGAGGTGTCGAACACGCCCCACTTGCTGGCCAGGGCGTCCACCAGGACCAGGCCGAAGCCTGATTCGTCCAGCCCGTCCGGGGTGCGCGGCTGTGGCCGCCGCGGCTCATGGTCATGGACCTCGATGCGCAGCGAGGTCCCGGCGATTTCCAGGCGCAGCGCCAGGCTGGTGCAGGCGTGCCGGACCGAGTTGGTCACCAGCTCGGAAACGAGCAGGACGGCCGTGTCCGCCAGGCCGGCCAGCTGCCAGGCCGCCAGCACGTCGCGGGTGGCCAGCCGGGCCAGCCCGGGCGCCTGGTCGGCCGGGGGCAGAATGATCTGCCGGGACGGCCACACCCCCGCTGCTCCATCTAGGCCCGGCATGCTGCCCGGCCTGTTCCAGCCTCCCGCCATGACCCGCCGCCCCAAGCCTCGTTATCCCCGTTTACGGTCTGATACTGGGATATTTAGCTGAAGGAAAGCTAGAAGGCCGCTCAGCACGAGCTGAGACTTACCCGATCGCCCGCTGATGCCCAGCTGACCACGGAGCCCGGGCCGCCCGGCAGGCAGCCCGCCGGGACCGGCGATGATGCCGGCCCCGGCGGCCCGCTGGCGGCCTGGCCAGCCAGCCCCCGTGGTGGCTGGCCAGGCCGGTACCGGATGGCACCGGGCTGGATCACCCGGTGCCAGGTCAGCGCGGCGCCCAGGCCGGATCGCGGCCGGCCAGCGCGACCACCTGGTCCAGCAGCGGGGCACTGCCGGGCAGCACCCGGGCGGGCCCGAAGGGCACGTCCGGGCCGGCTGGCGCGTCGGGGCTGGCGAACTGGCTGAGGAACGCGCGCGCCGCGGCCAGTACTTCCGGCTCTGCGTGGTACGGCTGCCCGGTCGCCCGGGCGACGTCCCAGCCGTGGACCACGAGTTCGTCGGCCAGGCTGAGCCCGGCCATCTCGGCGGGCGCCTCACCCCCGCCGACCCTGGTCATCCCGGTCCATGCGTCGGGTTTCTGCCAGGCCCCGGCCAGCCCGGCCAGATCGCGCGGGATCCGGCTGCGCCAGTCGCCCGCCAGCCGGGAGGCGTCCCCGGACGGGGCCATGTCGCCGTACGTGCCGAACTCCTTGTCGGCCGCGGCCGTGAAAGCCAGCGCCAGGCCACCGACGTGGTCGATCAGGTCACCGACCGTGTAGGACGGGCACGGCGTCGGCTGGCCCAGCTCGTCGTCCCCGACCCGGGCCACCAGGCCGGCCAGCCGCTGGGCCGCGGGCCCGAGATCCACCATGTTCATGGGAGCTAGGACGGCTGCAGCGCCGCGAAGTCATCGGCGCCCCGCGGGTTAGTTCCGGCCGGATACTCGGTTGCCTGCCCGGCGGCCCCTCTGCTGTACTCCCGGTGACAGCCAGCCGGCAAGGAGAGGTCAATGCGCACTGCGTTCATGTCTGCCCGGAAAGGAGTTTCCGCCTACCCAGAGGACATGACGGTTCGTGCGCACGCTGAACTTGGGGATCCTGGCGCATGTAGACGCCGGTAAGACCACGCTCACCGAGCGGCTGCTGTTCGCCGCCGGTGTCATCGACGAGATCGGCAGCGTCGATGACGGGAGCACCCAGACCGATTCGCTGCCGCTGGAGCAGCAGCGCGGCATCACGATCAAGTCCGCGGTGGTGTCGTTCACCATCGGCGGCGTCACGGTCAACCTGATCGACACCCCCGGTCACCCGGACTTTATCGCCGAGGTGGAACGGGTGCTCTGCGTGCTTGACGGCGCGGTGCTGGTGATCTCCGCTGTGGAAGGGGTGCAGCCGCAGACCCGGGTGCTGATGCGGGCCCTCCAGCGGCTGCGTATCCCCACGCTCATCTTCGTGAACAAGATCGACCGCGCTGGGGCGCAGTACGGGCAGCTTCTCCAGGCCATCGCCCGCCAGCTCAGCCCGGCCATCGTCGCGATGGGACGCCCTCGCGGCCTCGGCAGGCGGCAGGCTGGCGTCATCCCGTTCGGCCCGGCCGACCCGGAGTTCACCGCCCGGCTGGGCGAGGTACTCGCCGAGCACGACGATACGCTGCTGGCCGCCTACCTGGATGACGCGGCCGTCCCATACCGCCGGCTCCGCGGCGAGCTGGCTACCCAGGCCCGGAGGATGCTGGTGTACCCGGTGTTCTTCGGCTCGGCCATCACCGGGGCGGGTGCCGGCCCGCTGTCGGCCGGGCTCACCGAGCTGCTGCCTGCCACCCAAGGCGACGCAGGCGGCCCGGCGGCCGGTGCCGTGTTCAAGGTGGAGCGGGGCCCGGCCGGGGAGAAGATCGCCTACGTGCGGCTGTTCTCGGGCACTCTGCACACCCGGGACCGGGTGCGGTTCGGCCAGGACCATACCGGGAAGGTGACCGCGATCAGCGTCTTCGGCGGCGGCGCAGCCGGGCCGCGAGGCTCGGTGGCGGCGGGCCAGATCGCGAAGGTGTGGGGGCTGGGTGAGATCCAGACCGGCGACCTGATCGGCCAGCCCGGTACGGCCGCCGGGCGGCGCTACTTCGCCCCGCCGACCCTGGAAACGGTGGTGGTCCCCGGCCATCCGGCCGACCGGGGCGCCCTGCACGCGGCCCTCACCCAGCTCGCCGAGCAGGACCCGCTGATCAACCTGCGCCAGGATGACCTGCGGCAGGAGATGTACCTGTCGCTGTACGGCGAGGTGCAGAAAGAAGTCATCCAGGCCACCCTGGCCAATGATTTCGGTATCGGGGTCACCTTCCGCGGCACGGCCACGATCTGCATCGAACGGCTGGCCGGCCCGGGCGCGGCCGTGGAGATGATGCGCGAGGCGGCCAATCCCTTCCTGGCCACCGTGGGCCTGCTCGTCGAGCCCGCCCCGGTGGGCACCGGGGTGCGGTTCGGCCTGGGAATCGAAGCCGGGGCGCTGCCAGTGCCGTTCCGCAAGGCGGTCGAGGAGACCGTCCGCCGGACACTGCGTGAGGGCATCTACGGCTGGGCGATCCCCGACTGTGCCGTCACCCTCACGCACTCCGGCTACGCCCCGCCGCAGGGCAGGCGCGGGCAGTCGTTCGACCCCAGCATTTCCAGCACCGCAGGCGATTTCCGCGGCCTGACCCCGCTGGTCCTGATCAGCGCGCTGCGGCAGGCCGGTACCCGGGTGTACGAGCCGGTCCAGCGGTTCACCCTGGAGGTCCCGGCCGATACCGCGGGCCCGGCCGGGCTCGCGCTTGGGCGGCTGGGCGCGGTCCCGCGCACCCAGCAGCTGCAGGGCCCGTGCTGCCTGCTGGAGGGTGACATCCCGGCCGCCAGGGTGCATGAGCTGCGGCAGCAGCTTCCCGCGCTGAGCCACGGCGAGGGCGTGCTGGACTGCGCCTTCAGCCATTACCGGCCGGTGCGCGGCCCAGCCCCGGCCCGGGCCCGGACCGGGCACAATCCGGCCAACCGCACGGAGTACCTGCTGCAGGTGCGCCGGGGAGCGCGGTGATGTGGCGCCTGGCCAGCTTCTCTGACTAAAGTCAGAGAATGGATCCAGACATGGTCGGCCAGGTCCGCCGGTTCAACCGGACCGTGACGCAGCGCATCGGCGCCCTCGACGACGCCTTCCTGTCCCGGGACCGCCCGCTCGGGCAGGCCCGGGCGCTGTGGGAGATCGGCCCGGACGGCAGCGACGTGCGGGCGCTGCGGGCCCGCCTCGACCTGGACTCTGGCTACCTCAGCCGGCTGCTCCGCTCGCTGGCCCGGGACGGGCTGGTCACGGTCCAGCCGAGCAGCACCGATGGGCGGGTCCGCACCGCCCAGCTGACCAGCCGCGGGCTAGCTGAGCGGGAGCTGCTGGACCAGCGTTCGGACGAGGCGGCCGGGGCCATCCTGCGCTCGCTCAGCCCGGCGCAGCGCACCCGCCTGGTCACCGCGATGGCCCAGGTGGAGCGGCTGCTGACGGCCTCGGCGGTGCAGGTCAGCGAGCGCGACCCGCGGCACCCGGACGCCCGTGCCTGTGTGCAGGCGTACTTCGCCGAGCTGGCCGGCCGCTTCGACAGCGGCTTCGACCCGGTGCGGAGCATCTCCGCGGGCGACGCCGAGCTGACCCCGCCGGCCGGCCTGCTGCTGGTGGCCATGCTGCACTCGGCGCCGGTCGGCTGTGCCGCGGTCAAGTTCCATGGCGACGCCCCGGCCGAGATCAAGCGGATGTGGGTCGCGCCGGCCGTGCGCGGGCTGGGACTGGGACGCCGCCTGCTGGCCGAACTGGAGGCGCGCGCGGCCGCCCGCGGGGTGCGCACCGTGCGGCTGGAGACCAACCGGGCCCTGGACGAGGCCATCAGCCTGTACCGGACGGCCGGCTATCAGGAGGTGGCGGCGTTCAACGACGAGCACTACGCCGACCACTGGTTCGAGAAAACCCTGGATCACTCGCCCGGCTGACCGGCCGGCCCTTGGCCGCGGGCTGGGCGGCTACTGCCCCGGGCCGAACCAGTCGGCCAGCGGCAGCCGCGCGGTGAGCGCGCTGAAGTCCCCGCGATCGCGGATCGCGGTGGCTGCGTCCACCATCGCCTGGGCCGCGACCCAGGTCAGCGCGCCACCGACACTCACCCGCTGGGCCCCCGCCGCGGCGATCTCGGCGAACGACAGGCTGGCCACGGCGAGCACGTTGACCGGCTTGGACACGGCCTGGCACACGGCCCGGATGTCCTCTGTGCGGCGCAGCCCGGGGGCGTAGAGCACGTCCGCGCCGGCTTCCTCGAAGGCCCGCAGCCGGGCGATCGTGTCATCGAGGTCGGGATGGCCACGGATGTGATTCTCCGCCCGCGCGGTCAGCGTGAAGTCGAAGCCCAGCCCACGTGCGGCCTCAGCCGCCGCGGCGACCCGCTCGGTCGCGTGGGACAGCTCGTACAGGTAGCCGTCCGGGTCGTAGTCCTCGATGGATCCACCGACCGCACCCGCTGTCGCGGCCCGCGCAATGGCATGGGCGGCGCTGGCCGGGTCGCTGCCGTAGCCGTTCTCCAGGTCCACCGACACCGGGAGACCGGTGGCCTGATCCAGCGCCGCGACGTGCTCGGCCAGCTCTTCGAGGGTGACCCGGCCGTCCAGGCGGCCGAGAGTGAACGCGAACCCGGAACTGGTGGTGGCCAGTGCCCTGAACCCGAGCGCGGCCAGCGCCCGGGCCGAGCCAGCGTCCCACGGATTGGGGATCACGAATGGCTCACCGGCATGCAGTGCGGCGAACGCGGCGGCCTTTTCCTGTTGTCTCGTCGTCACCGGCATGCAGCCCAACCTAGCTGGAGCGGGCGGCAGCCGGGCGGGCACCCCGGCCGCGTCACCCGGTTCAGCCCAGGCGGATCCAGGTGGCCCGGGCGACCGCCACCGCCTGCCCGCCCGCGGTGAACAGCGCGGAGCCGGCCAGCATCTTCCGGCCGTCCTGGGCCACCCGCCAGCCGGCCACGGCATGGGCTTCCCCGGCCCGGACCGCGCCGGTCTGCCGGACCGCGAACCGGCCCAGCACGAATGGCGGGCCATCCAGCGAGCTGTCGCCAAACGCGCCGATACCGCCCGGGCAATCCAGGGCGGCCCACAGGAACTCGGCCCGGACCTGGCCATCTGGCCCAGCGAGACTTTCCCCCGGGCACCAGGCATCAGCTGACAGCTCCCGGCCCGCTACCCGCCCGACATGAATCCGCAGCCCGTCACCGGGTTCCCGGTCTGGCCCGCACACGAAGCAGCGCGGGAACGGATGCTCGGCCGGGTGGGTCCGCAGCCGGGAGCCACGGCCCGCGCGGCGGGCGTCCTGGACCGAGACCGGGGCCGGCAGCTCCACCGCCAGGTGGTCCGGCGCGCGGGCCGCCTCGGCCACCAGGGTGGGGCCGTCCAGCACCCGGATGGCCTGATCACCATCGCGCTGCACGGCCAGCGGGGTGCCCAGGGGCGGCGGCCGCCGCAGCGTGACCTCAGCCGGCCCGTCGAGAAAGCCAGCGATCAGGCCGGACACGTAGCCGCCGTTGCCGGTCCCCGGCGGCCCGCAGTACCGGGGCCCGACCAGCAGGCGGCTGGTCATGCCTGGGCCAGCAGTTTGCGCACGGTCGCCGTGCCGCCGATGGCCTGGTCATGGTCGGGCGACTGCGGGATGAGGTTGAATTCCGCGCAGCCCGCGGCCACGTAGGGGGCGAGGAACCCGGCGACGTCCTCGGGGGTCCCGTACGGGCAGTACCGCTCGAAACGCTCAAACGGGAGCTGGTAGAAGGCTTCCATCGCGGGGGCCAGGCAGTCGCGGGCGGCCTGCCTGGAATCGGCCAGCCCGCACCACACCTGCATCGCGTGCCGGGCGGGCGGGCTGGGCCGGCCCGCCCGGGTGGCCTCCGCCGCGGCCATCTCGACGGCCGCGGCGAACCGCCGGGGTGAGTTCCAGATGCCGAGCCACCCGTCCCCCAGCCGGCCCGCCCGCTGGATCGCCGCGTCGGAGCGGCCGCCGACGGTGATCGGGATGCCGGCGGCCGGGGGGGTGATGACCGCGTCATCCAGGTCGAAGAACTGGCCGTGGAAGGTGACCGGCGCGCCGGTCAGCAGCTGCCGCAGGACCGTGAGGCACTCATCCATCCGCCGGCCCCGGGTGGCTGGATCGACGCCGCAGACCGAGACTTCGTGCCGGTCCTCCCCGCCCACCCCGACCCCGAACGTGAGCCGGCCGGGGGCGAGCCGCTGGATGTCGGCCAGCTGGCGGGCCACCAGGACCGGGTGGCGCAGCGGCAGCAGGTACAGCCCGCAGTAGATCCGCAGCGTGGGATGGAGCATGGCCAGCGCGGTGGCTTGCAGCAGCCCGTCGAAACCGAGGCCGGCCAGGAAGCTGACGTGGTCGGCGCAGCAGACATGGTCGATGCCGGCCGCGTCGGCCTGGGCCAGGAAGGCCCGCGCGGCCGGCGGCTCCCAGTCCAGCAGGTCGAACGGCGGGAACATGCCGACCCGGGGCGGCCCGGGGCTGTTGCTGGTCATTGGCGTCCCCCGTTCTGCCGGGGCCGGATAGCGGGCACCAGCGCCGGCACCCGGGTCAGGTAGGAGGCGTATGCCCGGCCGAGCGAACGCTTCAGGTCACGTTCCTCGAACGTGATGCCGACCAGAATGTAGCCGGTAGCGGCGGCCGCGAACAGCAAGTGCCCGGCGGTCATTGTGGGCGCGGCCCAGAACACCACGAGGAATCCGGCCATCAGCGGGTGCCGGACGCGGCGGTACAGGCCGCGCTCGGTGAACGGGGGTGGCCGGTAGGCCTGGCCGCGCACGTGCAGGTAGGCCTGGCGCACGCCGAACAGGTCGAAGTGGCTGATCAGGAACGTCGAGCTGAGGGCGATCACCCAGCCGGCCGCGTACACCGCCAGCAGCAGGCCGCGGCCCGGCTCAGGCAGCCGCCAGACCGTGCCGCCAACCGGCTGCCACAGCCAGTACAGCAGGGCCAGCAGCAAGCTGGCGAACAGGACGTACGTGGCCCGCTCGGCTGGTGCGGGCACGAGCCGGGTCCACTGGCGCTTGAACCGCGCGCGGGCCATGACCGTGTGCTGGACCGCGAACAGCAGCAGCAGCGCCGTGTCGGTCGCCATTGCCGCGGGCCACCCGGAGCGCGTTCCCCCGTCGATCCCCCTGGGCACACCAAGATCGGCAAAGAAGCCCAGTGAGTAAGCCAGCACCGCGAGGAAGACCAGGTACCCCGCTGCTGCGTAGCCCAGCGTGAGCAGGGCAGAGAATTCAGCCGCCCGGCGACGGCCAGGCAGCGGCTGGCCATGAGTCACTGACGGTCCAGCGGGGTTCCCGGCGTAGCACATATGCCGACAGTAAGATCATCAGGCCGGGGGCCGCTATCGGGTGAACTACCGGCGCTACCGCCGTGGCAGTGGCCGCCGGCCGGCTGAACTACCTAGCCCGGGCCAGTCAGGAGCGGAGCCGCTGCTCGGTGACCCAGGCGGCGATCTGGGCCCGGGAGCGCACCGCCAGCTTGCGCCGGATGTTCTCCACGTGTGCTTCCGCGGTGCGGGGTGCGACCGCCAGGCGCCTGGCGATCGCGTGGTTGGTCAGCCCCTCCGCGATCAGCCTGGCCACCTCGAGCTCCCGGCTGGTCAGCGGGATCTCGGCGGCATCCCGCGGCGGCTGGGTGACACGCCCGCCGAGGAAGCCAAGCATGGCCGTCAGCCCTTCCGCCCAGTGGCCGTGGTAGTAGAGGTGGCTGGAGCCCGGCAGCGGGATGAGCGTGGCCCCTGGGATGAGCGCGGCCACCTCCCGCCCGAGCCGGAAGCTGGTGGCCGGGTCGGCCTCGCGGTGCAGCACCGCGGTCCGCGCCCGGATCGCCGGGAGCAGCGCGCTGACGTCAGTGCCGTAGTACACGTCGAGGAGCTGGGCGGCCACCGCGGCCGACGCACTGGCCCGCTGGTACGCGGTGAACAACTCGACTTCCGCGATGCTGGGCTCCGGGATGAAGATGCCGGTGAGCATCTTCGACCCGAGGCCCCAGTGGGCCTGGATGAGTCCCACGATCGAGTCCCTGACCTCGGCAGGGGCCAGGTCCGAGCCGCTGGCGCAGGTGCCATACAGCACCAGCGCCTCGACCCGTTCCGGATGGCGCGCGGCTACCGCCGCGGCCAGCTGACCGCCTTGCGAGGCACCGAACATCCGGAACTGGCCAGCCCCGGCCGCGTCGGCGACCGCCAGCGCCACCGCTACCTGCGCGTCAAAGGACAGTTCGACGCCGTCCCGGTCGGACAGGCCGCATCCCGGCTTGTCATAGCGGATCACGGTGAACCGTTCGGCCAGCCGCGCCATGAAGGCCGCGAACGAGAACAGCTCCAGCTGCTTGGTCAGATGGGTCACCCAGCCGGAATCGCAGAGCAGCGGCGGGCCGTCGCCGGTCGTGGAGTAGGCGACCCGGCCCGCTGGCGTCACGCAATACCTGACCGCCGACCTCACCCGTACAGGCTGGCACCCCGGGCCCGTCCAGTAAAGATCACCCGGGGATGTGCCAGTGCTGGCCGGGCGGGCCAGCTGGGCCGCTGGCCTGTTCGCCGGACTGGCTGTCGGTACCGGCCGGTACGGTCGCGGCATGGCCACTTTCGCGGTGACGCTGGTGCACGGCCCGGGCTGGGATGCCACCCGCCCGATCCGCCGCCAGGACGGCTGGGACGAGCATGCGGCGTTCATGGACGGGCTGGTCGAGGACGGCTTCCTCATCCTCGGCGGCCCGCTCGGCCCCGGTCACCGGACCCTGCATCTGGTCCGGGCGGCCGATGAGCAGGAGGTCACGGCGCGGTTCGGCGGTGACCCGTGGGCGGCCGCCGGGCTGCTGCTGATCGGCGGGATAGAGCCCTGGGCGCTGTGGCTGGACAGCCGGCCGGCGGTCCGCAGCTGACCCGTGGCCCCGGCCGGCCGCGCGGCGGCCCGGCGGCCGCTTACCGTGGGCCCATGGGCATGCCAGCCGTCCGGGCCGAAGTCAACGGGACCGCGGCGGCGGCCGCCGCCGTGCAGTACCTCGCGCTCGTCAGCTACGGTCACTTCACCGCCATGCAGGTGCGCGACGGCCGGACCCGTGGGCTGGGCCTGCATCTGGCCCGGCTGGACGCCGCCACCCGGGAACTGTTCGGCACCGGGCTGGACGGCGACCTGGTGCGCAGCCACATCCGGCATGCGCTGGCCAGCGACCGCGATGCGTCGGTACGGGTCATCGTCTTCTGGCCGGACGGTGACGCCGTCCCGGCCGTGCTGGTGACGATCCGCCCGCCGGGCGAGATGCCAGCCGGCCCGCAGCGGCTGATGTCCGCCCCGTACCAGCGCCCGGCGCCGCACATCAAGCACATCGGGGGCTTCGGGCAGACGTACTACAACCGGCTCGCCGCAAGCCGGGGGTTCGACGGAGCGCTGCTGGTGGCGCCGGACGGGACCATCGCCGAGGGGGCCGTCACCAACATCGCGTTCTTCGACGACACCACCGTGACCTGGCCGGACGCGCCGTGCCTGGCCGGCATCACCATGCAGCTGGTGGAGCCCCGGCTGGCCCGCCACGGCCTGCCGAGCCGGCACGCCCAGGTCCGCCTGGCCGACCTGCCGGGCTGCACCGGGGCGTTTGTCACCAACTCACGGGGCATTGCGCCGGTGCGCCGGATCGACAGCACGGCCATTCCGGTCTCCCCCGCGCTGGTGCAGACGGTGCACGGTGTCTATGACTCCGTGCCCTGGGATCTCATCTGACGGGGAGGTGACGCAGCCGTTCACTGCTGGGCAGCCGGGCGCAGGTCAGTGGCGCCAGGTCAGGTCAGCGGTTTCTCATACCAGCGGTCCGAGAACCGGTCATTGCTGAACGCAGGCACCTCTCGGTAGCCGGTGCGGGCGTAAAGCTGCTGGGCCTCGGTCAGGTGGCTGCCGGAGTCGAGGCGGAGCTTGCGCACCGCGCGCTCGCGGGCCGCCTCCTCGACCACCCTCATGAGCAGCGCG
>Ga0207664_10000493_pt1 | contig 28128 bp, 20 predicted proteins | sample LARL83metaG_FD_184349 | JGI IMG/M metagenome (GOLD analysis project Ga0207664, IMG submission 184349) | Corn, switchgrass and miscanthus rhizosphere microbial communities from Kellogg Biological Station, Michigan, USA - LAR L8-3 metaG... | ecosystem: Host-associated > Plants > Roots >... | reverse complement strand
GCATTTACGGTGCCCATCGCGGGCGCTGGTCCAGCCTCTTCTTCGGCGTGGCCCCGTCGTCTAGTGGACCAGGACGCAGCCCTCTCAAGGCTGAGATCGCGGGTTCGAATCCCGCCGGGGCTACCAATCTCGTTCCGGCCCGGTCTTGCGTTTGGTGTGGGCCTTGAGAGGGTCGGTTAGAGCGCCCTGCGCGCGCCCGGCGAGGCTGAGATCGCGGGTTCGAATCCCGCCGGGGCTACCACTCTTGCCGCCGCACCCCAGCGCGCACCGCTAGCCAGCCGAGCTGGAGTCCTCGTCGGATGCCGGCTCCCAAGGATGTCGGCGTGGCCACCAGCCTGGTACAGCGCGCCGGTAGGCGTCGTACGTCGGCCCGAACTTCTCGCGGAGGGTCGGTTCCTCGTATCCACGAACGAAGCCAAAGAAGGCCAGCGCAACAACCGACGCGTAGAGAAGCAGCCCCAGCTGGCCCACCGCGAGCGCCTCGCCCACGATTATCGCCTCCACCGCCAGGTACATCGGATTGCGCACGTATCGGTAGAGTCCGCCGACGACCAGGCGCGCGGTCGGCGCAATCGGCGCCGGCGTGCCCGAGCCTTCGGCAACGAACCGGGCGAAAGCCTGAGCCAAAACGAGAACGCCGGCACCGATGAGAGCCACTCCGACCACGCGCAGCGGCGCCCAGTAGGGGAGAGGTTCGTCGATCCGCCAGCCGCTCAGCCACCAGGGGATGACGCCGGCGACGACACCGGGCGCCAGCACGAAGAAGACAGCGCTGCCGGCCGCAGCCAGCCCCTTGCGCATCCCGTCATTCTGCTGGCTCCTTGGTCACGGACCCGGCTCAGCGGGCTGACGAGCCCACGGGTACCGCCCCGACCGGCACCTTGCAGGCCCCCGCCGAGAACTCGATGTCGTCAACCAGGATGCTGCCGACGTTGTCGGTGATGATGCGCACGTCGAAGCTCGACGACTCGGCCACAACGGTGCCTGCGTACTGCGTCCAGGGTGAGGTGCCGGCCGGGACCAGGATGCGGTGACCCCAGGCATGGTCGAGCGGCATCGACAGAGCATCGGGCTGCGCGTTCTGCGCCTTCGCCCAGAAGGACAGGCAGTAGCTCTGGCCGGAGGTCACGGCCACCGCCTGGGCCATCGTCTTGTAAACGTTCGGGGCCAGCGGACTCTGGTTGCTGATGAGCAGGGCATGTCCGCCCGAATGGGCGTCAACCGTCACGACGGTGGCAGAAGCGTTGGCAGCGCCCCAGAACGTCGTCGGGCGCGGCTCGTAGCTTCCGGTGCCCCAGGGCGCCACCAGGCCGGACTCGAAGCCGCCGTCGGCGACAAGGTTTACGTAGCTGGGCGACGGGGACGGCAGGGCGGCCTGCGGCGAAGGCGAAGCCTGGGCGAGCGAGAGCGGAGGTTGCACCAGGGCGACGACGCCGCTGGAGTTGAAGCCACGCCAGGGCGTTCCGGAGAAGTTGGGCGTCCCGCTGACGGGCTGGGCCGGCAGGAGAGGGTTCCCGCAGATGCAGCGGCTGACGGGGACGCCGCTGGCGTCCATAAGCACCGCCGTTCCCGCCTGCAGCACGGACTGGCGAGCGACCGCGGCGCCCGACTTGAATCCGTGGTTCGTGACCCGTGTGTCGCGGGCCAGGATCGCGGGCCGCAGGCCGGCGATGTAATTCGCGATGCCGGAGACGGGAATGCCCTGCACCGCGGCCCAGGCGGACGCCTTGGCCGGGGAGGCCTGGAGGTAGTCGACCAGCTTGGTCTTGTCGCAGGAGGGCGCGACGGCGGGGGGTGCCGCCATGGCCACCGGCACGGCGGCCGTGCTGCCGCCGCCGGGCTTCGTCCCGCCGCCAGGCTGCGTGCCGCCACCAGGTTGCGTACCGCCGCCAGGCTGCGTGCCACCGCCAGGCTGCGTGCCACCACCTGAGGAGGTCACTGGCGACGGCGAGACCGTGACGACCGGGCCGATGGGCGCCGTGAACGGGTCGGGCCCGGGCGCGGCCTGAGCTTCAAGCAGGACCTCGTTCGAACCGGGGCGGTGGGTGAAGTACATGCCGCCGAAGATGCCCAGGAGCAGCACCAGCAGCAGGATCACGGCCTGGAAACCGCGGTGCTTCAAGAGCGGCGTGTACTCCGGCTCGTTCGAGCCGCCGTCGCCGGTTGGCCGCCGGGGCGGGGGGCCCGGCGGCGGGCCCGCGGGCTTCGGCGGAGGACCGGCGGCGGGAGCGTCCTGCCGCGGCGGAGGTGGTCCGGATACCGGTCGCGGCGGGGGTGGCGCCGGTGCCGGCCTGGGCGGCGGGGCGGGCGGCCCGGCGGGCTTTCGAGGCGGGGGAGGTGGAGGCGGTCCGGGCGGCCCAGAGCTCAAGGCTTCACCTCCACCAGTTCGCGGCCGTCGGTCCATGCCGCCCAGCCGTTGTCGCAGACGATGTGAGCCCAGTCGCCGGTCCGCTCGGTGACCTGGACCTCGAGCCCCTCGGCCAGCTCCGCGACCGGTTGCAGCGAGGGGTCAGGCTTCTCCCACGCGTCCAGCCCGCCTTCGGGCACGAGGTGCGTCGCGGCCCAGGGCGCCGGCGTGCGAACTCGCTTCGGAGGCGGAGCTGGAGCCGCGGCGGCCGGAGCCGCGGCGGCCGGAGCCTCGGCGGCCGGAGCCTCGGCGGCCGGAGCCGCAGGAGCCGCAGCCGGAGACGGCACCGGCTCGGCGACAGAGGGCGCCGCGACAACCGGCGCATACACCTCGTCGGGAACGGTTATACCGATGTTCGGCTGGAGGAACTGCGCCGCCACCTGGCACGCGAACAGCGGCGACGACGAGTGCAGGCCGAATCGCACCGGCTCGAGGCTGCCGGCCGCTTTGGTCAGGCCGTCGCTCAGGACCGTCCAGACCGTCCCCTCGGTGACGAAGAAGAGCGCCAGCTCCTCGCCGGCCTTGGGCTGGCCGTCCTGGTAGCCGACGATCTGGAGGTCGTGCATGGCGAGGATGCACACCCAACTCATGAGGGAGCCGCAGAAGGAGGCGAGGACCGGACCGAGGGAGAACGCACTCTCGTCGCCGTCCAGCAGCCCAGCCGTCGCGAGGCGCTTGATCTCGGCCCGGGCGATCTCGTCGGTGACCACCGGCAGCATCACCCCGGTGGCGCCGCCCGGGTGGACCATCGTGGCCAGCAGCTCGGCGACGGCCATCGTCACCCAGCGCCGGTCGGCCGTCTTCAGCGCCTGCTGCTGAGCATCCAGCACGTCGGCCAGCGAGACCCGCACCGGCTCCGGGCCCGTGCGGCGCGTTTCGAAGGAGCGGAACAGGGCGGCCTTGTGAGCATCGGTAAGCACCAGAAGGAAGGCGAGCTGTTCGGCGCTCAGTTCCTCGGCCGGCGCGAGCATGGTCTGTGCGCCCGCGAACTGCATCTGGAAGCGCAGCCAGAGCTGCAGGTCGCCGGACGAGTACGGTGCCAGGATCTCGTAGTCGCGCTCGGTACCCGGCCGGAGACCGGCGAAGATGCCATCGACCCGCCTCGACGCGTAGAGCCGGATCCAGTTTGGCGCCCCTTCGTAGAGCGAAACCTTGGCGTCGATGATCCGGTCAGGCGCGCTGAGCGGGCTGAGAGCCCAGCGCATCGCTGCCGGGCCAAGGTCCGCGACCGGGGCGATGACGTCCTCGATCGGGCGAGCATCGCCTGCCGCCGGCAGCTGGAGCAGGCCGGTAAGTGGCGAGATCGCGGACGGCGCGGGCAAGCCGAAGTGAGCGATCACGGAATCGAGCTCGGGCAGATTGAGCGGAAGCTGCCGGGTGCCGAGCGGGGTTGCGTCTGTCTCTTCGTCGATCACTTCTAGCCCTGTGGTGCCGGCTGATAGGTCTGGGAGCTGACCTTGACGCCGAACTTGATCCAGCCCGCAGTGGTCTTCGGGATGGTGTAGTCCGGCGGGATGGCGGCAGGCCCGAACTTGGCCGCGGTGGCGATGGCCGCGTCGGTGCGGCCGACCAGGCCCTGGATGTCGGTGCCGAAGAGGTTCTGCGACATCTGCTGCGCCACGGTGGGCGGGATCTTACCGCTGCCGACGTCGGCCAGGAACGACTGCATGTCCCGCGCGTTCTGGATGGCGGCCGGATCGCCGTTGTAGGCGACCAGCAGCGGTTCCAGCTTGTTGCCGATGTCCTTGGCGGTCCCGCGCGCGCTCTCGACCAGCGCGTCGGCGTAGGTCATCTGGCCGTCGGCGACCTTGGTGAAGAGGTCGTTCATCTTCTGGCTGGTGACCGAGCCGGTCTGGTCCGCCCAGGTCGGGCTGAGCGGCTGAACCGCCGGCCGGTTGGCGATCGCGTTGACGTCTCGGTAGGCCTCGGTGTGCGACCAGTCGGTGATGCTGTTGAGCGATTGGTCGGCCGACTGGCCGGTGACGTTCGCGTACGACGCGCGGTAGGCGTCCATGGCCGCCTGCCGGAAGTCGTCGTGCGAGATCGGCGTGACCTGGCCGGTGACGGGGTCGATGATGCCGGGCTGCATCTGCAACTTCACGTCCGCGATCTGCTGGGTGAGGCTCTGGGCCTGTGCCGAGCCGGGCAGCGCCGATTCGAGCTGCTGCTGCAGGCTGACCATCGCCTTCTGGTTGATCGCGAGGTCCCGGTCGAAGGGGATGCTGGCGCCGCTGGCGGCGTTGCGGACATCCCAGAAGTCGGCCGACGTGATGGGCTGGCCGCCGCGCGTGTAGCCCTGAGCGTTCAGGTTGGCCACCAGGCCCGCGTCGACCTGGGACTTGATCCCGTCCAGCACCCTGTTGAAGGCAACCTCGTCGACGGTGCCCGGCACTTTCAGCATGCCCTTGACGCTGTTGCTGCTCATCATCTCCGCGGTCTTGGTGGCCAGCTCCTGCTGCAGGATCACGTCGCCGGGGTTCGCCTGCGCCTTGGCGTTGAGAGCGTTCCACTCGTCCACTGACTGCTGGGCCTGGGCCTGCGCCTGGGCCAGCGCCGCGTCGTCCGCTGCGGTCGCCGCGCGGCGGACGGTGTCGTCGAGTCCGCCGGAGAGGTCCGATGGCGCCGGGCCCACGGTCGGCGTCTCGCCGATCGACAGCGGACCTTTCTGGGCAACAGGGGGTTTGGGTGCATCGGCGAGGGCCGCTTCCAGCGAGGCCTGGTACTGAGCGGCGGCTGTGTCCGGCGCCGTCCAGGTGGGAACGCCCGGCGTTTCCGGGCTGAACCCGGTGGCATGGACACTCGGGATCTCTGGGTTCCAGAGAGGAGTGGGGGGAGCCGGCGGTTTGGCGGCGAAAAGGCTCGTCCCGAACAGGCCCTGGCCACCGGACCGCTGCCAGAAGTTCACGGCGTTGGGGCCGCTCCCGATCCCGTTCACGCCGATTCCGGCGCCCTGCATCGACGCCATGTTGCCCATGTCCCGGATCAGGCTCCAGCCGACGTCCGACACCGACGCCTTGCCCACCAGGGCCTGCCCGGTCGCGATGGCGGTGTTGATGGGCAGCGTGTTGCGCGCGGTCTCCAGCAGCCCGTACTGGAGGCCGTTGAAGTTCAGGCCGTGCTCGGCGAAACCGGTCGCGAGCCCCGACGCGGCGTTCCGCCCCAGGTAGAAGCCTCCGAGCGACGGCGCCACGCCTGAGGCCACGCCGAAGGGCAGCATGAGTAGCCCCTCGAATACGGCCGCCGTGGTCTTGATCCTGCTGGCGGCGTTCTCACCGAGGCCTGCGATCTGGGCGTCGATCTGGGCAATTGCGGCGTCGGTCGTGGTGCCCAGCCGGTTGAGGCGGAACGTCGTCGACATGATCTGCTGCATGCGCTGGAGGTCGGCCGTGTTCGGGCCGCCGGCCATCGCCAGCGCGACCTGGGCGCGGATGTCCTGGGCCTGGTCCCAGGGCAGATTGAGGAGGTGGCTCAGGATGTAGTCCTGGGCCTTGGTCATGGCCGCATTCGCGTCGTGGTTCCAGGTGTCGAGCGCGTCACGGTTCTTGAGACCGGCAAGCCAATCGGCCGTGGCCTGGGCCTGGTCTGCCTTGATGTCCGCGGTGCGGTCGGCCCCGTACTGGTCGGCCGCCCCCTGCAGCTGTCCGAGCGCCGCCAGGAGCTCCGGCGTCCACACCCCGCCGTTGGCGGCCAGCGCCGCTCGGATGGCATCGACTCCGGCGGCGATGTCCGGGTGGTCGAGCATGTACGCGGACTGGGTGTCGAGGGTGCTCAGCATCTCGTTGGGGTCACCGAGGTTGGCGCCGTCCGGGCCGAGGACGGTGATGCCGCCCTCGCCGTCGTTCATGACGGTCAGCCCGTTGGGGTAGGTCGTGGCGGTCGATCCATCAGGGTCGAACACGGTGGAGACCCCACGCGGGTCGATCGTGGTCACGGTGCCGTCCGGGTCCCAGGTCGTGGTGCCGTCCGCGTTCATCAGGCTGCGCGTGCCGTCCGGATAGGTGGTGCTGATGCTGTCGTCGAGACCGGTCTCGATATAGGTCCCGTCCGCCTGGCGCTGCTCCATGGTCCCGTCCGCGTTGCGCGCGATGAAGCTGCCGTCCGGGTTCTCCACCCGTGACGAGCCGTCCGGCCACTGCGTCGTGACGGTGCCGTCCTCGGCGGTGACCGTGGTCGTGCCGTCCGTCAGGCGCACGGTCACGTTGCCGTCTGCGTCCGTCTGGGTCACCGTGCCGTCGGCGGCGATCTGCAAGGTCGACCCGTCCGGGTTGGTCTGCAGCGCGGATCCATCCGGGTAGGTGACGATCTCGGTGCCGTCAGGCTGAGTTGTCGTGACTGTCCCATCCGGGCTCTGCACCACCTCGGTGCCGTCCGGGTAGGTCACGTCGACGGTTCCGTCCGGCGAGCGCACCTCCTCGGTGCCGTCGGTGCGGATCGTGGTCACGGTGCCGTCGGCGGCGGTGACCGACTGGCTGCCGTCGGGCGCCCAGCTGGTGACCGTGCCGTCGGCGTTCTGGGTCACGACCGAGCCGTCGGCGTAGTAGGTGGTCACCGAACCGTCGTCGCCCGTGATCCGGCTTTCGATGGCCCCGCCGGACTGCGTGTTGAGGTTGGTGGCGCTCCAGGGCCCGAGCGTGCCGTCGGGGTTCAGAGTCGCGCTGAGGATGACCCCGTTACCCACCTCGATGATCAGCTGGTTGCCCTTGACGAAGACGTGCGGGAAGTGCGGGATGGGCTTCGGCTGCGGGATCGGCCCGCCCGCGCCGGAGTCATCCGGCGGCTGGTCAGAGGTGACCGGCTGCCCGTCGTCGCCCAGCCCCGTGTCCGGCCCGGTGCCCGCGGCAGCGAGGGCGCCCGCGAACAGCCCGGCCGGCGCTGACAGCGCCGCCATGATCGTGGCCAGCAGGGCCATCAGGATCACCGGCAGGGAGCCCTCGCACTCGGTGAGGTAGCGCGCCCAGTCGCTGCCGCACTCGAGCTGACCGCCGTCGGTGGCCAGCGCGCCGACCGGCCGCAGCGCCGCGAAGACCAGGCCCGCGCCAAGCAGCATGAGCAGCGCCGTGGCGGCGCCGCCGGCCTGCGGTCCGCGCCCGAGCAGGTAGGCGGCCAGCCCGCAGCCGATCGCCAGGCCGAGCCGGGCGGGCAGCAGTCCCGCGATTGTGGCGTCGCCCGGGATGAGGACGGCCGCGATCAGGGCGGCGGAGCTGCCCAGGATGCCGACGCTCATCGCCACCGGCGGCGGCGGTCGGTGCTGGCGGGTCGGCGCGACGCGCTGCAGCAGCTGGGACCAGATCCGCATCACCAGCGAGCTGATGATGCGGCCGATGAGGCCGGGGAGGCTCGCCAGCAGGCCGATCGCCAGCACGGCCCCGACCGCGGGCGTGATCAGCAGCGTGACGAGGAAGCTGGCGGCCGCGCCCCAGAGCAGGTGGACACGACCGGCGGTGCCGTCCTTGGTGAACAGGGTGGCCAGGGAGGTCGGCAGGTTCAGCAGGTCCTGGCGGAAGCGGGCGGCACCGACCGCCCGCAGGTAGCCGACCAGGCCGAAGAGCACCGTGGTGCCGATCCCGGAGAGGAGGCCCGCGTTGAGGAAGTTGTGGCCGGCCGCGGAGGCGCCGTTGGTGCCCTGGTAGTGCACCGCGACGAGCCAGATGTTGAAGACGAACGCGATCGCCGCGCCCACCAGCGCCGAGATGATCGCAGCCACGAAGTTCTTGCGCAGCCAGACAAGGAAGGAGCGGCCCAGCTCGGCGAGGCCGGGATCGGCGCGGGCGGGCTGGGCGACGCTCATCGCCGGCCTCGCGGCAAGGCGGGGTCGACCAGGATCAGGCCGCCGGCGTCCGGCGCCTGGGAGGTCGGGATGCGGACCACGCCCGGGGTCGAGAAGCAGGCACTCGCCTGCCCGCCGGGCGGGAGGGCCGCGGTCTGCACGCCGTGCAGGACGCGAGCCACGGGGTCGGCGTTGATAAAGGTCACGCAGCCGCCCAGCGGCACGCGCAGCCACTTCGGCTGAAAGCGGTCGGCCACAATCCGCGCGGCCGGCCGCGGCGAGCCGGCGCTGACCAGCTGGGCCGGCCAGGGCCGCAGCCAGACGCCGAGGCCGATGCACAGCGCGGCGAGCGCGGCGGGCGCCGTCCAGCGGCTGAACGCATCAACCTCACGTACGAAGCTGTCGGCGGACTGGACGATCAGCCCGAGGGGGATCGCATAGAACACGTGAGCCGCATAGGCGAGGCCGATCAGGTCCCACTTGCCGGCGATCAGGAACATCGCCGCCCAGGGCGAGATCAGGGTCATCGACTCGAGGACCATCGCCCAGCCGATCGCGTACCACCACCGCCGGCCGGTGGCGAACATCGCGTAGGCGACGCCGAAGCCGATCCCGTTCGAGAAGTTGTAGATCCAACCGGCGTAGTCGGTGAGGGGGCTCGACGCGCCTGCGTTGAGCATGAGCAGCCCGTATGACTCGATCGGCATGTAAGGGCGGATCCCGAAGAGCGTCTCCGGCAGGCGGACGGCGTCGTAGGCCACCGTGCCGGCCAGGCCGCCGAGCACCCCTGCGATGAGCGCCGTGCGGAAGGCGGAGGTCTGCCAGCGCCAGGAAACCCGGACGCCGGCGGCGACCAGGACCAGCGTGGCGGGAACGCTGACGGCCCACCAATAGAGGGCGAATGAGCCCAGTCCCCAGAGCCAGGCGAGGAGCGACCCGACCGAGAGCAGGCCGAGAAGGGCGCAGGCCGCTCTCAGCGCGCGGTCCGGCGTTTTCACGGCCGCGACTATATCTCCGCCGGGCACCCGGATTTCTTGCGTTCAGACGCACAGATACGAACTAGAATTCGCGGCCAACATGCGACGGGTACTCGGGGTTGGCGTCTTGCTCGGCCTGCTGGCCGCGATGGCGTCGCTGCTGCTGGCCGCCGGGGCTGCCAGCGCGACCATCGACGGCGGCTGCACCGGATCCGCGACCGACTCCGCCGGCAAGGCCGTCCCGGCAACTATCGATCTCGCGACCGCTGACCATTGGAACGTCTCCAAGGACTCCACCCTGACCGGCCAGGGCACAGCCCCCAAGGATCAGACAGCGGTCTCGGTGTCCGGCGTCGCGTTCGGCTTCGGGCTGATCCCGATCGCCTCCGGCCACGGCCACGGCACCACGGGCTCCGCAAGCCTCGACGTGTCCAAGTACTCGAGCCTGGCCCGCGTGATCGCCGTCAGCGGCACGTCGGACAGCTGCACCGGCCACCTGGTCGTCGAAGTCACGGACGAGGCCGTGCTCGACACCCTCGCGGGCAAGGCCAGCGTCGCACTGCTGGCGATCGGGGTCCTGGGCCTGCTGGGTGTCGGGTTTCGGAAGGTGTCGCCGTGAAACACACCGGCGCCGCCATCTTGGGAGCCATCTTCGGTCTGCTCGCCGGGGTCGGCCTCTACCTCTATCTCATCGAGGCTGGTAGCTTCGACGCCGCCAGCAAGGCCGGCCTGGTGTTCCCGGCCGGCGGCATCGTGGCCGGCATCCTCGTGGGTGCCCTCGGCGGCCGCAAACCGATCCGCAAGAGCTGACGCGCCCCGCCGGGGCTGGCAGGCTTAGGCCATGAGCTCCGGCTACGCCGAGGTCAACGGTCTCCGGCTTTACTACGAGATCCACGGCGAGGGCCGGCCGCTCGTGCTGCTGCATGGAGCCTTCAGCGGCATCCGCAGCTCATTCGGCGTCTACCTGCCCGAGCTGGCGAAGTCGCACCGGGTGATCGGCCTCGAGATGCAGGGTCATGCCCACACCGCGGACGTCGCCCGGCCGCTGCGCGTCCCCAGCATGGCCGCCGACACGATCGCCGCCCTGGAGCAGCTGGGTGTCGAGCAGGCCGACTTGTTCGGCTACAGCCTGGGTGCCGGCGTCGCGTTCCAGGTCGCGCTTGACCGGCCGGACCTGGTTCGCAAGATCGTCCTGATGTCGCTCTCGTTCGATAACTCCGGCTTCCATCCGGGCGCCCTGGAGGGTCTGGCACAGCTGCAGGCCGAGTGGCTGGTCGGGAGCAACTGGCACCAGGAGTACATGAGCACGGCGCCGGACCCGGCGGCGTTCCCGCAGCTCGTCGAGAAGATCAAGGACTTGAACGCCAACCTGCCCCAGTGGACGGACGACGAGGTCCGCTCGCTGCAGCCGCCGGCCCTCGTCTTGAGCGGGGACTCGGACATCGTGCCCGAGCACCTGGTGCGCTTCTTTCGGCTTCTGGGCGGCGGGATCAGCGGTGACACTCCCGCCGGTCTGCCGAGGTCGCGCCTCGGGGTGCTCCCCGCGACGGCGCACACGATGATGGTCGACCGGGCGGAGCTTCTCCTGCCGATGCTGCGCGACTTCCTGGACTCGGACTAGGAGCCGAGCCACTCCACGCGCGGGTCGTAATCCACTTCCAGCGGCTCCTGCTCCGGCCGCAGCTCGGGCGGGACGTGCACGAGGTTGACGCGGATCCGCGTCCAGGTGGAGCTTCGGCCGCGCATCGAGTCGACGAGCACGTCGGCCGGCTCCAGGTGGGGCACCACCTCCGGGTGCCGGGCCTTCCAGCGCTCGAAGCCGGCGCGCGCGTCGGCCTCGTCCTTGGCCTTGGCGATCTCGACCAGCGGCACCTTCGGCTGGCGGCGTCGCGACGGGGCGACCCGCGGCGCCTCGCCGACCTGCCGCTCGTAGTGGGGAGGCCAGGGAGCGTCGGGCAGGCCGGCCGCCTCATGGCGAGCTGCCACGTCCAGCAGCTGCTCGATCGAGCCTGGCGCGCTGCCGATCTCCGCCCAGGGATCGCCGGCGCGCGCGAACCGCTCGGGCATCGTCGCCAGCGTGAACTCCTCCGGACGGCACTCTGCGACCTCCTCCCAGCGCAGCGGGGCTGACACGCGCGCGTCCTTAGTAGGGCGCACCGAGTAGGCCGACGCGATCGTGCGGTCCTTGGCGTTCTGGTTGTAGTCCAGGAAGACGCCGTGCCGCTCCTCCTTCCACCACTTGGAGGTGGCCAGCTTCGGCGCCGCGGCCTCGACGGTGCGGGCGAGGGCGACGGCGGCACGCCGCACCTCGGGAAAGGTCCAGCGCGGCTCGATGCGGCAGTAGATGTGGAAGCCGCGCGAGCCCGAGGTCTTCGGACGGCCCTCGAGGCCGACCTGCGCCAGGATCTCGCGTGTCATCAGGGCCACCTCGCGCACCTGCGCCCACTCGACGCCCGGCACCGGGTCCAGGTCGATGCGCAGCTCGTCGGGGTGGTCGAGGTCCTCGGCCTGCACCGGGTGCGGGTTGAGGTCGATGCAGCCGAGGTTGACGACCCAGGCCAGCTGGGCCTCGTCCCGCAGCACGACCTCGCGGGCGGTGCGCCCGGAGGGGAAGCTGAGCTCGACGGTTTCGATCCAGTCCGGCCGCTGCTCCGGCGCGCGTTTCTGGAAGAACGCCTGGCCGGTGGCGCCGTGGACGAAGCGCTTGAGAGCCATCGGCCGGCCGCCGACTGCGCCCAGCACTCCCGGCGCGACCGCCAGGTAGTAGTTCACGAGGTCGAGCTTCGTGTGACCGGCCTCGGGGAAGAAGATCTTCTCGGGGTTGCTGATCGTCACCTCGCGACCGGCGAGGCGCAAAATCTCCGCCACGGTCAAGAGGATGAGCGAAGAGCCGGACTACGTCGCAGTCAACCGCGCCGCCTGGACGAGGTCGAACGCCGAGTACACCGATCCCACCGCGCACGAGCACTGGTTGCGCGACCGCATCACCTGGGGCGTCTGGAGCACGCCGGAGGACGAGCTGCGGGTGCTCCCGCGCATCCACGGCCTGGATGTGATCGAACTCGGCTGCGGCACCGCCTACTTCGGCGCCTGGCTCAAGAGGGGCGGCGCGCACCGCGTGGTCGGCATCGACGTCACCCCCGCGCAGCTCGAGACCGCGCGGCGGATGGACGCCGAGTTCGGCCTCGGTCTCGAGCTGATCGAGGGCAACGCGGAGTCGGTGCCTCTGCCCGATGCCGAGTTCGACCTGGCCGTGTCCGAGTTCGGCGCCTCGCTCTGGTGCGACCCGAAGAAGTGGATTCCCGAAGCCGCGCGGTTGCTGCGGCCCGGCGGCCACCTCGTGTTCATGCGGCCGACGCCGCTGAACGAGCTCACCTCACCCGACACGGGTCCGAACACCGACCGGCTCCTGCGACCGCAGCGGGACCTCTACCGGATCGACTGGCCGGCGGTGGGCGACGAGCCGGCCGCCACCGAGTTCGTGCCCCCGCACGGAGACCTGCTGAGGATCCTTCGTGGGGCTGGTTTCGAGGTTCTCGACCTCATCGAGATCTACGCGCCGCCCGGGGCGGAGGACCACCCCTATTACAAGCACGACGTGGAGTGGTCGAGCAGGTGGCCGTCCGAAGAGATCTGGAAGGCGCGCAAGCAGTCCTAGACTGATCGGCACGTGACCGCAGCCGATCGTTTTCGCGCACTCCTGGAGCAGCGCATCGCCGTATTGGACGGCAGCATGGGCCAGCTGCTTCAGAGCGCCGGGTTCACAGAGGAGCAGTACCGCGGGGAGCGCTTCCGCGACCACCCGCGGCCGCTGCGTGGGTATCTCGATCTGCTTTGCCTGACGCAGCCGGAGGCCGTGCTCGCCGCCCACCGCGCCTACCTCGAGGCGGGGGCGGACTGGGTGACGACCAACAGCTTCACGTCGCAGCCCATCTCGCAGGCCGAGTACGGCCTGGAGGATCTCGCCTACGAGGTGAACCGCGCTGCGGCAGACCTGGCTCGTGAGGCGGTGGCGGGCTTCCCGGACCGCTTCGTCGCCGGCTCGGTCGGGCCGACCACCGTCACGCTCTCGATGTCGCCGAGGGTCGAGGACCCGGCTTACCGGGCGGCGACCTTCGACCAGATCGCCGAGGGCTACGCGACCGGCATCGAAGGCCTGCGCGACGGCGGCGTGGACTTCCTGGTCATCGAGACGATCACCGACACCCTCACCGCCAAGGCGGCGATCTGGGCGGCGAAAGAGGTGGCTCCTGAACTGCCTCTGATCCTCTCGGTGACGGCCGTGGACCGCAGCGGCCGGACGCTTTCAGGCCAGACGATGGAGGCCTGGCTGACCTCGATCCTGCATGCCGAACCGATCGCCGTCAGCATCAACTGCTCGCTCGGCGCGACCGAGATGCGGCCGTTCCTGGCGGAGCTGGCCCGGATCGCTCCGCTGCCGGTCCTCTGCTATCCGAACGCCGGGTTGCCGAACGCCTTCGGCGGCTACGACGAGGGGCCGCCCGACACGGCCAGGCTGCTGTCCGAGTTCGCGCGCGACGGGCTGGTCAACGGCGTCGGCGGCTGCTGCGGCACCAATGCGGAGCACGTGCGCCACATCACCGAGGCGGTGCGCGGCCTGGCTCCGCGCAGCATCCCCGAACGCCCGCGCCGGCCGCGATTCGCGGGGCTCGAGGTGTTCGAGATCGGGCCGGACGTGAACTTCACGCTGATCGGCGAGCGGACCAACGTGACCGGCTCGAAGCGCTTCCGCAGGCTGGTCGAGAGCGGCGACCTGCAGGCCGCCCTGGGTGTCGCCGAGGAGCAGGTGCAGGGGGGCGCCAACCTGCTGGACGTGAACATGGACGCGGACCTGCTGGAGTCGGAGCAGGTCATGAGGCAGTTCCTGAACCTGCTGGCGACCGAGCCCGAGGTGGCGCGGCTGCCGGTGATGGTGGACTCCTCGCGCTGGTCCGTGCTCGAGGCCGGGCTCAAGTGCATGCAGGGCAAGGGCGTCGCCAACTCGCTGTCATTGAAGGACGGGGAGGAGACGTTCCTCGAGCGCGCCCGCGTCGTGCGGAGGTTGGGCGGCGCCGCGGTGGTGATGGCCTTCGACGAGCAGGGCCAGGCCGAGACGGTCGAGCGAAAGGTGGCGATCTGCCAGCGCGCCTTTCGGTTGCTCACCGAGGAGGTCGGCTTTCCGCCCGAGGACGTCATCTTCGACCCCAACGTGCTGGCGGTGGCGACCGGCATCGAGGAGCACGCCGGCTTCGCGCGCGCGTTCATCGAGGCGACGCGGGAGATCAAACGCCGCTGCCCCGGCGCTCTGATCTCGGGCGGCATCTCCAACCTCTCCTTCGCGTTTCGAGGCAACGACGTCGTGCGGGAGGCGATGCACGCTGTCTTCCTCTTCCATGCGATCGAGGCGGGGCTCGACATGGGCATCGTCAACGCCGGTCAGCTGGCGGTCTACGAGAACATCGACCCGCGTCTGAAGGAGCTGGTCGAGGACGTGGTGCTCGACCGCAGGCCCGACGCGACCGAGCGGCTGGTTGAGTTCGCCCGCACCGTCGAGGGCGCCGGCGCGCAGCGGGAGGTGGACCTCGGCTGGCGCGAGGCGCCGGTCGCCCAGCGGCTCCAGCATGCGCTCGTCCACGGCATCGCCGACTTCGTCGAGGAGGATGCCGAGGAGGCGCGGCAAGAGCTGGGCCGTCCGCTCGACGTCATCGAAGGGCCGCTGATGGACGGCATGCGGATCGTCGGCGACCAGTTCGGCGCCGGCAAGATGTTCCTTCCGCAGGTGGTGAAGAGCGCGCGCGTCATGAAGCGCGCGGTCGCCTACCTGCAGCCGTTCATGGAGGCCGAGGCCGACGGCGGCGAGGCGCGCAAGAACGGCAAGGTCGTGCTGGCGACGGTCAAGGGCGACGTCCACGACATCGGCAAGAACATCGTCGGCGTCGTTCTGGGCTGCAACAACTACGACGTGCTTGACCTGGGCGTCATGGTGCCGGCGGAGAAGATCCTCGACACCGCGGTCGAGATCGGCGCCGACATGGTCGGGCTCAGCGGTCTGATCACGCCGTCCCTGGACGAGATGGTCTCCGTCGCGCAGGAGATGGAGCGCCGCGGCCTCCGATTGCCGCTGCTCATCGGCGGCGCCACCACGTCGAAACAGCACACCGCGGTGCGCGTCGCGCCGGCCTACACCTCGCCGGTCGTCCACGTCCTCGACGCGTCACGAGTCGTGAACGTCGTCTCCGACCTGCTCGACGAGGAGCGACGTCCGGAGTTCGTCGCAAGCAACCTGGACCTGCAGGAGACGCTGCGTCAACAGCACGCCGACAAGCAGCGAAAACCGATGCTCTCGTTCGACGCGGCGCGCGAGAACCGGCTGCGGCTCGATTTCGACGATCTGCCGTCGCCCGCGTTCACCGGGGTCCGCCTCGTCGAGCCGGACCTGGCGACTCTGCGCGAGTACATCGACTGGACGTTCTTCTTCCACGCCTGGGAGCTGCGGGGCAAGTTCCCGGAGATCCTGTCGCACCCGGAGCACGGCGCGGCGGCGCGCGAGCTCTACGAGAACGCGGTGGCCGAGCTCGACGCGATCTGCCGCGACGGCAGCCTCGTCGCGCGCGGCGTCTACGGTTTCTGGCCGGCGGGCTCCAACGGCGACGACATCGTCCTCACGACCGACTCGGGCGAGGTGCGGTTCCCGATGCTGCGGCAGCAGGTGGACCACGGCGACCCCGACATCCCGAACCGGAGCCTCGCCGATTTCGTGGCTCCGGCCGGGCGCGCGCAGGGCGCCTCAGAACAGGTCGATCATGTCGGCGCCTTCGCGGTCGGCATCCAGGGGGCGGACGAGCTGGCCAGCAAGTTCGAGGCCGAGGGCGACGACTACCGCGCGATCATCGTCAAGGCGCTGGCCGATCGCCTGGCCGAGGCTTTTGCGGAGCACCTGCACGAGGTGGCCCGCCGCGAGTGGTACGAGGAGGGCCCGCCGCTGGGGCAGGAGGACCTGGTCGCCGAGAGGTACCGCGGCATCCGGCCCGCGTTCGGCTACCCGGCCTGCCCGGACCACAGCGAGAAGGGCCGCCTCTTCGAGCTCCTCGATGCGGAGCGCGCCGGCATCAGCCTCAGCGAGTCCTACGCGATGCTGCCGGGGTCGGCGGTCTCAGGACTCTATTTCGCTCACCCGCAGGCAAAGTACTTCAACGTCGGCAAGATCGGCCGTGACCAGGTCGAGGACTACGCGGCCCGGAAGGGGCTCCCGATCGAAGACGCCGAGCGCTGGCTGCGCCCTAATCTTGGCTACGAGCCGTGACCACCACCTTCAGCAGCGCCGATCGCTATCTCCTGACCTCCGAATCGGTCACCGAAGGCCACCCGGACAAGGTCTGCGACCAGGTTTCCGACGCTGTTCTCGACGGCATGCTGGAGCAGGACCCGGCTTCCCGGGTCGCCTGCGAGACCGCCATCACCAAGGGCTACTGCACCGTGATCGGTGAGGTCACGACCCACGCGGACGTGAACATCCAGCGCCTGATCCGGGACACGATCCGCGACATCGGCTATGACAACGACGCGCTCGGGTTCGACGCGGACCACGCCAACATCGCGGTCTATTTGAAAGAGCAGTCGCCTGACATCGCCGCGGGCGTCGACCACTCGCTCGAAGAGCGGGGCGGCGGCGTCGTCGACGCGCTCGAGCTGCAGGGGGCGGGGGACCAGGGGATGATGATCGGCTTCGCCTGCCGGGAGACCCCGGAGCTGATGCCGCTCACCATCGCGCTGGCTCATCGTCTGGCTCGCCAGCTGTCCGAGGTGCGGCGCTCGGGCCGCTTGGGCTGGCTGCGTCCCGACGGCAAGACGCAGGTGACCGTCGAGTACTCACATGGGCGGCCACGGCGAATCGACACCGTGGTCGTGTCCAGCCACCACGATCCGGCGGCGTCGAACGCCGAGATCGAGGAGGGCATCCGCGCGCTGGTCATCGATCCGGTGCTGCCGCCGGATCTCGTCGACGACGCCACGCGGCGGCTGGTCAACCCGAGCGGGCGCTTCGAGATCGGCGGTCCAGCCGCCGATGCCGGCCTCACCGGCCGCAAGATCATCGTCGACACCTACGGCGGCGTCGCCCGCCACGGGGGCGGGGCGTTCAGCGGCAAGGACCCGTCGAAGGTCGATCGCTCAGCCGCCTACGCCGCCCGCCACGTGGCCAAGAACCTCGTCGCCGCCGGGCTTGCGGAGCGCCTCGAGGTGCAGGTGTCCTACGCGATCGGCCGGGCGCAGCCGACCTCGGTCGCGGTCGAGAGCTTTGGCACCGCCGCGATCGAGGACTCGGAGATGCTGGAACTGATCCGCCGCCACTTCGATCTCCGGCCGGCGGCAATCGGGCACCGCCTGGACCTCCGGCGGCCGATCTACCGGCCGACGGCAGCCTTCGGGCACTTCGGTCGCGACGACCTCGACCTGCCGTGGGAGCGGACCGACCTGGCCGAAACGCTCCGAGCGGAAGCTTCGGCCCTGCTTCCGACCTCGGCCTAAAGACTCCTCCCCGCTTGGCGGGGAGGTCCTCCGCGCAGCGGAGGGGAGGGGCTTCGGCCTAGGTCTCTGCCACCGCGCGGAGCCGATCGCGCTCGACCGCCGCCGCCGCGTCGGCCTGCCGCACCTTCTGGATGAGCAGGCAGCTCGCCGAAGCGATCGCCATCGCCACGACCGGCACCAGCAGCGACTGGCGCATGGCGTCGATGTAGCCGTTCACGAAGACGTCGTGGCCGAGCTGCAGCAGCATCTGCTTGACCTGGGCCGTCACTCCGGGCGGGAACTGGAACGCCGCGCCGCCCTGGCCGCGCCCGACGCTCAGCCCGTGCTGGCCGGCTGAGCTGAAGGCGTCGACGAAGCGCGTTCGGAACGGCGCCGGCACCTGGCTGGCACGGCTGATCGCCTGGTCGTGCATGTGCGTGACGAGGCCCGCCTGCAGCACCGCGCCGACAACGGAACTGCCGAGGGCGGCGCCGACCTGTCGCGTGGTGTTGAAGACCCCCGATGCCGCACCGGCCATGCGCGGCTCGATGTTCCGCATCGCCACCGTCGTCATGGGCGCGAAGATGCAGCCCATTCCGAAGCCGGAGATGATCAGGAAGGGGATGAAGTCGTGCCAGGTCGAGGCCGGGCCTGCCACGTGCGCGACCAGACCCATGCCGAGCGCGAAGAGCGCCAGCCCGGTCATGAGGATGTACTTGCCGCCGATGCGGTCCGACATCCGGCCCGCGACCGGAGCCACGAACATCGAGGTGCCCGCCATCGGCGCCAGCGTGAGCCCTGCCGCCAGCGCGCTCAGGCCGAGGACAGACTGCAGGTAGATGGAGATCGGCAGGAAGAGGCCGAACATGCCGAACGCGAGGCAGATGGTCACCCAGTTCATCAGCGTGAAGTTCCGGTTGCGGAACAGGGAAAGCGGGACCAGGGGCTCGTCCACGTATCGCTCCCAGAACAGGAAGACGACGAAGATCGCGACCCCGGCGGCGATGACCTCGTAAATGTTGATCTGCCACCAGATGACGCCCCAGTCGTAGCGCTGACCCTCGATCAGGCCGAAGACGACCAGGAACAGCCCGAGCGATGACATCAGCACGCCGGCGACGTCGAGACGGTGGCGGCGGCCCGGCCGCAGGTCGGGGACGATCAGAAAGCTGCCGAGCAGAGCCACGATCCCGATGGGCAGGTTGACGTAGAAGATCCAGCGCCAGGTGAAGTCGGTGGTGAGCCAGCCGCCCAGGGTCGGCCCGGCCACCGCCGCCACGCCTGCGACGGCTCCCCAGATGCCGAAGGCGGCACCGCGACGCTCGGGCGGGAAGATCGAGTTGATGATCGCCAGCGTCTGCGGGGTGAGCAGCGCGCCGCCGACGCCCTGGACGATGCGGGCCGCGATCAGCTGGTTCGGATCCTGGGCGAGGCCACACACCGCGGAGGAAGCGATGAAGATCAGCAAGCCCGCGGCGATGAGGTTCCGCGGCCCGTAGATGTCGCCGAGCCTCCCCGCGGTGATCAGGAGCACCGCGTAGACCAGCAGGTAGGAGTTGAGGACCCAGAGGATCTGGTCGAGCGAGGCCTTGAGCCCGTCGATCATGCTCGGGATCGCAACGTTCACGATCGTGGTGTCGAGCAAAATCATGAAGAACCCGAGGTTCAGCACGAGCAGCACGAGCCAAGGGTTTCGGGCCGGCGCCGGTGCCTGCGCCATCGCGTCTGGGGGCCTCATCAAGCTCCTTCAACCGCCGCGCGGTCCGGTCTGATTCCAACGTCAAACGCTACGCGACGCGGAAGGAGACCACGTCGAACTCCTCCTCGCCCGGATAGAGCTTGGCCAGCGCCGACCTCAGGTCGTGGACGTTGGGCTGGCCGTCAAGCTTCGCGTGGCGGCCGGTCAGCTCCTCGAGCCGGACGGTCTGCACGCGCTCGATGAGCAGCTCGGCGAAGGCCGGGTGGTTGCGGCGCATCGCCTTGACGACATCGCCGCGTTGATATCCGGTGCCGGCGCGCCGCACCGTGACTCGCTTGCCGCCGGACAGGATGGGGTCGATCCACTGCTGGTGAAAGTTCAGAGGTTTGGCCATGGCGCGCACGGTATGGCGAGCCTTGGAGAATTGGAACCCTGCCTGTTAAGCTCGCGCCGTGAGCACCTGCTCCTGTACCTAGCCGTCATCTGAACGGCATCTGCGGCCCTCGCCTGGCCGTCATCTTTGAGACAGGAGCGCATTGAGTTGGAAATCGAGGTCATCCCGTTCACCCTTCGAGGCCGGACACCGTCCCGCCTGGAAACCCTGCGCACGGCCGCGCCCGACTCCCATCCGCAGGAGGCGGCGATCGCCGCCCTGGCCGACGCCGGCCTGCTGCCGAAGCTGCTCCATTCGACCTCCTGGCGCCACGAGGACGGCCGCGTGGTCCTGACCTACGCCGCGGTGGTCGAGCTGCCGGCCGGCCGCGAGTCGGCACGCCCGGTCTGGCGGGTTCCACTGGCCCGCGGCACCGCGCTGACCGCCCCCAGCGCGATCGAAGCGGACCAGGTCGCGGCTCATGCGCTGGTCCACCTCGCCTGGCTGGCGGGACACGACCGGGCGGTGGCCGTGGCTCTGTCTGACGCCTGGCACGACGCGCTGGCGGCCTACGTCGCGGCCGACCCAGCCTCGGAGATCGCGGTCTAGCTTCTAGGCTCTTCCCCGGCCGGACTGCCCTGTCAACCCTCGTCAGGACCAAGGGCGGTGCGGACATGCCCGACGTGAATTCAAAATGGGGCAGCCGGCCGGCGTAGCTCAGCGGAAGAGCAGCGGCCTTTTAAGCCGAGGGTCCGGGGTTCGAATCCCCGCGCCGGCACCATCCGGCATCCGCGTTGTTTGCGGCCCCAAAAGTGCACCCTGGCGCTTGACCTCGGTCAAGACATGTGAAATCCTGTTAGGGTGACGCCAAGGTAGACGGCTCGGCCGTCAAATCCGGCCAAGGCTAAGGAGGGATCGGGATGAGCCTGACCTATCCTGATTGCCCTGTCCACGGGCCGGATGGAACCGAAGCGGAAAATGTCGCCCGAGCCTACACGACAAAAGGCGGCCAGACTGACAGCCTTGAGCCCAGGCAGCGCTGGAAATGCAAGTTCTGGCTCAAGGACGGCTCGAAGGGTGACCACAAGTTCACCGAGGGCCTGTCGCACACCATCAAGAAGGGTGCCGTGTGCGACGACTGCGGCGCGCCCGTCCCTGAATGGAAGGGTGGACAGCCCGTTTTCAAGGGTTACGTCTACAAGCTGAAAGACATCTGCGAGGCGCTGGTCCTCCTGGCCGGCGGAGGCATGGAAGCTAGCTACCGAGCGGTGGCGCGGCACCTCCGAAAGACGCTCGGCGTAAGCGTCAAAGTGGCAGACTCCCGGCGAATCAAGCGGCGCGAAACGATCGACAGGCTGATGGCCTCCGGTAGCCCGAAGGATCGAGCCAAAGCTCACCGGATGGCGCGGCGCCGGCCGTACCGGGAGCACTCGGACGAGCCCAACATCACCGAAGGCCACGTCGAGGCTTGCGCCGAAGTTCTGACCGAAGAACTTGCACCCAAGCGGTGGCCTGCCGGTTCGATCGTGGCGGTCGACTCCGTGAAGATGAACCTGAGCGGCACCTACAAGTACATGGTGGCTGGCACCGATGAGCCGTGGGATGTCGAGGTGCTCGACGACAACGAGGTCCCGGAGATCGACCCGGACGAGTACGACGAGATCACCCAGCCTGCGGTCCAGGTCGCCAAGCGGACGCTCGATGAGCTGTACGACTCTGATGAGGAAGACGACGAGGAAGGAGCGGAAACTCCTCCCGAGCTGACGCTGCTCCAAGGCGGCCTCGGCGCGGAACGCAAGGGACTTCGAGGAGGGGTGCCTTGCTGGCAAGTCCTCGGTGCCTACACCTACGAACCCAATGAACTAGGCGAGTTCGACGCGTCGCCGGACGCGGGAACGCCCTGGTTGCTGCGGGCCTACTACATGCCCAGCTCGATTGATTGGGCTCATTTCTTCCGCCAGCTGCCGGGCACGCCCGGCTGGATCATCTGCGACGGTGCTCCTGAAATCCGGGTCGGCATCGAGCTGGCTTGGCCGGACGAGGCTACCCGGCCGAAGATCATTGCCTGCGAGTACCACGTCACGGAGGCCATCCGCTCGGCAGTCGAGGGACATCCCGAATTGGAGGTCGAGGCTCTCCGCCTTTTCAACACCTACGGGCGGATCGTCGACGGCGAATACGAGGACTACGCGCCCAACGGCGAGCCCGGCGACGAACTCAGATTGTGGCACTTCCGCCAATTCCGCAAGCTCGCGGAGGAGGCAGGCTTCACCAAGCTCGTCGCCCGGATGGAGTCGCCAACCTGGAAGCGATTCGAGCAGCAGGTCCTCTGGAAGGACGGCAAGCTCAAGTACTCGATCGGCGCCCTGGAGGCGATCTTGCTCAAGGTAGGCACCGCCCTGGAGGAGCGGCGGATGGTGCTGACAAACCGCCCGCGAACGAATAGCCTGCTGGCGCTGATGCTCCTAGCCTTGCGGGGCGATGCCACGATCGAGAAGTTCTCGAAGGCGATCAACCACCGCATCCGACACGGCGGTAGCCTCAAGCGGCACCAGTCGCTGGTTGACCGAGGCATCGGATCGCCGAGCCGTAAACGGGCGGCCAAGCCGTCGCTACGTCGCCCGCTGAATGACGAAGAACTTCAGAACCCTCGTCCTCTAATTGCCGGCGAACTTCCCGAGGAAGTGGCACTACCCACCTGGGCCGACTACTGGGTCTGGAAGGCAGGACGCCGGCGCAAGCTCAAGACCGCGCGCGAGCGGGAGCGGTATCACGCCGAACCTGACTTCCGCGCCAAAGAGCTTCAGCGTCGGCAGGAGTACCGAGAGACCCACCGCGAAACAGATCGCGAAACCCAGCGCAGCTGGTACGTCGCGAACCAGGAGAAGGAGCGCCAGTCAGCGCTGGAGCGCAAGGCGCGACGGAAGGGAGAGGACCCGGAAGGGTTCGCCGCCCAGCATCGAGAGCAGTCGGCTCGCAACTACGCACGAAACAAGAAGATCGGCCAGCTCATGAAGGAGTTTGGCGTCGCTAAGAAGGAAGCCAGGGAGCTACTGGAAGCGGCAGCCTGGGACGTCGAGACCGCAGCGGCTCGGCTCCGAGGGACCGCAATAAAAGAGGAGGCAGGGTAACCATGGCAAAGACACAGACTCCGACCTATAGACCGGACGAGCCCATCGGGCAGGACTTCAACTTCAAGACGTTCTCCGAACTTTCGGCAGTCTTCGGCGAGAAGAGAGCGGCAGCGATGCTGACCTCAGCGCGGCAGAAGAGGCAGAGTGCACAGAAGTCTGTATCACTCACCCGCGAGGAAATCCGCATAACGCGGCTCTACGTGGGGCTGGCGACGCCGGAATCCGGAGAGAGCTGGGGGCCGAATTCAGGGAAGGCTATGAAGGCACTGCGGGGCTACGTCGCATCTGACGCGAAGAACAAGATGTCGTTCGCGGCATACCTCGACAAGGAGGAAGCCAGGCTGGACGCTGAAGAAGGCGGCCTGAAGGCAACTCCTCCGTCCTCAAACGGCGGGCCGCCCAGCTAACCCTGGGCAGCCTGGCCAAAAACTGACACCGGGCAATTTGCCCGAACCGTAGGCTGACCGCGTTCTGGCCCCCATTCTGAGTTCGGGGCCGCAAATAACGCGAATGCCATCCGGAGGCTGCATTCGCCGGCGAACGGACATATCCAGTCCCGGCGATCAGCACGTTCGCCGGCGAAATGCGCGACAGGGGGGCCGCGCCGGCACGGAGCTGCCCTTAGCTGAGCAGGTGCCGCGCGATGACCTGGGCCAGCTCACGCGGGGTCACCGTCGCCTTCGTCACGTAGTCGACCGCGCCCAGCTTCAAACTGCTCTGCACGATCTCGTCGACCCCCTGGTTGCTCAGCATGATCACCTTGGTTCGGCGCAGCTCGGGATCGTCGCGCAGCCGCTGGAGCACCTCGATGCCGTCCATGCGAGGCAGCCGCACGTCGAGCAGCACCACGTCCGGGCGCCGGCTGCGGATCTCGTTCAGACCGGACTCGCCGTCGCGAGCAATGTTCACCTCGTAACCGAAGTCGGCCAGGCTCAGCTGGTACATCCGCGCGATCGCCCGGTCGTCCTCGATGAGGAGGAGCTCGGGGCGGTGTTCCGGGTTCACCACGACGATCCAGCATTCGTGGCCGCCTGCCCGTCGGCGGGCACCGATTCAAGAGAAATTGCGAACCCGCGCCTGCTAATCGACGACATTCGTGCGAGAGCGCACAAACAGATGTTGGGCGACGTGCAAACAGAATCTGGTACGGTGGCGTACGGCCTAGACAAGAAACCACCTGAGCCACACTCCGTAACGCGCTTTCCCAAGCTGCTCAGGTTCTGAAGACGCCGCGTAAACCCTGGCGTCCCGCGGAGGAACCGAATGCCCCGACTTATGCGCGCCTGCGCGCTCGTGTTCACGGTGCTCATCGCATCGATCTCGCACCTGGTGCACCTGATGCCCGCGCACGCCGCGGCTCAGACCCACCTACCGGCGGCACCGATCGCGCCCTTGGGCGACGACCCGGTCGCGCTCCGGGCGGGACAGCTTCAAAGCCGCCTCCTCAGCGCCGCAGCTAAGCGGGCCAAGGCGGAACATCCAGTCGTCATCCCGGTGACCGGCCGCTACAAGGCGTCCGCACCCGCGCCCGTGCACTACTCCGGCACCATCCAGCAGATCATCCAGCAGGCCTTCGCACCGCTCGGTTCGAGCGCAGTGACCTGGGCCGAGAGGGTCGCCATGTGCGAGTCGGGCGACAACCCGAACGCGCGCAACGCCTACTCGGGCGCCGCCGGGCTCTTCCAGATCGAGCCCGGCACCTGGGCGGGCACTCCCTACGCCTCGCAGAGCGAGTTCGACCCGGTGGCCAACGCGAAGGCGGCGGCCTGGATCTACGCCCGCCGCGGCGGGTCGGCCTGGACCTGCTCCTGAGCCCCAAAACCCAGGTCTAAACTGCTGGGGCGCATGTCCCAACCCGAGCCCGAGCACGCCCCTGCAAGCCGCCTCGACGTGGTCTTGCAGGGGCTCAACCCGCCTCAGCTGGAGGCGGTCGAGCATGCCGAGGGGCCGCTGCTCATCTTCGCCGGGGCCGGGTCCGGCAAGACGCGGGTCCTCACGACCCGGATCGCCTACCTGATCGAACGGCGCAGCGTCTTCCCTGAGCGCCTGCTGGCCGTGACCTTCACCAACAAGGCCGCTCGCGAGATGCGGGCCCGGGTCGGCTACTTCCTGGGCAGCGACGACATCGTGCGCGGCATGTGGGTCGGCACCTTCCACGCCACGGCGGTGAAGCTGCTCCGGCGCGAGGCCAAGGCTCTCAACCTGGAGCCGAGCTTCGTGATCTTCGACGAAGACGACACCCGGGCGGCGCTGAAGCGCGTCCTCGACGACCTGCGGCTGGACCAGAAGCGCTATCCGCCGGCCGTCATCTCCCACCGGATCTCGCAGGCCAAGAACGAGCTCCAGAGCCCGGAGGAGATGCCCAACAACAGCTATGCGGACGAGATCACGCGACGCTGCTACGTGGGCTACGAGGACATCCTGCAGCGCTCGGGCGGGCTCGACTTCGACGACCTGATCCTCTGGTCGGTGCGCCTCTTCCAGCAAAACCCGGACGTGCTCGAGCACTGGCAGGACCGCTGGCGCCACGTGATGGTGGACGAGTACCAGGACACGAACCACGCGCAGTACGTGCTCGTGAACCTGATCGCGAGCGCCCACCGCAACGTGGCGGTGGTCGGCGATGACGACCAGTCCGTCTACGGCTGGCGGGGCGCCGACGTGCGCAACATCCTCGAGTTCAGGCGCGACTATCCCGACGCCAAGGTCGTGACGCTCGAGCAGAACTACCGCTCGACGCAGGCCATCCTCGACGCGGCCTTCCACGTCATCCGCCACAACGAGGAGCGGGCCGAAAAGCGCCTCTGGACCGAGCGCGGCGGCGGCGACAAGGTCACGGCGACGCAGGCCTACAACGAGGTCGAGGAGGCCGAGTTCGTGGCCGACGAGGTCGAGCGGCTGCGCAAGGTGGAGGGGCGCAAGTACGCCGACTTCGCCGTCCTCTACCGGACCAACGCGCAGAGCCGCGCCTTCGAGGACGTCTTCAACCGCCGCCGCGTGCCCTACCGCCTGGTCGGCGGCGTGCGCTTCTGGGAGCGGCGCGAGGTGAAGGACGTGCTCGCCTATTTGCGCTTCCTGTTCAACCCGACCGACGAGCTGAGCTTCGCCAGGATCGTGAACGTGCCCCGCCGCAAGATCGGCCCGGTGACGGTGGAGGCGCTGCGCCAGCATGCCGCCGCCGGACGCGGCGGGCTGCTCGAGGCGATCGAGCACCCCGAGCACGTGGAGGGCGTGCCCAAGGCGGCGATCGCGGCCCTGCAGCACTTCCACCGGCAGCTGCTGTCGATCCAGGCCGTGATGCCTGCGGTGCGTCCGAGCGAGCTGGTCAAGCAGATCGTGGACGTGACCCAGCTCCAGCAGCACTACCACGACGGCTCGCCGCAGGGCGAGGCGCGGATGGAGAACCTGGACGAGGTCCGCGGCCTGGCCGAGCAGTTCGACGAGCTCGGCCCGGAGGCGGGCCTGGAGGCCTTCTTGACCGAAGTCGCGCTGGTCTCGGACGTGGACTCCTACGAGGAGGGCGACGAGGGCGTGACCCTGATCACGCTGCACATGGTCAAGGGGCTCGAGTTCCCGATCGTGTTCCTGGTGGGCATGGAGGAGGGGCTGCTGCCCCACCAGCGGAGCCTCGACGACGGGCCGGCGGGGCTGGCCGAGGAGCGCCGGCTCGCATATGTGGGGATGACGCGCGCGAAGGACAGGCTCTACCTCAGCTGCTCCTTCCGCCGGCACCTCTTCGGGCAGTCGTCGGCCAGCTCGCCGAGCCGCTTCCTGCACGACATCCCGCAGTCGCTGCTGGGCGCACCTCGCCGTGGCGCCGCGCCCGCGCCGCCGCCGCGCCATTCGCCCGGCGCCTACCGCGAACGCTTCATGCAGCGGCAGGTCGAGGCCGCGCCCGTCGCGCCGCCGCGCCAGCGCTACAAGGCCGGCGAGCGCGTCAAGCACCCGTCGTTCGGCCCGGGCGAGGTGATGAAGAGCACGCTGACGCGCACCGACGAGGAGCTGTTGGTGCGCTTCGAGAAGGGCGGGATCAAGATCCTGAGCGGCTCGCTGGCGCCGCTCGAAAAGCTCGGGTGACGGCCAAGGCCGACCCGTTCGGCCGGGCCGAACAGCTCCGCGAGGAACTGCGCCGGCACGAGCACGCCTACTACGTGCTCGACGCGCCTGAGGTCTCCGACGCTGAGTACGACGCGCTCTTTCGGGAGCTGTCGGCCCTGGAGGAGGCGAACCCCGAGCTCGTCACGCCGGACTCACCGACGCAGCGGGTCGGCGGCACCGCCTCCGACCAGTTCTCCAAGGTGCGTCATCGCTCGCCGATGCTCAGCCTTCAGAACGCGTTCGAAGAGGAGGAGATCCGCGCCTTCGACAAACGCGTGCGGCAGGTCGTCGGAGACCAGGTGACCTATGTGGTCGAGCTGAAGATCGACGGCATGGCGATCAGCCTCACCTACCAGGGCGGCCGCCTCACGCGCGCCGCGACCCGCGGCGACGGCAGCGTCGGCGAGGACGTGACGGTCAACGTCCGCACCCTGCGCACCGTCCCGCTGACGATCTCGCCGGCGGCCGGCCTGCCGGATGAGTTCGAGGTGCGCGGCGAGGTCTACTTCCCGATCGCCAGCTTCGAGAAGCTCAACCGCGAGCTCGAGGCGCAGGGCAAGCCGACCTTCGTCAACCCGCGCAACTCCGCGGCCGGCTCGGTCCGGCAGCTGAACCCTGAAGTGACCGCCAGCCGCAACCTGCAGACGTTCATGTACACGCTCGACCCCGCCGGTGCCGCGCGCAGCCAGTGGGAGGTGCTGGAGTCGCTGCAGGGGATGGGCTTCCGCGTCAACCCGAACCGCGCCCGCTTCACGTCCATCGACGAGGTCATCGACTACCACCACGGCTGGCACGAGCGCCGGCACACGCTCGACCACGAGATCGACGGGCTGGTCGTCAAGGTGGACGGCCACGACCAGCAGCTGGAGCTCGGCTTCGTCTCGCGCTCGCCGCGCTGGGCGATCGCCTACAAGTACGCGGCGGAACAGGCCGAGACCCAGGTCGAGGAGATCGTGTGCTACGTCGGCCGCACCGGCGTGCTGACGCCCGTCGCGCACCTGAAGCCTGTGATCGTCGGTGGGGTCACCGTGCGCAACGCCACCCTCCACAACGAGGACCAGGTCAACCGGCTCGGCGTCTATCCGGGCGCGCGCGTCGTGATCCAGCGCGCCGGCGACGTCATCCCGGAGGTCGTCTCCGTCGCCAAGCCGAAACCGGGTTGGCGGAT
>Ga0207664_10000492_pt1 | contig 28137 bp, 17 predicted proteins | sample LARL83metaG_FD_184349 | JGI IMG/M metagenome (GOLD analysis project Ga0207664, IMG submission 184349) | Corn, switchgrass and miscanthus rhizosphere microbial communities from Kellogg Biological Station, Michigan, USA - LAR L8-3 metaG... | ecosystem: Host-associated > Plants > Roots >... | reverse complement strand
CTCGGCCGCCGCGTCGAGATGCCCGGCGTGGCAGGCGGTCTCACCGATCACATGCAGCATGATGACCCGCAGTTCGGTGTACCTGTCGGCCCAGGACCCCCACCACGGGTCCCGCTGCCGTGGCGCTGCATCGATCGGCGTCCGCGCGATGATCTCGTTCGAGCGGGCGACCTCGTCCCGGTACAGGCCGAAGACGTCTTCGGCCGTCTCACCGGGCGCCAGCCGCCACTCGGAGTTCCGCTCCTCCGGGAAGAAGCCGAGCGACTCCCCGGCCATGATGCACCTGAACCAGTAGTGCTCGTCCGCCAGCGCCAGATGCTTGACCATGGCCAGGCAGGACCACCCGGATGGCAGGACGGGCCGGCGCAACTGCTCCTCGGTGAGCCCCTCGAGGATCGTGGTCACATGGCTCCGCTGCTGGTCCAGGCAGGTCAGCAGGGCTTCCGTCTCACGATCCATCAGGCTTTCCTTCCCGCGATACGCCGCCAGCTTGGGGAACATCCTCGCACAACGTCGGCCTGGCCCTGGCTGGCCGCGGCTTTCGCGGTCGGGGCGCCCGCTATGGCGGCGCTGTTGGCACGGTCACGCGCTCCGGTGACCCTGGCCCGTGGTGAGCACGACCCGCTGGCCTGCTCGACCCCTATCTGTTATCCGTTATCCGCTGCGTCCCGCAGGAACCTGCCGGGCGGGACGCCGACGATGAGTTTGAAGTAGCGGGTGAGATGGGCTTGGTCGTAGAAGCCCGACTCTGTCGCGGCGAGGGCGATCGGCTGCCCGGCCAGCAGGAGATCCTTGGCCTGCCGGACACGCAGCTGCGTCTGATAGGCGTGCGGGGCCATTCCCGCCGATTCCCGGAAGACGCGGCACAGGTGGAAGGCGCTCAGCCCGGTAATCTCGGCCAGTTCGTGCAGGGTGACGTTGCGCGCCGCGTGCTCGGTCAGGTACTGCCTGCAGCGGCGCACCGCCTGGGGCTCGCGGCCTGGCGGCCGGGGATCGCGCGGCGTTCTCGAGTGGCGGCCGATCAGCAGGGCAAGGGCGTGTGCCAGCCGGGTCTCGCGTTCGAGCATGCTGGACCTGGGTGATTCGGTGAGCCGGTGATAGCGGTGCAGCGACGCCGTCACCGCCGGATCGCGCACGATGTCCCGGCCGAATTCGGGCAAGGTGAGCCTGCCCCCGGGAAACTCCGCGGCGATCTCGCGCATGAGGTCCCGGCTCGGGTACAGCGCCCGGTAGGTCCAGGACCCTTCGGCGGGCGGGCCGCCGGCGTGGGCCTCTTCGGGGTTGAGCACGAGCAGGTCGCCGGCGCCGATCACGTGGCTGGTTCCGCGGTACGTGGGCATGACCCAGCCGGCTTCGGTGAGGGCGATGAAGAACTCCTCGTGCGCGTGCGGACGGAACGAGAACTCGCTCAGCGTCGCGCTGAACAGCTCAAGGCCGCCCAGGTCCGGCAGGCGTGCGACTCTCGCGGTCCCCACAACCTCAATCTAGCCCGCAGCAATCTTGTCCAAGACCAGTGACCTGGCCGATCCCTACCGTCGGGGTCATGGCTGACCCGCTTGGTTACGTGCCCGTCGCCGCGGCCGCGCTCGCGATCCCGCAGTTCCTGCCCCAGATCATCAAGGTGCGGACAACCGGCGACGCGGCCGGCGTCTCGTGGCTGTGGGCGGCGCTGACCAGCATCAATAATGCCGCATGGTTCGGCTACTTCGTGCTGTCAAGGCTGTGGGGCGGCTTGATTCCCGCCTTGTCCGCCGTACTTCTCGCCGCTGCGCTGGCCATGCTGCCCGCCTGCCGTCGTGCGGCCACCCGGAAGGCGGGCGTGCTGATCACGGTGTGGTCGGCGGTGCTGATCACGGCATTCGTTGTCGCGGGCCGCATCGGTCTCGGCACCTTGCTTACCGCCGCGTTCGCGATTCAGGTGGCACCCTCGATCTGGACCGCTTACCGGACCGCGCATCCCACCGGGATCTCGCGCGGCACCTGGCTGCTCATCGGCGGCGAGCTGTCGTGCTGGGCGATCTACGGGGTTCACGAGTCCGACCCGCGGCTGATGACCCTCGGAACGCTGGGCGTCGTCGCGAGCATTCTCATGCTCGCCCGCACCGGGCGCCGCCGAGCGTCAGCGTCATCCTAGTTTTGCCGCCGTCGCGTGCCGCTCCCCGGCACTGCTCCTCAGGAGGGCGATCCGCCGGGCTCGCGGACCTATTCTACGTAGTAAGTACGTAGGTATGATCATCACCCGCTAACCGGACGGGTCCGGATAGGTTGCCTTCGGGTGTTACCCGCCTGGGGTGAAACATGAACGGAGATGGACGCGTGGGGCGCCGATGACTGCTGGCTCGTGGCTGCTGCTGTTCGTGGCCGGGGTCGGGGTCAGCTTGTCGGCGAGCTGGCTGCTGGTCTCGCGGCTGGAACGGCTCGCCGAACGTGCCGGGTTCTCCGAGGCATGGCTGGGGCTGGTCGCGGCCTTGGCCGCGGACGCGCCGGAGATCACATCAGCGGTGACCGCGCTGGCCCGGCACCAGCCCAGTGTCGGGGCGGGGGTGGTGATCGGCTCCAATGTGTTCAACCTCGCGGCGCTGCTCGGCCTGGCCGCGGTGGTCGCCGGGCGGATCGCCTTTCACCGGCGGGTCGTGCTGCTGGGCGGGATCCCCGGCGTGTGGGTGGCCGCGGTCTGCCTGCTGACCGTGGTCGGCGTGCTGGCACCGGCGGCCGGGCTGGCCCTCGCCTTGGCGGTACTGGTGCCGCTCACCGCGGTGCTCGGATTTTCGCGGGCCCGGCTGGAACGTCTGCCAGTGCCGGGTGCGTGGACTCGCTGGCTGATCGCGGCGGTGCACGAGGAAGAGGCTGAGCTGGCCGAGGCGATCCGGCCGCCGGCCGGCACCTGGCGCGACGGTGTGACCGCGGCCGCGGCCTTGGTCGTGGTGGTGGCGGCGAGCACGGTGATGGAACTGGCGGCTACCGCGCTCGGCAGCCGGTACGCGGTCGCGGACATCATCACCGGCGGGCTGGTGCTGGCGGTGGTGACGAGCTTGCCGAACGCGGTCAGCGCGGTATATCTGGCCATGCGCGGCCGCGGCGCCGCGGTCCTCAGCACGGCATTGAACAGCAACGCGATCAACGTCGCCGCCGGGCTGCTGATCCCGGCGAGCATCACCGGGCTCGGGCCGCGCACCGGCCAGAGCATTCTCGTGGCCGGCTGGTACGTTGGCCTGACGCCGCTGGCGCTGGCCTTCGCCTACCGGGAGCATGGACTAAGCCGACTGCCCGGCACGGTGATCATCCTCGGCTACCTGGCCTTCGTCGCCACGCTGGGCATAACTGTCGCGTAAGACAGCGTCAATCCGGCCGTCGCGGTCACCCGCGACCACAGCCACCGCTGGCGCGGCCTGTGGTGCTGGGTGACGGCTGGGCGGAAGCGAGCTATCTGCCTGGCGATACGCGTGCGCATGAACGGCCGTGGCGGCAACGTGGAAAATCGTCCTTTCGTGGAGGATTGACCCCCAGAAACGGGGGGCAGTCCACCGCAAAGGGGTAATCCGGCACGTTGTCCGGCCATCCATCCCCCCGGTAAGCGCTAATCGAACGGCCCCGTGAGCAGAGCCAGCCGCGGCGCACTCCGGAACAAGCCAGCGGGCCCCGATCGGGGGGTTAATTGCCCGCAATGATTTGCGGATCGCCTCCCCGGCCACCGCGAGCCGAGAAAGGACGCCATGCATCTTTGGAATTGTCGCATTGTGTGTGGATTATGGTAATTCGTTCAGGTAGGAAAGTCTAACCGACGCGATCGCTGCGCATTTCCGTTCTGGCGTGCTGCAATTGAAGTTGCGGTGTCAGCGGAATATGAATCTTGGCGGAGGGGGTGATTCCGGTGCGTGATTGCTCGTGCGGGCATGGTTCATCGTGCAGTTGCCCGAGCGGCTGCGGCTGCGGGTGCACGTCGTAGTCTCTCGCTGTGTGGCCGATGTGAGATCGCTGCTCGCTGCGTCACGTTCCGCGGGCTGCCGCGTTGCCGTGGCGCAGCGAGCCGTGCCACATAATTCACGTTCGCGCCAATTATGATGCCGGCCGAGCGCGCTAGTGGACGGAGACGGGAATGGTCACGGTGGTTTCGTCAAAGGCGTCGCTGCGGATCGTTACCCGCAACTGCCATTGTCCAGTAAGGGTTAGGACGACTGGTGCGCTGAGGTAAGTCCCGGACTGCGAAGTGCCGAGTTCGACCGGCAGCGGGCCCAGGTTGCGCTCGGGCAGGGTCAGGACCGCATCGACCTCCTGCGGGCGGTAGGCCTGGCCATTGCTGTTGGTGACCGACACGCGGAGCTGATTCGGGCCCAGCCGGGCCGGTGTCACCGTGACGCTGACGCGGCCGGCTCCCTGCGGGCCGCCGGTGTTGAAGGCGGCGGACGCGGTCGACGGGGGAGTGTAGGTTTCCCGCGCGGTGGGCGTGTTGACCAGCACCGCGGTGACCGCGAGCACGACTGTCACGATCGCCACCTCCACCGAGACTGACCAGCGCAGCCGTCTGAGGGTCAAGGTCGCCTGGTCGGCGTTCATCTGGGCTTCGTCCTCGGCAGGACTGTCGGCTCCGCAGCTGGTGCGGGTTCGTGGCGGTCGTGACCCGTGGCTGCCCCGGCCCCGGGTGCCCGCCTTGACCGCCACCAGGTCCGGCTGAGCGATCTGCTTGACCGGGATGGCCTGAGCGGCGGTTATCGCGGCCACCGGAGCCCGGAGCCGCTGGACCCGCTGACGGGCGAGGTTTCCGAGGGCGACCAGCGCGCATATCGCGGCGATCTTTACCAGCAGCAGCTGCCCGTATGTGGTCTCGAACAGGGCGGCCCAGGTGCCGACACCGCGCCACGCTTGGTAGGTGCCGGTGGCGACGATGACGCCGACGCAACCGAGGGCGATGGGGGAGAACCGGGACACCGCGCCCGCCGCCTCGGCGGTGGCGGTCTGATACTGTCGCCGTTCCCTGCGGTTGGTGCCCGCCGAACCGGGACGGCGCAGCACGATCGTCACCAGGGTGGTCAGTCCGCCGGTCCAGATGGCGACGGCGGTGAGGTGGACCACGTCCGTTGGCACAGCGAGCGGCACCTGGATCCCGGTCCCTGCGTGATCGGCGATTGCCCAGGTGCTGGCAAGCCCGATCGTCAGCGCCGACCAGACCGCCCCGGCCACCAGACGGCCGCGGCGGCTGGCGGCCGGCAGCGACCCCAGCGTGATCGAAAACGCGATCAGCGCCACCACGACGAGCAGCAGCCGTATGCCAATGGCCCGGCCGTAGCGGCTGTACAGGGTGGCGTGCAGGACGTCCGGCCAGAACACGTGGCCGAGCCCCTGACCAGCGCCGTAGACGCCCTGCAGCAAGATGGCGGCCAGCGTGGCGGCGGCGAGCCCGCCCCACGCGCCCATGGCCAGCCGCAGTATGCCAGTGCGAGCCGCACCGGCAGGCCAGCAGCAGATGACGAACATGACCGCGCCGATCAGCACCGCGAAACTCGCGAAGGCCAGGCCCCGCACGACACCGAACGCGAAGTTGGTCAGCCCGCTGCCACCCGACGGGCCGATGGCGTTGGGATTCACCACGGTGCTGCTGGGCGCGCCCAGGGAAAAGGTGAACGCACCCTGCACGTGGTGCGAATCGGCGGAGACAACGTGCCAGGCGACGGTATAGGTGCCGCGCCCGAGACCCGTCTGCAGGCCGACCGTGATCTGCTGCGGCACGCTGCCGTGCGTCGTCTGGCCGTTGTCGACCTCCCGGCCGTCGGGCGCGAACACCCGGAGGCTGTCGGCGCTGACGCCTACCTGCTCGTCGAACGTCGCGCTCACCGTGGCGGGCGCGGTGCGCACGACCGTTCCGTCGGCCGGACTGGTCGATTCCAGCGTCGCGTGGGCCAAGGCGGCTGGTGCCGCGGCCAGCATTCCCATGCCGGCCACGACCAGGGCGGCCAGCAGGTAAACGGCTCGACGGAACATGCCGGACCCCCTCAGCGACTGGTCGGGCGGCGGTTTGCGCCCTTCCGTGCGGATGCTTTTCGTGGCGGTGTGCCTGCCTGCCGGGCCTGCGTGCCGTTCCGCGGCTCAGGTACGGAGGAGGTGGCCATGGCGTGTCCGTCCAGATCCGGCACCGACGGTGCGGACGGTGCCGAGGATGCCGTCGCGGCTCTGCCCCGGCGCCAGCCCAGTCCGCCCAGGGCCAGCCCGAGCAGGCCGATCACGACACCTCCGATGGCGATGTCGCGGGCTATGTCGTCGGAGCCTGTCGTCACTGCCGAGGCTGACGCGGCGCCGGAGCCTGAGGCGCCGGAGCCTGAGGCGCCGGAGCCTGAGGTGCCGGAGACCGACGTGCCTGAGGCGGGCGGCGCGGCCGCGGTGCCAGCGGTCAGGTTCAGCACGGGCGCCGGATGGTCAGGCTCAGGCTGACCGGGTTGCCGCAGGTCGATCCAGCGCACGACATCCCCGTTGGAGTACGTCTGGATCGCCTTGAAAGTCAGCTGGCTGACTCCCTGGGGCAGCGGGTCGGCGGACACGCTGAAGTCCTCGAACTGGCCTGGCGCTATCTGCCCGCCGGACCAGATGACCTCCGAGACGGCCTGGGTGAACTGCCCGTCGTCGGTTACGAGTGGTTTCGCCAGCTTGACGGTCTTTACCGAGACCGTCCAGCCCGGCACCGGTTTGACCAGCAACTGGGCGATCGGGTGATCGACGGGAATCTGCACGTCCACCTTCGTGGTGTCCGCGGTGGACTCCTCGTTCGGGACGTGGAAGGTCAGCACCGCGGTCGACCCCGCTTGGACCGAGCCGGGAGTGACAGTGATATGAGCGAACGCCGGGATCGCGGACAGCACAAGGCCGGCGGTCGCGATGACGCCGACGATTGCCGTCCGGCTGAGCACACGTGCGCGCATGGCGGCTGACATGTGGATACGTCCTCTCCGGTGCTGGGTTTCCAGTTAGGGGGCGGCGCTGCCGCCCCAGGGCGGCGGACCCGGGGCGGCAGCGCACGGTTTAGCGGTTCAGCACGTCACAGCTTCTGCAGATGCAAGCCGCCGGCCGTGCTGGTCGCGGTGAACGGGATCACCCGGAAGATGCCCCAGTCACCAGACTTGATGATCGGGTCACGCCCGATGTTGTATTCGTAGTCGCCGGTCGCTCCGGTCGCGCCGCCGGCACCGCCGACGAGGTAGGCGTCGAACGTCTCACCCGGCGCCACGGCCCTGGCCTCGATGAGCTGACTGCCAGTCACGCCATGATCGAGGGGGAACGAGTGACCGGAGATCTGGAACGACACCACGTTGTCGCCCGTAGCGTCCGCAAACCGCCACCGGACGGGATCATTCGGGAACGCCTCGTATAGCGTCGTCGACGGATCCTGAGGGCTGGCCGACCCGTTGCCGGCGCCGATAGCGGCGTCGCTCTTGGCCTGCCAGAGGTTGATCGAGGTGAGGTCGCCTCCCTCTTCATTGGTGAGTGATTGCTCGTTGTAGTTGGTGTAGGAGTGGTCGGAGTCGAGGTAGTAGTCCATGACGTCGTGGCCGAGCTTGGGCTCCCGGTCCGAGAAGATCGTCACGTTCTCGCGGAACGGGGCGCCGCTCCCCGGGAATATGTCGGCGAACGGCCCGGACAGTATCGGCTGGCCGGTGAACGGGTCGTCGTAGGTCGAGCCGGCCGGCTCGGCGATGAGGGCGCCGTAAGCGCCGGATCGCCAGGACGACTCGTTGCCCATGTTGAGGATCAGGTTGGTGCCGAGTTCCCTGTCCACGTAGTAGGAGTAGAGGCGGGTGCTGCCGGGAGCCACGGTCGTGTCAGGGTCGTACCCGATGGCGGCCCCGTAGGACTGCAGCGGGTCGTAGATGACATTCCCGATGTTGAATCCGGCTCTGGTCGTGCCTGACCCCCATGTCCACGTGAAGTGGTCGGCGGGCAGGTCGTTGTGGAGCGTCACCCGCAGGCAGTCCCCGGCGTTGGCCCGGATGACCAGCGGGGTCACGGGCTTGGTGCCGGCCTTGATAGCGGCCTCATCGGAGCTGAGGGCATACATCATGGCCCAGGACCCGCCGGCGTCCGCATCGCTCTCGCCAGGCATCCCCTTGTCGAAGGTGATCCCGTTGAAGAGCGCGACGTCGTAGCTTCGTACTGGTGCGCTGTTCGGGCAGGCTCCGGTGCCGGGCCCGTTGGGGGCCGCGGGCGGCGCCTGGCCGGTGGTGGTGAGCGCCGGGAATCCGGTTCCGGTCGGCGGCGCCGTCCGGTCGGGCAGCGCTTCCAGGGCATTCGCCCCGGAGGAGTGCAGGGTGTTCATCACCCGGAAGATGCCCCACGCGCCGCTCTCCAGCTCCAGGCTGCGGCCCGAGTAGTAGAGGTAGTCACCGGGCAAGTGCCGGTCTCCGCCCGCGCCTCCTTCGATGACGTAGTCCATCTTCTCGGAGATGCCGGCCGTGCCCGCGTCGGTGAGCACGCCGTTGGGGTTGAAGACTTCCTCGGCGAACCGGTGGCCGGTGATCCGCAGGTCACCGACCTGCTCGTCGAGGCCGACCTGCCTGATCACCACGGGGTCGCCCACGTAGGCCTTGAGCAGTGGCGTCGGTGGGTCACCGTGAGCGACCGAGGAGAACACGTACGGATCGTTGGGTGTGCCGATCGACGTGCAGTCCTGCTGGTCCGCCCCGGCGGGTTCCTCGGCGGCCGCCAGGCCCAGATTGTAGTTACCGACCCCATCTGGGACGCTGACGTCCTCGTCGGCGGGAATAGGCGTGTTGGCGGCGTTCGGATCTCGGTTGATAAGCGGCGCCGCTCTGAGGTTGAAGCTGGACAGCTCGCAGCCCTGCGGAACTTGCTGGCCCTCCGAGTTGATGGCGCTCCTGATGCCTTCGTGCTGCCAGAGCACGAACTCGCGGAAGTCACCCTTCTCGCCGAAGCCGGCCGAGCCGGTGGTGTAGATGTCGGCGCTCGGGCCGCTGCGGATCGCCGCACCGGTCACCGGGTCGTGGAAGCTCGAGCCCGGGGGCTCGATGATGTGCGCACCGAAGAGGCCGTGACCCCAGGAGTTCAGCGCGTCGACGTGGTCGTGGAAGAATACGGTGCCGTTCTGCGCGTCGCTGTACCACCGGTACTGCACGAACTCGACTCCGGTCGGCTCGCCCGATGCGTGCGCGTTCTGCAGCGGAGCGCTCAGCGTCAGCGTGTTGCCGCTGATCGCGGTGATCTTGGTGGCAACTTCGGTGTCGGGCAGACCCTGACCGATCTCGACGCTGATACCCGGGCGCAGGCCGTTGGTGCTGGCCACCGAGATGTGCGTCGCGCCGGCCGCCGCGGCAGCGGTCAGCGTGGTCTCCCCCAGCTCTCCGCCGGAGATGGGCCGCATCGACTGTTCGAAGGACAGGCCCGTGATCACGCCGTCAGAGGCCTGCGGATCGAACTGCACGAAGTGGATGTGGATGTTGACCTTGCGGAAGGTGTTCTCTTCGGGAGCGGGTTCCCCTGCCGTGGAGGGGTTCGTGGCGTTGGTCAAGGTCACGGCTATGCAGTCGCCCACATCGGATCTGATGGCCAGTGGCTGCGCGGGCTTGGTACCGGCCTCCACCGCCTTCGCGTCCTCGTTGAGCACGAAGATCTCACCGTTGGGGTCGTTCTGCGGGTTGATGGCCTTCCCGCTGGCGTCTCTCCCGCTGTCGGTCTGATCCAGGATCGAGGTCGAGATCGCGGTGATGTTGTACGTGCGGATCGGCGCGCCTGCCGGGCACAGCCCGTCGGGACGGGTCGAGCTCGTTGTCGGGCCGAGCCACGGTGTCCCGCTGTGGCCGTTCGGCGAGAACGGCGGCCGCACGCCCAGGTGGGGTTGCAGCAGCGGCCACGCGTACCTGCCGTTGCTGGGATCGAACATGATCTGCGGCCGCTGCCCCGGGTTGGGGGCGGTGTAGTTCGCCCAGGAATGGGTGTCCTCCGGCTCGCCGAGGTAGACCGGCGCGGTAGCGGTGCCGCTCTTGACCCAGTCCCACACCGTCGCGTCCTGTGCGTTCAGCCGGACGCCCTGGGGCGGGAGCTGGCCCTCGACCAGGCTCTCCAAGGAGACCTGTGTGCTCGGGTTGGTCAGCTGGGCCGCCGGGACGACGGTCTTGCCTTCGATCACCTTGCCGATCAGGCCGGCCGAGTTGACCGCGGCCGGCTTGGCCGAGCGCCCAGGCACCACGGCCAGGCTGGACTGCGCGGTGTCGAAGACCCGGATGAAGCCCAGCATCCCGGAGTCATAGTGAGCCGCGATGTGGCAGTGGAACAGGAAGTCACCCGCGGCCTGCTGGCAGCCGCCGGCACCGCACTCGGTCTCCAGGTCGTAGGACTCGCCCGGCTCGATCGTCTGCGAGTCGAGCCTGATCGAGGCCTTGGTGACCGGCGGGGTCTTCTCCAGCCCGCCCGCGATGTCGGGGTTGGCGGCCCCGGGGTTGCGCAGCCAGCGGATGGCGCCGCCGTGCTCGTGGAACACGTGGCCCATCTCCGAGCCGGCGTTGATCAGCCGGATCTTGTAGGGGTCGCCGACGTAGGCCTCGGGCCGCGGCGTGGCCATGTCACCGTTGGCGTAGGAACCGTAGTCCTGTGCCTCATCGGGGACGAAGCCGGCGTTCTTCTGGGTGACTTCTCGCTCGTAGAAGCACTCGCTGCGGTAGTCGATGGCCTTGCTGCACGGTCGGTAAGCGTTGCTGAACTTGTCCACCACGGGAAGCTCGCAACCAGCCGGGCTGACCCCAGCAGGCGACTGAACCTCGCCCTCGGCGGTGTTGCAGGTGGCGCCGGCCTTCTCGTAGATCTGCCGGTATCCTTCGTCGCCGATCTCGTGGAAGAGCAGCGCGAACTCGCGGAAGCTGGGACCGGACGGCATCTGGATCGTCGCGTCCCAGCCGCTGGCGAGCGGCTGATTCGTGTGCGGGTCAAGGAACTGCGACCCCTTCGGCTCGGAAATGATCGCGCCGAACAGGCCGTGACCCTGGAGTTGCCGGATGTCGCCGGTGGAGTGGAACACGTGTGCTCCCTCGCCCAGCGCCGGGTCCATGTAGACGGTGTAGCTCGCCGTCTTGCCTGGCGCCGCGGTGGTGTCACTGTTCTGGCCAACGTCGGTTGACACATCATTGGCGCTCAGGCCCGGCAGCCCGTCCGCGTTCCACGCGATGTTCTCCGGCGCCGTGCGGACCAGGGCTCCGGTGCAGTCCGGCGGCCCGCTGCAGTCGTCGCCGACATTTTCTATCGGCGGCTGGTCCATGGCCTGGACCCCGAACGTGGTCGCGTTGGTGAGGTTGACCGTGACGCAGTCACCCTCGTGAGCGCGGATCACCAGCGGCTGGATCGCGTCGTTGCCCTGGAGTCCGCTCGACACCTGCTGGGACTTTTCCTGAGCCCGTACCGCGGCGATGTTCGAGTTGAGCACGTACATGAACCCGTTCGGGTCATGCGTGCCGTACCGGTTCAGGGGCATGTCGACGTTGATGGCCGAGACGTTGAACGTGTCGTGCGGCGCGTTCGTACACGGGTTCGTGGTGGCGGTGGCCGGTGCCGACGTGCTCGTGGCGGCGCCTGCGCTGGCCATGCCGGTGGCACTGAACGCGAAGCCGGTTAGCGACACTGCCGTCGCGATGTACACGAACTGCGGCAGCCGTCGCCTCCGCTCGTCCATGAGCGGTGGATCCTCGGCGTGTCTGTCTCGCCAGCGGCCGAGCGCGAACCCGACCACGAAGAGCATGGGGAATCCGGTCGCCGCGCTCATCAGCGCAGCGCCGACCCCGAAACCGGCCATCAAGGCCGTGAAGCCGAGCGAGACAAGCGCGGCCTTGTTCAAAGCCGCCACCCAGCCGCGTCCCTCCAGGTCCATCAAGGACGCGATCCAGATGCCCGCCCACGCCGCAACCAGCGCTAGCGGCACGGTGATAAGGAGATCCGGTGGCCCGGTTGTCGATCCTCGGGCCACGGGATTGAGAATGGCGCTGGTGAGCTGCGCGGAGACGGCCAGGCTTGCGCTCAGCACGAGCGCCAGCAGGACCAGTTCCCCGAACCGCCGAGAGCCTGCGCGCGGGGATCTGCCAGCTGTTGACATGAACACTTCCTCTCAGATGCTGACGTGCCGGTGGGTTTGGCAGAGCAGTAGTGACATAGGCGTTCCTTCGTCGGGGCTTGTCTGCTACATGCGCATCGTTCCTGGTCCGCTGCTGGTATGGACCGGCATGGATATCGTGCGGCCGCCACGGGACCAGTGCAGGGTCAGGTTCTTGGCGTCACTGTTCGGAATATCGAAATAGACGTCGATGGTCGTCCGGAAGCCGGGCAGGAGGTCCGCTGACGCCGGCAGGGAGCTGTGGTCCTGGCCGTTGACCTTCCAGGTCTTCCCGCCCGGACCGGAAAGGGTGAAATCGGTCGTCGAGTAGTGCTGCACGCCGCTGGAGACGTTGCTGAGGTCGACCTCGACGCGCAGCCGGTCGTCGCCGGTCGGCTGCATGCCGGGCATCATGCTGTCGGGCATCGAGTAGACCCCGGGCGAGTCCGCGGGCGCGGGCGCGGGCGTGAGGTCGGACGCGGCCCCCGCCCCATTGCCGGCCATGTCGTTGCTCATCCAGAGCATCGTGTCGACCGTGAGCCCGACACCACCCGCCACGTTGGGCTCGCTGGCCTGAACAGCGGCGGCCCGGCCCTGCAGCGAACCCGCCACCAGCAGGCCCAGCACCGCGACCAGCAACGCCAGCGGCACTGGCACCCAGCGCAGGCCCCGCAACCGGGCGCCAGCAGCCGTTCTGCCCTTTTTGCGCCCGGACGGCGGGCTGCCCCGCCCGGCGCCGCCCGGGCGGGAGCTATTTGCCGCTCGCGCGCTCATTCGTATGGTCCGCATTTCATAGTCCTCCCGGAACTGCCCGCTGGTGAAATGGCAACTTTGCCTTCCTCTGATATCGATCAATTGACCGTTTCTGAGCGAATAATCGCCCAGGATTTTGCCGCTATTGGAAAGCACGACTGAGTGGTTCATAAAACCATCGTGCCGCCGCCGCGCTGCTAATTAGGAATAATACGTCTAAATATGCGCCTGCTTTCGCTAAGGGGCCTGGCTCGGTAAATGCTCTGTGATCAATGACCGGATACGACCTGGCGCAAATAACGCCGATGTGGTACCGGAATCCCGCGAGTGCGGTATGGCCTCGCGCCAGGCCCCCGGCGCGCCGTGCGGGCGCGCGCCCGTGGCCCTGCTGGCCGCCATGGCTCATGACCGCGCATGCAGGATGCTCCGGGTGCTGCCGCCATCGGCCGACGACAGCCACCGTTCCGCGTCCCTCCTGGTTCTGCTGGGGTAAAACCCCAGCTCAGCGTCGCTCAAGGCATTGAAGAGCACGCGGAATGCCGCTCGGTAGGAACGGTTCGGCCAGGTAATGACCCCTCGCTCCAGCTTGGATACGTAGTTTCCGTCGATCGCGAGATCACGGCCTGTCTGTGCGGAGACCAGCCGCGCGACTTCTTCGGCCACCTGACCTTCGGTCAGGCCGGCTGCCAAACGTTTGCAACGGAGACTCTGATTGATCATGGGCCGCTGCTTTTGCAATTTTCATCCTCGCCGCAGGAGTGCCCGCTCCCTGAGCCGAACTGTGAACTATCCGCTGCATCCCGTCAATACCGCACGGGAATCATCCCAGTGATCCTCCCAATCGCAATGGTCCATGCCGACGCGGTCACCGGTGCCAGGTATCGACGAAATCCAGCGGATTCGCAGGAAGTGACCCTGGAACGGGCATGCAGAATGCCTAGGCAGGGCTGCGAGTTAACGCTAACAAGGCGCAGAATGTTCAGCGGGCCGGGGAGCTCGATGATCACGGCAGGTGCCTGCCTGGACGCGGCATCTCAAGCGCAGCCATAGGCTTAAACAACATAAGCCACTGATTAGCAAGAATATCGCGCGGGCACCAAACGCATCAGGGCCAACCTAGGGAACGAGCGCGTACGCCAGCCGGGCTCACTCGCCCGTCGGGCGTCAGCCGCCCCGTCGGGCGTCAGCCGCCCCGTCGGGCGTCAGCCGCCCCGTCGGGCGTCAGCCTCCCGTCGGGCGTCAGCCCTCCCGCAGCAAAATGAGGCGTGCTCGAGCCAGCATCCGCTGTTCCCCGGCGGACAGCCCGCGGCTGAGGTCCCGTCTCAGCAGTTCGCTGACTACCTCAGTGACCTGGACCAGATCTCCAGATGCGAGCTTTGCCTTGTTCGCCTTGTAGCGCTGCGACCAGAGCTGTTCCGCACCGCCACCGGCCACGGTCCACTCCACAGCCGCTCTCAGAGCTCCCGTAGTTCGTTCCACACACCGAGCTTGCTTCCAGCATGCCAGCGGCCGGGCGCGTTGTCATGCCGATGCCGATACCCGGCGGGCCTGTCGCGGCCCGACGCCGCGCGCCGCGCGCTGTACGCACCCCATTTATCCACGCAAACACCAATTAAAATCTTCATCATGTCTTAATCCAGGCTCTCCTGATCGAGCGCTAGTTTGGTTGCCCCTTGGTGAATGGGGTACGCCCGGACCCGGATCATGCGCAAGTGAACAACGGACGAACGTGCATTTTAGTCGGCGCTCGAGAATAGCGCCAGAGAGACTACTGGGGCGGTCGGCCGAGGGGCGGACGGATGGGCGGGATTGGCGCTGTGTGGTGCCGTCGCGGACCCGACCACAGGGCCGGCGGGGCGTAAACGGCGGCGGCCACTGTGTATGCGGCGCGCTCGTAATTGACCCGCCATCCGACGAAGTCAGGCCACGCCTGGGCCGGGTCGCGCTCGATCGGGAAGTCGACCTCGCGCATCGCGGCGACTCCCTCGAGAAACTCCTGGTAGGTGAGGGTGATACCGGCGTTCGGGTCGGGCTCCATCGGTATGTCGTAGCCCATCGCCCGCGCGATCCGGGCGAAACACTGGAATCCGCCCCGCAGGCACAGCCGTGCCGGTACCGCCGGCGCGGCCTCGGGGCAGAGCGCGAGGAACAGCGCGGCGGAGTCCAGCACCGCGAGCAGCGCGGTCACCCAGGACGACAGCGGGCCGGGGGAGCGGAACCGGACCAGCGGCAGGTAGGTGGTGTGGCTCTCCGCCACGTCGGCTGCCCAGCGCTCCCACAGGGCGTACAGCTCAGGCATCGTGTCCAGGGTCGAGGTGCCCGAACCCAGCGCGTACTTGGTACGCGACAGCAGTTCGGGTCCCCAGGAGGGAACGCCAGCGCGCGCATTCAGCAGCGCTACCTCGGTCTCCCTGCGGTTGAACGCCGCGTACAGGGTCGGCAGGTAGGCGATCTGCAGCGCGACGATCACCAGTCCGGTCGCCGCGGCGAGGAACACGATCGCCGACGGCGCCGCCCCGGCGGGCTCGGCGAACCCGAGGGTGAACATGGAGGACCCGGAGTCGGTAAACGCGGCCCCCACGCCATGGGTGGCGAACGGCCACAGCAGCAGCGCAAACCCGGTGAAGGACACGCCCAGCCAGGCGGCGAGCTGGGTCAGCAGGATCGCCGCCGGCTGTGCCGCGAGCAGCTGGTCCCGCCGGCGGTATCCGGCGGCCCGGCCGGCCGCGGCCAGGAAGGCCAGGTCCACTAGCTGGTCGACCAGCCGAGTCAGCCGGCTGCTGACGGGACGCGAGACGATCAGCGTCCCGGTCACGCTATGCCCTGCCCCGAGAACCAGTACGGCCCCGATCACCGCCGCTATCACGCGGCCCGCCAGCGGCATCACCATGAGTTCTCCCCGGTACACAGCGTCGAAGGATGCCGCCATACATATCGCAGTCCGATCGGCGTGCCGTGCAGCCGGGCGGGGTCGCCGCCCGGCGGCGGGACGTCCGCCCGCTCCACGCAGCTGCCGCCCCGGGCGGTGTAGAAGGAACGGGCGTCGCGGTTCTGTTCGAGAACCCAAAGGTACAGCCCCGAGGACGGTGACCAGCGCAGGACCGCGCGACCGGTCAGCGCGAGCAGCCGGGAGCCGATGCCTTGCCGCTTCAGTCCGGGCGCGACATGCAGGTTGTCGAGGAACGCACCCCAGGCGGCGTCCTCGTCGAGGATCGTGTGCGCGAGGCCGACGACCGTGCCGCCAATTTCGGCGAGGATCGTGCGCGCCCGCGGGTCCGGAGCCGCGAGGCGCTCGGTCCACACCGGCTCCAGGTAGTCCGCCGCGCCGTTGTCGAGGAACGAGTCGGAGTAGGCGCCGCGGTAGTGGCGCCGCCAGCTTTCCGCGTGCAGCCCGGCGACCGCGCGCGCGTCGCCGGGGCCAGCCGCCCGGAACCGGATGCCGGCCGAGGGAGTTCCATACACTTCTAGAACTCTAGAAGACTGAGATTCATAACGACAGCGGTTATCCGAACCGGAAACGATCCTCACTCGAAACCGGACGTGTCGCCCGCGCCGCGGCGCACGATCTCCGGCTCTGGCTGGGAGAAGTCGATCACCGTTGTCGGCGTGGTGCCGCAGTCGCCCGAATCGACCACCGCGTCCACCGCGTTCTCGAGCTCCTCGGCGATCTGCCACCCCTCGGTCATCGGCTCGTCCTGGCCCGGCAGCAGCAGCGTGGTGGAGACCAGCGGCTCGCCGAGCTCGGCGAGCAGTGCCTGGGTCACCGTGTGGCGGGGGATCCGCACGCCGACCGTCTTCTTCCCCGGGTGCTGCAGCATGCGCGGCACCTCCTTGGTGGCGGGCAGGATGAACGTGTAGCTGCCGGGCGTCGCGGCCTTGATGGCCCGGAACACCGGGTTGGGCACGTACACGAACTGGCCGAGCTGGGCGAAGTCCTGGCACACCAGCGTGAGATGGTGCCGGTCGTCGAGGTGGCGGATCGACCGGATCCGCGCGATGGCGTCCCTGCTGCCGATCTGGCACCCCAGCGCATAGCAGGAGTCCGTCGGGTAGGCGATCACGCCGCCAGCGCGCACGATGTCGGCGACCTGACCGATCGCGCGTCGCTGCGGGCTGGCCGGATGAATTTCGATGTACCTGGCCATGTGACGAGCTTAGAGTGGACTGCCGGCCGGGTGCGCGGCGGCGCGCGGACGGAGTCAGCCGATCGAGACCGGGATCGAGTCGGTGTACCAGACGCGGCCGAAGTACATCAGCTTCACCAGCGCCCACCACCGCGCACCCGGCCGGGCGGTGGCCGGGGCGTGCAGTGCCCACCGCAGCTCCACCCGTTCACCCGGCGCCGCGGTGACCGGCAGGGTGCTCGAAGCCGTCAGCTCCCAGGTGCCGAACGGCGACACGAGCTGTGCCTCGCCGCGCAGCTCCGAAGCCAGGTGACTGGTGAGCGAGGCGACGATCTCGCCGCCCTCACCGGGAGCGAGCCGCACCTCCCGCGTGTCCAGGCTCAGCTCCACCTCGCCCGCGGCCGCGCCGTAGTCGGCGAGCATGCGCTCCATGGCCTCCTCGGGTGGCAGTTCCCGGTCTGGCCACTGCTTCTCGCCGACCGCCACCATGGCCGCGTCCTCGATGAGCAGGCCGGTCGCGTCGGTGGTCCGGGCCGCGAGGAAATAGCGTCCGGGCGCCGTCCCGGCCCTTGCCCGGACCTGGATGTCCCAGCCCGCGTGCGCGCCGCCCGCCAGTTCGTAGCGCAGCGGGCCGTCGGCCGCGCTCACCGCCAGCTCTGGCGGCACGATCAGCGATGCCTCACCGGTGGCACCCGCGGGACCGGCGGCGACGGTCAGCCGGACGGTGGCCGATCCGCCGGCCGGCTCGGTGTCTTCTGGCAGCGCGACCCGGGTGGGGGACAGGTGCAGCGCGAGCGGCAGGTTGCCGGCCGGGGCCGGTCCCTTGCTGTGCAGCCAGTACCGCGCGTACACGGGCTGGACCGGCTCCGCCGTCTGGCCGGTGGCGCTATTTCCGGTGACGCCACCACGGACGCGCACCGCCGCGGTCACCGTGCCAAATGGCGGTATGTCGACAAAAGCGGCATTGCCGGTGACGGGCACGGCGGCGCCGTCGTGCTCCTCCAGCAGATCGGTCAGCCAGGCGGCCTCGATGCCGGCGGCAAGCCCGATCCTGGCGGTGGTCGCGCGGCCCGCGGTTTCCCGCAGCCGCACCGTGACGACGTGCTCGGTGTCCTCGCGGGCGGCGACCGCGCGGCCAGCGGCGAGCGGGTTGCCGTGCGGTTTCAGCGCGCTCACCGTGACGTTCCCAGGCTCGACGGTCAGCAGGCTGAGGTCCGATGCCGCGTCGGCGTGCATAGCCGAGGGGTCGGGCACGACGCCGAGCAGGTCCTGGCCGTACTCCTCGGCGTGGCGGTTCAGCTCGGCCTGCCGCCAGTCGCCACGGCCCGCGGCGAGCGCGTACTCGAACGTGTGGCTCCAGTGCTGCAGCGAGAACGCGCTGCCGTCCGGCGCGGTGCGGCGGTCGCCGTCGATCCAGATGCCGGAGGGCCACGCGCTGCACGAGCGCATCAGCGACATGTGCAGCGTCCCGTCGGGCGTGACCACACCGCCCGGTGTGCCGCGGTTCAAGATGGCGACGGACCGGTCGGAAAGGGCCTCCTCGTCCGGCTCGCCGCCGTGCACGGGCGGGACGTCGACCACGGCGTCGCCAAGGTCGTCGATCAGTGCCCGCACGGCGGTGGCGAGTTCGGCGGGGCCGGTGCCGGCGACCATGAGCACCGGCAGGTCGCGGGTTCCGCGCAGGTCCGCATTGGGCGCGAACGCGTCGGCACGTGACCGGCGGCCGGGCACCCACACCCGCGCTGTGCCGGACGCGGCCAGCTGCGCGGCCATCGACTTGCCGATTTCCGTCCCCGACGCGGCCAGGACGCCAGAGTTGAACGTGTTCAACTCCGGGCCGCCGAGCGCGATGCGCACATCGGGCAGGTTGGAGTCCGTGTCGATCGCGCCATACCGCGACCCGTCGGCCTGGCTGCACGTCGCCGTCACGCCGGCCCGGGCGAGCGCCGCCACCAGGTCGCGCAGCAGATCCCGGTACGGGGCGTTGTCGTCTGGGGCGATGACCTCGGCCACGCCGATCGCGCGCATCTGCTCACCCGACCGGACCCGCGCCGTCGACCCGACGCCGAACCAGCCGAGAGCCGGGTTGTCCAGGGTGTACCAGGTGTCGGCGGAGTCCACGTCCACGGCGCCGAACGAGCGGCCGATGACCGCGGTCGCGGTCTGGTAGAGCGGCAGCCCGCCGGTCACGTCGGCCGGGAACCGGACGCGCAGCAGGTGGTCCTTGCCGATCGAGCCGTCCACATGCGTCCGGAACTCGACGCGGTCAACGCCGTCCCACAGCAAGATTTCCTGCGTCACGGACAGGTCGCCGAGCGCGAACGTGACGAGCAGGCGGGAGCCGATCGGGCAGTATTCCGCGCGCACCGTGGCGGGCACCGAGCCGGAGCCGGTGCCCGGTCCCTTCGGCGACAGGTGCCAGGGGCCCTCGCCGTGCCTGGGGTGCTGCGCGTACTCCTCTTGCAGCACCAGTTCGTTGCCGGGCCCGCGGAGCAGATCCGCGCCGGTCCACTTGTCGGTGATCTGGATCGTCCCGCCGTGCGCCGGGTCCGCGGTGACCCGGAACGCCGTGTTCTCGATCGTCGCTCTCGGGGACTCACGCCATTCCTGCGGGTACAAGTCGGGCTGGGGCGACACCACGTACCGGCGGCAGCCGAACCCCGGCACCTTGCGGGCAAGGAACGACACGGTAACCTCGGCCAGCGACCCGTCGTCGTGCCGCCGGATCCCCTCGGTGAGCAGGGCCACCGAAGTCCCCGTCTCGTCGCGCAACCCGACCCGCTCGACCTCGCCGGCCGGGAACCTCAGCGTGACCCGGCCGACCCTGTCCATCGGCCGGGCGCTCGAGTTCCACATCGAAATACCGCCCCCGGCGCTCAGCCAGCCGAGCGCGTCACGTCGCGCGGAACCCGCGCGTTCCCAGGCTTCCCGCCACGCGCCGACCAGGTCCAGGTAGACCTGGTCGCCCTCGACCCCGGTGATCGCGTCGTGGTGCGCGCCGAACGCGAGCATCCGCCACACCTTGTCCAGCGACGCGTGCGGATACGGCGCGCCGGCCAGCATCGCCAGCGTGCCGAGCCGTTCGGCGTCGGCGACCGCGGTCTCGATGGCACGCTGCGCCTGCTTGGTGTCGATGCAGGACACATCCTTGCCGGTGTACACCGGGTTCATGTCCCTGGACTGCGGGGTGAACCACGCACCGCCGCCGGCGGCGGCACCGCGCACCGCCGCGAAGAACTCGCTCGGCACCGCGGTCACGAACCTCGGCCACACGTAGCGCTGGTTCCACGAGCGGTGGATGTCGGTCACCCAGCGGGCCGGGATCACGTGGTCCGAGCCAACCGGGAGCATCACGTTCCGCGTCGTGGCGACCCGCGCCAGACCGCGGAACTGCTCGTACGCCTGCTGCTCGGCGGTCGCCAGGTCCGGCGGGGCGTGCAGCACCCAGCCGGCGCCGTAGTGGTGCGGCATGTAGTGGGTGAGCAGGCCGGTGCCGTCCGGCGAGATCCACTCGAACTCGCTGGTGAACTGCATGCGGCCGACCCCGCCGTCCGCGGCGCCCGCCGGTCCCCACTGGTGGAACGGGCCGCGCGCCCAGGCGCTCGAGGTGAGCCCCGCCTGCGCCATCAGCCCCGGATAGCCGGGGTCGTGCCCGAACACGTCGAGCATCCACGCGGTCCGCGGATCCCCGCCCGCCACGTCGCGCTGGTACCCGATGCCGTACACGGCGTTCCGGATGGTCGACTCGGCGCAGGTCAGGTTCGTGTTGGGCTCGTTGTAGTTGCCGCCCACGATCTCGACGCGGCCATCCGCGATCAGCCGGCGCAGGTCCGCGCGCTGGTCGGGAAACGAGTCGAGGAACGGCTTCAGGTAGTCGAGTTCCGCCAGCACGAACTTGTAGTCCGGATCGCGCCGCGCCTTCTCCAGGTGAATTTGAACAAGTTCAAGTGCGGTCCGCACGTCCGGCAGCGAGCCGTCCTCGTCCGGCATGACCAGCCGCGCCTCGGTGAACTGGCCCTGGGTGTTCCACCACACCGGGTCGTAGTGGAAGTGGCTGACCATCCACATCGTCCAGCCCGGCTCGGCGACGACGATGTCCGCTTCCGCCGTCGCTTCCGCCGCCGTCACGGTCACCCGCCGGGTGCTGCCCGGCTGATAGGGGGCGGCTATCTCGACCGGTACCTCGACCGTCCGCTCTTCGCCGGGCTTAAGACCGCTTATCCCGAACGGCCCGGGGTTGCTCACCCCGGTCCCCGCCACGTGCACGACGGCTTCGGACACCGCCGGGTGCTCGTTCACCAGCGTCACCCGGATCACCTGGTAGGGCCGCTGCGTGGTACCGAGGAACAAATCCGTGGACTCGATAGCGGAGATGCGCATAAGCCCATCGTCGCACGGACAGGCCGAAGCTCCTGAGGCACGTGTGTTATCAACGATGCCGCGATTCTCGTGGCGGCCGCGGCCGCATCGCCGACCGACCTGGGCGCGCCGGGCAGCGCCGCGGCGGCCGCGGCACGGGTCGCGAGCAGCGCCGCACGCTCGGAGAGCAGCGCCCAGGCAGGCTCACGCCACGGGACGAAGTTGCCGAACTGGTAGTACATCTCGAACGCGGGTCCCGCCGTGCGGCCCGGGTGGTCCGGGCCGGCCGGCATCGCGGTGAGCGCCCGGCCGAGCGGCCTGAGCACGCCCGCCATCAGGTCGAAGGCCGCGCCGACCAGCACCTGGAGCTGCTCGGCGGTTTCGTCGGTGTGCGTGAAGAACCGGTTCAGCGACTGGAGCAGCGTCTCGTAGCCGAGGTTGAAGACCTCGGCGACGGTGCGGGTGAGCGGTTCGGTGATCAGCGGCTGCGGCGCGGCGACGTCGTACGGCTGCCGGGTGAACGCGGCGATGACCGGGTGCGCGGGCTGGAACGCCGGGTCCGCCTCGGTGAGCTTGGTGTATTCCTCCCAGATGCCGAGAAAGCGGCCGTAATGCGCATCCCGCCAGTCGCCTCTCGCGCCCTCGCCCTGCTCGATGATCTCGTTGATCGCGGCCGTTGCCGACGCGAGGTCCTGCACGGCGATCAGCTGCGGCCAGCGGAACAACTCCGGCGTCGCCTGGGTCCGCGCCGGCCCGACGAACAGCGCCCGCTCGCCGATCCGGGCCGACAGCGCGGCCAGACCCTGCTCGATGCCGCGGTATAGATGCCCGACCGTGCCGAAGTCCTGCGCCCGCGGCATGGCTTCCCCGGATTCGATCGGGGTGTGGGGCGGCACCGTCGGCACGAAGCCGGACGCGTCGGCCCGTTCCATGCCCTCGGGCCGCTCCAGGTAGAGGAAGTGCGTCAGCGCGTCGGTGCCGAACGGCAGCAGCCGGAACTGCACGCCGCCCGGCAGGTCGTTGCTGCCACGCGGAAAGTTCGGCCTGCTCAGCGGCGGCGCGGCGCCGATCGAGGTCATCACGTTGAAGACCAGGGCCAGATGCAGCATCTCCTCGATGGCGATGCCGGTCAGCAGCTCCCGCCAGCGGGCCACCGCGGCGGCCTGCTCTCCGGTGAGCCCGTCCGCGGGCCCGTCCTTGAGGCTGAAGCTCGCGTACAGGTACTGGCACATGATCAGGTGCTCGACCTGGGCGGCCTCGGCCAGCAGGTACCAGAGGTGCTCTCGGTGCTCGACGACGATGGTGGGTTCGGCCATGACTGCATTTTACCGCTGGGCCTGCTGCCTATTCCGGCAGACCCAGTGAGGGATGATCTAAGATTGCCCAAATTTTTCGCACAGCGCGCGTTTCATGGCGAATCTTGGGGAAACGGTGACTGTTCATCAGGATAAGAGTTGAGCGATTCAGGGAATAGATGCCATGCCAGTGACGCCAATCGAAGATCAGCGATCTTTCCAGATCAGCGAGGTAACTGACTGGGTCACTGACCTGATCGAGCGCAGACCCCGCAAGGCTGTCCGCCAGCTCGGGGCAGAACGCTGGCGGCTGATGGCTAGACACTGGATCCGGGTATGGCAGAATTCCACCGGAGAACCGCTACCGTCGAAACTGGAGACCATAGAGCGGTTCGTGACCACCATGCACGCCGAAGGAGACCTGTCGCAGGAACAGATCGACCAAATGTGCCAGGTCATTCTCGGGCCATCGACGGAATCATTGGATCTTTGGCTCGCGGATACGATCGAGCGCTTCATGTGGCGGATCCGGCCGTGGATACCCCTATGGACGTCCTTCGCTGACTGGTCGGTGAACTGGTGCATGCACCGGCGTCGCAAACAACTGGTCTTCCTGGCCAGGGACATGCTGTCCACCTACCTCACCGCACGTAAGCTCGAAGGAAGCTCGATGAGCGGCCTTGACCTCCGGGTCGTGCATGCCTGCCGGAACACGCAGGGCGCGCCGCGCGAGGTATTCGGCCTGCCAGACCCGGAGGACGTCTCGCCGGAGTCGGTGGCGCTGGTGGACTCGGGATGTTACGGCACGGTCATCGGCCAGCTGGCTGAAGAGCTGACCGAGGAGGATGCCGAGTCGGAAAAGCCCGCGTGCATCTTCTATTTCAGTCGCAATCCAAGAATTTTCGGCTTCATCAACTATCTCGTGGGTCCGGCCATTCTCGAAGAAGACATCATCGGGCACGACGTCGCGGACTTCGTGATCTATGCGGGTGATCTGCTCGAAGCGCTACCCAAGCCGTATCGCATCGTCCGGCAGTATGATGATTTCGTCGCGCGGACACAAGACCTGCTCACTTTTTGCCTGAGCATGGCAACCCTGAGCGAAATCCGTGATTATGTGGACGCGGGACCCATCATCTCGATATCGCAAGCTCAGCGCCGCGCCCGCGAATTGTACGACACATATGCCAACGCGGAGGAGAATCCTGTTCTCGGCGATTCTCTTCTTTTCGGCACGCCGGCGCCGAAATGCCTCCCGGCGAGTTACGGCTTCAACGATGTGAATTACGAGAGCTACGCGCCGCAAGACGAGATCTTCGGGCCTGTGCCGGGCTGAATGGAGGTATGTGATGACGCCAGATACTGCCACGTTCATCAGCGGCCGCCGAGACGGCTCAGGGAACCTGGTCGAGACCGGCGATCAAGGTCCCACACTGGAGGCAGCCAGGTTCGGCGGCGAAATCCTGTGCCTGCTCGGCGGCCGGCCCGCTGCCGCGGACCTGCGGCTGCTCGCGGACTGCCGTCGCGGACCCGCCTTCGCCATGACCCGCGAGTCGGAGCGTCCCTCTCTCGGGGCCACTTATTACGGGAACCGGCTTCGCCAGCTTGCCGGTACAGCTGCCGATCAGCCAGCGGCTATTGCTCGCTGGGTGGCGGAGCAGGTATTCGCCGACGGGAAGGTAGCTGTCGACGGAGATGACCTCTTCTACGCGATACGGTCGTTGATGATCATCGGTGCGCGGCAGTCCCCCCGGCAGGAAGAGGCGGTACGTTCCTTCCTGGCCGGCTGTTCCGCCGCGGACGGCGGATACGGACTGATGCCGGGCGAGCCGCCGGACATCGAGCGGACCTACTGCGGAATCGCCATCCGTCAGTGGCTCGGCACACCCGGCGACCTGGCCAGCGTGCACGGGCACCGTGATTTCGTCGAGTCCTGCTTTGACGGCCACGGGCACATGCGGATGCGGCCGGGCAAACCAGACTGGTCCCTGGCGACCGGGTACTGGGGCTCCCGGTGTGCGGAGCTGTTGCGGCTGGAATGGCCGTGGCACCAGGTACTGGCCGCGACGCAGGCCTGCCGTCAAGCCGACGGCGGGTACGCGTCGTCCGATCGGTCCACGCTATGGGAAACCTACTGCGCGCTGAGGGTATCCGCGATCGCCACCAGGCTCGCCGGGGGACCAGCATGACGACGCTGCGGCAAGTGGCCGAGCGCCCGCGCCAGGAATCGCGAATGGGCTTCGGGCTGTATCTGGTGCCCGGCTACCCGACCTGGCGTGACAGCGAGGCCGCGGTAGGAGCCGCCGTGGCCTACGGGGTAGATTTCATCGAATTCCCGGTTCTGTCCGACCGGCGGTTCACCGGCCGCACTGGCGGCACCGTCGCCGAGGCTCTGGAAAGTGCTCCGCCGGAGGCGCTCGATCCGGATTCGGAACCGATGCGCCGATGGCTGGCAGGCGTACCCGCCCCGGTCGGCGTGGTCTACGAATCGGCCTGGCCCGCCGCGCATGATTGCCGGATACCCGCACCGGTAAGGCGCCGGTGTCTGGGCTTGCTCTGTGAACACGACGCGACCCCCTTCCCCCGCTACGCCGATGCCGCGCGGGGATGGGACATGCCCGTGGTCGCCACGCTGCAAGTGGGGTCAGGCGCGGTCGACGACGACGAACGCGAAGTACTCGAAAGCGGCGGAGGATTTGTTTACCTGGCGCTCAGCTCCGCCACCGGACAGCACCGTCAGATCGACGAGATTGTCGCCCGCAAGGTCGGAGCCATCCGCGCGGAACGCGCGGACCTGCCGGTTTTCGTGGCCTTTGGCCTAAGGGCACCCGATGATGTCGCGCTGGCGGCCGGTGCGGGAGCGGACGGATTCATCGTAGGCAGCCATGCGCTGCGGGTGCTGGCGGCCGAAGGCGTCGAGGCCTTCGAGCGCTGGCTGCGTTCGATGCTCGAAGCCAGCCGGCTGAGTCTCGCCCAGTAGTCCAGTCGCAAGGATATGACCAGAGGACGACAGATGTTTACCCCCAGCTTCGCCTTCACCCCCGAACAGGAAGAGTTCCGCGCCGAGGTCCGTGCGATCGTACGGAGCGACGCCGTGCGACGTGAGCTCATCGATGCCAAGAAAGCCACGCCGTGGCCTAATCCTGCCGGGGCCTATCGGGCCCTGGGCAACGCGGGCCTGCTCGCCCCCGACTGGCCGGCCGTCTATGGCGGCCGTGACGCGACGATCGTCGAGTCGGCGATTGTCGCGGAGGAGATGTCGCTGGCGGGCATCCCCGACAGCGCCCGGGTCAACACGATCGACAATGCGGGCTCCACCATTCTCGCCGCGGGTACCGAGCAGCAGAAAGGCACCCATCTTCCGGGCATGGCCGCCGGCGAACGCTTCAGCGTCGTGCTCTACAGCGAGCCGGAGGCTGGATCCGACCTGGGCGGGCTGAAGGCACGTGCGGACAGGGACGGTGATGGCTGGCGGCTGACCGGCGAGAAAATCTGGAACGTCGGCGCACCGGAAGCCGAGTTCGGCATATGCCTGGCGCGCACCGGCCACGGCGCGAGCAAGTATTCCGGCCTCAGCGTCTTCATCGCGCCGTTGCACGTGCCTGGAGTCGACATCAACGAGGTCTCCGGCTTCAACCCGGAGGCGTTCAACCATGTCGTTTTCGACGGGGTACCGCTTGCCGAGGACGCCTTGGTCGGCGAGCTCGGCGGCGGCTGGCAGCTGATCAATACGGCGCTGGCCGTCGAGCGGACAGGCGTCTACTTCTACGGACATGCCCAACGGTGGCTGACCCTGCTCACTCAGTTTGAGCTGCCGGCCGCAGCAGCCGAGCAGGCCCAGCTGCTTCAAGCGGAGCTGGACGCGGCCCGCCTGCTCACCTGGCGCTGCGTTGACCTGCTCAACCACGGTGAAGATGCCACCGCCGCGGCCACCTCGGCCAAGTGGTGGACCAGTGAACTGACCGGTCGGGTAGCCGAGCTGGCCTGGGGATGCCGGGAGGTCTTCGGCACCAGCTCGCGGGCGGAGGACCCGGACCAGGGCCTGCCGTCCACCCGGGACGAACTCATCAACTCCCTGAGCGAGGCGCCAGGTCTGGCCATCGCGGGAGGGACATCGGAAATGATGCTGGCGACGGTCTCCGCGGCCCTTCTTGACGACGTGTCGGAGGTGGCCCGATGAGAACCCAGTTGTCCTCATCGCAACAGGAGCTGCGAAGCCGGTTCGCCGCGGTATTCGGCGCCACGGCAGAAGATGATCTGCTGAAAGCATGCGCGGAGCATCGCTGGCTCGGGCTCACCGTGGCCGTGGGTTCGAGCCCAGGGCTTGGTCTGGGACTGGGCTGCGCCGAGGGCGTCCTGCTGGCGGAGCAGCTCGGCTACGCGCTGCACCGCCCCGCCGTCATCGACCAGGTCTCGGCGGCAGAGGCGGCGGCTCGGTCCGCGCTGCCCTCCGACGTGACCGCGGCGTTCGACCGTCCGCGTAACCAGCTGTGGCACAGCGCTTATCTCATCGGAATCGCCCAGCGAGCGATAGCGCTTGCCGCGAATCACGCGAAGGAGCGCCGCCAGTTCGACGAGCCGATCAGTCGGTTCCAGGCCGTGACGTTCCCGCTTGCCGGGAACTCCGTACGGATCCGCGGGTTGCGGCTCCGCTCGTATCAGCTGGCCGCCGACCTCGACCGGGCGCTCGACCGCACCGCCGACATCGACGTGTTCGGCCGCCTGGTGCGCGGCGCGGTTTTCGCGGCCGTCGGCCAAGCGGTCCATGTGCACGGTGCGCGTGGTCTCACCGATGCCGAGACGATCAGCAAGTGCCATCGGCTGATGCTCGAGGCCCCTGCGGCGCTGCCGTCGTCGGCGCGCACCCGGGCACCCTCCCGCGGCCGCGAGCTGACCGCTCAGCTCAAGGAGGCACTCGAACGCCGTATCCCCGCGGTGTGGCGGGATACCGCGGTCCAGTTTCAGGCGCCGCAGTGTGCGCACCAGCTCTTCACCAGCGCCGCACGGCGTTATCCGGACGCGGTCGCCGTGCAGCTGGCAGACGAGAGACCGGTCAGTTACCGGGAGCTCGACGAGCGTGCCAACCGCCTGGCGCGCGTCCTGCGCGGCCGCGGGGTGACAGCCGACAGCCTCGTGGCGATCTGCCTGACCCGGTGTACCGACCTGATCGTAGCCCTGCTCGGAGTGCTCAAGGCCGGTGGCGCATACCTTCCGCTCGACCCGGAGTATCCGCCGGACCGGCTGGAATTCATGCTCAAGGACAGCCAGGCCAGCATCGTGATCACGCAGCAGTGGTTCACGGAGTGGCTCCCTGATTCACCCGCCTCGGTCCTGGAGATCGATACCGAGAAAGAACTGCGCGCCGTGTCCGCCGGCCCGCTGCCGGAGATCAGCTCCGGACAAAACCTCGCCTACGTCATCTACACGTCCGGATCGACCGGAACTCCCAAGGGCGTCGAGATCGAGCACCGCGGCCTGGTAAACCGCCTGGCCTGGGACCGGACAGAATTCCCGCTCGGACCGGGCGACGCGG